>Ga0302214_1000022_pt1 | contig 119457 bp, 117 predicted proteins | sample II_Fen_N1_3_FD_194584 | JGI IMG/M metagenome (GOLD analysis project Ga0302214, IMG submission 194584) | Peat permafrost microbial communities from Stordalen Mire near Abisko, Sweden - II_Fen_N1_3 | ecosystem: Environmental > Terrestrial > Soil > Wetlands > Permafrost | place: Sweden: Abisko... | reverse complement strand
GGCTTTGTTCGTTGCTGGCAGCGCTGATTTCGCCCATGATGTCGTTGACCCGGCGAATCGAGGCCACCACCTCGGTCATGGTGGTACCGGCCTGATCAACCAAAGCAGTGCCTTGCTCGACCCGCTCGACGCTGGTACTGATGAGGTTTTTGATTTCTTTGGCGGCCTCGGCACTGCGGCCCGCCAACGAACGCACTTCACTGGCCACCACCGCAAAACCACGGCCCTGTTCACCGGCGCGGGCGGCTTCTACTGCTGCGTTCAAGGCCAGGATGTTGGTCTGGAAGGCGATGCCGTCAATGACTGCAATGATGTCGCTGATCTTGCGGCTTGAATCGTTGATGTCTTTCATGGTGTCGACCACCTGGGCGACGACTTCCCCCCCCTTGACGGCCACGCTGCTGGCGTTTTGGGCGAGTTGGTTGGCCTGGCGGGCGTTGTCAGCGTTTTGTTTGACGGTGGAACTCAACTCTTCCATGCTGGCCGCGGTTTCTTCCAAAGCGCTGGCTTGTTCTTCGGTGCGTTGGCTCAGGTCGTTGTTGCCTTGGGCGATTTCGGAGCTGGCGGTGGCCACCGACTCAGAGCCGGTGCGCACCGAGGCGACAACACCGACCAAGGCGCTTTGCATGCGCGCCAGGGCTTGAAGCAGCAGCCCGGCTTCATCTTGCGATGTGGCGCCGAAGCTGCCCGTCAGGTCGCCTGCTGCCACACGGTCGGCGACTTCGACCGCCTGGTTCAATGGCCCAACGATGGAGCGCACCAACCACAGACTGGCGGCAATGGCCAGCACCAGCCCCACCAGCGCAGCGCCACCCATCAAATATTGGGCCCTCACACTGACGTCGTCTGAGCGCTTGGCCTCGGCTTCCGCGCCATCGTTATTGAGCGCCACCAACTGTTCCAAACTTGCCGACAACCGTCGGTAAACAGGGACACTGTCCTGATTCATCAACGTTTTGGCCTGATCGTTCTCGTTTTTGCGTGAGGCTTCAAGCATGCGCTCGTGGATCTGCAGGTACTGCTTCCAGTCTGCGGCAAAACTCTCGTAAATCTTGCGCTCTTGCTCACTGCTGATGAGCTTGACATAGGCATCGTGGCTTTTGTCGAAGGCCGCTTTGTAGTCACCGATCCGCTTTTCAACGGCAGCCATTTCCTGGGCATCGGTGGACAACACATGTTTGAATTCCTGCGCACGATAGTTGGCAGCTGCCGTGTTCATCTGATTCACCAATTCCACACTGGGCAACCAGTTGGTGGTGATTTCGCGGGTGGACGCGTCCATCGCTTTCATCTGCCACAAGGACAGCCCGGCCATGCCAAACAGCATCACTGTCATGACGCCAAGAACCAACTTCAGGCGGGTGGCGATCTTCAGGTTGTTGAAAAAGTCCATAGCTACTCCCGTTAAAACGTCAGGTCGTTCACTCAATGCACACGCCTAGAAAACAGGGCCTGGCGCAGAAGTCTTCCGCGTCCATCCGGTTCGGCAGGCGCCACCAAACTCGATCGCTTGTCCTTTGTGTCTGGCCCCACCAGTCAATCACAAAACGATATTATTTGTCAGAATAATACAGTAAGTACAAATTCTCTGCATGACAAGGCGGCAACTCCCTGAGCGCGCCAACAGCGTTTTTGCCATTGGAATGGACAATGCACCCCAGCGGCCCCTGGGTAAACCCTGACGGTGACCCGCCCGCGATGCCAAGGTCTTGAACGCCAACGCCGTGGGCCAGCGGGGGCCGCGCGAGCCCGTCATTGCAGACCGGATGAACGCTTCAATATCTATAGCTATAAGCCCTTTTAAACAAAGGGCTAGCGCCCTATTTCCCTTAAATCTCAATCACCACCACCTGCCAGCAGGCTGCAACGCGTTAGCGAAGCCATCGGCAAGGCACAGGGCAAGCAACCACGCCCCGCTGGGCGGCGTCTGGCGGGCATCTACACTCGCAGGTTGTCTAAATGAAAATCGTTGGGGATCTCTTGGAAACGCATCCGTTTTTTTCTCGGCGCAACGTGGTAATTGCGCTGGCTTGTTTCTGTTGTTTGTTGTGGGGCAGTGCCTACCCGGCCATCAAAAATGGCTACGCGTTATTTGCCATTGCCGCTGACGACATTCCCTCCAAGATGGTGTTTGCCGGTTACCGGTTTGTGATTGCCGGTCTGTTGCTGCTGGTGATGGCGCTGGCCCTGCGCCGTCCGGTGTTTGACCTGAGCTGGCACAAGGTGCGCCAGATCACGATGCTGGGGTTGACCCAGACCGCAGTGCAGTACGTGTTTTTCTACATTGGTCTGGCCTACACCACCGGTGTCAAGGGGTCGATCATGAATGCCACCGGCACCTTCTTCAGTGTGCTGCTGGCCCATTTCATCTACAAAAACGACCGCCTGAGCTGGAACAAGGTGATTGGCTGCCTGGTTGGTTTTGTGGGCGTGATGGTGGTCAACTTCAACCGGAGCTTGCTGGACTTTCACTTCACGCTGCTGGGTGAAGGTTTTGTGGTGATTGCGGCCTTCATCCTGTCGGCGGCGTCGATCTACGGCAAGAAGGTGTCGCAGAACATGGACTCGATCATCCTGACCGGCTACCAGTTGGCGCTGGGCGGCGTGGTGCTGGTGCTGGGTGGGTATCTGTTTGGTGGCACCTTGAGCGGCTTTACCTGGAAGGCCTCGGCGCTGCTGTTTTACCTGGCACTGATGTCGTCGGTCGCATTCGGTTTGTGGACGATTTTGCTGAAATACAACCGGGTCGGGCTGGTGACCATCTTTAACTTCCTGATCCCGATTTTTGGCGCGCTGCTGTCGGCCGCCTTCCTGGGTGAGAGTATTTTGGAGTGGAAAAATATGCTGGCCCTGGTGCTGGTGTGCTCAGGCATCTATCTGGTCACCAAAGAGCCTCGCGCCTGAAGAAACAGGCGCAAGGCGCCTGCGGTTCACGGCGCTACCTCGCGCGCCTGAATGCGCGCCCGGGTCTGCGCCAGACAGTCTTCCAAGGCGGGCACCAGCGCCAAGCAAGCGCTGGCGTTGTTGGCATGACCGGCTAACTCGATCTGCTCGCACAACGCACCCAAGCGCAGCGCCCCAACCGCCCGGGCTGACGATTTGAAGGTGTGTGCCACAAATTCGGCCTGCTGGGCCTGCCCCGCTTGCGCAGCAAAACCAATTGCCTGGCAGAGTTTGATGGCGTTGATCAGAAACTTGTCGAGCAGGCGCTGGTGCAAACCAGGTGCGTTGCCCACCAGCTGACCCAGCACCTCGGTGTCCCAGATGGGCAAGTCACCCGGCACAGGGGTGCCGCGCCGTGGTGACGGAGCCGCCGCTGGCGCGCTGGGCGGCGACAGCCACTTGGCCAGCGTGGCACCCAGCTCTTGCAAGCGCAGCGGTTTGCTCAGGTAGTCGTCCATGCCTCTGGCCAAGCAATGCTGGGCTTCGCCTTCCATGGCATTGGCGGTGACGGCGATGATGGGGCGGTGCTGTCCGGGCGGTTCCTCGGCGCGGATGGCCGCCGTCAAGGCAAAACCGTCCATCTTGGGCATGTGGCAATCGGTCAGCAGCAGGCCATAACGGCCGCTGCGCCACAAGTCCAGCGCGGCCAGGCCGTCCTCGGCCACGTCGGCGGCGTAGCCCAACAGACGCAGCTGCTCGCTGATCACATCGCGGTTGGTCTCGTTGTCTTCGGCCAGCAGGATCAGGCGCCCACTGGCTGCGGCCTCTTCCACACTGGGCACAGCGAGCGCAGGGCGCAGCGGGGTCGCTGGCTGCGCCACGGGCACGGCCTCAAACGGGGCCTCTTGTAACGGCAAGGCCACGGTGAATTCCGAGCCCACACCGGGGGTGCTGCGCACCGTGATCTGGCCCCCCATCAGCACCACCAGGCGCTGGCAGATCGACAGCCCCAGGCCGGTTCCGCCAAACTGGCGGGCGGTGCTGGCATCGGCCTGGGTGAAGGGGGTGAACAATTTGCTCAGCAAGTCCGGCTTGATGCCAATGCCCTGGTCCACCACGGTCAGCAAGACCGCTGGCGGGCTGTCGTGCTGCGCACTGGTGCTCACCTTCAGCGCCACGCTGGCTGAGTGCGCCGCCTGCCTTGGCGTGAATTTGATGGCGTTGCCAATCAGGTTGAGCAGCACCTGGCGCAGACGGTTCGGGTCGGCGTAGATGGCACGCGGCACATCGGGCGAGACCTCTACCGACAACACCACGCCCTGCGCGCTGGCGGCACCTTGCATCAGCTGCAACGCGTTGTCGGCCACCTCGCGCAGCGGGGTGGCAATGTGCTCCACCGCCAGTTGTCCGGCCTCGATCTTGGAATAGTCCAGCACGTCGTTGAGGATGTGCAGCAGCGTCTGCGAGGAGTGCGCCACCGTGTCGAGCATGCGTTTCTGGTCAGGCCGCAAAGGGGTTTGTTGCAGGATGTCGACCATGCCGATGACGCCGTTCATGGGGGTGCGGATTTCGTGGCTCATGTTGGCCAGGAATTTGGATTTGGCCTGGTTGGCAGCGTTGGCAGCGGACTCGGCGCGCTTGAACTCTGAAATGTCGGTGAACGACCAGACCCGCCCCACCACCTCCTGACCAATGCGCTGCGGGTGCGACACCCGCCGAAACACCCGCGCGTCAGACAGCTCAATGATGTCATCGCTGGACGCCTCTGGGGTGGCTTGCAGGGCTTTGATCTTGTCCAGAAACTGCTCGGGGTGCAGTGTTTGGGCTATGGCAAAGGACAGCATTTGCTCGGTCTTCTGCGGCACACGCCAGAGCTCCACAAAACGCTGGTTAAAGAGGCTCACGCGGCGCTGGCGATCCAGCACCAAAATGCCGTCACCGGTGGACTCCAGTGTGGCCGTCAGCATCGACCTGGCCAGCTGCTGCGCCTGCTCGGCGGCTTTGCGCTGGGTGATTTCGGTGCTGACCGAGATGTAGTTTTCGGCATGGCCGTGGGCGTCTTGGAAAGCAAAGAACGTGGTGTCTGTCCAGTACAGGTGGCCGTCCTTGGCGCGGTCACAGACCTCGGCATGCCATGGCAACCCCTGGTTGATGGAGTCGTACATGGCTTTGAAGAACCCAGGTGGGTGCACCCCCGAATGGACCAGCGTGTGGTTCTTGCCCAAGAACTCCTCAGGCGTGAAGCCGCTGATGGCGGCAAACTTGGCGTTGCCGTAGGTGATGTTGCCCTCAACATCGGTGATGGTGACGATGGCGTGCTCGTCCAGGATGAACTTTTGTTGCTTGAGCGCCAGCAGCGTCTCTTGCAGATGCTGGGTTTTCTGCGCCACCAGTTCTTCCAGCAAGTTGCGGTAGTTTTGCAGCTCCAGCTCAATGAGTTTGCGCTCGGTGATGTCATGGATGGTGCCACGCAGCAGCGAGGGCCGCCCCTGCGCATCCAACGACAACTCGCCGCGGGCCTTGACCCAGCGCATCTGGCTGTCCAGCGGGCGAATCACTTGGTACTCTTTGTCAAAGGTGCCGCTGCCACGGGTCAGCCGCTCGTAGTAGTCCACCAGTTCGTCCCGGTACTGTGGCGCCACCAGCATGTACCAATTGGCCAGCGTTTTCTGGAAATCGGCACCAATGCCGAACATGTCGTCCAGCACCTTGGAGCCCTGCCAGGTTTGCTGCTGAAGGTCGATCACATAAGAGCCGACCTGCCCAATGCGCTGCGCCTCGCTCATGGCCCAGACACTCTCCTGCAAGGCGCGCTCGTTCTCGGCGCGCAAGGCCTCTCGCGCCTGAAGTTCGGCGGCATGCGCCTGGTTCAGCACAGCTTGTTCACGGCGCAACAGCGCGCGCAGCAGGGCAACCGTGAGCAGGCTGGCCAACAGGCTCAGCAGAGCACCGGTCATGGCTACAAAAGTCGGGCGCTCGCGCGTGGCGGGCGCCCCAAACCCACGCGGCGCCTGAAACACCAGCGTCCATTGGCGTCCGCCAAACGAGAGCTCCTGCGTCAGTGGCTCGGCTTGCCGCCAAGGCTTGCCGGGCGTGGCATCGCTGTCAAACAACAGGCTCTCGGGCGATGTATCTTGGCCATCGTGGATTTGCAGGCGCAGCTCGGTCAGGCCCGCTGGCAACACCGCGGCCATCAGGTCTGCCACGCGAAACGGCACCTCCATCCAACCAACCAGTTTGGCTTGGCGTGCCGCCACCGTGCCCGGATCCGTGTCGCTGTGGTACACCGGCGCGTACAACACAAAAGCAGGCTGGGGGTTTCCTTCGTCTTGCTTCAAGATGAGTTTGCCCGACATCACCAACTGCCCGGAGTCGCGTGCGAGCGCCTGCGCCGCCCGTGCCGAGGCGACGGTACTGATGTCAAAACCCAAGACGCGGCGGTTGCCCTCGTTGAGCGGCTGGATGAACACCATGGGGGTGTAGACCGGCCGAGCCCCCGCTGGGTGGATCTGGTAGTCGGGCAAGCCGTCACGGCGCACGCGGGCCAGGTGCTGATTCAGGTCTTTGGCGTTGACCTGCTCCACATAAGCCACGCCAGCAAAGTTGGGGGCTGTCGCGACGGATCGCAGCACATCAAAGTAATGTTGGAAATCGCTGCGTGTTACCCGTTCCGAGGCGTCAAACAGCCCGGCAAAGCCCATCAGCATCATCGCGTTGGCCCGCAGGTTGCGGTCAATGCGGTTGCTGATCTTGCGCGCCTCAGCCTGCAGGTCTGACTGAATGGCGGCTTGGGCGTCCGCTTGCGCCTGGCGCCAGGCAAAGCCGGTCAGCGCCAGCCCCAGCAGGAGCACGGCGCCCGCCCATAACCAAGCCACTGTTTTGCGTGTTGTGGTCAAAGGTTTCTCCCCTCATAACATGGCCGCCCCAACCGAACCCAAGTTGCGGCAGATGAACCCAGCGCCCATTGGCTGACAAGCCAAGCCCGGCATGCAGCGCCGGTACCGAGCGTAGCAGAGAGCTGCACGGCTGTTCAACCCGTTTCGGTACCTTGGTGGTACCCAACGCCGTATCAACCCTGACGCAGTGGCTTGAGCAGGTCAGACAAACCGTTGTGGTCGATCTCGTGCATGAGGGCCAGCAGGCGGCCGATCTCGCCCTTGGGCACACCTTCATTGACAAACCAGCGCAGGTAGTCGCCGGGCAAGTCGGCAATCAGGCGGCCCTTGTGTTTGCCAAAGGGCATGGTGCGGGTCACCAGCAGGTGCAGGTCTTCGGGGTTCATGGGAAAGTTGCGCCTGCTCAGCCGCCAGCGCGTTTGACCTTGTGGCCCTGGGCCTGCAGCAGCGCCATCACGCGCTCGCAGTGGTCGCCCTGCACTTCGATCACGCCGTCTTTGACCGTGCCGCCCGAACCACACGCGGTTTTGAGCTGTTTGCCCAAAGCCACCAGCGCCGCGTCGTCCAGCGACAGCCCCTTGACCAGGGTGACACCTTTGCCCGCGCGGCCTTTGGTCTCGCGCGAGACCCGCACGATGCCGTCACCTTGGACTCTGGGTTTGGCGGCGGAACATTGGCAGCGCGTCACCGGCTGGCGGCAAACTGGGCACATGCGGCCACTGTCGGTGCTGTAAACCAGGCCACCGCTGGAGGATTTGGAGATCATGAAGGCGACTGAGTGAAAATACGGGAGCCGTGATTGTCCAACACTGGCGCAGACCGGCGCTCGCAGCGCCTGCGCCCGCCCGCCAATTGCTACATAAACTGTAGCACTTAACCCTTTAAAAACAAGGGCTAGAGGCCAAAATCACCGGCAATAATTTTGAAACTACCCGAAAGATTCTGCATGTCACGTCAAAGCATCTGGGCACCCAAGGTTCTGGCTCTGATCAAGGGCGGCAACAGCACCGCCGCCATTGCCCAGATCAAGGTGGCCCCCACCGTGAAAGACTTGCAGGATTTGCGCAAGCTGCTGGCCAGTGGCGGGCTGCTGAAAAGTCACCCGAATGTGGACGCGGCCACCACCGACATGATTGACGCGTTGTCGGCGCCACGGCTGCACCGCTCGCCCTGAGTCTCAGGGCAGCAGATCCAGCGCGCGCATGTAGGCGCTCTGCACCATCAGCTCGTCCCACGCGGTGACCGGGCCGCGCGGCAACAGCGCCAGGCGACGTTCTTCACTGGCGTCCAGCGGCTCCCATTGGCCGCGGTAATGGGCCTTGGTTAGGCCGTCAATCAGGGCATCAATCTCGGCACCGTCGCCCAGCGACTGGTTGCACAACAGCACCTGGTCACAGCCCGCAGTCAGCGCCGCCAGCGCTGCCTGGGTGGTGCTGACGGGTTGGCCGTCAATCACGCGGGCGCCAGCCATGGACAGGTCGTCGCTGAAGATCACGCCGGTAAAACCCAGCTGGCCACGCAAGATGTCGTTGAGCCATTTGCCCGAAAAACCGGCAGCGCGGGTGTCCACCTTGGGGTAGATCACATGTGCGGGCATCACGCTGGCCAGGCTGTTGCCCAGCCACTGGTAGGGGGCGGCGTCGTCTTTCAGGATGGCCTGCAGGCTGCGGGTGTCCACCGGGATGTCGGTGTGGGAGTCGGCCTGCACAAAACCGTGACCAGGAAAGTGTTTGCCGCAGTTGGCCATGCCGGCTTGCAGCAAGCCATACATCAGGCTTTTGGCCAGCAGGCTGACCACGCGCGCGTCGGCATCAAAGGCGCGGTCACCAATGACACCGCTGGCGCCGTGGTCCAGGTCCAGCACCGGGGTGAAGCTCAGGTCCACGCCGCAGGCACGCAACTCGGCACCCAGCACATAACCGCAGGCGGTGGCCGCAGCGGTGGCCCGCATGGCGGCCGCGCCGGTTGAGCCTTTGCTGTCTTGGCGCCACATGGCTCCCAGCGCGGCCATGGGCGGCAGGTGGGTGAAACCGTCGGTCTTGAAGCGCTGCACCCGGCCACCTTCGTGGTCAACACAGATCAGCAAATCCTTGCGGATCTTCTTGATGCTGTGGCACAACTCGGTGAGCTGGGCACGGCTTTCCCAGTTGCGCGCAAACAAAATCAGACCACCCACCAGCGGGTGTTTCAGGCGCTTTTTGTCAGCCTTGCTGAGTGCGGTGCCTGCGATGTCGATGATCAGGGGGGCATGGAAGTTCATGGCATTTTCCTCAGTTTTGATAGCTAATCACCCTTATTAAATAAGGGCTAGAGGCCAATTTAAGCCTTCACCTCAACCACACAGAAGCTGGCGGCGTAATCGGTCTCGTCGGTGACGGTAATGTGGGCGCTGAGCTGGCGGCTGTCAAACCAATCCTTCAATGGACCATGCAGCAAAACCATCGGCTGGCCGCTGGGCAGGTTGCTGATTTCGCAGCGGCGCCAGGTCATGGGCATCACCATGCCTAAGCCAATGGCTTTGGAAAACGACTCCTTGGCGCTGAAACGGGTGGCCAGGTAGCGCACCCCACGCTCGGGCCAGCGGGCGCTGCGCGCTTGCCAGGTGGCAAATTCGGCGTCTGACAGCACTTTTTTGGCAAAGCGTTCGCCATGGCGCGCCAAGCTGGCCTGGATGCGCCGCACGTCGCAGATGTCAGTGCCAATGCCGTAGATCATGGACTGTCGCCCTGCCGCTCAGGCCGCGTTGTGCGAAGGCTGAGGCTGAGCCCGGGCAATGCAGCGCAGGTAGTCCTTGATGGTGGCCTCGTACCCCAGCTCCAGCGCATCGGCAATCAGCGCGTGGCCAATCGACACCTCGCTGACACCCGGCACCTGGCTCAAGAAGGTGGTGAGGTTGTCGCGGCTCAGGTCATGGCCGGCGTTGAGCTCCAGGCCCAGGTCCAGCGCGGCCTGGGCGGCTGCGGCAAAGCGCGCCAGCTGGACAGGCTGCTGCGGGGTGCCCCAGGCGGCGGCATAGGGTTCGGTGTAAAGCTCGACACGGTCGGCACCCACCGCCTTGGCGCCCGCCATGGCTTCAGGCTCGGCGTCCATGAACAGACTCACGCGCAGGCCCCAGGCATGGGCCTGGTCGATCAATGGTTTCAGGCGCGCGGCATCTTGCGGAAAGCTCCAACCGTGGTCACTGGTGAACTGGCCCTCGCCGTCGGGCACAAAGGTCACCTGGTGTACCGGCAGTTTGAGCGCCACCAAGTTGCCCACCACGTCCATCAGGTTGTGCAGCGGGTTGCCTTCGATGTTGTATTCGCGATCCGGCCAGGCTTGCAGCAAAGTACCCAGCTCGGTCACATCGGTGCCGCGAATGTGGCGCTCGTCCGGGCGCGGGTGCACGGTGATGCCGTGCGCACCGGCTTGTAAACACAGAGTGGCAGCGCGGGTCAGGCTGGGAATGCCCAAATGGCGGGTGTTGCGCACGGTGGCGACTTTGTTGAGGTTGACGGAGAGTGCGGTGGTTTTCATAGGCTTTGCAGATCGATCATCACTTGGCGGGTGCGCAGCGCACTCACCCCACAATGGTAATTGAGCAGGGCGCGCAACTGCGGTTTGAGCTCAGAGGCAACGGCGGCACAGGCACGCAACACGGTGGTGAAGCCAGTGCGCTCCCCCAACACCTGCTGCAGCGCAGTCCATTGCGCGCCGCTCAAGCTGGCGCGGTCGCCCTCCCCGGCTTGGCGCAGACCACCTTCGGGCACCAGGCTGTAGCGCGCCTGCGGGTGCAGCGCGACCAGCGTCATGGTTTGGGCGTCCAGCAGCGGCAGCAGGCCCACCTCGCGCAGCAGCAGCAGCTCGAACGCGCGCAGGGCTGACTCCAGCACCTCGCCGTGTTCGCTGGCAATGACAGCCACCACATTGGCATACAGGTCAAACAGCGCCGGGTGCGGATCTTCGCGCGCCAGCAGGTTCAGCAGCAACTCGTTGAGGTAATACCCCGACATCAGCGCGTCACCAGTGGGCATCACATGGCCGCCCTGCCATTCGGCGGCTTTGAGGGTCTTGATCTCGGCGTCCCCGCCAAACGCCAGGTGCAGCGGTTGCAGCGGCAGCAGGATCGGCCGAAAACTCGAACTCGGCCGCTTGACACCTTTGGCCACCAGCGCCATGCGCCCGTGGTGACGGGTGAACACCTCCAGGATCAGGCTGGTCTCGCTCCAGTCGTACCGGTGCAGCACAAAAGCGGGTTCGTCAGAGATGCGTTTGGTGGCCATGGGAGGCGGTCAGCATTCGATGGCTGGGACAACAGACTCATCGTGAAATCGAACGGAAAGCACGGAGCTATTGGAAGCGACAAGCTTTACCAGTCGATGCACCCCATCAAGAATCCATCGCCTGTCATTCATGACCAAGACGTCTATTGGATTTCGCAGTTGCGTTTCCTGTAACCGTTTGGCTTGGTGAATAGAAATGCTGGGATTGCGAATGACGTCCATTGGGCAAAGATCGAATAACAGTCCTTGGTTTGGTTTTGATGACCACAGCGGCAATCTCAGCAAGTGGACAAAATCAGAACAGGGAACTTGAACAACATTTGCTTCTAACGCCCAAACTTTATGCACGTTCCAATTGAACGGCAGGATGTAATCCCTCAGACTTTCCGGGACGATTTTGGACACAAGAACCCGTGCAATCAGGGGTTACTCATACCCAAACGACCTTACCCGCGCCTCGTCATCGGCCCAACCGGAGCGCACCTTGACCCACATCTCGATGAACACCTTGCAATCGAGCAGTTTTTCCAACTCAACCCGGGTTTCCATGCCGATGCGTTTGATGCGTTCACCCTTGTCACCAATCACCATGGCCTTGTGGCCGTCGCGCTCGACCACGATGGTGGCGGCAATGCGCAGCAGCCGCTTCTGGCCCTTCTTGGCGGGCGACTCTTCGTCAAACTTGTCGATCACCACGGTCGAGGTGTAGGGCAGCTCGTCACCAGTCAGGCGGAACAACTTTTCGCGCACCATCTCGCTGGCCATGAAACGCTCGCTGCGGTCGGTCAGCTCGTCAGCGGCGTACCACCAGGCTTGCTCGGGCAGGTATTTGGCGCAGATGTCGAGCAGGCGCTCGATGTCCTTGGCGTTTTTGGCCGACATCGGCACAAACTCGGTGAAGGCGTGTTTGGCCTGCATGTCTTGCAGCCAGGGCGCGATGTCGCCACGGCGATGCACGTTGTCCAGCTTGTTGGCAATCAGCAGCGTGGGAATGTTCTTGGCCAGCAGCGCCAGCACGCGCGCGTCTGCCGGGGTGAAGCTGCCCGCTTCCACCACAAACAGAATCAGGTCCACATCGGCCACCGCGCCAACCACCGTTTTGTTGAGCGATTTGTTCAGCGCGTTGCCGTGGATGGTCTGGAAGCCGGGGGTGTCGACAAACACAAACTGCGTCGGGCCTTCGGTGCGCATGCCGGTGATGCGGTGGCGCGTGGTTTGCGCCTTACGCGAGGTGATGCTGATCTTTTGGCCCACCAGCGCATTGAGCAGGGTGGACTTGCCCACATTGGGCTTGCCCACGATGGCGATCAGGCCACAGCGCTGGCCATCCACCGGCGCTTGCTGGGGACCCGCCGGGCGCATGTCGCGGTGCAGGCCCGCCAGCATGGCATCCAAGTCATTTGGGGTTGTAGCCGCCGTGTTGTCTGCGTCAGCAGCTCTGTTTTTTGTAGTACTCATGGGGCGCCTTTGGTTTTGAGTGTTTGCAACATCGCGTTGGCGGCGGCTTGTTCAGCAGCGCGTCGGGAGCCGCCAGAGCCCCGCGCACGCAGATTCATTTCAGCAATTTCGCATTCAACCTCAAATGTCTGCTTGTGTGCAGCACCCAACGTGCTGACCACCTTGTAGCTGGGCAGTTTCAAACGCCGGGCCTGCAGCCACTCTTGCAATTCGGTTTTGGGGTCTTTGCTCATGGCGGCCATGGCCGGATTGATCTCCACAGCAGCGTACAAGCGGTTCACCAAAGCCTGCGCGGCGGCAAAACCGCCGTCCAGGTAAACCGCGCCAATCACCGCTTCCAGCGCGTCAGCCAGGATGGAGGGCCGCTTTGGGCCGCCGGAGCGCAATTCGCCCTCGCCAAACAAAATCACGTCGGGCAAACCCAGTTTGACCGCCAGGGGGTGCAGCGCTTCCTCGCGCACCAGCCCGGCGCGCACGCGGGACAAATCGCCTTCGGGCAAAGCACTCAGGCGCCGGTACAGCAGGTCAGCCACACACATACCCAGCACCGAGTCGCCCAAAAACTCAAGCCGTTCGTTGTGGTCAGCGCAAAAGCTGCGGTGCGTTGTGGCCTGCCTGAGCAGCGCCAGAGTGTGAAAGGTGTATTGCAAACGCTGCTGTAACGCAGCCAAGTCCGAACTCAAACCATCTCCTGTGTGCGCACGTTATTTCGACCTGCCTTGGTACTTCATCGTCAGGTAGGCGGGGCCCACCAGGTGAATTTCGCGCTGGTAGGCAAAACTGACCACCACCTTGTCGTTTTCTTTGGTGACGTCGATGTCTTTGCCAGAAATCGAGGCAATGTTGTCAATGGCTGCTGCCTTGTCAAAGATGCTGCGCACCTCCACCACCGTGTTGCCGTCAGTCGCCTTTTGCGCAGCCTTGAGCACCGCCTGGTACTCGATGGCGGTGGGGATGATTTGCGCCACCACCACACCTGCCATGGCCAACACAGCCCCCACAAACACAAAGCCGAAGAACGAGAAACCGCGTTGACCTGATCTGAGCGAGCGCGTCATGAAAGTCTCCTGGTCAATGGAAGGAACCAATGCGTTTGAGGTTGCCAAAGTTCATCCAGACAAAAAACGCCTTGCCGACGATGTTCTTGTCTGGCACAAACCCCCAGTAACGGGAATCCAGCGAGTTGTCGCGGTTGTCGCCCATCATGAAGTAGTGGCCTTCTGGCACCTTGCACACCACGCCTTCGACGCTGTATTGGCAGTTTTGCTTGAACTCGAACTCATCCGCGCCAGGAATAAAAGCCGGGCGGCTGTCGTCGTTGAGTACGCGGTGTTTGACGGTGCCCATGTCTTCTTCAAACTGCTTGAAGTAGCGCATGCTGTCTTCGTCAAAAAAATCTGGCACAGCATTGGTATCGAGCACCTGGCCATTGATGGTCAGGCGTTTGTTCAGGTAAGCCACCGTATCACCGGGCACACCAACCACCCGTTTGATGTAGTCCAGGCTGGGCTTGGGCGGAAAACGGAACACCATCACGTCGCCGCGCTTGGGGGCGGTGCCTTCGGTGATTTTGGTGTTGAGCACCGGCAGGCGCAAGCCGTATTCGAACTTGTTGACCAGAATCAGGTCACCCACCAGCAAGGTTGGGATCATCGAGCCCGATGGGATCTTGAACGGCTCAAACATGAACGAGCGCAGCACAAACACCGCAATGATCACCGGGAACAGACCCGCCGTCCAATCCAGCCACCAGGGTTGGGCCAGCAACTTGGCCTTGGCCTCGGTCACATTGCCATCGACCTGGCTGATGCCCAGTTTGCCGAGTTCTTCGTTGCGCTTGCTGGTTTGCGCTTCCAGTTCTGCTGCGGCTTGTTGGCGCTTTGGCAAAAAGTAAAAGCGCTCACCGAGCCAATAGATACCGGTGACCAGCGTGGCCAGAAACAGCAGCAGGGCAAAGTTGCCCTCCACCACACCAAAGTACCAAGCACCGATGTAGGCGACAAACGCCGCCAGAATGAAAGAAGTGATTGTTTGCATCACGCATCCACCTTCAAAATGGCCAGGAATGCCTCTTGCGGCACCTCGACCGAACCAATTTGCTTCATGCGTTTTTTGCCTTCTTTTTGCTTCTCAAGCAACTTGCGCTTACGCGAAATATCACCGCCATAACACTTGGCGATCACGTTCTTGCGCAGCGCTTTGATTGTCTCACGGGCAATCACATTGGCCCCAATGGCGGCCTGGATCGCCACGTCGTACATCTGGCGCGAGATCACTTCGCGCATCTTGCCCACCACCGCGCGGCCCCGGTAGACCGACTGTGAGCGGTGCACGATGATCGACAGCGCATCGACCTTCTCGCCATTGAGCAAAATGTCGACCTTGACCACATCGGCGGTGCGGTACTCCTTGAACTCGTAGTCCATCGACGCGTAGCCGCGCGAAACACTCTTGAGCTTGTCAAAGAAGTCCATCACGATCTCGCCCAGCGGCATCTCGTAGGTCAAGACCACCTGGCGGCCTTTGTAGGCCATGTTCATCTGCACACCACGCTTCTGGTTGGCCAGCGTCATCACCGGGCCCACATATTCTTGCGGCATGTACAGGTGCACGGTGACGATGGGCTCACGCACTTCTTCCAGACGGCCCTGGTCGGGCATCTTGGACGGGTTTTCCACCATCTTGACCGTGCCATCGGCTTGCACCACTTGGTAGACCACGCTGGGCGCGGTGGTGATCAGGTCTTGGTCAAATTCGCGCTCCAGGCGCTCTTGCACAATTTCCATGTGCAACAAGCCCAAAAAGCCGCAACGGAAACCAAAACCCAGCGCTTGCGACACTTCTGGCTCGTAATGCAGCGAGGCATCGTTGAGTTTGAGTTTTTCCAAGCTGTCACGCAGGCCTTCGTACTGGTTGGCCTCGGTCGGGTACAGCCCAGCAAACACCTGCGGCTGGATTTCCTTGAAACCAGGCAAGGGTTCGGTCGCGGTGGCAGCAGCGCCACCGGTGCCAGGGCGGATCAGGGTGATGGTGTCACCGACCTTGGCCGCTTGTAATTCACGGATACCGGCAATGATGTAACCCACCTCACCGGCTTCGAGCGCCTCACGCGGCTGGTTGGCCGGGGTGAACACACCCAGGTTGTCGGCGTTGTAGGTGGTGCCGGTGGCCATCATCTTGATGCGTTCCCCTTTGACCAGACGGCCATCGACCACCCGCACCAGCATCACCACACCCACATAGCTGTCAAACCAGCTGTCAATGATCATCGCGCGCAAAGCGGCGTCGGGGTTGCCTCTGGGCGCGGGCACACGGGCCACCACCGCCTCCAGGATGTCATCGATACCCAACCCCGTTTTGGCCGAGCAGACAATCGCATCGGCCGCGTCGATGCCAATCACATCTTCAATTTCCGAGCGGGCATTGTCCGGGTCGGCGTTGGGCAGGTCGATCTTGTTGAGCACCGGCACCACTTCCACATCCAGATCAAGTGCGGTGTAGCAGTTGGCCACGGTTTGCGCTTCCACACCCTGGCTGGCGTCCACCACCAGCAAAGCGCCTTCGCATGCCGACAGGGAGCGACTCACCTCGTAGGAAAAGTCAACGTGTCCGGGCGTGTCAATCAGGTTGAGGTTGTAGGTCTTGCCGTCTTTGGCCTTGTACTGCAGCGCAGCTGTTTGCGCCTTGATGGTGATGCCGCGCTCTTTCTCGATGTCCATCGAGTCCAGCACCTGGGCTTCCATCTCGCGCTCCTGCAAGCCACCGCAGCGCTGGATCAGGCGATCTGCCAGCGTTGACTTGCCATGGTCAATATGGGCAATGATCGAAAAGTTTCTGATGTGATTCATTCGGGAAAAACCGACAAAGTGAGTGAAAACCGCGTGAACAGAAAAAAGGGCGCGGTCATAAACGACGCGCCCTGGTCCAACCTTCTGACGGCCTCATGGAGAGCCGGGCGTGTATTGTAAGGAAAAAGCGCAAGGTCGCTTGGACGTCGCGCCTGCGACTGGCCTCGCTGGCTTTTCACCGCTTATCCCAAGCTTGTGCACCGGCTGTCCACATCATTTCAGTGGCCGAATCACCGTGTACTGAGACCACTCACCACGGCGAAACAACACATTGATCGGTTTGCTCTTGTCCAGCTTGGACAGCAGCGCCTCCAGGCCCTGGACATTGCTGACCGTCACATTGGCCACGGCCACAATGACATCGCCTTCACGCAAACCGGCACGGGCAGCAGCGTCGGTGGCACTCTCCACGTGCACACCGCCTTTGCCGCCAATCTCTTTGCGCGCTTCATCACTCAAATCCGTCACAACCAACCCGAGGCTTTGTGCTGCGGTGGCTTTTTGCGGCTTGACTGACTTGGCCGACGTTCTGACCGCAGGTTTGTCGGGTTCGATCTCGGCAATCGTCACGGCAATGTCTTTGGTGGCGCCGCGACGAAACACCGTCAGCGTGCTCTTGGTGCCGGGTTTGGTGTTGCCCACCATACGTGGCAAATCGGACGATTTGTCGACGGGTTTGCCATCAAACTTGATGATGATGTCACCCGCTTCGACGCCTGCCTTGTCAGCCGGAGCCCCCGCCTCCACCGCACGCACCAAAGCGCCCTGCGGTTTGCCCAAGCCAATCGACTCAGCCACGTCTTTGGAGACTTGGTCAATCTGCACACCGATGCGACCACGGGTCACTTTGCCGGTGGCACGCAGTTGCTCGCTGACACGCATCGCCTCGTCAATCGGAATCGCGAACGAAATGCCCATGGAGCCACCCGAGCGGGAATAAATCTGGCTGTTGATGCCCACCACTTCGCCACGCATATTGATCAATGGCCCGCCCGAGTTGCCCGGGTTGATGGCCACATCGGTCTGGATGAAGGGCAGGTAGTCACCGGTGTCGCGCTGTTTGGCACTCACAATCCCTGCGGTCACGGTGTTTTCCAGACCAAACGGGGAGCCAATCGCCACCACCCACTCACCCACGCGCAGGCGGCCCACGTCGCCAACCTTGACCGCTGGCAAGCCGGCGGCCTCGATCTTGACCACCGCCACGTCACTGCGTTTGTCTGAGCCAATGATCTTGGCTTTGAACTCACGCTTGTCGGTCAGCGTGACCACCACCTCATCGGCGCCTTCGACCACATGGGCATTGGTCATGATCATGCCGTCAGACGTCAGGATAAAACCAGACCCAACGCCACGGGGCTGTTCTTCGTCACGGGGTGGCTGTGGCTGATTGCGCGGCGGTGTCTGGCGCGGGGTATTGGGGATCGGAATGCCAAAACGGCGGAAAAACTCCAGCATATCCTCGTCGATCTGCGGCCCCTGGTCCGACTGGGCGCTGACTTTTTCGAGCGTGCGAATGTTCACCACCGAGGAGCTGGTCCGCTCCACCAGATCCGCAAAATCCGGCAGGGTGCCAGCTTGTGCCCAGGCCGCTGTGGTGGGTACCAAAGCGGTGACAGCCGTGGCCATCAAGGCGCCACTGAGGACGCAGGCGTTCAAGCGCTTCCAATTAAAGTGCATCATGTCTGACCTTTTCTGTGAACAAAATAAAAACACCGGCTACCTTACCGTTTTCTCTCAAACGCTTGCATAAAAAGGTTCAATGTCTGCGGCGGCACCTCACCCACTGCCGTCAGACACCACGCGCCAATCTGGCGCGAGCGCAGACTGGTCGCCCCCAGCGACACCGCATGGACCGCCAGCATGCGCGCATGACGACTGGGCTCAAACAGCTCGACAAACAGGGAGACCGAAGCCAAGCCATCAGAGTAGACGCATTGCAAAGCACTGCGCCCCGGTGCAGATGCGTCAGCCACGCGTCGGTAGCAGCGTACCGGCGCAAAACCGGGTATCGGCGTGCCAAGCACCCAGCCTTCGTCCTCCGCCGTGGTTTTGACCAGATGGGGGCTGACCACCTGAAAACCACGGGTGTTGTCCATCAAGGCTTTGAGCTTGGCCATGCTGACCGAGGCATCGAGCTGCAACTCCGAAAAAGCCGCCTGCTCCAACACATTGCCATTGGCGTCAAGGGTTTGCAACTTGATGATCAGACCGGTTTTTTGCTCGGTCCAGATCTGATAGCCCAAACGCAGACCATCCAACGGCAGCAGTTGCACGATCTCCGCTTCCAGCCCTGCCACCCGCCCCTGGCCCATGATGCGCAACCGGTAAAACCGCGTCACCGAGGCATCCGCCGTTTTCAGCAGATTGGGAAACAACCCCAGCGACTCGCGCGTCTCGTGAACCACAACACGACTGTCCGGCAGGAAGGTGACCACCTCGTCGTTGCGTCGAAAGGTGGTGCGCGCCGTACCCGTGAGTGACTCAACCCGCTCCATTTGCCGTTCACCGTCACCCACATGCCAGATCCGTGAACTGGACATCTCGCTCCCCGCAGTGACCACAAACGTTCCCATGTAGGCGAGCCGTCGGGGCGCTTCTTGCAACCGAATCAGCCAGCGTTCTATGCCCGTAGCAGATGCCTCCGAAGCCGAAGGCGTGGTTGCGGTTTGGGCCGCCAGCCCGCCATGGACCAGGGCGGCCAGCAACCACACCAAAACGCCGTACCCGGATCTCAACGCTTGTCCTCGTTGAAGGTGGCGTTACGCAAAAACCCGGTTGGCATCTGCAAAGCGTTGGCGCCACCTACTTGGCGATGCGCGGCAAGCAATGCGTCCAACTGCGGGTCACGAATCATGACCGATGCAGCACCATCGGCCGTCACCAACGCTTGCGGCGCATCCATCTGCGCCGACGCCACCGACTGCTGGGCCAAGGTCGTCTCTGCCGGGCGACTCGCCCCCATCCAGCCCATACCTTGCCAGGCCAGCACACCCACCACGGCAACCGAAGCCAATCCCGCGACGCGCCGCCACCAGGGGTCATTGGCCGCTGATTTTTTTAAGCCAAATTGGCCTTCAGCCCTTATTGGTAAAGGGCTAGCAACTATCAATTCAGGAGTTTCCTTGGCGAGCTTCTCGCGCAGGCGGCTCACAAAAGCGGGGTCGTGCGCTTGCAAAGACTCACCTTCAAAGCGCATCGCCTGGCCCACCAAGTGGTAGGTGTCCCAAGTGCCATCGGCGGAGTCGTCTTCAGCGAGCACATCCAACGCGCGCGCCAACGCATCACCGTCGAGCGCCCCATCCATCAGGGCGGACACGAGTTCGCTGTTTTGCAGACATTGATCAGACCGCTGTGGCCTTGTCTCTGTGATGTTCAAACCATTCAACTGCTTCATGTACATACCCCTTACCAGCGTTTACCGGTCTGCCGCTCAAGCAGCGGACGCACCTTGGCAGAAATAGCGTCACGCGCCCGAAAAATCCTGGATCGCACCGTGCCGATGGGACAAGCCATCAGCTGTGCAATGTCCTCATAACTCAAGCCATCCATTTCCCGCAAACTGATGGCTTGGCGCAAATCGTCCGGCAACTCGCTCAAAGCCTGGCTCACAGCCCGACCGATTTCTTTGGCGGCCAACACCGACTCCGGTGTCTCGTCGGTACTTGGTTCATTTTTAGGCCGGAAAGTTTCATCATCGTCGTCTTTGGACGCCAAGGCGCTGTCAGAGACGGTGGGATCCCTCTTCAATTCAAGCAGGAATTTCTTCGCCGTATTGACGGCGATGCGGTACAGCCAGGTGTAAAACTGGGCATCACCGCGAAACTGGTGCAACGCCCGGTAGGCGCGAATAAAGGTTTCCTGGGCAATGTCTTCAACCAGATCAACGTCACGCACCATGCGGCCAATGAGCCGCTCCACGCGGCGCTGGTATTTGATGACCAACAACTCAAACGCGCGCTGGTCACCCGCCGCTGCACGCTGAACAAGCAGCGCATCGCTGTCAGGCTCGCGGGGCACGCTCACCTCTTGATCTGGCGCGTCATCGGTCATGGCGCAACCCAATCGGCATCACGGGTCTGACTCGGCTTCTGGCGTGCAAACACAGCACGCCGGCATGGCCGCCAACGCGCGGGTGCGGCCCCACGCTCCAGCCAGAGCCACAAAGGTGGCGCATCCGAAGAACGCAACTGCATCAACATCAAACGCTGCAGATCCAGCGTTACCGACAAAGCCACCGTGCGCGACAGTTCACCACTGGCCCAGATCCAATGTTGACCGTCCCAGATGAGCGACCCTGTGGGTGACCGCAACCAAGCCCAAACAGCCACTGCTGCACTGATGATCCAGAGCGCCAAAACGGCCAAATGACCCAACCCAAACGCATCCGAGACCATGCCCCATGCAACCCAAATACCAGCGCTGAGCCCATGAAGACCAAGCATGAATGCGGCGTAGAAAGAAGAACGCCCCACCGGGTAGCTGACCGCTGGGGCGCTGTGCATTGGGGAAAAATAGCTAAAAAGTCGAAGTCCCGCAATCAGTGGCGGTCAAGGTGCCCGCTTGAACACCAGCGAGCCATTGGTGCCGCCAAAGCCGAAGTTGTTCTTGATGGCCACATCGATCTTCATATCACGCGCCGCGTTGGCGCAGTAGTCCAGGTCGCAGTCCGGATCCTGGTTGAAGATGTTCATGGTGGGCGGGCTCTTCTGGTGGTGCAGCGCAAGCACCGTCACCACCGACTCCAGCCCACCCGCGCCACCCAGCAAGTGGCCAGTCATCGACTTGGTGGAATTGACCACGGCCTTTTTGGCGTGGTCACCCAGTGCTGCCTTGATGGCGTTGGACTCGTTAGTATCCCCCAGCGGCGTCGAGGTGCCGTGGGCGTTCACGTAATCAATCTGATCGGCGTTGACACCAGCGTTGCGCATGGCAATCACCATCGCACGACGCGGACCGTCCATGTTGGGCGCGGTCATGTGACCGGCGTCACCAGTCATGCCAAAACCCGCCAATTCAGCGTAAATCTTGGCACCACGGGCTTTGGCGTGTTCGTACTCTTCCAGCACCATCACACCAGCGCCCTCACCCAACACAAAACCGTCACGGTCACGGTCCCAAGGACGCGAGGCGGTCGCTGGGTCGTCATTGCGGGTACTCAAGGCACGCATGGCGGCAAAACCACCAACACCCAAGGGCGAAATCGTCGCCTCGGCGCCACCAGCCACCACCACGTCCGCATCGCCGTATTCGATCATGCGCCCGGCTTGACCGATACAGTGCAACCCGGTGGTGCAGGCGGTAACGATGGCCAGATTCGGGCCCTTGAAGCCGTAGCGAATCGAGACATGACCGGCAATCATGTTGACAATGGTGGACGGCACAAAAAATGGCGAGATTCGCCGCGCGCCACGCTGCATGTACTCGGCGTGCATGCCTTCGATCATCGGCAAACCACCGATGCCCGAACCAATGACGCAGCCAATGCGTGTGGCAAGCTCTTCGCTCAAGGCCTCACCGGTGGGCAGACCGGCGTCAGAGACTGCCTGTGCCGCTGCGGCGATGCCGAAGTGGATGAAGGTGTCCATGGTGCGCGCTTCTTTGGCGCTCATGTAGGCCTCAACATCAAACCCTTTGACCTCGGCTGCGATCTTGCAGCTGAAGGCGGATGCGTCAAACTTGGTGATCAGGCCCACGCCCGATTGACCAGCCAGCAAATTCGCCCAAGTCGCATCAACCGTGTTTCCAACGGGACTGACACAACCTAGACCGGTGACAACTACGCGACGACGGGACATAAAAATAAGCAGTCAGTGGTTCGTCTGTAAAAAGCCTGATGCCTTGCGCAGGCATCAGGCTATGAAAAATGAGACGCTGTCTGGTTGACCTGAGATAAATGACAGGCACTCCGACAGCGATCGCGGCGCCCTATGGCACCGCCGCTCGGTCAATTACGCTTTTTTGTGCGCTGTTGCGTAATCCACAGCGTTTTGCACCGTGGTAATCTTTTCAGCGTCTTCGTCGGGGATTTCAATACCGAACTCGTCTTCGAGCGCCATCACCAACTCCACGGTGTCGAGCGAATCTGCACCGAGATCAGCCACAAAGGCTTTTTCGTTGGTCACTTGTGACTCTTCGACACCGAGTTGTTCGGCAATGATTTTTTTAACGCGTGCTTCAATATCGCTCATGAATTCCCTCAAAGGGTTGTAAAAAGATCCGTCATTTTAACCGGACGGATATGTCGGCTGGATTGCCTCTATTTATACACCGATCACGCCATGAACATGCCACCATTGACATGCAATTCTTGACCGGTGACATATGCCGCTTGGGGCGACGCCAAGTACGCCACCGCATGCGCGATGTCTGCGGGCTTACCCAAGTGACCCAATGGAATCTGACCCAGTAACGCTTTGTGCTGTTCTTCGGGCAAATCGGCGGTCATGTCGGTTTCAATGAATCCCGGCGCGATGCAGTTGACCGTGATGTTACGCGAACCCAACTCACGCGCCAGCGCGCGCGTCATGCCTGCCACGCCAGCCTTGGCGGCGGCGTAATTGGCCTGACCAGGATTGCCAGAGGCACCGACCACCGAGGTGATGCTGATGATGCGACCATAACGCTGCTTCATCATGGTCCGCATGACGGCGCGGCTCATCCTGAACACCGCCTTGAGATTGGTGTCCAGCACCGCATCCCATTCATCGTCTTTCATGCGCATCGTCAAGTTATCGCGGGTGATGCCTGCGTTGTTGACCAGAATCTGCAAACCACCATGCGTCTTGACGATGTGGTCAATCAACGCATCAACACCCGCCGCATCATTGACATTCAGGGTCTTGCCGCCGCAGCCATCAAAAGCTGCCAAAGACTGGCTGATCTTGGCCGCACCATCGTCGGTGGTGGCCGTACCAATCACCTTGAGGCCTTGTTGCGCCAGTTGCAGCGCAATCGCCGCACCAATGCCGCGCGAAGCGCCGGTGACCAGGGCCACCTGGCCTTGAAATAGGGGTTCACTCATGAGTTCAGGCTTCCAAAAGACTTGTTTTGACTTCCGCCAGAGAGGCAGCATCGAACAACGCCAGACCGGCCAGGTCGGGCGCAATACGTTTGGTCATGCCGGCCAGAACCTTGCCTGGGCCACATTCAACCAAGGTTGACAAACCACGGGCTTGCATCGCTTGCACCACCTCGACCCAACGCACCGGGCCAAACGCCTGACGCACCAGCGCGTCGCGGATACGTTGTGGGTCGGACTCCACCGCCACGTCGATGTTGTTGACCACCGGGATCTGCGGCGCCGCGAAGTCGGTGGCATCGAGCTTATCCTTGAGCTTCAAGGCCGCTGGCCGCATCAGGCTGGAGTGGAAAGGCGCCGACACGGGCAAGAGCAAGGCACGCTTGGCCCCCTGAGCCTTCAAAGCTGCGCAGGCTTGATCCACAGCGGCCTTCGACCCTGCAATCACGGTTTGGCCCGGATCGTTGAAATTAACCGCCTCCACCACCTCGGCGGCATTCTGGCCAAAAGACTCTGTCACCTCTGCACAGATAGCAATCACTTTGGTAGCTTCCATGCCCAGGATGGCCGCCATGGCACCCACACCCACCGGCACCGCTTCTTGCATCGCCTGAGCCCGAAAACGCACCAGCGGCGCCGCTTGCGACAGGGTCAACACCCCTGAGGCCACCAGCGCGGAATACTCACCGAGTGAATGCCCGGCCACGGCTGCGGGCGCCACACCCACTTCGGCCATCCAGACACGGTAGGCCGCCACCCCCGCCACCAGCATCACCGGCTGGGTGTTGGTGGTGAGCGACAAGGCCTCTTTGGGACCTTCCTTGATCAGCAAGCCAATATCTTCATGCAGGGCATCGGAAGCCTCAGCCACGGCAGCCAGCACCTGGAGATGGTCAACCCAGCCATCCAGCATGCCGACCGACTGCGAACCCTGACCTGGAAATACAAAAGCAAATGGTTTCATGAATGTCACGGAATGGTTTTAGAAATAAATGACAAATCTGCCTCAAGCCCTTATTTCAAAAGGGCTGATAGCTACAACTTTAAAAGCACCGAGCCCCAGGTGAAGCCGCCGCCCACCCCTTCGAGCAGCACCGTCTGACCGGGCTTGATCTGACCCGCACGCACGGCGGTGTCGAGTGCCAGCGGGATCGAGGCGGCCGAGGTGTTGCCATGCTGGTCCACCGTGACCACCACCTTGTCCAGCGACAGTTTCAGCTTGCGTGCCGTGCTTTGCATGATGCGGATGTTGGCCTGGTGCGGCACCAGCCAGTCGATGTCCGCATCGGTTTTACCGGCTTTGGCCAAGACCGCACGGGCAGTTTGGTCCAGCAGATGCACCGCCAGCTTGAACACAGCCTGCCCATCCATGCGCAACAACGGAGAACCTTGTATTTGCCCACCCGAAACATGTCCCGGCACACACAGAATGTGGGTGTACTTGCCGTCGGCATGGATATCGGTGGCCAAAATACCTGGCTCAGAGGAGGCTTCCAACACCACCGCACCCGCACCGTCACCAAACAACACGCAGGTGGTGCGGTCTTTGAAATCCAGAATCCGCGAAAAAATCTCTGAACCGACCACCAATGCCTTGGTGGCTGCGCCAGACTTGATCATGGCATCGGCCACGGTCAGCGCGTAAATGAAGCCACTGCACACTGCCTGCACGTCAAACGCAGCACAGCCCTGAGCACCCAGCTTGCCCTGCAGGATGGTCGCCGTCGAAGGAAACACCATGTCCGGCGTCGAGGTAGCGACGATGATCAGGTCAATGTCTTGCGCTTGGCGACCCGCCGCCTCAAGGGCCTTCTGGCACGCCTGCAACGCCATGTCGCTGCAACTCATGTCAGGGGCCGCAAAGTGCCTGGCACGGATGCCCGTGCGCTCCACGATCCAGTCATCACTGGACTCGATGCCCTGGGTGGCCAACTGTGCGACCAAGTCGGCATTGGTCAAACGATTTGGTGGCAAATAACTGCCGGTGCCGGTAATACGTGCGTAATTATTCATAAATCAAACCAATACAGCAGCTTCAGTCGACAAACGTACATCAACTGGCGCCAACAGCGGTGCAGCATGCGCAATACGCAGCCGAACCTGCTCCAACAAATCATTGCGGGCCGCATCATACGCTCGCGTCAGAGCGAATCCAAAAGCCAACTCATCCGCAGAACCGTGGCTCTTGAACACCAGACCACGCAAGCCCAACAAGGCGCCGCCGTTGTAACGGCGATGGTCCATACGCTTTTTGAGCGCCGATATCACCGGATAAGCAATCAATGCAGCTGTTTTCGTCAAGATATTGCGCGAAAACTCTTTGCGAAGAAAGTCAACAATCATGCCAGCCAAACCCTCGCTGGCCTTGAGCGCCACATTGCCCACAAAACCATCACACACCACGATGTCGGCCGTACCCTTGAAAATATCATTGCCTTCCACGTTGCCATAGAAGTTGAGATCACCCGCCTGAGATGCCGCACGCAACAGTTCGCCGGTTCGCTTGATAACTTCGTTGCCTTTGATGGCTTCTTCACCAATGTTGAGCAAACCCACCGTCGGGTTTTCGTTGCCACTGAGCACCGACACCAATGCTGAACCCATGACCGCAAACTGCACCAGGTGCTCAGCAGTGCAATCCACATTGGCCCCCATGTCCAACACGGTCGTACCCAACCCTTTGGCGTTGGGGATTTGACCGGCGATGGCTGGGCGATCAATCCCGTCCAGGGTTTTCAGGACATAACGTGAGATCGCCATCAGGGCACCCGTGTTACCAGCCGACACCACCGCTTGGGCAGCACCTTCTTTCACTTGGGTGATGGCCACCCGCATGGAGGAGTCTTTTTTGCGGCGCAGCGCCACTTCCAGCGGGTCATCCATGGTGACCACCTCACTGGCGAGCACCACCGTGGCACGCGCATGGCTGTAGCCACGCATGCTCTCAGGCAACCCCACCACAATCAAGGCGGCGTCAGGATGCTCGTCCAAAAAACGGCTACAAGCAGGCAAGGTGACACAGGGGCCATGGTCGCCCCCCATGCAGTCAACAGCGATAGTGATCATGGATAGCTAAAACCAGCAAGCTTCAAAAAAATCAACAAGAAAAACACACACCGCAGCCACAAAAGCAAAGGCCCGAGGCTACACAACAAAGGTAGCCTCGGGCCTGGGTGCGTTTGAAACGAATCAGGCTTCAGACTTGGTCTTGAGCACCTTGCGACCACGGTAAAAACCGGTGGGGCTGATGTGGTGACGCAGATGCGTTTCACCAGTGGTAGGTTCCACAGCGATACCAGGCACCACGAGGGCGTTGTGCGAGCGGTGCATACCGCGCTTGGAAGGTGACTTCTTGTTTTGTTGGACGGCCATGTTCCGCTCCTAAAGACTGTAAGCCGCCCTCAAGAAGGCAACTTTGGGTTATTGAGATACACGCAGCTCATGTGCGCAAAAGCTGTAGAGTATAGCCGATCACAAACCGTTAAGCCAGCCCGGCATTTATGCCTTGCCTTTGAGCTGCGCCAACACAGCAAATGGATTGGGTTTCTCTGCTGGGGCAGCAAAGTCGTCGTCGGCAGCAGCCATCTTGACTTGAACCGGGCAAGTTTCATGACGCGGCACCAGGGGCAAGGCCATCAGCACCTCGTCTTCCACCAGCGTCGCCAGATCAAATTCACGACTGATTACCAGCAAATCTTCTTCACACCCGTCGTCCTGCTCTTCGGCCACAGCTTCGCTGTCAACAAATCGAAATTCGCGGTCCACCTGCACCACCACCTCGACCGGCCCCAGGCAACGCTGGCAAATCTGGGGCAAAGCGGTGGCCACCGTCAGATGCAGCCAGTGAGCGGTTTGCCCAGATGCATCGGGGCGCACATCGACCTGCGCCGTCCAATGCAAGGCCTTTTCGCCCGCAGGCCCATGTGCTTCTTGCATCAGTCGCTCGTAACTTGATAGCAGATCATGACCTTCCAGCCGCGACTGGGAGGCGGCCGCATGCCGGACATCGAGTTTGGGGGGGTGCTTGTGTTCCATCATGTTGGCAGTGTAAGAGAATCGCGGGATGAGCTCTTTACCCCCACGCCCCCTTATCCTTGCCTCCACCTCTGTTTACCGCCGCCAGTTGCTGGAGCGCCTGCATCTGCCCTTCAGCGTCGTCGCCTCGGAGGTTGACGAGACCCCGCTGCTCGGCGAGACCCCGCCGGACATCGCCTGCCGCCTGGCGCTGACCAAGGCGCAGTCTGTCGCCCAAGCGCATCCGGACGCGGTGGTGATTGGCTCGGACCAGGTGGCCGATCTCGACGGACAAGCGCTGGGCAAACCCGGCAACCATGCCCGCGCAGTGACCCAATTACAGGCCATGCGTGGCAAAACGGTGGTGTTTCAAACCGCTGTGTCGGTGGTCTGCCAAGCGACTGGCTTTGCCCAAACCGAGTTGGCACAGATCAAGGTCTGTTTTCGCACACTGACGGACGCGCAAATTGAGGCCTACCTGCTGGCAGAAACCCCTTACGACTGCGCTGGCAGCGCCAAAAGCGAGGGCTTGGGTATTGCACTGCTGGAACGCATCGACAACGATGACCCGACCGCGCTGATTGGCCTGCCGCTGATTCGCACCTGCCGTCTGGTCGAAGCCGCCGGCATCCGGGTGCTGTGATCATGGGCACAAGCAACACCCCAGGCACGCTGTATCTGGTGCCCGCACCACTGGACTTCGGCTGCGACGACACCACCGATTTACAAGCCACCCTGCCCTTGGGCACCCTGCAAACGGCGGCCGGACTGCGCCACTGGGTGTGCGAAAACGCCAAGTCGGCACGCGCCTACCTCAAGCGCATTCACGAGATCACCCCGCTGTGCTGCAGCATCCAAGAGATGCAACTGGTCGAGCTGCCCCGCGAAGTGCACAAAAAGGGTGACCACAACGGCAACTTTGACGCCCGTTCGCTATTGCAACCCGCACTGGACGGCCATGCCGTCGGTCTGATCAGCGAGGCCGGTATGCCCGCCGTGGCCGACCCGGGCTCCTCGGTGGTGCGGGCCGCACACGACCTCGGCATCACGGTGGCACCGCTGGTCGGGCCGGTGTCGTTGTTGATGGCATTGGCTTCCAGCGGGCTCAACGGCCAGAATTTCGCATTTGTAGGTTATTTGCCACAAGACCCGTCTGAACGCGCAGGGCGCATCCGCGAACTCGAGAACTTGGCATTGCGCAGCGGGCAAACCCAGCTGTTCATTGAAACGCCCTACCGCAACCAGGCCATGCTGCAGACTTTGCTACAAACTTTACAGCACAACACCCGCCTAGCGATTGGGTCTGGCCTGACTTTGCCGCGTGCACAGCTGTCAAGCGACAGCATCAAAGGCTGGAAAAAAAAGCCCAGCCCGCTGGACAACGCCACCCCGGCCGTGTTTGCCATTGGCCGCTAGCCAGAGGTGACCAGACTTGGCTGGTATGCACCCAACCAAGTCGGACTGGTCAGCGTATCGGTTGGCGCAAGGTTTAGCGCAAGACGGCGGCTGACTGAGTGGCGCGCACAGCAGCCTCGCCCAGTGCAGCGCCAAACCGCTTGACCAAGCGCTCAGCCACGTTGTCGCGGCGGGTGTAGTCGATGATCTCCTCGGCTTTAACCACTTCGCGTGCCACGTAGTCCACACTTCCCAATTGGTCAGCCAACCCCAGTTCGATGGCTTGCTGGCCACTCCAGAACAAGCCGCTGAAGGTGTCTGCGTCTTCTTTCAGCCGTGTGCCGCGCCCAGTTTTAACGGCGGCAATGAACTGCTGGTGGATCTGGTTGAGCATGGCCTGGGCGTATTCACGCTGGCGTTCGGTCTGCGGGCTGAACGGGTCCAGGAAACCTTTGTTTTCGCCCGCGGTCAGCAAACGGCGCTCCACGCCCAGCTTTTCCATCAAGCCGGTGAAACCGAAACCATCCATCAGCACACCAATGCTGCCGACGATGCTGGCTTTGTCCACATAAATTTTGTCAGCCGACACCGCGATGTAATACGCCGCTGAGGCACAGGACTCCTCCACCACCGCATAAACCGGTTTGTGGTGCAGTGCCTTGAGCCGCCGAATCTCATCATTGACAATGCCCGCCTGCACCGGGCTGCCGCCCGGGGAGTTGATCAGCAACACCACTGCCTGCGCCCCGGCATCGTCGAAAGCAGCCCGCACGGAAGACAAGATTTGCTCTGCACTGGCTTCCGCCCCCGAGGCGATTTCACCCTTGACCTCAACCACCGCTGTGTGCGGGGTCGTCACATTTTTGGAAGCGTTGCTTTGGTCGAAGCCAAACCAGGCCACCGCCACCAAAACGACCAGCCAGGCCAAGCGAATAAAGTTGCGCCAACGCCGCGCAACGCGCTGTTCGTGGAGTGCCGCAAAGGCGAGTTTCTCCAGCGTGGCACGCTCCCAGTTCGGCGTTCCAGGCTCGCCAGATGCTCTGTTTTCAGAAGCATCATGCCCTTGATTAACATGGGCTTGAGGCGAATTTTGCATATTTTCTGGCGATGTTGGCGCGCCAGACTTGTCAGTATCAACGGGGTCGGTCATAAAGGTTGCTTGCGTTGTAATTTGTCGGAAGTATGCCAGTGCACCTTGTCAGCCACCTCGCTGACTGGGATTTTGACCAGGCCGCCACGGCAGCGGCCCATCACACACTGGCCGGTTTGGGGCGAATACAGCGCGCCGTGGACAGCACACATCAGCCATTTGCCGGTGCTGTCAAACAATTGGTTGGGCGAGCTATCCATGGTCACCGGCACATGGCTGCAGCGGTTCAGATAGGCGTGAACCGTGCCAGCATAGCGCACCGCAAAAGCCGCACAGTGCTCGGAGTAATACCGAACCTGAAATGGCACCGCCGCCCCGCTGTCCGTCAAGTCGGACGAATGGCATAAAAAGACAACTTCTGCCATCAGACTGGCTAGGCCAAGCCGCGCGCCGACTCAGGCATGGGTCAGCAACCAGTCTCGCAACTGGTGCACGCTGTGGGCCACATGCAGGGGTTTTAGCGCCTCAAACACGGCATGGTCGTGTGCGCCATAACTCACACCGACACTGGGGCATCCCGCGTTGAGCGCCATCTGCAGATCGTGGGTGGTATCACCCACCATCAAGGTGCGTTCAGGCGCAATGCCGAATTCCGCCATCAGTTCGCGCAACATCAGCGGATCGGGCTTGCCCGCAGTCTGGTCAGCGGTGCGCGAACCATCAAACACACCTGCCAGGTCGACGCTGCTGAGCACCTCGTCCAGACCACGGCGGCTTTTGCCTGTGGCAACTGCCAGCAAATGGCCATGCGCCTTCAGGTCAGCCAGCAGCGGCAACACCCCCTCAAACAGGCTGATCTCATGTTGGATGGCAAAGTAATGAAAACGGTAGCGATCCGCCAGCTTGGGGTAAAGCGCTTCCGGCACATCGGGCGCAGCATGGGCCAGCGCCTGCATCAGGCCCATACCAATCACATACGAGGCCTCCTCGTAGGTTGGCTCTTTGCCGCCCACATCACGCACTGCCGCCTGAATACAGCGGGCGATGATGGCAGTGGAATCAAACAGGGTGCCATCCCAGTCAAAGGCGATCAGGTCAAAGTTGCGTGGGGTCATGCGGATTCAATCAGGACGCGACGCCAAAACGGCGGCGTAAAAATGGGCGAGTTCGGGTGGCAAGTCTGCCAGCAATTCAATCGGCTCGCCACTGGCGGGGTGATGCAACTGCAAACGCCAGGCGTGCAAAAACATGCGCTTGAGTTGGTGTTGCGCACCAGCGCGAGCCAGTTGTTTGTTGTGATCAAAGTCGCCGTATTTGTCGTCACCCAGGATCGGGAAACCCTCGCTGGCCAGGTGCACACGGATCTGGTGGGTGCGTCCGGTCTTGATGGTGACTTCGAGCAATGAATAGTCGGCGCTGGTCGCACGCACCTTGACCAACGTGACCGAGGGCATGCCATCCGGGTCGTCGCGTGACACCACCTTGACACGGCGCTCACCGGCTTGCGCGTCGTTGCCGTCGAGCAGGTATTTGTGCAAGGGCTTGTCCAGCACTTTCAATTTGGCGGGCCACTGGCCACGCACCATCGCCAAATAGGTCTTACCGGTTTGGCGCGTGCGGAACTGGTCTTGCAGGTGCTTGAGGGCACTGCGCTTTTTGGCCACCAGCAAAATGCCGCTGGTTTCGCGGTCCAGTCGGTGCACCAACTCCAGGAATTTGGCCTGCGGGCGCGCCATGCGCAATTGCTCGATCACACCAAAACTCACGCCGGAGCCGCCATGCACGGCCACACCGGCGGGTTTGTTGATGGCGATCAGGTGCTCATCTTCGAGCAGCACCGGGAAATCGCGCGCTGGCGCGCCATGCGCCACCTGCTCGGCCATCGCCTGCTCTTTTTCAGCCACCCGCTCGGAAATGCGCACTGGCGGCACACGCAGCAGGTCTCCGGTTTGCAGACGGGTATCGGCGCTGACCCGGCCCTTGTTAACACGCACCTCACCGCTGCGGATCATGCGGTAGATGTGGGTCTTGGGCACCCCTTTGAGGTGGCGGATTAGGAAGTTGTCGACCCGTTGGCCAGACGCGTCCTCATCGATACAAAGGGTTTCTACTTTGGGGGCCTGCGGTGCGGGTTTGACCCCTATAATGACTTTCACTGGCGATGTGCTGTAAGTGGTTGATTTAACAGAAAGTTAATTCGTTGGATGGTGAAGTTTAGTTCACGCACCTCCTGCCTCGCCAGAAAAGTCGGTACCGCCTGACATCCAGGCTGCAAACAGGTGACCCCATGTCCCGTGTGGCAGCCGCGCTGAAGGGTTAAAACGACGCCTTGAAATCCTGATACGGAATAACCAAAAACTCACAGTCCTGGACTGTGAGCGGAATGAAGTGATATGTTTGTGTTGATGTCCTTGATGTGTTTTTGCCTGCAGCGCGTGAACGTGCTGTTTGTTGGCGCGCATCTGGCACCAGTGCCCGTTAAAAGGGCGTGTTTGGCTATTCAATCAATAGCAAAAATCCCCACAGACCCGATGACTCCCGTCCACGCGCCCCCGCCCCCGCTCACTGTGTGAGTGGCAGGTCTACGGCAGTTTCCTCCGCATTTCAAAGCGTCAGTTTGTGTATCAAAAGCTCGCAATGAGCTAGTTTGTTGATATTTGAATTGAAGGAACGCTACCCATGAAACGGATGCTGATCAACGCCACCCAGGCGGAAGAACGTCGCTTGGCTGTGGTGGACGGGCAAAAACTGCTCGACTACGAAATCGAAATTGAAGGGCGCGAGCAACGCAAGGGCAACATCTACAAGGCGGTAGTCACCCGCGTTGAGCCCTCGCTGGAAGCCTGCTTTGTGGACTACGGCGAAGAACGCCACGGCTTTCTGCCGTTCAAGGAAATCTCCAAACAATACTTCCAGGCCAATGTCTCGGTCAGCCAGGCGCGCATCCAGGATGTGATCCGCGAAGGCCAGGAACTGTTGATCCAGGTCGAGAAAGAAGAACGCGGCAACAAGGGCGCCGCACTCACCACCTTCGTGTCACTGGCTGGCCGTTATGTGGTGCTGATGCCCAACAACCCGCGTGGTGGTGGTGTCAGCCGCCGCATTGAGGGTGAAGACCGCGCCGAACTCAAAGAAGCGCTGGACCAGCTCGAATACCCCAACGGCATGAGCATCATTGCCCGTACCGCCGGTATCGGTCGCAGCGCGCCTGAGCTGCAATGGGACTTGAACTACTTGCTCAAGCTCTGGACCGCGATTGACGGCGCCGCCAAGGGTGGCAAGGGCGCGTTCCTGATCTACCAGGAATCGTCTTTGGTGATCCGCGCCATCCGCGACTATTTCAACAACGACATCGGCGACATCCTGATCGACACCGACGATGTGTACGAACAGGCCCAGCAGTTCATGGCGCATGTGATGCCCGAACACGCCGCCCGCGTCAAACGTTACCGCGACGACGCGCCGCTGTTCAGCCGCTTCCAGATCGAACACCAGATCGAAACCGCCTACGCCCGCACCGTGACCCTGCCGTCCGGCGGCGCGATCGTGATCGACCACACCGAAGCGCTGGTGTCGGTGGACGTGAACTCGGCGCGCGCCATCAAGGGTGGCGACATCGAAGAAACCGCGACCCGCACCAACCTGGAAGCCGCTGACGAAGTGGCACGCCAGGCGCGTCTGCGTGACTTGGGTGGCCTGATCGTGATCGACTTCATCGACATGGAAGAAAGCCGCAACCGCCGCGAGGTGGAAAACCGCCTGCGCGACGCCCTGCGCCAAGACCGCGCGCGGGTGCAGTTTGCCTCGATCAGTAAGTTTGGCTTGATGGAAATGAGCCGCCAGCGCCTGCGCCCGGCGCTCAGCGAAGGCGCCTCCATCCCCTGCCCGCGCTGCGGTGGCTCTGGCCACATCCGCGACACCGAAAGCTCGGCGCTGCAGATTCTGCGCATCATCCAGGAAGAGTCTTTGAAGGACAACACCGCCTCGGTGCTCTGCCAAGTGCCAGTGGAAGTGGCCTCGTTCCTGCTGAACGAAAAGCGCGGCGAAATCGCCAAGATCGAACTCAAGCAGCGCATCAACGTGCTGATGGTGCCCAACAAATCGCTGGAAACCCCCAACTACAAGTTAGAGCGGCTCAAACACGACGACCCGCGTCTGGACAACATCACCGCCAGCTACAAGATGGCCGAAGAAGTGGAGGACGCCACTGCCGTCACCCGCCGCGCCCAAGAGCCGACCAACCGCCAAACACCGATCATCAAAGGCGTTTTGCCGGATGCCCCGGCACCGGTGGCCCCGCCCAAACCGGCCCCTGTGGCTCAAGTGCCAGCGGCAGCGCAACAAGCTGCCAAAGCCCCTTCTGCCGCACCCGTGGTGATTGAAAAAGGCTTCTTCGGCTGGGTGAAAAACCTGTTTGCACCCGCACCTGTGGCGGCCCCCGCCCCCAAGGCACCCGCCGCCGTGGCTGCCGACAAATCAGAGTCCCGCCCATCCCAAGCTGGTGGTCGTTCGGGCCGCGATGGCAGCCGCCGCAACGAACCCCGTGGTGACCGTCCCGAAGGCGGACGTGGCCCGCGTGGTGAAGGCCGCAATGGCCGTGCCACAGAAGGCCGTCCAGAAGTGCGCCCGGAAGGCCGTACCGATGGTCGTCAGGACAACCGCGCCAACCGTGGTGAACGCGGTAACCGCCCCGAACGCGCTGACCGTGCGGAACGGGGTGAACGCAATGACCGTGGCCCACGCAACGAACGCCCGGACAGCCAGGTCAACGCCCTCGCGCCCGAGACAGGTCGTGAGAATGTTGAGGCTCTGGTGACAACCGAAGGTGGCGAACCCTCCCGCAACGAGCCACGTCAGGACCGCAATGGCCGTGGTCAGCGCGGCGATCGTCGCCCACCACGAGGCCCACGCAACGATGTCGATGGCAAACCAGCAGCTGAGCAAGCTGATGTGGCCAACGGCGCCCAAGTGCGTGCGGATACCGAGACCAGCCTTCCCGACGAGAACCTCCCGGCCGCGGACCAAGGCGAGCGCGCTGAGTCCGCACCCCGCGAAAAACGCTCGCGTGACCGCTATGGCCGCGAACGCAAGCCACGCGGTGAGCGCACCGAGCGCGCCGCTGGTGACAACGGCGATAACACCGAGGTGACAGCCTCACTGCCGCCGACAAACGGTGTTGACGCAGAAACGGACAGCGCACCGCGCAAGTCTTACTTCAGCACACCCGCTGTTGCCAGCGCGCCAGCAGCGACAACCGCCGCACCAGAGGCAGCACAAGCACCGACAGCCGCAGTGCCCGCTGCGGTGGTGGAAGTGGCCGCACCGGTTGCGCCAGTCGCCGCACCTGCACCGGCCGTAGTCCCCGTGCCCGTGGTACCACCTGTAGCAGCCCCCGTGCCAGCAGCCAGTGCAACGGCGCCCGTCGGCAACATGCCCAAGGTGCAGCCTTACGCTTTGCCGCTGGAAGATCTGGCCCAACTGGCCCAAGCCAGTGGTTTGAACTGGGTCCTGTCCAACGCTGAGAAAGTGGCCGCCGCTCAAGCTGCCATTGCCGCTCAACCCGAGCCGGTGCGTGTACCGCGTGAACGTCCGGCACCGGTGGTGATGGATGAACGCCCACTGGTGCTGGTGGAGACCCGTCGCGACCTGCGCAACACAACCCTACCATTTGAGCAGTCAGAAGGGCAGTAAGCCCACGTCCCGAAAGGGATGTTTGCTATCAAAAAAAGGGCGCCTCGTGGTGCCCTTTTTTACTGCGATCAGCGGGTTCTAATCGACCGTGGTTTCCTGGGACAGAACCGGTACCGGGCCAAAAAAGCCCCGGCGTACCAGCCCCAAATGGCTGCAGGCCTTGTTACCACCACCACGACGCGCAAAGTCCACCGCACGCGCGGTGTTTTCCAGCGCACTGCTGGGTGAGTCATCGGCCCTGACGGTGGTAAAGCCACTGCTCACCGTGACACGGCCCACCAGCGGAAAACGGGTTTTCTCGACATTGGCGCGCAGCCGCTCAAACGCTGCCAACACCAAGGCCTCGTCCGGGCAATGCAGCAGCACGCCAAAACTGTCTGCCTCGAAGTGGTAGAGCCGGTCATAGGTTCTGAAGGTGCCGCTCAGGATGCGACCGACATGCTGCAGCACCTCCTGTACCGCCGCGGCGCCATAGTTGCCCCTGATCAGGCCAAAGTTGTCGATGGAAACGCTGCCCAGCCAATAGTTGGCAGGCACGCGATGGCGGCGTTCCTGCTCGGTGGCGTTGTCCATCGCGGGCGCAGTGCCATCCAAGTCTTCCAGCACCGCGCTGTAGAACGCATCGTCAAGCGACTTGCGGTTGAGCAGCCCGGTCAGCGGGTCGCGGTCGCTGTACTCCAGCAGACTGTACATGTTGCGGTAAATCTGGCGCAAGGCATCCACCAGCGCCAGGCTGTCCTGGTTCAGGGCGGCATCTGAATGCAGTTCCAGCACACCTGCGTCATCTTGTCGAAAATCCGAGAACAAAGGCAGCAGCGTGATACGGGGCCCCTCTGGTCCTGCCCAGGCGACCTCCACACGATCGCGACTCTCCAGGCATTGCAGCCGTTCCGTGGCGTCTTCGAGCTTCACCAGCGTCTGAAAATCCACCCGTTGCGGGTCGATCACACGCCCGCCACCTTTGGCATCGAGCCGGGCCACTTCCAGCCAGCGACTCACACCGTCTTCACGCACCACACGCGCCACCACGATGCGCTCCAGTGGCAGCAAGTCAATCAGCGCTTTTGACAGCGTGAGCTCCAAGAGATCACGGTCACGGTGGTTAGTCAGCTTGACGATGTGTTCAATGAATGTGCTCATGCGCAAATCATAGACTCGAACGCCGCCCAAGTCACGCAAATGAACATGCGGGGCATTTTGGCAGCGCCTGGCCGCCTTAGCCTGTCAAACCTTGCGGCGCAAGGTGACCTGTGCAGCGCTCTTCCAGGCCGCCAGGGCCTGCGTCTCGTCGCCCTGGCGTTGCGCCAGTTCGGCCTGAACTTGCCAAGCGCGCGTCAACAGGCCCGCATCATCCAGTCGCGGCAAGGCTTGGCGAATCAGTTGCTGTGCCTTGCCCCAAAGCTGCAGATGCAGGCAAGCCACGCCCGCCAGGTACTGCAGATCGGCGTCGCCTGGGGCGGCTTGCTGGGCCTTCTCAATGCGTGACAGCCACAGCTTGTCGATGTCTTCGCCAGCGGCAGAAAAACCATTTTCCATCACCCGGATCAAAAAGACCTTCTGATCCGGCTCCAGCCCTGATCCAGATTGGGTTAAACGCTCCCAAATTGGCAGCAACCAGGTGAACGCCAAGTCCACCGAGCCGCCCATCCGAAGCAAGCGCCCGGCGGCGGACAACGCGACCTCGGGCACGTTTTGCTCGGCGGGCTCCAAGCGCGCCCAAACGGCCGCGAGTTGCTCTGGCTCGTGCGTGGTCTGGATGTACTCCAGTGCCAAGGCGCGCAGCAAACTCAGCGCAGCCCCTTCTGAAAACGCCTTGTGCTTGACCAGCAAGCGCGCGGTTTCCAGAGCCAAATCGTTTTGACCGGCCAGACGAGCGACCTTCAGACGCAAGCGCAGTGCCAGCGTGCGTCGTGCCACGCCGGCGGGCAGTTGATCGAGCCAGTCCATGGCGGCACCTGGGTCGCGGTCTTCCAACGACCAACGCAGCGCGCGCAACTGCAGGCCATCGCGGGTGCTGCTGGCCTCGGCACTGATCGACTGCGCCAGCGCCTGCTGAAAGTGCATTTCACGCCCTGATTTGTCCTGCAACGCCTGGGCGCATTCAGCGGCCAGCAAGTGGGCCATCACCCGCAGCCGGGGCGCATCGGGCCAAACCTCGCCACTGCGGGTCATGACCGCTTCGCGCGCCAACACCAGTTCTGCGGCTTTGCGGGCACGGATAAAGCGCCCGGCAACCAGGTGCGACAAGGCGTCGAGCAAGGCCGTATGCATGATGCGCTCTTGGTAGCGCAAGCGCCATGAACGGGCTTGGCCCGGCATGGCAAACAGCGCCGAGAGCGCCTTGAGCGCCACATGCAGCAACGCAAACACCAGAAGCAGCGACAAAATCGCCAGATTCAGCGACACATCCACCCGATGCGGCGGCCAAAACACGGTGACGGTGCCCGGGTTGGTGCTGGCAAACAACGCCAGCGCCACCGCCACACCAAACAGCCCGACGAACCACAAGGTGAGCCGCATCACTTATCGCCCCGCCGCCGCTGTGGCCAACACCGACAGCGTGTCGTCCACCCGGGGAATCTGCAACTGGCGCATTTGCAGTTGCACCTGTTGCAACAAGGCAAGCGCTGTGCGGGTGCTGCGCGCACGCTCATCAAAATACTTGCCCAAACTGTCCTGCGCAACGCTCAGGTCCGTGCGGGCGGCATCAATCTGCCGGGACAGCAGACCCAGCCGGGCGTTGAGCAGCTTGAGCTTGAGGTTCTCGCGCACAAAAAAGGATTGTTCTGGCGACAGCAGGGCCGCCTCAGGTGACTCGATGCGGCTCACCCGCACCAGGTTGCGCGCCTCACCCAGCACCTGCTCCAGTGCCTTTTGCCATTGATCGAGGGGTTTGGACGCAGCGGCCTGCGGCTTGTCAGCCATTTTGTGCACAGGCGCCACAGCGTTGGCCAGCGGCAACTCATCGGCCAGACGCACCAATTCGTCGAGCTTGACCAACATGCTTGGGGTATCGCTCACCGCCGCCGATTTGACGCGCTCGATGTCACGGGCCAGGGCGCGTTGCAATAACGCCAAGCGCGGCTGGGCGGCGCGCGTCACGCGCTGGTCAGCACTTTTGAGCGCGGCCAGCAGCGGCTCGACCGTGCCAGTCAATTCAGCTTGCTGTTGTGCCAGGCGCAAGGCTGCCTCGATATCGACCACCAGGTTTTCATCACGCGAGCGCGACAGGCTTTGCATCAGCTCATCCAACTGGCTGCGCTGCAGCGCCACCTCACTCAAGCGCGCATCCAGTACCGCAACCCGGCTGACCGTCTCCTGCGCCATGGCCATCGCCTGCTTGGACATGGTTTGCGCCTCTGCCGACTTGCCTTGGGCCTCGGCGCTTTGGCGAGCCAGCTGCTCCTGGATGTTGCTCACCTTCTGCCACAGCAAAACGGTGGCCAGCAAGCTGATGCCAAGGATGGCACCCAACCACACCAGCGGCTGGCGGCCGGTCCCGGGCTTGGTGGTGCTGGCAGGCAACGGCGCAGCGGTATTCTCCACAGCCGGGCCCGGAGCCTCGCTCTGGCTGCTGGTATCTGATGGATTGACATTGGTCATGCCAATGATTCTATCGAGGCAAGAATGTCGGCCAAGGTGGGCCGCGATTCACACACCGTGACAAAGCCCACATCACGCGCCGCTTGGGCAATGCGCGCATGGGTGGCCACCGCGCGGGCCTGCGTCCAACTTTGCGCAGGCAGCAGGCTTTTCAAATGGGTCACCGCTTCGGCACTGCTGAACAACCAGACCGAGCCATCGCTGGCGGCTTGTGTTGCGAGGCCGCACTCAGCCGCCCCCCACACTGGCGCGCCACGCTGGTACGCCACCACAAAATCCACCTCGGCACCCGCCTGGCGCAGGGTCTGCGCCAGCCAGTCGCGGCCAACGCCGGGCGTAGAAGGCGATGGGTCGGCATGGCTGTCGGGCTTGCCCGTCTCGGGGCTTTCGTCGCGGGTATCTCCGCGCACGATCAACACCCGCGCGCCGGAGGTGATCTGGCCATGCACCTGCTGCCACAGCGCCTCGGAATCAAACTGGCCGCCGTCTGTGGGTGGCACATCCACCTGATGCGCGGGCAAGCCCTGCGCCAGCAAGGCGGAACGGGTGCCGGGCCCCGTGCACCACGCTCTTGTTTTTAGAGCTTCCTGCCCTTTATACATAAGGGCTACAGCCTGATTTGATGCAAAAAAATGGTCTACCGCATGGCTGCTGACAAACATCACCGCAGTGTAGTCTGACCAACGCTGACCGGCGGCCTGCAGCGCCGATGTATCGGCCAGGGCGCTGGTTTCGAGCAGTGGCAGCGCCAAGGCGTCACAGCTCGGGGAGAGCAGTTTGACCCAGCGTGCTGCCTGCGGCTGCACCCGGGTCACGATCACACGCATGGCCAATTACCCGGCAACCAGGGCCTTGTCCAGGTGGTCCAGACTGCCGCCTTGGGCCAGCACACCGGCCTTCAGCGCCTCGGCCACCCGCAGACCCAAGGCCGCAGCGCTGGCCTGGTCGGTGACCGGGCCACTGGCGTGGGCACGCACCAGCGGCAGCTTGTTCTGGGTGTCACCCCAGGCGGCGTTGATGGTCAACACATCGCCCTGCAGCGTGGCAAAAGCGGCCAGCGGCATTGAGCAGCTGCCCCCCATGGCACGGCTCACCGCACGTTCAGCGGCCACGGCCAGCCAGGTGGGTTGGTGAATCAGCGGCGTCAGGGCGGCGGTGATGTCAGCGCCATCGGTGCGCACCTCGATGCCCAGGGCGCCTTGACCGGCAGCGGGCAACATCACTTCGGGCTCAAAAATATCGCGAATGCGGTCTTCGAGCTTGAGGCGCTTGAGGCCGGCTGCGGCCAGCACAATGGCGTCGTACTGGCCTTCGTCGAGCTTGCGCAGGCGGGTGTCGAGGTTGCCACGCAGCGGCTCAATCTTCAGGTCCGGGCGCAGCGCACGCAGCAGCGCGACACGGCGCAGGCTCGATGTGCCCACCACCGCGCCTTGCGGCAGCGCAGCCAGATTGGCGTAGCGCGGCGAGACAAAGGCGTCGCGCGGGTCTTCACGTTCCATCACGCAGGCCAGGGCAAAACCTTCGGGCAGTTCCATCGGCACATCCTTGAGCGAATGCACGGCGAGGTCGGCGCTGCCAGCCTCCAACGCCACTTCAAGCTCTTTGACAAACAGGCCCTTGCCACCCACCTGGCTCAAAGCACGGTCCAGAATTTGATCACCCAAGGTGGTCATGCCCAAAATGCTGACAGAATGGCCCAGTCGGGTCAGTATGGCCTGAACATGCTCAGCCTGCCACATGGCCAAGCGACTTTCTCTTGTGGCGATCGTGAATTTGCTCATAAGTTTGTGGCGCGTGGCCGTAACCTTTTCGTATCTCGATGGAAACGAGAATGCTAGCATGAGACTCGCTTGGAAATTGACCGCCTTTTGACAGAACCACCATGACAAAAACCAGCAAACCACGCCCCAAAACCAGTCCGATCAGCACCGAGCAACCCCTGATCGACGACATCCGCTTGTTGGGCCGCATTCTGGGCGATGTGATCCGCGAACAAGAGGGTGAGGACACCTTCGCATTGGTCGAACAGATTCGCCAGCTCTCGGTGGCATTTCGGCGCGATGCCGACCATGAAGCCGACAAAACCCTGAGCAAACTGCTCAAGTCACTCAGCGGCGATATGACGGTGAGCGTGGTGCGGGCCTTCACCTACTTCAGTCACCTGGCCAACTTGGCCGAGGACCGCCACCACATCCGGCGCCGCGCGATACACCTGCGCCTGGGCGCTGTGCGTGAGGGCAGCATCGGCAAGACGCTGCAGCGTCTGTCAGACGGCGGCATCACCCCGCAGGCCATCAGTGAGATGCTGGCGCACAGCTACGTCTCGCCGGTGCTCACCGCACACCCCACCGAAGTACAACGCAAGAGCATTCTGGATGCCGAACGCGACATCGCCAAACTGCTGGCCCAGCGCGACGACATCCTGGCCCAGGGCTTGGCCTACCAGGTGCCCGATGACGCGCTGACACCACAAGAACTGGCCGACAACGAAGCCCAGTTGCACGCCCGCGTGCTGCAACTGTGGCAAACCCGGCTGCTGCGTTTTTCCAAACTCACGGTGGCCAACGAGGTGGACAACGCGCTGAGTTATTACGAATCGACTTTCCTGCGCGAGATTCCACGTATTTACGCGCATCTGGAACAAGCGCTGGGCCAACAGCCGATTGCCAACTTCCTGCGCATGGGCCAGTGGATTGGCGGCGACCGCGACGGCAACCCCAACGTCAATGCCCACACGCTGGAACACGCCCTGGGCCGACAGGCCGATGTGGCGATCCGCCACTACCTGACCGAGATCCACCTGCTGGGCGGCGAGTTGTCTCAGTCGGCCATGTTGATGGCGTTTTCGCCCGAGATGCAAGCCCTGGCGGAACGTTCTGCCGACCCCAGCGAACACCGCCGGGACGAACCCTACCGCCGTGCCTTGATTGGCGTGTACTCCCGGCTGGCCGCCACGCTCAAAGCCCTGACGGGCACCGAAGCCCCGCACTACGCGGTGCCACCGCAAGACCCTTATGCGAGCGCCCAAGCGCTGCTGGCGGATTTGCAGGTGATCGAAGCCTCGCTGCTGACCCAACGCGCCCATGCCCTGGTCACCCAGCGCTTGCAGCCGCTGATGCGCGCCATCCAGGTGTTTGGCTTTCACCTGGCCACGGTGGACTTGCGCCAAAGCTCTGACCAGCACGAAGCCGTGCTGACCGAGCTGCTGTCCCTCGCCCGCGTCACCCCCAACTACTCGGGGCTGGACGAAGCCGCCAAATGCCAGCTGCTGCTGAAACTGCTCAACGAAACCCGGCCATTGCGGGTGGTGGGCGCAAGCTACAGCGAGCACACGCTCAGCGAGATCGCGATTTTCCAGGCCGCCAAAACCATGCGCGAGCGCTACGGCGCCCAGGCCATTCGCCACTACATCATCAGCCACACCGAAACTGTGAGCGATCTGCTGGAGGTGATGCTGCTGCAAAAAGAAGTGGGCCTGATGCGCGGCACGCTCGACTGCGACAACGCCACCTGCGACCTGATTGTGGTGCCGCTGTTCGAAACCATTGACGACCTGCGCCACGCCGCGCCGATCATGAAAGCCTTCTACGCCCTGCCCGGCATTCTGGCCATGGTGCAGCGCGGCAGTGTTGACCAGTACGGCGAGCAAGACATCATGCTGGGCTACTCTGACAGCAACAAAGACGGTGGCATCTTCACCAGCAACTGGGAGCTGTACCGCGGTGAACTGGCGCTGGTGGAGGTGTTTGACGAAATCAACCACAACCACCCCACGCCCAATGACGCGCAGTTCATCCAGCTGCGCATGTTCCATGGCCGTGGCGGCACGGTCGGGCGCGGCGGCGGCCCGAGCTTTGAGGCGATCCTGGCGCAGCCCCCGGGCACCGTGCGCGGCCAAATCCGCCTGACCGAACAAGGTGAGGTGATCGGCTCCAAATACGCCAACCCCGAAATTGGCAGGCGCAACCTGGAAACCCTGGTGGCCGCCACCCTGGAAGCCACCTTGCTGCACCCGACCCAGGCGGCCCAACCGGCTTTCCTGGAAGCCGCCGCCGAGCTGTCGCTGGCCAGCATGGCGGCCTACCGCGCGCTGGTGTACGAGACCCCCGGCTTCACCGACTACTTCTTTGGCGCCACACCGATCCGCGAAATTGCCGAACTCAACATCGGCTCGCGCCCGGCCTCTCGCAAAGCCACCCAGAAGATCGAAGACCTGCGCGCGATTCCCTGGGGCTTCAGCTGGGGCCAGTGCCGTCTGACGCTGCCCGGCTGGTACGGTTTTGGCTCAGCGGTCGAGAAGTTCCTGAAGCCGCAGGGCGACAAAACGCCAGCCAAACTCCAGAAAAAACAGCTGGCGCTGCTGCAGGCCATGGACCACGATTGGCCGTTCTTCAAAACCCTGCTGTCCAACATGGACATGGTGCTGGCCAAGAGCGACCTGGCCCTGGCCAGCCGCTACGCCGAGCTGGTGACTGACAAAAAACTGCGCAAGAAGATCTTCACCGCGATCGAGCAGGAATGGCAGCGCACCACCCAGGCGCTGGAGCAAATCACCGGCGAGAAACAGCGCCTGGCCAACAACGCGGCGCTGCAACGCTCGATCCGCCACCGCTTCCCGTACATCGACCCGCTGCACCACTTGCAGGTGGAGCTGGTGCGCCGCCACCGTGCGGGCCTGAGCGACGAGCGCGTCAAGCGCGGGATTCACATCTCGATCAACGGGATTGCGGCAGGTTTGCGCAACACGGGTTGAGTTTTGGCGATGGGCCAGCACGCCGTTGGGCGGGTTGGCCACCTCAAAAACAATAGCTGCTGACCCTTATCCAACAAGGGCTAGCGTGCAAAAAGACATAAAACGCCCTGACAGCCGTGTGGCTGGGGCGCGCACGGGCAAACATCGACACGGGCCATCAGATAAGCTTGCCCGACATTTGCTGCTTATTTGATCGGAGTTTTGACATGCTGATGGTGACCCACTCGAAGAGTTTGGAAGATCTTGAGAAGATGCGCGAGGCAGCCAAGGTCTTGGTCGGCGCGCTGGAGATGGTGCAAGCCCATGTGAAGCCCGGCGTCACCACTGGCTACCTTGACAAACTGTGCCACGACTACATCGTGGACCATGGCTGCATACCCGCATGTGTGGGCTACGAGGGTTACCAGCACGCCACCTGCATCTCGGTGAACCATGTGGTTTGCCACGGCATCCCGGGACACAAAACCTTGAAGGATGGCGACCTGCTCAACATCGATCTGGTGGTGGCGCGTGACGGTTTGCACGCCGACAGCAGCGCCATGTATTTCGCTGGCAAGCCCAACATCGCCGCCAAGCGGCTGGCCACCGTGACACAGGAAAGCCTGTACCTTGGCATTCTGGAGGTCAAACCGGGCGCGCCCTTGGGCAACATTGGCGCGACGATCCAGGCCCACGCGGGCAAACATGGCTACAGCGTGGTGCGGGACTTTTGCGGGCATGGCATTGGTGCCGCCATGCATGAGGAGCCCGAAGTGCGGCACTTCGGCAAACGCGGCACCGGTGACATGATGTTGCCGGGCATGACCTTCACCATTGAGCCCATGCTCAACGCCGGTCGCTCTGATGTGCATGTGCTGCGGGATGCGTGGACGGTGGTGACCAAGGACCACAGCCTGTCGGCGCAATGGGAGCACACCGTGCTGGTGACCAACACGGGGGTCGAGATTCTGACGCTGCGCCCCAGCGAAACCGAGCGCTGGGAGGCGTTCCAAGCCGCTTACTCGCGTTAGTCTGATGTTTTGCAGTGGTCGACTTGACCTGTTATCTGCACAAAAAATCAAAAACAATAGCTGCCAGCCCTTATCCAATAAGGGCTAGAGGCCAAAAAGTCTTACAACTTGTCTGAAACTGGTCGGGCGCCGCGGTTGGGCTGATCAACACACCGGGTCGCCACGCCGTGCTGTCTGGGCGCATCAGCCGCCAAGCGGTTTTCAGCTTAACGCAGTATCAGCAGATGCTCGAACGCCAGGCCCAGCACCACGCTGCTGCCGCGCTCAGGCAAAGCTTGGTTGGGGTCGTTGAACACATCCATGTCCAACACCTCGGTCCCCAGCCGGGTGCGGATGCGCACCACGGCGCCCAGAAAATTGACGTCTTCCACCACCACGGTGAAAGCGTTTTGACCAGGTTGAGCAGGCTCTATGCGCAGGGCTTCAGGGCGAATCGCCAGCACACAGTTGTGCCCGGCCTCAAGACCCGTCATCGGGTTGCTGGAGGTCAGCAGCTGGTCACCCACGCGCACCGTGCCCGCCTGGGCATCGACCACCGTGGCCTGCAACTGGTTGAGCGTGCCCACAAACGAAGCCACAAAACGGGTGCGGGGAAAGTTGTAAATCTCGGAGGGCGTGCCAATTTGCTCGACACTGCCCTCGTTGAGCACCACGATCCGGTCTGAGATCGACAAGGCCTCTTCCTGGTCGTGGGTGACAAAGACGGTGGTGATGTTGAGCTCGCGCTGCAACGCGCGAATGTCTTGCCGCAGCGACACACGGATCTTGGCATCCAGCGCCGACAAGGGCTCGTCCAGCAGCAACACCTTAGGCTTGTTGGCAATGGCGCGGGCCAGGGCCACACGTTGCTGTTGACCACCCGACATTTGCCAGGGGTAGCGCTGGGCCAGGGTGTCGAGCTTGATCATGGCCAGCATCTCTTTCACACGCGCATCCATTTGCGCCTGCGGTACCTTGGCCACCTTCAGGCCAAAGCCGATGTTCTCAGCCACCGTCATGTTGGGAAACAGCGCGTAAGACTGAAACACCATGCCCACGTTGCGCTGGTTGGTGCGCAACTGGGTCACGTCTTTGCCATCAAACACGATGCGGCCTTGGGTCGGGGTCTCGAACCCCGCCAGCATGCGCAAAATGGTGGTCTTGCCGCAACCCGAGGGCCCGAGGAAGGTGATGAACTCGCCTTGCTCGGCAGAGATGGAGAAGTCTTTAACGGCCTGATGGTTGTCAAACTGTTTTTGTAAATGGGATATTTCCAGAAAGGCCATCGCGAAATTCTCTTGTTATGGGGGTGATGGGTGGCTAGGTATTGGCGGGTTGGCGCTTGGCCTGGCGCCCGAACACCTGAATCAGGCCCATCGCGGTCCAGGTGATCAGAAAGGCAATCACCGCCAGCGCCGAAGGCTCGTAAGCGCGGTTGGCGCCAATCAGTTGCAGATAAGGCCCGAAAGCAGGCCGATCCAGCAAACTGGCCATGGTGAACTCGCCAATCACCACCGCAAAGGTCAGAAAGGCGCCCGACAAAATGGCCGAGGCGATGTTCGGAAAAATCACCTTGAACAAAATGGTGGCGCGCCCCGCCCCCAGCACCTCAGCCGCCTCGGTCAGGGTGCGGACATCGATGGTGCGCAAGCCGGTATCCACCGAGCGGTACATGTAAGGCAGCGACAGCGTGACGTAGCTGCACATCAGCAGGAAATCAGTGGCACGGTCGCTGCCAGTCAGCGGGATGACAGAGCTGCTGTTGTACATGCGCAGGTAGCCGTAGACGATGACAATCGCCGGGATCACCAGCGGCAGCAAGGTGATGAACTCCACCACCGGGCGCATTCTGGGCATCTTCAGGTGCACCCAATACGCGGTGGGCACGCTGAGCAAAATGCCAAACACGATGGTGACCAGGGCCATGCCCATCGAGTAGCCAAAGGTCTGCTGAAACTGCGGGTCGGCAAACACCACACGGTAGGCGTCAAAACTGTATTCCCCCCGGCGCATGCGCAGGCTGAATTCAAACGTGGCCAAAAGCGGAATCAGAAAGTAGCTGGCCCCCACCGTCATGGCGATCCAGGCGCCCAGGCGGGAGGTTTTGGGGGTGTTGGTGCTCATGCGCTTCTCCTCTCGGAGCGACTGCGCAAAAGCATGTAGCCCAGGTTGGCCAAGCCGGTGATCGCAATCATGCCCAGCGCCATGGCGTAACCCAGGTTGGGGTTGTGCAACACATCACCGCGAATCTGGGCGTAGAGCAAGATCGGCACGATGTTGAGCGAACTACCCGTGAGCGCGTAGGCCGTGGCCACCGCGCCGAAAGCATTGGCAAACAGCAGCAGCATGGCCCCGGCGATGCTGGGCCACAACACCGGCAAAGCCACAAAACGCCAGTATTGCAAGGGCGTGCCCCCCAGGCAATCGCAGGCTTCGCGCCACTCTTTTTTGAGGCCATCCAGCGCCGGTGTCACGATCAACACCATCAACGGAATCTGGAAATACAAATAGGTCAGCGCCAGACCAACAAAACTCAAAATGCTGAAGCCTGTGGCGTACAGGTTGATCCCAAACAAAGACTTCAGCAACAGGGTGACCAGGCCCATGCGACCGAGCGTGGCCAAAAAGGCAAAGGCCAGCGGCACACCGGCAAAGTTGGAGGCCACGCCAGAAAACGTCGTCAGCGTGGGCCTTATCCAGGCGGGCAACTTGCCCATCACCGCAGCCCAGGCCAGCAGCGAGCCCAACACCCCGCCGCCAATGGCAGAGGTGGCGCTGATCTTGAAGCTCATCCAATACGCTTCCAGCACATTGGCTTCAAACAAACCGCGCAAGTTGGCCAGCGTGAAATGGCCGTCGGCATCCTGAAAGGCGCCAATCATCAGGTCGGCCGTGGGCAGCAGCAAAAACAATAGCGCAAACACCATGAATGGCAAGACACCCAACCAATTCAGGGTGCCCGGTTGACGTGACTTGCCAGCGGGCTGGGGCGCTTGGGAAAGAGGGATGTCAGAGGACAAAATCGAACTCACAAAGAAACGACAAAAAGCGAAATCGGGCACGGCTTGTGGCCGCGCCCGATGGAGGGGTGCAAAGCGCGCTGTTTACTTGACGGTGGCACCCACCACTTGATCCCACTGTTTGGTGATCACGTCTTTGGCGGCATTTTGCTGATCCAGCGTCGGGAAGACAGCCTTGGCATAAGCGGCGGCTGGCGGCAGCTTGTCCAGAGACGCTTGGGTGAATTTCTTCTTGGCCACCAGATCGTGGAAACGGATCGGGTGGCAATACCCGTTGAGCAAGCCTTGCTGGCCTTCGTCAGAGTACAGGTACTCCATCCACAGCTTGGCGGCGTTGGGGTGCGGTGCGTAAGCACTGATGGCCTGCACATACACGCCAGCGACCACGCCGGTTTTTGGCACGATCACATCCACCTTGGGGTTGCCTTTGAGCGTGTCACGGTCTGCCAGGGCGTTGTAGTCCCAGCGCACGATGATGGGCGTGGTGCCTTGTGTCAAAGAAGCTGCTTTGCCAATCACCGGCACGAAGTTGCCTTCTTTGTTCAGGTCGCTGAAAAATTTCAACCCGGCTGCTGCAGCTTTGGAAGCATCGCCCCCAGCATGGGCAAGGCCTGCGGCGTAAACACCTTGAATCGCTTGGTTGGCACTGCGTGGGTCGCCAGCCAGCGCGACAGAGTTTTTGTACTCGGGCTTGAGCAAGTCAGCCCAATCTGTCGGTGGTTTGCTGATCAGGTCGCTGTTGACCTGAAAGGACAACACACCGTAGTAGTCACCATACCAAAAACCTTCCGGGTCTTTGGCGGTGTCTGGGATCGAGGCCCAGGTGCTGACCTTGTACGGTGCCAGCAAACCAGCGGCCTTGGCGGCGGGGCCAAAGGACAGGCCCACGTCAATGGTGTCAGGTGCTTGCGGGCCCTTGTTGTCCTTGTTGGCCTTGATGGCTTCCACTTCGTCACCCGAGCTTGCGTCGGGGTTCAGCTCGTTGACCTTGATGCCGTATTTGGCTTTGAAGGCGTCCAGGATCGGGCCATAACCACACCAGTTGCGTGCCAGGGCAATCACGGTGAGCTGACCTTCGGCCTTGGCGGCGGCGATCAATTGGGCAGATTGGGCCTGGGCGCCTGTCGCACCACCAACAGCCAAAGCGGCCAGCGCGCAAACGCTCAACGCGGAACGGGAAAACGAGCAAGACAACATGACGACTCCTTTGAGATAAGACGGTCAGTATTGCCAAGACACATGGCATTTTCGTGACAAGGCAACGACATGGCTTTGACACAACAGTCACAAAACCCAACGCACCCAACGGGGTTGGCAGATGCTGGATTTGTTTTAAATCACCGCTTGGTACGCCAGCGAACCAAGCGCAACACCTGTCTGCCACTACATTGCTGACGGGCCTCCATAAGCCCCCGCGATCAAAGCCTGTCTTTTGCGTCGCGGCTCGGATGGGAGTTCCCTTGAAAAGCATCGCGATTGAACATACCCGGTTGGTCTACTACGCCGACTTCGGTGTGTATCTGCTGGCCATCCTGTTGCTGCCTGGGCTGCTGGCCTACAGCGCGCCAGAGGCATTGCACGGTGAGCTGGTGCTGGCTGGGTTGGCAGGCTTGTTGGTCTGGACCCTGATCGAATACGCCATGCACCGCTTTGTGTTTCATGGTGTCGAACCTTTTCAGAGCCTCCATGCCGAGCACCACAGCAGGCCATTGGCGCTGATTGCCACACCCACGCTGGTCAGTGTGGTGCTGATCGCGGGCTTGGTCTGGCTGCCCGCATCTTTACTGGGCGGGTTCTGGTTAGGCAGCGGCTTCACCCTGGGCGTGACCATCGGTTATTTTGCGTATGGCGTGATTCACCACGGCGTGCACCATTGGCGCGCCAAGGGTGCCTGGATGCGGCTGTGCAAGCGCCAGCACGCCATTCATCACCATGACCCCCACGTCAATTACGGTGTCACCATGCTGTGGTGGGACCGCGCTTTTGGCAGCATGCGGCAACCGCCCCAGCAGACCAAACCGTAGTGACTCGCGCAGCTGCTCCCCGCTTTTTCAGGTGTCGGATCATCGCGCCCCACCCTGGCCCCACAAAAATCGCCCCGAGACCGCTGGCCGACGCTGGGCGTTTGGGCAAAAAAAACCCTTGCGAAAACCGCAAGGGCATGTTCTAGGCCTCTGTTAACCCAGAGGCTTACTTGGCGGCAGGCGCGGGGGCAGGCATTTTGGCAGCTTGGCGAGCAAGCAGTACCCAGTTGCCGTTATTCTTCGTCCACACTTGCAGGATGTTGAGGTCGACGGTGCCCGGCTCTTTACCCAGGTCTGCCGTATTGCCCACCAATTGATGCCGAACGATGGCATTGTTGCCAACAACGCGAATGGTTTGGTCTTTGAACTCGGCGGTCAGGAAGTGCGACACGCCCGATTGAAGATCGTCAATGAAGCTGGTTTTGGTGTCCAGCTTGCCGCCAGAATGACCGTAGCTCAGCTCATCCGCCACCAGCGCGCCCATTTTGGCTTTGTCCGGCGTCACGAACAGCACGCGCATTTTCTCGACAGCGGTAGCAACAGCGGCGGTTTCATCTGCTGCGGCGTAAGCGGGTGCGATACCCACGAGAGAACAAAGCGAAGCGATGATAAAAAACTTCTTCAACATGACGATGCTCCTAAATAATGATTGGTAGAAATGTGAAGCCCCTGGACATCTGAACCCTAAAGCAAGCGATACACCCGTCCAAGTTCCCCAGCAACATTCTCACTTAAAAACACCATTTCAAACTTAATGAAATAGTGTTTCATAAATCAAAGTTCAGCGCTGTTGATGCGACTCAATGAAACATGAACTTTGCTGGGGTCTCGGTGCAAAAGATGGATGAAAAAGGAGAGTGCAACAAAACAGACGTGTCTTGTTGGTGATGCCGCCAGTGCGACTCGGGTCTTCAAATGCACTGTGACCGGTGTCATAAAAGCCAGCGTCTGCGCACCCCCCAAAAACGCTAACCACCTCGTCGAAAGATGCACCGCGTTTCAGCCAATTGACGCCAGTGCGCCCTTTCAAAGTTATTAAAATGATAGCTCTAGCCCCTTATTATTTAAGGGCTAGAGGGCCAAAAGGCTTGCAATCACAGTGACGCCAGGCGGACGGTGTGGTTGGCGCTCTCCGGCCCACGCTCGCGGGGGAATGTGGTGGTGGTCCATCTGCCGTTGATTCACCACCGCTGCGGGTACACCACCCGCCACCCCACGCGAATGGTGCCTGCGCCCACCAACCCCGCCACCCGCCTTCAGCGGTTTTGGAGATGAAGTAAAAGGCCAGACAGCAGTCGTCCGACTGTCGATTAGCCCCCAACGGGGGTTTGAGGCGATGGATATCCTGTTGGGACGATGTCAGCTTCCGTGCCTACATGAAGAATCTTGATTAGCTGCAACACTGGCAAGCCGATCTCCCATAGCGTTGGAAAGACTTCAACAGGAATGTACCCAACGCTTTCATAAAATTTTCGGGTTTGTTCGTATTCCGGGCTCGGGTGCGCCTCTGCCAATGTTTTTACCTGCAGTGTCTTTGCGCCTTGGCCCTTTAGCCACGCCTCGGTGCGAGACTGGAGCGCTTGTCCAACTCCGCGATTGCGGTATGCCGCATCTACCGCGATGCAATTGACTTCCCAAGAAGTGGGGAAATGACATTGAAGCGACAGGAAGGCGATAACTTGCCCATCCTCTTCTGCAACGAAGGTCTGGAACTTTGCGGTGTTTTCAGCGTACTCCATTAGCGCCGCCTCTTGACCAAACCAAAGGGGTAGCGTGCGCAACACACGTTCGCATTCGACTTCAACGCCAATGATTGGCCCACGAATATTCATGACACTTGGTACCCAAGTAGTAAAACCTGCGTCATACCCCCCCTATCAGGCTGTGGTGGGGAACCTCAATTTCTGCGGCACAACGGATGTCAGTTTCAGGCTGATAGCGGTCAGATGAGACAGCTCCAAAGCTGTCGCGCAAATGTTGTTTAAAGTGGAGTTGAGGGGTGCGGCGCCGACAGGCGGGGCGTCCCCTCCAACGTAGGTTCTAGCGAATGTTTCATTTATACCTCTGTGAACACCAGCGCATTTCTTCACAAGCTTTAACTATGTGCTTTGGCAACACTTCTTCTGGACTGTGAACATTAGGAGATATTGGGCCGCCAATGTGCTTATCGGCAAGCAAAACAAGCTTAGAGCAAAACATATCGTGCTTCCTCTTTACGAGGTAACGACCGTACCGAGTTTTGTTAAAAAGTTTCTCTGTTGTTGGCACTCCGAAATTTGTTCGGAGCGACCAAATATTGACTACGGCCCATATAGCAAAGAAGAAAAAAACGTACGTAAGTGCAAGGCAGTAGCTACCAAAGCTGCCTCCCAATTCTCTATTGATGGAGAACAGTTGAAGCGCTGACAATAAGAAAAATGTTGCAGCCGAAGCCCAAATAAATGACCCGGCCATAGTCAGCACCGCGTGACCAATTGTGTAATTTTTCTCTTTTGCAGATTTCGCGTAATTGTCAAGCCGATAGATTTGGTCAGTTGATAGTGTCTGAGGCCTTTCAAAAACTATTATTTGATCACTCGAATTGAATAGGTCGGTGAAACGCATTTCACGAACTTCATCTTTGTGATCCGAGGTGGGAACTGCCTCAAGCACTAGATCGACTGTAGTTGCAATGGCTACATGACTCCAGTTGCTCCTGGTGCTCTTCCGGATAAACCAGCTTCCACACTCGTTATTTCGCGAAGCGATAATGTCACCAGCTTTCACATCCTACCGTCCCATCATGAGGTGCCAAACGTAATGTAGCTGAGCGCCTACATTCCCAAGCTATACGACAAAATATATTCAGATTCCACCCATTGAGCGCTAAGCCCATCAAGCGGTAAGACACGTGTCACTAAGGTTTGTTGCCAATTTTGCAAGAAATTGAAGTCAATTCCATCCCTTTGAACTATGTCGCCTATCCTGGCGATATTTGGTTAACGTTGAGCTATCGTCTTTCGACGTTCCAGTTAGTCTGAACTATAGCCCAGAGCGTCCTGTGCTTGAATGTCACCGCTCCCGTTGCAACGGAGTCTTCCGGTCCTTGCCCCTCTAAATCAATCTTTGCATCATGTTTCGCTTCCCGATACAGGCCATTCGCCAGAGATAGGAGTTGGCCAGTCACGGACGCTCGCCCCGCCAGCAGCGTATGACTCAGTTCAGCCTAGCCTAGGCTGTGATACTGCAAAGAGCCCATTCCTGCCGTCAACTGCAAAATTGGTATCAGACTGGCCGTGGCGCTGCTTGCCATTGCGCTAATATTCAATCAGGCTTTTTCAATAGAAAAATGATCCAATGGAATACTGTTGTTGAAAAACAGTTCGGTAAACATTATTCTTTCCAGAAAGGGGGGGCTTGATAGTATATTTATTTTCTCATTAAAATTTCCCGGTACGAAGAACATACCATTTTCTGGCATTTTTATCAGTTTTAAGATACTACCATCGCCAAAAATAATTCTTTCTGAAACATCTCTGGCATGATTAATTTTCCCAAGGAATAAACTATCCAGTCCATCATTTTTGTATTCGAGCAGAAATGCTTCTGTTAACGCGAGGATGGCGTTGGCTAGTTCCGATCCATCCGTTGCGTACCCATTGGCGGCAAAGCGAGTAAATGCAAAGGCAATCACTGAGTATTCAAAATCCTGACGAAGGTATCTGATGGAATTGCCGATCGCAATTGCATTTCTTTTGCTATTGGGATGGTTAAAAAAATTCGTTGCATCTTCGGAATGAATTTCCGACAGGTTGCAGCCTCGCGATTCAGAAACAAATCCCCAGATTGCTTTGATGATGTGCTGTGCATCACCGAGGGCATTGGTTCCCAGGTCGACGCGATCATGAAGCACAGCACGAGTTCCGTGCCAAAGCCCATATTCGGCATGGCCATTGATAAGGTCTGAAATGGTGATTGTCATCAAATGTCTCCCTGATCGGCACGAAGAGTGAGCTGACTTCAGCTTGTTTTTAATTTCCCTAGCCCAAAATCAATGCAACTCACTTTTCATCCAACCTGGTTAGTTGGGCAGAATAAATGATAATTTATTCACGTAACTGTTTGCAAAGCAAGCTCTGGATGTTCGGGCGTATTTCACGGACAAGCATTGTCCGCAGTAGTTAGGCTGCCTAAAGAATCCCCCGAATGGGTGAACCACATGCAATGTCGGCTTTCGCTGCTCAGCCGACTTCATTTCCTGGCTGATTGTTCACACCGAACTTGATTGTCAGACGTTGAGATTGAAACCCAAATCAATTTCTGATGCAGGAACACCCCCAAGCCCCCAGTTCTCCAGCGGCGGCTCCGTTAAGACAATCATGGTGTCTGCCGCGGAAATTCCGAACCTTTCAAATCTGGTCACGATGCCGCTATACAGGTTGCGTTTTGCCTCCAGCGACCGGCCGGGAAGCAGCAGCACTTCTACAAACGTGTAGTTTTCTGTTTTCCCCGGTGGGACGGCGAAGTGCTCTGGCTTGTGTTCAATGTAGCGAATCTGCCCATCGCCTTCCGGCACCTTCAGCGCCTCACGTTGGGCAAGATAAACAGCCTCAATAAGCCCTTGAACGTCCTCTGGTGAACGCGAACGACGAACCTCAATTCTTGCCACAGGCATCGACCCCTCCTTGTTTGACCTCAAAGAATTACATCTGCAAATATACTTTTTCCCCAATGAACTGAGCGTTGGCGAATGACTGTAAACGCTGCGATCCCGTCATCATCAGACCGTTGAATTTGGTCTCCCCATCTCGCGCTCAAACGACGCTCGCCAGCAGGGGATGGGTTGGGGTGGCGGCCGATTTGGCTGCGCCGAAACTTCGTTTTCTGGGCCTTTGACAGTATGAGGCCGCCGCCCCAACCCATCTCCTGCCACCCACAAACGCAGGATATCTACCAAGCGAAACCTACGTGCTCAACTCAACAGACGCGGAACGCTGCCAATCTAGGCAAAAACCCTCAATGACTTGCGCAGCTCCCACCCGCCTTTTCAGGCATCGGGTCATCACGCTTGACCCCTGCGGCATCCAACTGGGCAAAGTAGTCTTGCCACAGCTTGTCTTGCTGCGAGCCCAGCAGGTACAGGTAGTCCCAGGAGTACAGGCCGGTGTTGTGGCCGTCTGAGAACGTGGGCTGCACCGCGTAGTTGCCGACCGGCTCAATCGCCACCAGGTCGACTTGGCGTTTGCCGGTTTGGACGGTTTCCTGGCCCGGGCCGTGGCCCTGCACTTCCGCAGACGGGGAATACACCCGCAGCAACTCAAACGGGATGCGAAATGATGCGCCGTCTGAGAAGCTGATCTCCAACACGCGCGACTGGCTGTGCACTGTGATGTTTTCCGGGGTGGGGGAACCTGTTTGCAAACCGGCCATGCGGCATCTCCTTGTGTGTCTGTGGTGCGCTTAGACCAGCACCCGCTCAATGCCGCCGCCGTTGGCCAGCTTGACGTAATCGGGCATCCATTGCTCACCCAGGATCTGTTTGGCCATTTCAACCACGATGTAGTCGGCTTCGAGCAGACCGTTTTGCAGGTCTTCACCAAAACGGCTCAGGCCTTGCAGGCAGGCCGGGCAGCTGGTCAGGATCTTGAGGTTGTCTTTGGCGCCGACACCGGCCTGCTGGCGCAACTTGGCTTCGCCTTTGAGGATTTCCTCTTCTTTGCGGAACCGCACCTGGGTCGAGACATCGGGCCGGTTCAGCGCCAACGTGCCCGACTCACCACAACAGCGCTCTGACAGCAGCACCTGGTCACCCAGCAGCGCCTTGACGGTTTTGAGCGGCTCCTGCAGCTTCATCGGGCTGTGGCACGGGTCGTGGAACAGGAAAGCACCGGCGTTGTCCAGGGTGATGCCTTTTTCGAGCAAATACTCGTGGATGTCGATGATGCGGCTGCCCGGGAATATCTTGTCAAACTCATACCCCTTGAGCTGGTCGTAACAGGTGCCGCAGCTCACCACCACGGTTTTGATGTCGAGGTAGTTGAGCGTGTTGGCCACCCGGTGGAACAGCACCCGGTTGTCGGTGATCATCTTTTCGGCGCGTTCGTTGTCGCCGCCACCGCGCTGCGGGTAACCACAGCACAAATAACCGGGCGGCAGCACGGTCTGCACCCCGGCGTGCCACAACATGGCCTGGGTGGCCAGGCCCACCTGGCTGAACAGCCGCTCCGAGCCGCAGCCGGGGAAATAAAACACTGCCTCGGTCTCGGCGGTGGTCGCCTTGGGGTTGCGGATGATCGGCACGTAGTCTTTGTCTTCAATGTCCAGCAAGGCACGCGCGGTGCGTTTGGGCAAGCCGCCGGGCAGCTTTTTGTTGACAAAGTGGATCACCTGCTCTTTGATCGGTGCGGTGCCCAAGGTGGCCGGTGGCGCCTTGGTTTGTTTGCGGCCCGCCAGCTTGAGCACATCCGCCGCGAACCGCTGGCCCCGCATGGCCAGATTGACCATGACAGAGCGCGCCAGCTTGATGGTCTCGGGGTTGGTGGCGTTGAGCATGAACATCGCCGCCGCGCCCGCCGGGCGGAAGCTCTTTTTGCCCATCTTGCGCAGCAGGTTGCGCATGGCCATCGACACGTCGCCAAAGTCGATCTTCACCGGGCACGGGCTCAGGCACTTGTGGCACACCGTGCAATGGTCGGCCACGTCCTCAAACTCTTGCCAGTGTTTGATGCTGACACCGCGGCGGGTTTGTTCTTCGTACAAAAAGGCTTCGATCAGCAGCGAGGTGGCCAGAATCTTGTTGCGCGGGCTGTACAGCAGGTTGGCACGCGGCACATGGGTGGAGCACACCGGTTTGCACTTGCCGCAGCGCAGGCAGTCTTTGACGCTGTCGGCAATCGCGCCAATGTCTGACTGCTGCATGATCAGCGACTCGTGCCCCATCAGGCCAAAGCTGGGGGTGTAGGCGTTGGTCAGGTCGGCATAGATGAAATTGGCCTCTAGCCCTTGCTCTACCTGGGGAGATAGCTCCGTATTTCGGAGCAGCTTGCCTTTGTTAAAACGGCCCTCGGGGTCGACCTGGGCTTTGTAGTCGATGAACGGCTGCAACTCGGCGTCGCTCAGAAACTCCAGCTTGGTGATGCCAATGCCGTGCTCACCCGAGATCACACCGTCCAGGCTGCGCGCCAGCACCATGATGCGTTTGACGGCGCCGTGGGCGGCCTGCAGCATGGCGTAGTCGTCGCTGTTGACGGGGATGTTGGTGTGCACATTGCCGTCACCGGCGTGCATGTGCAATGCCACCCAGACGCGGCCTTTGAGCACACGTTGGTGGATGGCGTTGCATTCTTCCAGGATCGGCTCAAACGCCTGACCGCTGAAGATTTTCTGCAGCGGCTGGCGCAACTGGGTCTTCCAGCTGGCTCGCAACGAGTGGTCTTGCAGCTGGGTAAACAGCGGCGCCACATCGCGCAACCAGCCCGACCACAGGGTGCGCACCTCGGTCAGCAATTCCAGCGCGTCGGCCACACGGTCTTCCAGCATCTCTGCGGCAGACACCTCGCTGGTCGCATCCAGCTGGCCCAGCTTCAGATTGCCTTGCGTGAAATAGTCAGCCAATGCATCACACAGCGCGAGTTTGTTGCGCAGGCTCAGCTCAATGTTGATGCGCTCAATACCGTCGGTGTACTCCGCCATGCGCGGCAGCGGGATCACCACGTCTTCGTTGATCTTGAAGGCGTTGGTGTGTTTGGAAATCGCTGCGGTGCGTTTGCGGTCCAGCCAGAACTTCTTGCGCGCTTCCGGACTGATCGCAATAAAGCCTTCACCATGGCGGGAATTGGCGATGCGAACCACCTCGCTGGTGACGCGGGCCACGTCGTCGGCGTTGTCACCGGCGATGTCGCCAAACAAGACCATCTTGGGCACGGTGCTGCTGGAGCCCGCTTGCGCCTGGGCGCCCTTTTTGGACTTGGTGGCGTAACCCACGGCTTTGAGATAGCGGTCGTCCAGATGCTCCAGCCCGGCCAGCAGCACACCGCTGCGCTTGGCCTCGGCAAACATGAAGTCTTTGATCTCGACGATGCTGGGCACCGCGTCTTTGGCATTGCCAAAAAACTCCAGGCACACCGTGCGCGTGTGCTGGGGCATGCGGTGCACCACCCAGCGTGCGCTGGTGATCAGGCCATCGCAGCCTTCTTTTTGGATGCCGGGCAGACCACTCAAGAACTTGTCGGTCACGTCCTTGCCCAAGCCTTCCTTGCGGAAGGTTTTGCCGGGAATGTCCAAGCGCTCGGTGCGCAGCTTGGTTTTGCCATCGGCCTTGAAATACTGCAGCTCAAAGCTGGCCACATCCACATCATGGATCTTGCCCATGTTGTGGTTGATGCGGGTGACTTCCAGCCACTCGGCCTGCGGTGTCACCATGCGCCAGCTGGCCAGGTTGTCCAGTGCGGTACCCCACAACACGGCCTTTTTGCCGCCGGCGTTCATGGCGATGTTGCCGCCAATACATGAAGCTTCAGAAGAGGTTGGATCCACCGCAAACACAAAACCGGCGCGCTCAGCCGCTTGTGCCACACGGTCGGTGACGACACCGGCCTCCGACCAGACGGTGCCCACCGCGTGATCCAGACCTGGCAACTGAACCATCTCAACCTCGGTCATGGCTTCGAGCTTTTCGGTGTTGATGACCACACTTTTCCAGGTCAGCGGAATCGCACCACCGGTGTAGCCGGTGCCGCCGCCACGCGGGATGATGGTCAGGCCCAGTTCGATACAGCCCTGCACCAGATGCGCCATCTCGGCCTCGGTGTCGGGGGTGAGCACCACAAACGGGTATTCCACGCGCCAGTCGGTGGCGTCGGTCACATGGCTGACGCGGCTCAGGCCATCAAACTTGATGTTGTCTTTGGCGGTGAGCTTAACCAGCAGGCGCTGCGCCTTGCGCCGCAACCTGGCGGTTTCAACAAAATTCTGGTCAAACGCCCGCACCGCTTTGTCAGCGGCCTCCAGCAACTGTCCAACCAAGGCATCCCGCTCGGGGTCGGACTGCGCATGACGGCGTTTTTGGATCTCATTGAGCCGGTGCTGCAGCGCCTGCACCAACAGCACCCGGCGCTTGGGGTTGTCCAACAGGTCGTCTTGCAGGTACGGGTTGCGCTGCACCACCCAGATGTCACCCAGCACCTCATACAACATGCGGGCCGAGCGGCCAGTACGGCGCTCCTCGCGCAACCGGTTCAACCAATCCCAGGCTGGCTCACCTAGCAGGCGGATGACGATTTCACGGTCGGAAAACGAGGTGTAGTTGTAAGGAATCTCGCGAATACGCAGCGGCTCAGCCGATGCAATCACACTGGCGGGCAACAATGACTTGAGCTGGGTGGGAACGTTCATGGGTGATCTGGTGGCCGCCAAAACGGCATGGCCGCACCCGGTCAAGGACGCGTTCTGGCTGGGCAGGCGATGTTACCGCAGCGCAGCATTGCCCTACTGCTAGCGCGGCGGAGCGCGGTGGATAGGCATCGTTTTGTCACTTGATGGTCACATGGCCTGCCTATGCTTGCGCGTTTCACTCCAAGGAGATCGCATGAAATTGAGACTTGCAACGGCGGCCATGGCTGCCTTGCTGACTGTGTCGGCCCAGGCTGCCACCGAAATCCAGTGGTGGCATTCGATGGATGGCGCCTTGAACGACTGGGTCAACGACCTGGCCAAAGACTTCAACGCCAGCCAGAGCGAGTTCAAGGTCATTCCAACTTACAAGGGTGAATACGACCAGTCCATGGCCGCTGGTATTGCCGCCTACCGCGCCAACAATGCGCCCGACATCCTGCAGGTGTTTGAAGTTGGCACCGCCACCATGATGTATTCCAAGGGCGCCGTCAAACCCGTGGCAGAAGTCATGAAAGAAGGCGGCGCCAAGTTTGACCCCAAGGCCTACATCCCTGCCGTGTCCGGTTACTACACCGCACCCAACGGCCAGATGATGTCCTTGCCGTTCAACAGCTCCACCACGGTGTTCTATTACAACAAGGACGCCTTCAAGGCCGCTGGCCTGAATCCCGACAAAGCCCCAACCACCTGGCCAGAAGTGGTCTCTGCCGCGGCCAAGCTCAAGATTGCTGGCAGCACCTGCCCCTTCACCACCTCCTGGATGACCTGGGCCCAGTTGGAAAGCTTCTCGACCTGGCACAACACCAGCTACGCCAGCAAGTTCAACGGCTTTGGGGGCTTGGATGCGCGCCTGGAATTCAACTCGCCGCTGCATGTGCGCCATTTTGAAAACCTGGCCAACATGGCCAAACAAGGCTTGTTTGTTTACAAAGGCCGCGCCAGCAAATCGCAAGCGTCCTTCATGTCCGGTGAATGCGCCATGTTTGTCGGCTCTTCCGGCAGTTATGCGGGTATCAAGCGTGACGCCAAGTTCCAATTTGCCGAGTCCACGCTGCCGTATTACCCCGACGTGCCTGGCGCACCCCAAAACACCATCATTGGTGGCGCCAGCCTGTGGGTCATGGCGGGCAAACCGACTGACCACTACAAAGGGGTTGCCAAGTTTTTTGAATACCTGTCCAGCCCGCAGGTGCAGGCCGCCAGCCACCAGCGCACTGGCTACTTGCCGATCACCATGGCTGCGTTTGAGTTAACCGAAAAATCCGGCTTCTATAAAAAGAACCCCGGCACCGACGTGGCAGTGAACCAGATGATCCGTAAAACCACCGACAAATCGCGCGGTGTGCGTCTGGGTAACTTTGTGCAGATCCGCCAGATCGTCGACGAGGAAACCGAACAAATCTGGATCGGCAAGAAGACCGCCAAGGAAGCGCTGGACACCGCCGTCCAACGTGGCAACGAGTTGTTGGCCAAATTCCAGGCTGCCAACAAGTAAGGCTCTTTGCGCAGCACCCGAGAGGGATGCTGGCTTTCCCATCAACCCGCCTGTCGCACGACAAGCGGGTTGCTTCTTTCAGATGGTCCCGCATGGAAAAACGTGTCTTCTTCCGCGCCACCTGGCTGCCCTGGGTGCTGCTGGCGCCACAGTTGCTGATCGTGGCGGTGTTCTTTTTCTGGCCTGCGGGTCAGGCGTTGGTGCAAAGCCTGCAGCAGCAGGACGCGTTCGGCAGCTCGGTCAGCTGGGTTGGGCTGGATAACTTCAGGGCCTTGTGGAACGACAGCACTTACCTGGCATCCTTTCAAACCACGGTGGTGTTCTCCACCCTGGTGGCGGTGTTGGGCCTGGGCTGTGCATTGCTGCTGGCCGTGTTTGCGGATCGTGTTGTCAAAGGCGCGACCCTCTACAAAACGATTCTGATCTTGCCCTACGCGGTGGCGCCCGTCGTCTCGGGCTTGCTTTGGTCGTTCATGTTTTCAACCTCCATCGGGGTGATCAGTTGGGCGCTGCACCGTTTGGGCTTCGACTGGAACCACTTGCTCAATGGCGACCATGCGATGGCGCTGGTGGTGATGGCTTCGGTGTGGAAGCAAATTTCCTACAACTTTCTGTTTTTCCTGGCCGGGCTCAACGCCATCCCCAAATCACTGATTGAGGCCGCGGCCATGGACGGCGCACACCCGTGGCGGCGCTTCTGGACCATTCAACTCCCGCTGCTGGCGCCCACCACGTTTTTCCTGCTGGTGATCAACATGGTGTACGCCTTTTTCGACACCTTTGCCATCATCGATTCAACCACCCAGGGCGGCCCCGGCAAGGCCACATCGACACTGGTGTACCGCGTGTACTTTGATGGTTTTCGGGCCATGGACTACGGCGGTTCGGCCGCGCAGTCCGTCATTCTGATGGTCATCGTCATTGCCCTGACGGTCGTCCAGTTCCGATATATCGAAAAAAAGGTGCACTACTGATGCGCACTCACACTCTTGCAGGAGCCCGCCATGGTTGAGCGCAGCACCACGCGGGGCATTCTGGCCCACGCCATCATGATCCTGGGTGCGTTGGTGGTGGCCTTTCCGATTTATCTGGCCTTTGTGGCCTCCACCCACGCCCCGCAAGAGCTTATGCAATCCCCCATGCCGCTGTTGCCAGGCAGCCACCTGTGGGCCAGCTACAGCGCAGCGCTCAATGGCGGCGGACAAAACAACGCCGCCATGCCGGTCGCACGCATGATCTGGGTGAGCTTTGTCATCACGATGATCATCACGGTTGGCAAGATCAGCATCTCGCTGCTGTCCGCGTTTGCCGTGGTGTATTTCCGATTCCCGCTGCGCCAGTTGTGTTTCTGGGCGATCTTTATCACGCTGATGCTGCCGGTCGAAGTGCGCATCGGCCCAACCTACCAAGTGGTGGCCGACCTCGGCATGATCAACACCTACGCGGGCTTGTCCATCCCACTGATTGCATCGGCCACCGCCACCTTTTTGTTCCGTCAGTTTTTTCTGACCGTGCCTGAAGAACTGGTGGAAGCCGCCCGCGTGGACGGCGCAGGCCCCATGCGTTTTTTCAAGGACATTCTGCTGCCCCTGTCGGTCACCAGTATGGCGGCGCTGTTTGTCATCCAGTTCATTTACGGCTGGAACCAGTACCTGTGGCCCTTGATCACAGCCACCAGCCAGGACATGTACCCGATCGGCGTGGGCCTCAAGCAAATCCTCGGCACCGGAGACTCTGCGCCGGAATGGAACGTGGTCATGGCCACCGCCATGCTGGCCATGCTGCCACCTGCTTTTGTGGTGGTGCTCATGCAAAAGTGGTTCGTCAAAGGCTTGGTCGACACCGAAAAATAACTGGATTCAATTGACTCCCCATGGCATCCATCACACTTACAAATCTCATCAAGCGCTACGGCACGGGCAAAGCCACCAACCAGGTCATCCACGGCGTCAGCGCCGATATCCGTGATGGCGAGTTTGTGGTCATCGTCGGCCCCTCCGGCTGCGGCAAATCCACCTTGCTGCGCATGGTCGCCGGGCTGGAAGAAGTCAGCGATGGCACCATTGCCATTGGCAACCGCGTGGTCAACAACCTGGAGCCGTCCGAGCGCGACATCGCCATGGTGTTCCAGAACTACGCGCTGTACCCGCACATGACGGTGTTTGACAACATGGCTTATGGCCTGAAGATTGCCAAGGTGCCCAAGGACGAGATCCGGGCTCGGGTCGACAAGGCCGCCAAAATTCTCGAGATTGGCCCGTTTCTGAACCGCAAACCCCGTGAACTCTCGGGCGGCCAGCGTCAGCGCGTGGCGATGGGCCGCGCCATCGTGCGCCAGCCGCAGGTGTTTTTGTTTGACGAACCGCTGAGCAACCTCGACGCCAAGTTACGCGCCCAGACCCGTTTGGAAATCCAGAAATTACACCGAGAGCTCGGCATCACCTCGCTGTTTGTCACCCATGACCAGGTGGAGGCGATGACACTGGCGCAGCGCATGATGGTGATGAACGCCGGGGTGATGGAGCAGTTTGGTACACCCGAAGAGGTCTACAACCGCCCGGCCAGCACCTTTGTTGCCGCGTTCATGGGCTCACCACCGATGAACCTGCTCAGAAGTGCACCCGACGCCCCGCCCGACACCATTGTGGGCGTGCGTCCAGAGCACCTGGACATCACACCCAGCGGCTGGGCACTGACCGTGGAAGCGGTCGAAATGCTCGGCGCCGAGCGCCTGACCTATGGCCGCTGGTTGCATGGCCAGGCCGACGAACTGGTGATTGTCCGCACCGAAGAGGCTTGCGCTGCGCCCGAATTGGGGCAAACTCTGTGTGTGACACCCCGGCCCGGAAAAATTCACCACTTTGACGCAGCCACCGGCAAACGCAAGGACATTGGCGCATGAAAACCACCCCACACGACCACCCCTGGCCTTACCCACGCTGGATTGCGCACCGTGGCGCGGGCAAACTCGCGCCGGAAAACACCCTGGCCGCTTTTCGCACCGGTGCGGCCCACGGCTACCGCATGTTTGAGTGCGACGTCAAACTCAGCGCCGACGGTGTGCCGTTTTTGATGCATGACGACACCCTGACCCGCACCACCAACGCGACCGAGGCGCTGGGCACCGGCTTGAGCGCGGTGGGTGGAGAGCATCCCTGGAGCACCTTGTCGCTGCTGGACGCGGGCAGCTGGCATTCACGCGCTTTTGTGGGCGAGCCCCTGCCCACCTTTGAAGCCATCGCCCGCTACTGCCGCCACAACGGTTTTGACCTGAACATCGAGATCAAACCCAGCCCCGGCACCGAGCACCACACCGGCCAGGTGGTGGCGCAGCATGCGGCGCGGCTGTGGCATGGCGCGGCGGTGCCGCCTTTGCTGACCTCGTTTGAAGTGCCCGCGCTGGAAGGTGCGCTGCAAGCCCAGCCCGAGCTGCCGCGTGGCCTGCTGCTGGAAAACCTGTGGGATGGCTGGCTGGAGACCGCGCTGCGGCTGGGTTGTGTGGCGATTGTGTGTGACCACGTTTTGTGGCATGAGGTGAGCGTGACCCAAGCCAAAAATGCCGGGCTGCGCACCCTGAGTTACACCGTCAACGAAGCCGCCGATGTGCAAAAACTGCTGGATCTGGACACCGACTGCATCATCACCGACCGGGTGGACCTGTTCTCACCGGCGCGATAACAGCCATTGTGCGCTGGAAGCAGCCAGCACCAGCGCGAGGTAAGTGAGCATCTTGCCATCGCGCCCAAACACCACCAAGCCAGCCACCAGTACGATGCAGACCACTACAAAATGCAGAGCTACCTGAGCAGATAACGTAAGGGCTGCAGCCTTTTTTCTCATCAACATCCGGGCCAAAAGCGGCAGCAGCACCGCCAGCCAAAGCGCGGGTGCCAGAAAGTTGATAGCGTGATTAATGGTGGCCAGAAAACCCATTAGGGAGCACAATTCGTCAATTAGAGTTGACACTTGTTGAAAATCATACAGTTGATTTTATAATTCCATCATGGCAGTCTGGGCTTTAGGCATCAATCACACGACCGCACCGCTCGATCTGCGCGGCCGGTTCGCGTTCGCCGTCGATCAAATTACACCCACGTTACATGCGTTGCGTGGGGCGCTGAGCCGCCAACCGGAAGCGGCCTTGATCTCCACTTGCAACCGCACCGAAATTTACTGCGCCTGCGAACAACCGCAACTGCAGCACACCCTGGACTGGCTGGCGCAAAGCGGGGGCGTCTCGCCCGAGGTGCTGCGTGCCCACTCCTACACCCTGACCGACGGCTTGGCCGCACGCCACGCCTTTCGGGTGGCCAGCGGATTGGACTCGATGGTGCTGGGCGAACCGCAGATTCTGGGGCAGATCAAAGACGCGGTGCGTGCCGCCGAAGCCGCGGGCTCCCTGGGCACCACCCTCAGTCAAATGTTCCAGCGCTCGTTTGCGGTGGCCAAAGAGGTGCGTACCTCCACCGAAATCGGCGCCCACTCGATCAGCATGGCCGCAGCAGCCGTGCGGCTGGCTGGGCAGCTGTTTGAAAACCTGAACGAAGTCAAGGTGCTGTTTGTCGGCGCGGGCGAAATGATCGACCTGTGCGCCACCCACTTTGCCGCCAAAAGCCCCAAAAGCATGGTCATTGCCAACCGCACGCTGTCGCGCGGTGAAGAGTTGGCCAGCAAGTTTGGCGCCGAGGTGATGTGTCTGGCCGACCTGCCGGATCGACTGCATGAATTTGACGCGGTGGTGAGCTGCACCGCCAGCACCTTGCCTCTGATTGGTCTGGGCTCGGTGGAACGTGCGTTGAAAAAACGCCGCCGCCGCCCGATGTTCATGGTCGACCTGGCCGTGCCACGCGACATCGAGATCGAGGTCAAGGAACTCGAAGACGTTTACCTCTACACCGTGGACGACTTGGCCGGTGTGGTGCAAACCGCCCAAGCCAACCGCCAAGCCGCAGTGGCGCAAGCCGAAGCCATTGTGGACGCGGGTGTGCAGAGCTTTTTGCACTGGGTCGACCAGCGCAGCACCGTGCCATTGATCCAGGCGCTCAATGCCCAGGCCGACGAGTGGCGCCATGCCGAGATGGCGCGTGCCCGCAAATTGCTGCTCAAGGGTGAAGACATCGACACCGTGCTCGAAGCACTCTCCCGAGGCATCACCCAAAAAATGCTGCACGGCGCCATGGCCGATTTGCGTGCCGGTGATTCCGCTGCGCGTGAACGCGCCAGCGCTGCGGTGCACCACTTTTTCCTGCGCAAAGAGCGTTAGCTGCGCTGCCCACAGCAGCCTGTTTGCCGCCACCCCGAGGGCACCCAGGCTGTTGACATGATGCAGCCTAGGCGGGCTTAACCCGCCAACAACCCCAACCCCACAGCATGGATGCCGCCCAAAGTCGGCATGGCAAACGCCACATGCTGACCTTTGACGGACTCCCATGAAACCATTTCTGCGCCAACAACTTGCCCGCTATGCCGACCGCCTGGGTGAGCTTGAATTTTTGCTCTCGCGCCAGGACATCATGAGCGACATGGCGCAGTTTCTGGTGCTCTCACGCGAGCACACCGATGTGTCCGCCGTGGCCAGCCGCTGGTTACGTTATCAGCAGCGCGAGGCGGACCAGGCCGGGGCCCAAGAGATGCTCAAAGACGCGGCGGACGACGCCGAGATGCTGGCCATGGCGCAGGAAGAAATCGACACCGCCCAGGCCGAGTTGGCACAACTGGAAGCTGAATTGCAACGCATGCTGCTGCCCAAAGACCCGGACGACGCGCGCCCGGCGTTTGTGGAAATCCGCGCTGGCACCGGTGGCGACGAGTCCGCCCTGTTTGCCGCCGACCTGGCGCGCATGTACCTGCGTTACTGCGACCGCAAGGGCTGGAAACACGAGGTAATGAGTGAATCCGCCAGCGAACTCGGCGGCTACAAAGAACTGGTGCTGCGCATCGAAGGTGACAACGTCTACGGCGCCCTCAAGTTCGAGTCCGGCGGCCACCGGGTGCAGCGCGTGCCGGTGACCGAAACCCAGGGTCGCATCCACACCAGCGCCGCCACCGTGGCGGTGATGGCTGAGCCGGACGAGGCCGAGGCGATCAAGATCAACCCAAGCGACCTGCGCATCGACACCTACCGCGCCAGCGGCGCCGGTGGCCAGCACATCAACAAAACCGACTCGGCGGTGCGCATCACCCACCTGCCCACCGGCATCGTCGCCGAATGCCAGGACGGGCGCAGCCAGCACAGCAACAAAGCACAGGCGCTCAAGGTGTTGACGGCACGGATTCAGGAAAAAGACCGCAGCGAACGCGCCGCCAAAGAATCGGCTGAGCGCAAAAGCCTGGTCGGCAGCGGCGACCGCAGCGACCGCATCCGCACCTACAACTTTCCGCAGGGCCGCCTGACCGACCACCGCATCAACCTGACGCTGTACAAGCTGCTGACCATCATGGAAGGCGACTTGGACGACGTGGTGAACGCCCTGCAAGCACATGAGGCCGCCGAGCAGCTGGCGGCACTAGAACTCAATACCTGACGTTTTATATACAAAATCAGGCTCTAGCCCTTATGAAACATGGGCTAGTAGCTCTATAAATCAGAGCACTCATGACAACCTCACCTGCCACCCTGGCACAAGCGCTGGCCGAGTTACAACAGCGCGGCCTGGACCGGCTGGACGCCCAGCTGCTGCTGCTGCATGTGCTGGGCCAATCGCCCACCCAGCGCGGCTGGTTGCTGGCGCACGACACCGATCCGCTGTCACCCAACTGCGCGACCACACTGAACACCCTGGCCCAGCGCCGCCTGGCCGGAGAACCGTTGGCCTACATCACCGGCAGCAAGGCGTTTTACGGGCTGGAATTGCAAGTCAGCCCCGACGTGCTGGTGCCGCGCCCCGACACCGAAACCCTGGTGGACTGGGCGCTGGAGGTGCTGCCGGGCACGACCAAGCCCGCGCCACGGGTGTTGGACCTGGGCACCGGCAGCGGCGCGATTGCGCTGGCACTCAAAGCCACCCGCCCGGCACTGGCCGTCTGGGCGACGGACATGAGCGCCGCCGCGCTCACGGTGGCCCAGGCCAATGCCCAGCGTTTGCAGTTGGCAGTGACTTTTAACCAAGGCCCGTGGCTGGCCGCGCTGCCCGCTGGCACGCCCCGGTTCGACGCCATCGTCTCCAACCCGCCCTACATTGCCGAACACGACCCACATCTGACGGCCTTGGGGTTTGAGCCTATTCAAGCCTTGACCAGCGGCGCCAGCGGTCTGGATGATTTGCTGCAGATCATCAGCGCCGCCCCCGCGCACCTCCAACCCGGCGGCTGGCTGCTGCTGGAACATGGCTACGACCAGGCCGCCGCAGTGCGGCAACTGTTGACGCAATGTGGCTTTGGCCAGGTCCAGTCGCGCTGCGACTTGGCAGGCATCGAGCGCTGCAGCGGCGGCTGCCTGGGCGCCTGATAAGCCAAGTTTTGCCCCCAACAGCGGTGGCATACTGGGCGGCATGCGCAGCCTGACCCGCGAAGCCCCAGCCACCCCAGAGCACGACCTGCCACTGGACGGGCAAGCCGCTGACAGCCCGGTGGCGTGGTATCGCGGCAACATGGTGGGGGTGCCCACCGAACTCCTGGCCTCAACCGCCTTCAACCAACACCCGGTGGCGCTGCACATCCACGGCACGCGCGAGTCGCAAACCACACTGTTTCGCCATTTGGCAAGCTGCCAGACCCAGGAAGAAGCGGCAGAGGTGTTTCAGTACGGCATGGCCCAGCAGTTTGGGCGCGATCAGGCGGACACGGATCACCCCATCCCGCTGCGCTACCACACCAGTTACCTGGATCTGCTGCGTGGCTGGGGCTTTGATGCCAACAGCCCGCAGGGCGCGGTGCTCAAAGGCTGGGTGGAGAGCCGCTTTGGCCTGATGCCGACCTTTCACAAAGCGCAGCTTGGGCGCTTTCCGTCGCCCGCCTGGGTGGCCTATCTGGAAGAAAAGGCGCACAGCCGCTTCCACAACAACGCCATCAACTTCCAACTGGACGCGCTGTTTGAATACTGCCAATGGCGCATGCGCCGCTTTGGCAGTCCCGGCCCGACCCACATCCGCCTGTGGCGCGGCACCAATCACCTGGAAGAGCAAGTGGTGCGCGGCGACCCGAGCAGCCACCAGTGCGTGATGCGCTTCAACAACCTGGTCTCGTTCACCGCCTCAGCCGAGCGCGCCGAAGAGTTTGGCGACTGGCTGGTGGAAGTCATCGTGCCCGCCAGCAAGGTGCTGTTCTACCCCGGCCTGCTGAGTGACCCGATTCTCAACAGCGAGAACGAATACATCGTGATCGGCGGTAACTACACGGTGCAGACTTGGCATGGGTATATCTGAACTTCGTAGAGATGAAATGGGAGAGCGCTTGTGCCGCAGCAGCAAGTTCTCAGCCAACCGCCACTGCGCCAAATCCGACTGGCGACGTCGTTGGACACCAGCTCAAAGCCCATGAAGAAACTCTGCAGCGGGTTTGCAATACGGCGTCAACAAGCGCGCAGTTGTCTGCCAGAGCATTTGTTGCGCAAGCTGGTCGTCAGCTGGTTTGACGGGTGTCAGCGGCTCAGCAGCCCGCGAGAAATAGCCTCCTGTCACCCCAGAAAATGCCTCCGCCGTAGCCAAGCGAACCATGATGTCGGCACCCCGCTGCGGTGCGCCCACTCGAAACAGGCGCAAGACACGCTCGAGCATCGCGGCAAATGGCAGCTCTCGGCCAAGTCCGGTCACGTTGAAGCCGGGATCTAGGCTATTGGCAACAACTGCGGTAGATGCCAGCGAGCGGGCCAGTTCTGCGCTGAACATGATGTCCATCAGCTTCGTCTTGCCATACACAACTGAAGAGCCCAGGCGTGAAAATGGCCGCGTATCTGTCAGGTCACGCTCAATGTCCAGCCCTTGCGAGCGCCGCGACGCTTCTGAACCTACCGTCACCACCCGCGATGGCCCTACCGCGATGAGAGAAGGCCGGAGGTAATGGGTCAACAGCCAAGGGGCAAGATAGTTGGTCGAAACCATCTCTGAAAAGCCATCCGTCGTGACCCTTTGCTCAAACGCATGGATACCGGCGTTGTTGATCAGCACATTGATCTGCGGGTACCGGGCAGCGATATCCGCACCGGCCTGTGCCACGGCCGCGAGGCTGGTGAAGTCGGCCAAGACGTAGTCAACCTCCGTGCCCGGCGCCTCTCGCAGCAGCTCGCTGCGCGTCGCTTCTGCCTTAGATTTGTTGCGTGCAACAAGCACCAAGCGGACGCCCGGACGCGCCAGTGCTGACGCAGCAATCCGACCCAGTCCATTCGTCGCCCCGGTCAGAACGATTGTGAAGAAATTTTCCATACAGCCTTCAAGTAATGTGCAAAAATCCACTTTATCAGAACTTAATGGATATTTGCACATCATATGCAGGTAACGAGCGATACCCCTGTGCAAGCAGACGCCAACCCCGACAGACGGCGTGAAGACGCCATTCTGGAACTGGGGACGCAGCTCAATGTGTTGCTGTCGTCCGCACGCGCCTTCAATGCCGAGACAGCGGCCAACTTCGAGCCAGCGCTTTCTGGCGCCTCTTTCCAGATTCTTCAGAAGCTCCATTCCACCGGAGCAACCCGCTCCATGCGGATTGCGCAAGCGCTTGCGATGGACCGGAGTGCTTTGAGCAGATTGCTTCAACAATTGACCCAGGCCCATCTTATCGAAGCGTATCCAGACCCATCAGATGGGCGAGCAACCCTGTACGGACTGACCAAGGAAACCAGCGAAAGGATGGACCACGCCATCGTAGGCAAAGGAAGCCGCTTCTCCGGGCGGCTACTGGCGTGGTCGAGCGCCGATATTCAACAGCTCTCCGGGTTACTTGCTCGGCTCAACGGGTCAGGCAATGAATGGCGGGTTAGCAATCTCCCGCTTGAAGATGCAGCGGACGCTACACCATGATCGGCGCAGAAACGTCAGCCAACCACCGCCACCACATCCCTGCCGCTTGTCTTTCTAAGCGCGGCGCATGCAGTGCAGACTGCTCGCGCAGCGCCGCCACGCTGATACCAGCCTGCGCCAGCTCACAAGCATGACCGACATACCAACGCTGCAGCGACTCGGCTTGGGCTTCGGGGTGGAATTGCAGGGCCAGGGCGTGTTGGCCCACAGCAAACGCCTGGTGCGGGTAGCGTGCGGAGCTGGCCAGCAGGCGGGCCGTTGACGGCAGATCAAAGGTGTCGCCGTGCCAGTGCAGCACCTGCATGCCGGGCTGAAACAGAGGTTGCAAGGGGTTGTCGGTGGCCGCACCATCTGGCGCAAACACGGGAAGCCAGCCAATTTCCTTGCCGGATGGACCCGGGTAGACCTTGGCCCCCAGCGCTGTGGCCATAAGTTGTGCGCCCAGGCAGATGCCAATGGTGGGCAACTGGCGGGCCAGCCGCTGGCGCAGCAGGGCGATTTCATGGCTCAGGAAAGGGTAGCTGGCTTGCTCATAGACACCGATCGGCCCGCCCAGCACCACCAGCAAATCCGGGGCGATGGGGTCCAGGCTTTCAAGTGGGGCGGTGGTGGCATCCAGGTAGCGGATGTCAAAACCGGCCTGGCGCAGCACGCTCTCCAGGCTGCCCAGGTCTTCAAACCCGACATGTGTGATGGCCAGCGCAGTTTTCATGGGTGGGGATCCAGGTTCAAGTGGCTTCGATGCTGTGGGCGGGGCAAACGTCCTGGCAGGTGGGCACGGCCTGCGGCGCACAGGTGGTGCACTTGTCTGGGTTGACCACATAACAGCCGTTCTTTTTGGTGATGGCCTGATTGGGGCAGACGGCGGCGCAATCACCGCAGGCGGTACAGGCGTCGGTGTTGATGTGCATGACCATGGTGCGCGCCTACATGCCGTGTTGTTTGCATTTCATGGCGTGCACATCGATGCGAGCCACCAATGTCTTGGCCAGGTTGTCTTTCGGGTAGTCAAACTGCCGGGTGGTGAAGCGGGCCACGATGAGGTTGAGCGCCTGGGTTTTGGCGGCCTCGTCGTCCAGAAATGTGACGCGGCCAAAGCCGATCACGGTGGTGTGGCGCGCCTCGAAGTCGCAGGCTTCGTCGGCCTCCAGAAAGCCTGCCACGGACGAGACCTCAAAACACACCTCAGGGTTGGCCTGCAGGATGCTGATCTTGCTGCCGGCCGTGGCCGAGTGGAAATACAGCGCGGTGCCGTCCCAGCCAAAGTAGACCGGCACCAAAAACGGCACGTCGTTCTGGCTCATGGCCAGGTGCATCAGTTTTTCACGCTGCAGCAAGCCAGAGATGGCCACCGGGTCGGTGACCTCACGCGCCTTGCGCCGCATGGGGCGCTGGGCGTGCGGGTGCGTGGCATCTTGAGAGGTGTTTACTTCATGATTCATAGCATTTACCCCTTTAAATCAAAGGGCTGGAGTCGATTTTTCTTTGTAAGCCGGCAATTCGGCGAGCATCTTTTGCAATGACTCGCAGATCCACAAGCTGCGCTGGGCATCCTCTGCCTCGGGCGTGCCATGGAAGTAGTCCTCCAGCGAGCAGATGCCAAATATCTCATCGAGTGCGCGGATGGCTGCATCGAGCTTGGGTGCAAACGGCACCAGCAACACCGCCTCGTCCATCAGGCTGCCAAAGTTGTGGTTCATCGGCATCACCTGAAAGCGCGAGCACAGGGCCACCAGATAACACTCGATGGCAACCGAGGCCACGTTGAACACCAGGCTGGGGCGAAGCCCATCCCGCGCGAACTGGCGCGCGCGGTCGTGGTAGGCCTGCGCATCACGGTAGCTGGACAGAAAGCGCTGCTCGTCCGTCTCAAACAGCCGCGAGCTGGGCTGGCTTTTGGCGGTTGAAGGCCGCGTGATGCCCGAGATCGGGACCGAAAAAACTTGCGTCGCCATCACAAACTCTCCAGGGTGAACACCGACTGCGCGGGCGACGCCAGTGGCGGGTGGGCGCCAAGCAACAGTTGCTGACGCTTTTGCTCCTTCGGGCAAGCCAGTTGCAGCGTGGGGCCAGCGCCCAGCAAGCCGACCTGGCGGGCCAGCCCTTCGGGGGTGTTGCGGGCGTACACGGTGACGCGCAGGCCCACGCTGGTGGCGTCAATCTCTTCACTCTCGGCACTCAGGTTGAGCCGCTCCAGCTCCCACGACAACCATTTGGGCAGGTGGTCACACAGGATGTCCAGCTTGCAAAAGCGCCCGCTGCTCAGAAAGGGGATCAGGATCTGGCGCGAGGTTTGCGCTGATTCGTGGGCCAGCGCGTCTTTGAGGTCGATCCAGAAATGACCAGCTTGCGGGTCGCCCACCTGCATCGGCGCCGGGGCGAGCTTGCCCGCCAGGTGGACGAGTTCAAAACGACGCTTGGCCTCTTGCTCGGCCTGCTTCTGGCTCACCATGTCGAGCTGCTGCAACAGCGGGCCTTCAGACTTCCAGGTCTGCACACCCAGCTCTTCTTGCAGCACCGAATAAACCATGCCACGCACCTCAGCCGACACCAGCAGCTTGCAGCCATCCAGCTCGGCCCAGGCGGCATGCAGTGCCGCCTTGACCTGCGGCAAAGGCATGTCTGCGTCGATTGCAAAGTCAATTTCGGCTGTAGCCCGCCAATTGCCTTGGCCTGCCGCTATGGTTTTTTCATACAGCCGCAGAAAGCCTGCCTGGTAGAGGCTGGCCACCTGATCTTGGTGGTTCACATGGACGGCAATTTTCATGTTGATTCCTGCTCGTTTGGCAAAGGCACAGGCATAGGCGGTTGGCCGATGCCTGTGCACAAGGTGTTGTCACCAGACGTTGAGAATCCACTCCTTGTTCTTCTTGTATTCCATGTCGCTGAACAAGGCATTGGCCATCTGCTCGGCCAGCCAGGTGGCGCCCTCGTAGCCCACCACCGGGTAGCGGTAATGGCCGGCCCGGTCATAGACTGGAAAGCCGACCCGCACCATCGGGATAGCGTTGTCGATGGCGACAAAACGGCCCTTGGAGTGGCCCAGGATCAAGTCCAGCTCCAGCCCTTGGTTCTTGATGCGGTCTTCAAGCTCCCAGAAGTCGGCGTTGGTGATGACTTCCATGTCGAAGTCAACGTTGTCCTTCAGAGCGAGCAGGCGCGGGTCGGTCTTGTAGTTGGGGTTGTCGTCCCCCAGCAGCAACAGCACCGGCTTCATTTCCAGGTCCAGGCAGAACTCGGCCAAGCCAATCACCAGATCGGGGTTGCCGTAGATGGCGACCTTTTTGTCGGCCAGGAACATGTGGGTCAGGTCGGTGAGCGCATCCAGCGCAATGCCGCGCTCCCGCACCAGAGACGCCGGGATCGGCTTGCTGGTCAAGGTCTTGAGGTTTTGCAGGAAGGTGTCGGTGTTGCGGATGCCGATCGGTGTCGGGCCGATGATGGCGGGCACATCCCAGCGCTTTTCCAGGTACTTGGCGGCTTTGCCACCTTCGTAGCGGTTGAGCGCGATGGTGCCTTGGGCATCGGCGGTGGCGGTCAGGTCGGCAATCGTGGTGCCGCCGTGCGAGGTGGCGCTGCCATCGGGCAGCAGCGGTGAGTCAAAACTCTCGATCTCGAACAACACATTGGCCTCGATGTCCATCACCGAGAGCAGGTGCTTGAGCGCCTTGACATCACCCGGGTTGACCCAGCCGGTCAGCAGGTTGATCTTGAGGCTGGGTTTGTCTTTCTTGGAGAAGTACTTGATGAAGTCGTGCAGCGCCACGTCGTACCCACTGACCATGCTGCCGACAAAACTGGGCGTGTGGATCGGGATCAGATGCACCTCGCGGCCCGCGTATTTTTCCTTGAGCAGGCCCTCGTTGAGCTTGCGCACCACGCCGTCCACATCGTCGCCGATGATTTCGGTGGAGCAGGTGGTGATGATCGGGATGATCTTGACGTTGGGGTAGCGTGACAGCAGCACGTCAACGCCCTCTTCGACCCGGCCGCAGGCGCCGAACACCGCGCCGTCCTCGTGCACCGAGGACGAGGCCAGCTCAAAGCTCTCTTTGAAATGCTGGGAGAAGATCAGGCGCACAAACATGACACAACCCTGGCCGCCGTGCACGATGCCAATGCAGTCCTTGACGCCGATGCTGACAAACTGGGCACCCGCTGGCTGGCAGGTGAAGATCGGGTTGACGGTGCCCAGGCGCGTTTTTTCTTTGATGTCGCAGGTCATGGTGAATTCCTTAGTAGTTCTGGACCGTCAGTTCTAGGTTGAGGGAGCCGTCAATGGTCAGCCAGTCCAGGCGCGCATGCAGCGCCTTCATGGTCTCTTTGATCTCGTCTTTGGACAGGGTGCTGACCCAGGGAAATGACGCCCGGTAGGCGCGGTCCAGGCAGACCGCGTCGACCCAGTAACACTTCTCCTGCGGTGTGGAGGTGTCCACCGTCTCACCACACAGCAGCTGGGTAGTTTTGCCAAGGATGCCGGCGTTTTGTTTGCGCCGGTCCCAGCCGCGGGAGTTGAACTGCCACAAGCAGTGTTTCATGATGTAGTTTTCCATCTGACCGACCCGCTCGCGGATGACGGGGTCGTAGTCCGCCAGCGGATTGCTCTGGTAGATGGGCACGTACTTACGCTGAGAGACCGATGGTTTTTTGGCGGTAGCGACACTCATGGGGTTCTCCTTACTCGGCAACAGCGGTGGCAGTTTCTTGGGCCATGGCCGCCACCTGATCCGCTTCGCGGGGAAATGCCGGGTAGGCCTTGTCGCGCAAAGGGCTCACGCTATCAAATTTGCCGGTGTAGGGCGACATCTCGGTAGACAGGGCGATCTCCGGCGGCAGGTTTTTGTCTGAGAGCATGCGGCGGGTGACAAAACCCCGGTCGGTCGGGATCTCGTCTTTGCTGATGTCCAGGCTGGCAAGTTGGTGGATGGGTGAGTAGATGGCGTTGTAGATGTCACGCGCAAACCGCACCCAGCCCTCAAAACCTTTGTACGGGCCGTTGTGGTACGCATGGGCATTGAGGTAGGGCACGCCGGTTTTCTTGGCCATTTCGCCGGGGCGTTTGCCGGTGAAGATCACGTCGGGCTTGAGCATCTCCAACGCTTCCAGGCCTTCAAGTTCATTGGGGTCGTCAATCGCCAGCGCGCCTTCACCACAGCGCGAAATGCCCTTTTCCATGTCGCCCTGGTGGCCGAACTTGGTGTAGACCGACACCACCTTGACGCCCATTTCCTCCTGGATCGCATGCGCCCAGTGCCACAGCTTGGAGCCACCCGGCCACAGGCACACTTTCTTGCCCTGCAGGCGCGCCTTGTACCAATCCAGCTCGGGCTGCCAACGCGCGGTTTCCTCGGCAATGATGGCCTCGGCACGGTCTTCGATGCCAAAGAACAGGCCAATCTTGCGCAGCGAGTCGCTGAGCGCCTTGAAGCCAAAACCGTCGATGTCCAGGCGCGGGATGCCGTAGCGCTCGCGCAGTTCGTCGCAGATGTACTCGGCCGAGCGGGCGCATTCCAACACGTTCAATTGGGCGCGGTGCATGCCACGCAGGTCGTCATACGAGCCGTTGCCGGTGAAGGTGGACAGCACCTGGATGCCCATGCGCTTGAAGTAGTCGGTCATCACCTCCTGATCGCCCTGGATGTTGTATTCACCCACGTAGTTGATGACGTGGTCGCTGGTGATCTTGGGCTCGAGCGTGCCGACCTTCTGGTTGATCCAGGCGATGTTGATCTTGTGGTGGCCACCGGACTGGCTGGGGCCAGCAAAACCCGGCGAGTTGCAGACAAAGATGTCGACTTCGGGCATCTCGGCCATCACCTCCTCGGCAATCGCGTTCACATCATCACCGATCAGCGCGGTGGCGCAGGTCTGGTAGATGGTCATGCGCTTGATGGCGGGGAAGGCTTTGAACGCTTCCTTGATGTTTTGCTTGAGCAGCTTTTCCGCGCCGAAGACGATGTGTTTTTCCTTCACGTCGGTGGCAAAGGTGTACTTCAACTGGAAGTTGTCGTTGTCGCTGATGTAGCGCTTGGTCTGCCAGGTGTCGTAGGTGCAGCCGACCGGGCCGTGGCTGATGTGGATCACGTCCTTCATCGGCGTGCCGATGACGTGTTTGGCGCCGCAGTAGGCGCAACCGCGCTCAGAGATCGAGCCGGGGATGGTGTTCAGATAACCTTTGGGCAGGCAGGAGGTCAAGTCCTCACCCTTCCCTTTGATCACCACATGGTCTTTGCGCTCAGGGATGACCTTGCTGCACTCGAATTCATGATGTGGCATGACGAAAACTCCTTTGCCTGGGGGTTCTAGGTACCATGAAAATATTTGAAAATACTTTCATGGTGAATCAATTTAAATAAGCACCTGGTTAAATATCAATCTGCCAGACCATATTTAACAACCATGCTTTCCAATTGATCCATGGTCAAAGGACGTGGAATCACAAAGTCTTCATTTTCAATAATCTTGCGGCCCAGCTCACGGTATTCAAATGCCTGATTTTCTTCAGGATCAAATTCGGTGACGGTTTTTTTATTAAATTCCGCCTTCTGCACGACGTTGTCACGCGGTACAAAGTGGATCATCTTGGTACCAATGGCGGCAGTGAATTCTTCGAGAAACTCTTTTTCACCATCGACCTTGCGGCTGTTACAGATAATGCCCCCCAGGCGCACACCGCTTTGTTTGGCATATTTCACCAAGCCTTTGCAGATATTGTTGGCGGCATAAATGGCCATCATCTCGCCCGAGGCCACGATGTACACCTCTTGCGCTTTGCCATCACGAATCGGCATGGCAAAGCCACCACACACCACATCGCCCAGCACGTCGAAAAAGACAAAGTCCAGATCGTCTGTGTAAGCGCCGCTTTCTTCCATCAGGTCAATCGCGGTGATCACCCCGCGGCCAGCGCAGCCAACACCTGGCTCGGGGCCACCGGACTCCACGCATTGGATGTCGCCGAAACCGGTGCGGATCACCATCTCGTTGGTGACTTTTTCAGCACCGTGGTCGCGCAACACATCCATCAGCGTTTGCTGCGGCATACCGCCCAGAATCAAGCGGGTGGAATCTGCCTTGGGGTCACAACCATGGATAAACACCTTTTTGCTGTGGAAATGCGCAAGCGCGGCCGCCGTGTTTTGTGTTGTGGTTGATTTACCAATACCACCCTTGCCATATATTGCAACCTTGCGTGTCATTTGAATCACTCCTGATTAAGTAGATAAACCTAAACCATTTTGTCGATATGCCGCACTGGATTCTTTTGGTTGAACATCGGTGTTCTTAAAAAAGCCTCCCTGCCAATGGCCTCTTTACCCGATGCATGATCAACAATTTGAATACTGCGCAACGGTATATTGCACAAGGTGTGCCAGGTAACGCCAAACTCTCAAAAACACCAACAAAACCTGCTTTTCACCCACAAAACGGGCCTGAAAGAGGCTTTGAAGTGGCAAACCGACTTTTAATTGGATTAACTCAAGCACACACAGATCAAGAAACTGTTCCAAGATGTACAGCGCACCTCACCAACGTACATAACGGAACACAAAGCGTGGTCTCTGGCAATGTCAGACGAACGAGGGGCCGCAAACCGAAGGGTTTCTTCAGCGGTGAATCGCAGGAAGAGCGGTATGGGGTCGCGCCAGGTAGCAGCGACCAGCGTCAAAGCGGCACGGCGGCCTATTTGTACTTTTTGTGGTCTAACTGGTACTTGGCCATGCGCAAGCCAAGGACGCGGCGCGTCAAGCCCAGTTGGGCCGCCGCATCCGTCATGTTGCCGTGGTGCAGCTTGAGTGCATCAACAATCGTCTCGAACTCCACCGCATTGAGTCGGGCGTCCAGCCCGCCTTCTGCGACCGTTTCCGACATGATGGGGGTTTGCAAAGACGGCGGCAGGTTGTAGCCATGGATCACGCCGTGTTCAGACAGGATCACCGAGCGCTCAATCACGTTCTCAAGCTCCCGCACATTGCCTGGCCAGTGGTAACTGAGCAGCATGTTGATGGCCGGGGTGGAGATGCGCCGGGCCTCAATACCCATCTCTGTCGCAAATTTGGTCACAAAATGATCGGCCAGCAAGATGATGTCGTTGCCCCGGTCACGCAGCGGCGGGATGGTGATCGGAAACACATTGAGGCGATAAAACAGGTCTTCCCGGAAAGTGCCGTTGGCCACCATCTCCGACAAGTCACGGTTGGTTGCGGCCAGAATGCGGATGTCGACCTTGATCGGCGTGTTGCCGCCCACGCGCTCAAACGTTTTTTCCTGCAAGACCCGCAGCAGCTTGGCCTGCATCGGCAAGGTCAGTTCCCCCACCTCGTCGAGGAAAATCGTGCCGCCATGGGCTTCCTCAAAACGCCCCTTGCGCAAATTGGCAGCGCCAGTGAACGAGCCGCGCTCATGGCCAAACAGTTCACTTTCAATCACGGTTTCCTGCAAGGCCGCGCAGTTGAATTTGATGAACGGCCCGGCGGCGTTGACACTGTTGTGGTGGATGGCGCTGGCCACCAGTTCCTTGCCCACACCGCTTTCGCCCAAAATCAGCACGGTGGCGCGGGCTCTGGCGATCTTCTCGATCAGCTGGTAAACCGCCAGCATTGGTTTGGATTGGCCGATGATGTTTTTGGGTTTGAACTTGGCTTTGAGTTCAGAGCGAAGTCGGCGGTTCTCGTTTTCCAGCAAAACCTTCTCGACATTCTCGAACAGATAAAGCTCCACAGCCTGTGCGGTGGTGGCCGCCAAAATCGACAGCACCTCCACATCCAGCTTCAGCAAACCACGGTTGTCGTATTTGCGCTCGGCGCTGATGGTGCCCATGACTTTTTGTCCGCGCTTGATCGGCACACAAATGAAGGACAGGCGGCCGTCGCTCGGGTGTTTGAAACTGCCGGTCCGGTTCAAAAACGCGGGTTCCTCGGAAATATGCGGGGCGACAAAGGTCTGGCCTGACTCCACCACCCGCCCGGTGATGCCCTCCCCCAGCTCATACACACCCCGTGCCGCTTCTTCGTCGGTCAAACCAAAGCTCTCATGAATCGAGATGGTGCCGTTGTCGGCATCGTACAGGCTGACCATGCCGCGAACCACTTTCATGTGCCGACGCATCAACTGCAACAGGATTTGCAGCGTGTGAGACAAGCCACCACTCTCGGTGACGATGCGGCTCATTTCGTAGAGCAAAGGCAGCAAATTGGTGCGGCATTCACCAAAGTCGAACTCGCAGTAGTGCGGAAAGGCAGGGGCTTGCAAGGCCAGATCCGACGCAGGCCGGACTGAACCGGCCCCCGCCGCGACCGCCACATCACCTTTATCGGGAGAACTCATGGACCACCTTTCTTGCACAGCCTGCGCAGGGCTTTGATAAAGCAGCAAATCGTCGTCAAGCGCTATATCAAACACTATATTGCGATTAAGCAACTTTCAGACCATGCTCCCCCGAATGATCCATGGACATGTTGCTCCGACAGATGTCCCTGCGCTGCTTGGCGCCGGGCTGCGGCATCAAAAGCCCTCGAGCACAATCTTGCCGCGCGCTTTGCCACTCTCCACCAGCGCGTGGGCGCGGCGCAGGTTCTCGGCAGTCACCTGGCCAAAGTGTTCTGCCAGGGTGGTCTTGAGGGTGCCCTTATCCACCAACTGGCTGACACGCTCCAGGATCTCGTGTTGACGCACCATGTCGGGGGTCTTGAACAGCGGCCGGGTGAACATCAGCTCCCAGTGCAGCGAGATGGATTTGCGCTTCAAAGGCATCACATCCAGCTTGACCGGGTCGTCGATCAAGGCCAGTTTGCCCTGTGGTATCAAAGCTGAGACGATCTGGCCGAAGTGTTGGTCGGTCTGCGTCAGGCTGGCGACTAGATCAACCTCTTCAATGCCTTGGCGCCGAAGTTCGTCACACAGCGGCAAGCTGTGATCGATCACCCCATGTGCACCCAGGCCCAACAACCAGTCGCGTGTTTCCAGCCGTGAAGCGGTGCCAATGACACGCAACTGGGTGAGTTGTCTGGCCAGTTGCACCAAGACAGAACCTACCCCACCCGCTGCGCCAACCACCAGCAACGTTTGGCCTGCACCACCGCCTTCCGGTACACCCAATCTATCAAACAACAACTCCCAGGCGGTGATGGCGGTCAGCGGCAAAGCAGCGGCTTCGGCGTGGCTGATGGAACGCGGTTTGTGGCCCACGATGCGTTCGTCCACCAGGTTGTATTCGGCATAGGAGCCCGGGCGGTCAATGACACCGGCATAAAACACCTCGTCCCCGGGCTGGAACAAGCTGACATCGGCACCAACCGCCGCCACCGTGCCCACAGCGTCCCAGCCCAGCACACGTGGCTCTGGCGTGGGGACGTTGCGGCGCAGCTTGGTGTCCACCGGATTGACCGCCACTGCGCGGATCTTGACCAGCAAGTCACGCGGTCCGGGCTGGGGAACGGGCAAATCCGTCTCGTACAGTGAATGGGGGTCGTTGATGGGAAGACCGTGCTGGCTATAAACAAAAGCTTTCAAAATGGACTCCAAGAGGTTTGCAACAAGGCCTCCACTGTGTCAGCTAAACGCCTGACAATAAAGCGGTTTTCAGTAGCACCTGTTTCAATCGGCATTTGAAAATGATCTCTCTTCAAGACCTGAATTTCATGGTGCGGGCGGGTCGCGCCGCCAGCCTGTCGGAAGCCGCACGGGCCATGGGCATTTCACCCGCGGCAGGCAGTGCATTGGTGAAACGGCTGGAGAGCGAGTTGGGCATGAAACTCTTTGTGCGTTCCACCCGCAGCCTGCGCCCAAGTGCGCAGGCACAGGCCTTTTTGGCAGAGTGTGAAGAAGGCTTGGCACGCATTGAGCTGGCGCGTGAAAAGCTGCAGGCGGGCCGCCAGGTGATGCGTGGGCGTATCCAGCTCTCGCTGCCATCTGATCTGGGGCGCAATCAGGTGTTGAGATGGCTGCATGAATTTCGGGGTCTCCATCCAGAGGTAACGCTGGGCTTGCAGTTCTCGGATCGGGTGGCAGAGGTTTATCGCGAACAAGTTGACGTGGCACTGCGTTATGGTGAACCCAAGGACTCGAGCCTGGTGGCCTTGCCCATCGCCCCGCACAACCACCGGGTGTTGTGCGCCTCACCCGCTTACCTGGCGCAACACGGGCGCCCCAGCCACCCCAAAGATTTGAAGCAGCACAACTGCCTGAGTTTTATGCTGAGCGACCGCAACCATGACACTTGGCAGTTTGCGCGCGACAACAACAAAATCACCGTGCGGGTGACCGGATCAATCCAATGTGATGACGGCGAGGCCGTTCGGCGTCTGATGCTGATGGGGGAAGGTATTGCTTACAAATCCCGGCTGGATGTCCTTGATGACCTGCAGCAAGGTGCATTGATCGCCCTGTGCGAGGAATGGCAGGGCGAGCCTGCGCCGCTGTACATGGCCTGCCCAGATCGCAGCCAGTTGCGCCCATCGGTGCATGCCCTGCGCGCGTTCTTGATTGAGAAAATTGACGCACTGAACTGACGCCGCCTCGATGTGCTTGACCCCCGATAAGCGCAGGCTGTCGGACAATGCATCACCCGCGCAGCGTCGCTGCAGCGCCTTGCCCTTTAGATTGAACCAACATGCCAAGCTCACCCTCCCCTGTGCCAGCCGAAGTCAGTGACCGACTGACCAATTTGGAAATCAAAGCCAGTTTTTCTGAGGACCTGCTCGACAAGCTCGACCAGATCATCATCCGCCAACAAGACCAGATCGACCGCCTGATCCAAGAGGTGCGCTGGCTGCGTCAGCAAGCCCCCGCCGAAGGGAGCGCGGCGCCACGCAGTCTTCGCGACGAATTGCCGCCGCACTATTGAGCCGCTGACCCCGCGCCCAACAGGGTTATCCAGATGGCTACCTCGGTTGAAAGTGAAATAATTGCGCCCTTCTTTTCCAAGGACACCACTCCATGAGCGACACCCAACAACGCATTGACGATCTGGTCAAGCACAACGACATTCTGCTGTTCATGAAGGGCACGGCCAGCTTCCCACAATGCGGTTTTTCTGGGCGCGCGGTGCAAGTCCTCAAGGCCTGCGGCGTTGATCCCAAGGCCATCACCACCGTCAACGTGCTTGAAGACGCCGAGATCCGCGAAGGGATCAAAGGCTACAGCAACTGGCCCACCATTCCCCAGCTCTACATCAAAGGTGAATTTGTCGGCGGCTCGGACATCATGATGGAGATGTATGAGAACGGCGAACTGCAAACCATGCTGGGCGTCAAGCCCGCCTGATCAGTCCAAACCTTCAATACAACCAAAGCCGCCGTGCACCCAGCACGGCGTCAGGGTATGGCGCTTGGCCGCGCGAGCCGTTGTAGCGGCCCAGCGCCAGGAACAGGTTGCCGTTCTCGCGGTCTAAGTAATGGCGCAGAATCACGCAGCCAAATCGCAGGTTGGTCTGCATGTGAAACAGTTTGCTGGCATCTCCATCGGCCAGCAGGCGCGTCCAAAATGGCATGACTTGCATGTAGCCACGCGCGCCGACACGGCTCACCGCAAATTTGCGGAAGTTGCTCTCCACCTGGATCAGTCCAAGCACCAGCGCCACATCCAGCCCGGCGCGTTTGCTCTCATACCAGACCGTTTGTAGAAATTCCTTGCGGCTCTCGAAATCTGTTTTTTTCTTCTTGAGCCGCTCACTCATGGCACCGAGCCAGCGCAAATACACCAGCCTGGACTCGGTATCCGCGAACTCTGGCACCGGCGGCGCCTGGTTGGCGATGGCCGAACTCAGCGCCGTGCGCACCGAATCCATCAGTGGTTCTTCGGCCTGATTGCCAGCCAAGGATTGCTCCTGAAAAAAGAGCAATCCAAGCCCAATAGATAAGGGCAAGACGCCTAAAACAGCCTTAAAAATCTGCCGACGACCGGGCAGAACCGGGGGATCAACACTCATACCCACCAAGCCACAACGCCCCCAGCCTGTGCAGGCGCCATGTCAATCCCGTCACGCCTTGAGCTTGGCGGTGAGCAGCCCGGCAATCTCCGCCAGCGGCACGGCGGTGGCTGCGGCATCGCGGCGGTGCTGGTATTCCACGTTGCCTTCCTTGAGGGCGCGGTCACCAATGTTGACGCGGTGCGGCACACCAATCAGCTCCCAGTCGGCAAACATCGCACCCGGGCGCTCGCCGCGGTCGTCCAGCAGCACATCCACACCAGCGGCCAACAACTCGGCATACAACGCCTCGGAGGCCGCCTTGACCTCCGGCGAGCGGTCAGCGTTGATGGGGCAGATCACCACCGTGAACGGCGCCAAGGCGTCGGGCCAGATGATGCCGCGCTCGTCATGGTTTTGCTCGATGGCCGCTGCTGGCAAGCGGGTGATGCCAATGCCGTAACAGCCCATTTCCATCAACTGCGGCTTGCCGTTTTGGTCAAGGAAGGTGGCTTTCATCGCCTGGCTGTATTTGGTGCCGAGGTAAAACACATGGCCGACCTCGATGCCGCGCTCAATCGCCAGCACACCTTGGCCGTCGGGCGAGGCGTCACCAGCGACCACATTGCGCAAATCGGCCACCAGGTCGGGCTCGGGCAAATCGCGGCCCCAGTTCACGCCGGTTAAATGGAAGTCAGCCTCGTTGGCGCCACAGATCCAGTCGACCATCACCGCCACCTCGCGGTCCACCACCAGTTTCACCGGTTGCAGCAGACTCAAAGGCCCCAGATAACCAGGCTTGCAGCCAAAGTGCGCTTCGATTTCGGGCACCGTGGCAAAGCGGAACGCCGACAGACCGGGCAGCTTGCCGACCTTGACCTCGTTCATGTCGTGGTCACCACGCAGCAGCAGCAGCCAGACCTGGGTCTTGATCACCTCACCCTTGTCATTGAGCGTGTCGGTGGCCAGCACCAGAGACTTCACGGTGGTCTGCAGCGGCACACCCAGCAGCTCAGCCACGTCGGCGCAGGTGCTTTTACCCGGTGTGGGCGTTTTGGTCAAAGCCTGTGTGGCGGCAGCACGCGGACCTGCCGGTGCCAGCGCCTCGGCTTTTTCCATGTTGGCGGCGTAGTCGCTGTTGGGGCAGTAGACGATGGCGTCTTCACCAGTGGCGGCAATCACCTGGAACTCTTCGCTCAAGTCACCACCAATGGCGCCGCTGTCAGCAGCCACCGCACGGTAGGTCAAGCCAAAGCGGTCAAAAATGCGGCGGTACGCCTGCGCCATGACTTGGTAACTGGCCTTGGCGCTAACCTGATCGCGGTCGAAACTGTAGGCGTCTTTCATGATGAATTCGCGCCCACGCATCAGACCAAAACGCGGACGGCGCTCATCCCGGAACTTGGTCTGGATCTGGTAAAAGTTTTTGGGCAGCTGTTTGTAGCTGCGAATTTCCTGGCGGGCGATGTCGGTGATGACTTCTTCGCTGGTGGGTTGCACCACGAAATTGTTGCCATGGCGGTCGGCAATGCGCAGCAGCTCGGGGCCCATCTTCTCGAACCGCCCGGTTTCCTGCCAAAGCTCTGCTGGCTGAATCACCGGCATGGAGAGCTCCACCGCCCCGGCGCGGTTCATTTCCTCGCGCACGATGGCTTGCACTTTGTGCACCACACGCAGGCCCATCGGCATCAAGGTGTAGATGCCCGCACCGAGCTTTTTGATCATGCCAGCACGCATCATCAGCTTGTGGCTGACCACTTCGGCATCAGCAGGTGCTTCTTTGAGGGTGGATATGAAGAATTGGGAGGCTTTCATGGGGACGATTCGCGGTATGTCAGGGTAGCCACGCTTGATGCCAGGCAAACGCTGTGCATAATGGCCACAATTTAAAAATTTGGGGTTTGATTATGCTTGACCGAGACGGCTTTAGGCCGAACGTCGGCATCGTCCTGCTCAATCAGAAAAATCAGGTGTTTTGGGGCAAGCGTATTCGGACGCACTCCTGGCAGTTTCCGCAAGGTGGAATTGATCGGGGGGAAACCCCCGAACAAGCCATGATTCGGGAGCTGCACGAAGAAATCGGGTTGCAACGCGAACATGTTCGTATTGTGGCTCGCACCCGTGACTGGTTGCGCTATGAGGTGCCAGACCGTTTTATCCGGCGCGATTCGCGCGGTTTCTACAAGGGCCAAAAACAGATCTGGTTCCTGCTGCAATTGGTTGGCCACGACTGGGATTTGAACCTGCGTGCCACCGACCATCCGGAGTTTGATGCCTGGCGCTGGAACGACTACTGGGTCCCCCTGGACGCGGTGGTCGAATTCAAGCGCGAGGTGTACATCACCGCCCTGACCGAGCTTGCGCGCTACTTGCCACGCAACGAACATCGCAACCGTTTCTTGCGCCAAGGCATCCGTCCGCCGTCAGCCGAGTCGGTCTGCGAAGATAGCCGCAGCGGCGCCTTGGACTTGCCACCTGACGCCAGCTGGGAGCCCGACCCACACAATGGAAATGAACATGTTTGATAAAAATCGCGTCGCACGCTGGTGCGCGCCCGCACTGTTTGGCCTTCTGTCCTTGGCGCTGAGTGCGCACATCCACGCCCAGCTTGCGCCAGACGATCCAGACTGGAAAGAGTCTGAAGCCCCGCCCCCCCCGGCGGTTAGCGCCGACAAACTGCTACCGCTGGAAATGCCGCCCTACGTCTCGGTCAAGTTTGGTATTGATCCGAACACGCTGGCCATCTCGACGGATGGCATCGTGCGCTATGTGGTGGTGACCCACAACAGCAGCGGCTCCGTCAACGCGATTTACGAAGGCATTCGCTGCGCCACTAGCGAGGTCAAAACCTATGCCCGCGCCAATGACGCGGCCGTATGGTCCGTGATCGCTGAGCCAAAGTGGCGCGATCTGACCGACAACCTGCCGTCCAAGCAAGCCTGGGTGTTTGCCCGTCAGGCGGCGTGTGATGGCCGAGCCGCGCCCAACAGCACCGCAGCCATCATCAAAGCGTTGAAAAAGTAATCAGACTGGCGGGCGCGCCCTTGGGGGTTTGCCTGCCCAGGCAGAGCCATCACCAACTCGGCGAACACGCAGCCGGGCTTGGCGCCGCAACGCTCAGGCGCGGCTCAACACCAGATTGTCGCGGTGGACCATCTCTGGCTCAGCCGAGTAGCCAAGCAACTTGGCGAACTGGCTGGACGGCTTGCGGCAGATCAACCTGGCCTCGGCGCTGGCGTAGTTGGCCAAGCCACGCGCCACCTCCAAACCGTCATCCGAGCGGATGGCAATCACGTCACCGCGCGAAAAATCGCCGTCCACAGCGGTCATGCCAATGGGCAACAGGCTGGAGCCCTCGGTGCGCAACTTTTGCACCGCACCGGCATCCACGGTGACCGAGCCTTTGAGCTGCAGATGGTCAGCCATCCACTGCTTGCGTGCCTGGGTTTTCTGGGTGGGTGCAATCAGCAAGGTGCCAATGGATTCCCCCTGGCACAGGCGCAACAGGGCATCGGGCTCACGCCCCCAGGCGATCACGGTCGAGGCACCAGAACCCGCTGCCCGCTTGGCGGCCAATATTTTGGTGATCATGCCGCCGCGCCCCAGGCTGGAACCCGCGCCACCCGCCATGGCCTCCAACGCTGCATCACCCGCCTGCGCCACATGCACAAACTGTGCGCTGGGGTCCTTGCGCGGGTCAGCGGTGAAAAGGCCTTTTTGGTCAGTGAGGATCACCAGGGCGTCGGCTTCGACCAAATTGGCCACCAGCGCACCGAGCGTGTCGTTGTCGCCAAACTTGATTTCGTCGTTGACCACCGTGTCGTTTTCGTTGATGACCGGCAGCACACCCAGCTTGAGCAAGGTCAGCAGGGTGGAGCGCGCATTCAGATAACGCTCGCGGTCAGCCAGGTCGGCATGCGTCAGCAGCACCTGGGCACTGCCCAACTCGTTTTCACGCAGCTTGGTTTCGTACATCTGCGCCAGCCCCATTTGCCCAACGGCAGCGGCAGCTTGCAATTCATGGATTTCGTGTGGACGAGCCGTCCAGCCCAGGCGCTTCATGCCCTCGGCAATCGCCCCGCTGGAGACCATGATGACTTCGCGCCCCTGGTGCACCAGCAAGGACATCTGGCGGCACCATTCACCAATAGCGGCCTCGTCCAGGCCACGACCCTCGTTGGTGACCAGGCTGGAGCCCACTTTGACCACCACACGGCGCGCATCACGCAGAATGGCAGCGTCGAAATCTTCAAGCATTTTTAGGCTCCAGCCCTTATAAAATATGGGCGAGTAGCTATATTACCAATAGCATTTAAACAGGATCAACATCCGCAGCAAAACGTGGATCGATCACCTCGGGCGCCGACTCCAACTTTTGCTGGGTACTGATGTGCTGGTACACCGCTTTGATCAGCGGCTCGCAGCCTTCGCGGGTCAGTGCCGAAATCTCGAACACCGGTCCTTTGTATTTCAACCGTTTGACAAAGTCTTTCACCAGCGCAGCCCGATCTTCCAGCGGCACCATGTCCAACTTGTTGAGCACCAGCCAGCGCGGCTTCTCAAAAAGCTTTTTGTCGTATTTTTTCAGCTCATTGACGATGGCCTTAGCCTGCGCCACGGTGTCCACCGCATCGTCAAACGGCGCCATGTCGACCACATGCAGCAACAAACGGGTGCGCTGCAGATGGCGCAAAAACAGGTGGCCCAAGCCTGCGCCTTCCGAGGCGCCTTCAATCAGGCCAGGCAAATCCGCCACCACAAAACTTTGCTCCGGCCCGACGCGCACCACACCCAGGTTCGGGTGCAAGGTGGTGAAGGGGTAGTCGGCAATACGCGGACGGGCATTGGACACGGCGGTGATCAGGGTCGACTTGCCTGCGTTGGGCATGCCCAGCAAGCCAACATCGGCCAAGACCTTGAGTTCAAGCTTGAGGTTGCGCTTTTCACCGGGCCAGCCCGGTGTTTTTTGGCGCGGCGCGCGGTTGATGGCGCTCTTAAAGCGCATGTTGCCAAAACCACCGTCGCCACCTTTGGCGATGGTGATGACCTCACCCGGCTTGAGCAACTCGAACAACACTTCGCCTGTTTCGGCGTCGGTGATGATGGTGCCAACTGGCATCTTCAGCGTGATGTCGTCACCAGCGGCACCAAACATGTCGGAGCCCATGCCATGTTGACCGCGTTGTGCGTCATACCGACGCGAAAAACGGAAATCAACCAGCGTGTTGAGGTTTTCATCGGCTACCGCAAACACATGGCCGCCACGGCCGCCATCGCCGCCATTGGGGCCACCAAATTCCTTGTATTTTTCATGCCGAAAAGAGACGCAGCCTGCGCCACCGTCCCCGGCAGAGACATCAATGTAGGCTTCGTCAACAAATTTCATGATGGGGCTTTATAAACGAAAAACCCCGCGCCGCGCGCAGGGTTTTGTGGGGACTGTCAGCCGATTAAGCTGCCGCGGTCACGCTCACGGTACGCCGATTCAGCGCACCCTTGGTTTCAAACAGAACGTTGCCTTCAACCAACGCAAACAGCGTGTGGTCTTTGCCGATGCCGACATTGACGCCGGGGTGAAACTGGGTACCACGTTGGCGAACGATGATCGCGCCAGCGCTGATCAACTCACCACCGTAGGACTTCACACCGAGCATCTTGGGCTTGGAATCGCGCCCGTTTCGCGTTGAGCCGCCGCCTTTTTTGTGTGCCATGACTCTTGCTCCTTATGCAGAAATCGCGCCGATCAGCAGTTCGGTGAACTGTTGGCGATGCCCTTGACGCTTTTGATAATGCTTACGACGGCGCATCTTGAAGATGCTGACCTTGTCGTGTTTACCGTGTGCCAACACCGTGACACTGACAGTTGCGCCGGACACCAAGGGCGTGCCAACCTTCAATTCTGCGCCGCTACCGACTGCCAGAACCTGGTCAAACACAATCTCTTGGCCAACGTCCGCAGCAATCTGTTCTACTTTAATTTTTTCGCCAGCAGCAACTCTGTATTGTTTGCCACCGGTTTTTATGACCGCGTACATATGAACCTCTTTGTATAGATCTTCACGAACGAATTTTCGCGAAGCCCGGCATTATGTCATAGCTGCGATTTTTTAGCTACAACTACTTATTGAGCGCACGGCAACCTGAGGTAACACAGCGCGTTAATCCGTGCTGGGAGCTTTCTATAATTAGCCGAAATTACCGAGCCTACTGTCTTGCAAGCCCCCCAAACCCCCTCATCCTCTTTGTTATCGGTCATCGCGCCTGACATGCGTGAGGTCGATCTGGTCATCAAGCAACGCCTGGACTCGGGTGTCCCTCTGGTCGGCCAGGTGTCGCAATACATCATCTCCGCCGGGGGCAAGCGACTGCGCCCAGCCCTGCTGCTGCTGGTGTGTGGCGCCTTAGGGTTCAAGGGCACGCAACGGTTTAGTCTATCGGCGGTCGTGGAGTTCATCCACACCGCCACCCTGTTACATGACGACGTGGTTGACGAGTCGGCGCTACGCCGAGGTAACGCCACCGCCAATGTCACCTTCGGCAACCCAGCCAGCGTGTTGGTCGGCGACTTTTTGTACTCGCGGGCCTTTCAGATGATGGTTGACGCGGGCAGCATGCCCATCATGAGCGTGCTCTCCGAGGCCACCAACGTGATCTCAGAAGGTGAAGTGCTGCAGCTGATGAACATGCACAACGCTGAGCTCGATGAAGAGGGTTACCTGCAAGTGATCCGCTCCAAAACAGCCAAGCTGTTTGAGGCTAGCGCCCGCGTTGGCGCACTCCTGTCTGGCGCCAGCCCCGAGATTGAGGCCGCCTGCACGCTCTATGGGCAGGCGCTGGGAACCGCGTTCCAGGTCATCGACGACGTGCTCGACTACACCGGTGACGCTGCCGTCATGGGAAAGAACCTGGGTGACGACTTGCGCGAAGGCAAGGCCACCTTACCGCTGATTGCAGCGATGCAGCGCGGCAATGCAGAACAGTGCGCCGTGGTCAAGCAGGCCATCGAAAACGGCGATGTTTCAGCTATTGATCAGGTGGTGAGCATCGTCAAGGCCACTGGTGCGCTTGAAGTGGCGCGCCAAGCAGCCAGCGAAGAGGCGGCCCGCGCCATAACCGCCGCCAAGCAGTTGCCCGATGGCCCACATCAAACGTGTTTGGTACAATTAGCGGCTCAGCTGTTGGATCGGCAGTTTTAGCGATCCAACAACCAGAATTTCGGAATGTAGCGCAGCCTGGTAGCGCACTTCGTTCGGGACGAAGGGGTCGGAGGTTCGAATCCTCTCATTCCGACCAAAAATATCTTGTCATTCAAGACATCAAAAAAAGGCCTCACACAGTGAGGCTTTTTTGTTTTAGCAGCCGGTAGTGGCCCGATCTCAAAATAAATGGCGGCAGATCAAGGCCGCTTAAAAATGCCGCAGCTGAGCACATTTTTTTCACAAGGGCACAACCACGGCACGCAAGACCTATTTGGAGACATGAGCGACTGAGAAAAAAGTAGCAGAGACCTCAATGCTTGACTGGCTTTGCAGCTACATTGATACTCTGCGCTATTCACATCACGGAAACACCGATGACAGATCAGAGCGACCCACCTGGCACGTTGGGGGCTGTACCGGTTACCCCGCCACCGCCTCCCGTGAACTTTCTGAAAGCGCCTTGGCCGCACATTGGCGCCTGGACGCATTATTTCTTGAAGGCCGAGATCCCGGTACTGGCCTCCACTGCGCTGGCACTCGAAGAACTTCGTGCCCAGGAAGACGAGGTGGACGCCAACATGCTCACGGCGGTGATTCAGGCCGATCCGCTGATGACACTCAAAGTGTTGTCATTTGCCGCCGGGCTGCGCAAACCCAGCCAAGCCACCGAAACCGAGTCGATCACCACCTCGCTGGTGCTGATGGGCATCTCGCCGTTTTTCCGGCACTTTGGCCCCCAGCGCACGGTGGAAGACTGGCTGACTGACCAGCCAGACGCCAAAGAAGGCCTGCAAAGACTGCTACGAAGAGCAGAGCGTGCGGGCCAGTTTGCACTTGGGTTTGCGGTGCATCGGGGCGATACGGATGCGACCATCATCCACCAGGCAGCGTTTCTGCACGACTTTGCCGAGATGCTGATCTGGCTGCATGCGCCCGCGCTGGCCATCCAAATTCGCGACGCCCAAGCCACCGACAGCACACTGCGCTCCAGCGTCATCCAGCGGGAGGTGCTCGGCGTCGAACTCACCGATTTGCGTCAGGCGTTGATGAAGCTTTGGCGTCTGCCCGAGTTGCTGATCAGCATCAGCGACGACCGCCACGCTGAGCGCAGCAACGTGCAATGTGTGGTGCTGGCGGTACGGCTGGCGCGCCACACCGCCATGGACTGGGACAACGCCGCCATTCCAGACGACATTGACGACATCGCCCGGCTACTCAACACCACGCCGCGTATCGCGCGGCTGTATTTGAACAAGATAGACCACCCCATGCTCGAAGCCGCGTCGCTGCTGGAGACCCACCACACGCCAGATCAATCGCGCACGGCGCCGGGTGCAGAAGCCCACGGCTGAAACCAGCTGTTGGCAGCCGCGCGGCGCGGCCAGGGCGGAATCTCAAAACGCGGCAGGTCCTGCGTCATGAAGCTGATCGCAATCAGCACGGTGGGCAGTTGGTAGACCACCGTCCACAGCCCCGGAATATCGTCCAGCGCCAAGCGCGGCATCAACAACACCGTGCTCAAAATGCACAGCGGCGTCAGGATCGGGATGGCACGGCGGAAATACACCCGCCAGCGTGCGGCGATCTGGGTCTCATGAAAAGCGGTAGGCGCCGCCGCCAGGGTGCGCGCCAGATGCACTGCCGCCTGGACCAGTGCGCCCTCCGCCCGGCGAGTGCGGTGGTCCAGCGCACCGCGCAGGCGGTATTTGCCCGTCCAGCCCTGGCGCGTGTTGCTCAGCGGTGACCAGGCCCAGCCCAGCACCGCCAGCAGGTCTTGCGGAATGTCGAGCACTTGGCCGGGTGGCGCCGTCAGCAGCACGTCGGCCGAAACACTGCGCACCGGCAAAACGGTCATGGTCATCGTGAGCCCTGCCACCTGCACCTCCGCGCTGGTCAACACCGGCCGTTGGGCGTCTGAGCGCAGGCTGTAGTGGCGGGTGATGGCAAAACCCGCCCCCTCTTGGAAATGCTGTGTGGCAGCCACCGCATCCACCTGCCGCAGCAACTGCGCAGGCTCGGAGCCAGTGGCCGTCAAGCGCGCTTTGAGGCCACTGGCCAGGCCCAGCGTGCGGGTCAGGCGGTAGCTGCTCTGCCCGGTCTTTTCGAGTTCCAGCCATTCGCACAGGCCGGGCAGATCTGGCGCGTCCGCCGTGCGGTCCCGCGCCTTGAACACCACACGACGCTGGATGCGGTCGCAGGCGGCCAAGTCCACCTGGCGACCACTGCGGGTGAACGGCGCCACCAGCGCCAGAATGTCGTGGTGGGTCAGCGGCGGCGCACTCATGGCAACGTCCTCATCCCAGCACCAACTGGCGGCCAAACGGCGGGCGCACCAGCGCAGCCACTGGCGGCACCGCCCACAACACCGGGCAGCGCGGCACATGGCGCGCCGGGCCGTCCAGGTCGGTCAGCACCACAACGATGTCGGGCTGGTGCCGCTCGGCTTCTTCCAGCAGCGGGGTGAAGTCGGTGCCACCGCCGCCCTGAAAGCGGATGTCATCGAGCTTGAAACGACCCACACCAAAATGGGCCACCCGACGCACCCGGTCATCTCCCACCACCAGCGTCACACCGGCGGCCAGACGGCGGGAGATGGCGGTGATTTCGCTGGCAAAGCGCTGCAACAGCGTATCGTCGATCGAGCCCGACACGTCCACCACCAACACCAGGCGCGGCACCGCGCGGCTCGGGCTGGAGCCGGGTTCAAACGGCATGCGGTGGTTGGCACCGCTGCGGCCCTGGTTGGCCAGGTAAGAACGCGAGGGGCGCGACCAGGACAGCTCGGGCTCATGCGAGAGGCTGCGCGCCAGTTGGGTGCGAAGCACCTGCTCCCAGGGTGTACGGGTTGTGGGCAGGTCCGCCATCAGGGTGCGCAACATCGAGTGCGCGCCGTCACCTGCATGGGCGCGGGTGATGCGCTCGGACCATTCGTGTGCTGACTCGGCTTGCGACTCGGGCGGGCCTTGGGTCTCGGGGCCTGGCACCAGATCTGCCTGTTTAGGATGGCCCAAAGCCCGGGCGCGGGCGGCGCGCGGGCCGTCGGTGGGTTGCGCATGGCCACCCGCCTCACCGACCTGGCGCGAGGGCGTGTTGGCGCTGGCAGACTGGCCTTTGTCAGATGGCTTCTGTGCCGCTGCGCTGGTGGTGGGGCTTTGGCGGTTGCCAGGCTTGGGCTGCGTTGCGCGGTCATCCACCGCGCGGTAGAGGGCTTCCACGTCCCATTGCAGCAAGGCTTTGTCCACCGGCAGATCCAGCTGCAGGGCCGATTTGAGCAAGCTGTCCAGATAAACCGCGCCCTGCGGCAGCTGCAGCCAGCTCAGGTGGCTGAGTGCGCTGTTGACGATGGCGTCGGCGCAGAGGTTAAACAGCACCAGGTCCACATTACCCAGCAGTTGTTTGAGCGCCAGATACCGCTGCGGGTGGCGCAAGGCGATGTGCAACACCTCATGCGCAACGTGCCCCACCTGCTCGGGCAGCGGCAAACGCTCAAACTCAGTGCTATAAAAAACAGTGCAACCATCCGTTACAACATAAGGGCCAGCGGCAGAAAATGCTTGTAAATCCGAGATATCCTGGTGTTTGACCCACAGCGCCAGCCCGCCAGTGGACGGGGCAAACTCCACCATGCGCGCCACCGCGCGGGTGCCGCGATGGCGGTAGAGCGCGTCTGGCGCAGGCGTGTTCTCAGCCACGCGCAGCCTCTTTGGCACGCCGCTCGGTGTAGCGGGCGTAGGCCGGGCTGTCGAGGATGGCGGCCTCCAGCCCACTCTCCAGCGCGCGCTGCATCAGCAGCTCCATGGCCAGCGTCTGGCCTTCCACAATGGGCAAAGCCGTGTTGCTGCGGATGTCGGCAAACTGCTCGATGATCTCGAGCGCCCGGCTCACGCTGGCTTCGTCCCGGCAGGCGGCCAGCAGGCCGTAGATGGTGCCGTAGAGTCCATCGAGCGTCTTGGGCAACAGGGCCACCGTTTCGGCGCCGCGTTTGGCCGCCAGCAGCCGCACCACATCCACCGCAGCCTGGATTTCACGCAGCACCCCAAAAAACTCGGCGGCGTTGGCCGCACCGATGCGGCCCTGCACCAAGATCCGCTTGGTGGCTTCCGACAAATCCGACTTGAGCACGTTGGAGATGTCTTCCCAGCCGCGTGGGCTGGCGCCAATCAAGTAATCGTTGGCCAGTTGCGCCTGGGTGTCGTCCAGCTTGTCGGGCCGCACCCGCAAATAAGCCATGATCTCGGGCGCAAAGTCTTGTGACAAAGCATGGGCCAGAAAGGCGTCGATCACGGTTTGCACATTGAAGTGGAACATGCGGTCGGCCAGCGCGGTGCCCATGTCGTTGCTGACCGCATCGTGAAAGCTGGCGTTGCCCGCCGCAATCACCTGCCAGCCATCGGGCAGCACATAGTTGCCGACACGCCGGTCCAGGATCAGCGAGTAGGCCGACACCTGCAGCCGCTTGTCGGCAGCGGTGAGTTCGTCCAGAAACAAAATGCCCGCCGGGTCGGACGGGGACGGCAAAAACTCGGGCGGGAACCACACGGTTTTGGCCAGCGCATCGTCGGCATAAATGGCACCCCGGATGTCCACCGGCTCGATGGTGGTCAGACGCAAGTCCACCAGCGGCACCTTGAAGTGCTGGGCCACCTGGCGCACGATGGACGACTTGCCCACACCCCGCGTGCCCCACAACATGGTGGCACGGCGGCGCAGGGTGGCGTCAGCGTACTGCTCGATCAGCGCGGCCTTGGCGGCGGCGATCGAGACCGGTGGGATGTTCATGGGGTTACCGAGCATGGTGCGACCTTGTGCTTTCAAAAATGATCATGGTGAGCCCGCTGGCGCGGTGGCACCGGAGTTGGCCGACGGCGCAGGGAGCGGCTGCGGCCACCAGTGCGCCGCAGTCAGTCGTCGGGGTGGCCGAGGCAGCTCAAAACTGGGCATCTCGCGCAGACTAAAACCCCACAGCAGCAACAGGGGCGGCGCGTTGAAAATCAGCATCCAGTAGACCGATTCTTGCGAGATACCCAGATAAGGGACAGCCAGTGAACCCAACACCAGCACCAGCAAAGTCAGCAGCGGAACGGCCCGCCGGGCAGCGACGCGCCAGCGCGCAGCTGGCTGTTCCAGGTGGAATTGCGCGGGTGGCTGCGCCAGTGTGCGCGCAAGGTGTCGGGCAGCGGCCTCCATCTGGTTGGCGGCCAGGAGGCTGTGCGCTGAGGCCGGGCCGCGCAACTTCAACGTGCTGCGCCAGTTTTTGGGGTGAACGCTCAGGCGCGCCCAGTCCCGACCCAACACCTGCAGCAAATCGTCTGGCAGGTCGATGGCGGCATTTGCACTGAGCACCAGCTCTGCCGGGTAGCCGGTCACGCCCGGCATCTTGAGTTGCAGTGTCAAGCCCTGCACCTGTGCCACAGCGTGGGTCAACAGCAAGCTGGTGGCGGGCAACACCAGCCGGTGGCTGCACGCCATCCACCAGCCCTCGCCCGAGCGAAACAAGGGCAGAGGGTCAACGGCCTGGACAGCGGCCAGCAGGCTGGCAAGGTCTGTCCCCTGCGCCAGCAGGGTGGCGGTCAGACCATTGGGGTGAGCCACGATGCGCCGCAGCACAAAGCGGGAATCGTCCTGGCCATCGAGTTCAAGTGTGTCGGTGAGCGCGGCAGCGGCCTCAGGCAGGTTTTGGCAGGCTTCGGGCTTGAACACCAGCCGGCGCTGGACGCGGTCGCTGGCGCCCAGATCGAGCTGACGGCCACTTCGGGTGAACGGCGCGATCAGCCCCAGGATGTCGTGGTGTGTCAGGGGTGGCGTGGCCATGGCAGCAGACCGCACCCACGGCCTAAAAACCGAAAAAACAGACGCTTGGAGAGGTCGGACGACGGCATCCGCAAATTATGCCCGTGGGCCGTCCAAACAGCCCTTCCCCCCGGCATCTACCGGGCAGACAAACAGGCCGCACTGGCAGTGGCCAAGGCATCTGCCATACGGGCTTGGCGCTGCGGGTCCAGCAGCGCCAGCTCTTCGTCGCGGTGTTTGATCACCCCGGCTTCCACCAACACAGCGGGCATGCTGGCGGTATGCAGCACCACCAGGCTGTCGTAGTACCAGACGCCGTTTTGGACATCTGCCGCCAAGTGGCTTTTCCCATGCCAGGAGGATGGCTCAAAGCCCGCGCGGCGCAGCAGCAGCCCCATCACCACCGCGCAGGTCAAGCTGGCGTCGGGGTCGGGGTTGCGTGCCGAGATGAACAGTCCAAAGCCTCTTTTGACATCGGTATAGGTTTGCGTTTGCCTCTGCCAGAGCCAGGTCTGAAGGTATTGCTCGTCAATGGAATCGTGGTGGATGGCGATGAACAGATCACTGCCCCGCGCCTGCGCCGTGCGCTCGGCCAGTTTGCGGATGCTGCCGTCAAAATTGATCTCGCGAACCCGCAGTTGGTGTTCGCGCAAAGCCTGTGCCAAACGCCTGGCCAGCAGTTGGTTGAACACAAACTCCGGCTTGCCACGGGCGCTGATGGCACCGGTGTCTTTGAGGCCATGGCCCACATCCACCGCGACCTCAGGAACAGCGGCCAACGACCACTGACCAAAACACAACAGCAAAAGAAGAAAGCAGCGGCAGCAAAACAACATCGCCAAATTATCCGCGGCGTCGCCCAGACCGGCGAAGGCTGGCTGCGGGCCAAAAGACAGGTCTGCGTGCTCCAATCAGCAACCCAACCACCTTAGAAGCACGCCATGGCACGCATTCACATCCAGCTTCCCGAGCAATTCACCTTTGCCACAGACCTCACGCTGTACCAGAGCCACCTCAATTACGGCGGCCATCTGGACAATGCGCTGCTGCTCACCCTGGTGTCAGAGGCGCGGGTTCGATTTTTCAAGGCGCTAGGCTATACCGAGCTGGATGTCGAAGGTGTCGGCATTTTGGTTGCAGACGCCGCGCTGCAGTACCGCTCCGAGGCGTTTCATGGCGAAGTGATGGTGGTGCAGATGGCCGCGACCGACCTGGGGCCCAAGGGCTTTGACCTGGTGTGGCGAATGACCGAGCAGGTCAGCCAGCGCGAGGTGGCGCGCGGCAAAACCGGCATCGTGTTTTTTGACTACAGCAGTCGCAAAGTGGCTCCTATGCCAAGCGCCTGTCGAGACAAGTTGTCGACAGCCAAGGCCGAACCATTCAAGGAATGAAAAACTTGCGGTCGCGGTTGCACTCTGGCGGCTGACCGTAACCGGTTGAGCGCACCTGCTGCTCTTTTGAGATCTCCACCTGGAACCATTGGCAGAAATGGTTTTCATAGCGGTAACTCCAGACCTCGCCTCGGTTGCGACCCAAACCTTGCACATGGCTGGGGCGCCCCAGGGCTAGGCTCACCTCGTCCTGCGGCATGCCTGGCGTGATGCGGTTGAAGTTCTCCTCGGTCAAGACCTGCTCGGCCTTAACGATCTTGCCATCCGGGCCCACATCCACAAACCAGGTATGGTGGCCAAGTGGCCCGCGCGGAAACTCCAGTCGGGTGCCGGTGGCTGTCTGGCGCACCTCGTCAGGCTGCCCCATCTGGGCCACCAACTGGTCCTGGGTCAAGCCACTCACATTGGCGGGTGGGGCATAACCGCTGCAAGCGGTCAAGAAAGATAAACAAATCAGGCTGATAGCAGATAAACGAATCACGACACATCCTTGCTGGCTGAAATGAGGCAGATTTTGACCCTGTTTGCGCCGATTGGTTCAGTGCGCTCAAGCAATTCAGGACAAACACGGCAGCACCTGGTGCAGCTGGGTCAAACTCGTCACTCTGCCACGGTTTGTCTGCTACCGGAGATTGTGGGTCAGCCGCCACCAAGCCGTGTTCTCAGCAAAGGGGCCGTAAATGTTGCAGTCAATCCGCCCGTTTGCCAGCCCTTGTTTGCTTTTCCCCAGGTGCGGGTTAAGCGACCGCAAGAAGCCCCCCTGGCCACGCCCCTTGTTCAACCACTTCCGAACCGGGTGAGCGCACGCTCAATGCAATGGCATCAACCAACCCTCGCCACAGGACAAATCATTTGTACAACCATTTGGCCAGCCAAGATACCCGCGGCCCATTTGCGCAATTGAACTTAATTTTTAGCACTCTCTCCAAGGGAGTGCTAATATTTGCATATCCATCCACAGGAGACATGGCATGACGATTCACTCTGGCACCTCAAGCACCGCGCTCACCCTGGCTAACCCCTGGGCGCTGGTACCTGCGCTGGGCAATCTGGACGCCTACATCTCGGCGGTCAACCGGATGCCCATGCTCACCCTGGAGGAAGAGCAGGCTTTTGCGCGCCAATACCGCATCAACAACGACCTGGAAGCCGCCGGAAAGCTGGTGCTCTCGCACCTGCGCCTGGTGGTGTCCACCGCCCGCCAATACCTGGGCTACGGCCTGCCGCATGGCGACCTGATCCAGGAAGGCAATGTCGGCCTGATGAAGGCCGTCAAACGTTTTGACCCCGACCAAGGTGTGCGTCTGGTGAGTTACGCTCTGCACTGGATCAAGGCCGAAATCCACGAATACATCCTGAAAAACTGGCGCATGGTCAAGGTCGCCACCACCAAGGCCCAGCGCAAGCTGTTTTTCAACCTGCGCTCGATGAAACAACGCTTCCGCAGCGAAGACGCGATGGCCGACCTCGATTCGCACCGCGACACCTTGAACGACAGCCAGATTGACGCGATGGCCACCGAGCTCAACGTCAAGCGCGAAGAAGTCATTGAGATGGAAGCGCGCCTGTCCGGCGGTGACGTGTTGCTCGACCCCAGCCCGTCCGACGACGGTGAAGACGCCTTTGGCCCGATCTCTTACCTGACCGACGCGTCGCACGAACCCACCGCGATGATCGAAGCGCACCACCGCGACGTGCTGGCCAGTGACGGCATTGCCCTGGCGCTGGCCACGCTGGACGACCGCAGCCGCCACATCGTCGAAGAACGCTGGCTCAAGGTCAACGACGACAACTCGGGCGGCATGACGCTGCACGACCTGGCCGCCGTCTACGGCGTCAGCGCCGAACGCATCCGCCAGATTGAAGTGGCCGCCATGAAAAAGATGAAAAAGGCGCTGGTTGAATTTGCCTGAAGCACCCAGCCAGCGGTTTTGACCGCCCGCCGATAATCACCCCACCTGCCGCAACTCGCTGGCATGTGGGGTTTTTTCATGCTTGCTTGGGGTTCACACATGGCATCTTTTGACCGCCGAAACACTCTGCTTTTAATAGCTATCAGCGCGCTATCTACCTGGGCTAGCGGCCAGAATGCCTCACCAACCCTGGCCTGGCCGACCAAAACTGTGCGCCTCATTGTTGGTTTTCCGGGCGGCTCGTCCCCCGACCTGACGGCGCGCACCCTGGCCGAGCCGTTGTCCAAGGCGCTGGGCCAGCCGGTGATTGTGGAAAACAAGGTCGGCGCGGGCGGCAACATCGGCGCCGACTATGTCGCCAAGGCCACCGACAACCACACGCTGGGCCTGATGATCAACGGCAACATGACCACCGCCAAGCTGCTCAACCCCAAGCTGGCCTATGACCCCTTAAAAGACCTGCAGCCGGTGTCGCTGGTGGGTGTCTCGCCACTGGTGTTGACCGCCCCCCTGAACGCGCCGGGCGCCACCGCTGCCGAGTTCTTCAAGGCCGCCAAACAGGCCGGCGACAGCTGGAGCTACGGCTCGCCCGGTGTGGGCACCGTCGGCCACATCGGCATGGAGCTGCTGAAATCGCGCACCGGCATGCAGGCCGTGCATGTGCCCTTCCCCGGTTACGCGCAGGTGGCCGGGGGCATGGTGGGCGGGCTGCTGCAGCTCTCGATGCTGCCACCCGCACAGGCCATCGCCCAGGTCAAGGGCGGCAAGCTGCGCGCGATTGGCGTCACGTCCAGCGGGCGCAGCAGCCTGGCACCGGACTACCCCAGCATGACCGAGGCCAGTGTGCCCAACTTCAACCTGGAAATCTGGAATGCGGTGGCGGCCCCCAAGAGCCTGCCCGCGCCCGTTGTGGCCAAACTGTCCAAACTGATCGGCGACATCCTCCGCACCCCAGAGGTGCGGCAAAAGCTGTTCCAGCAGGGCTGGCAGGTGGTGGGCTCGTCGCCCGAAGGCTTGGCCAACCGCATCCAGTCGGACACGGCGCTGTTTGGTGGGGTGATCAAAACGCTGGGGGTCAGCAGCGAGTAGCTGGCGGCTGCGGCCACCGCATCGGCTTACAAGGCTTTTAGGCCTCTAGCCCTTATTCCACAAGGGCTAGTAGCTCTGATAAATAGAGCATTCAAGCCACTGGATGCAACAGCAGGCGAATGTCTGCGGCGGTCAACTCGGGCTGGGTGCCGTAGCGGGTGAACAGCCGCAGATGGCCCTCGGTGTCGTACACATAACTGCCCGCCGTGTGGTCCATGGTGTAGCTGGTGGGCGTGGGGCCGGGCACTTTTTTGTAATAAACCTTGTAGTCCTTGGCCAGCGCGGCGAGTTTGTCGGGCGGGGTGGAGAGCGCCAGAAACGTCGGGTCAAAGTTCTCCATGTAAGCCTTGAGCAGCTCGGGCGTGTCGCGCTCGGGGTCCAGCGTGACAAACAGGCCCTGCAACTTGTCGCCGTCCGGGCCCAGCAGTTGTTTGATGTTGACCATCTCAACCATCGAGGTCGGGCACACATCCGGGCATTGGGTGTAGCCAAAGAACATCATCACGATCTTGCCGCGAAAGTCTTTCAGGGTGCGCAACTGGCCGTTGTGGTCGGTCAGGGCGAAGTCCTTGCCGTAGTCAGCGCCGGTGATGTTGATCGCGGTGAAGGCGGGGGCATTCTTGCTGCATGCAGACAATTGGGCTGCAGCCCATAGCCCTAAAGCACTGATAGCTATCTTTTGAAGAGCATGTCGTTTGTTCATGGGTGTCATCATAGCCACCGGAGCGTGAACAGCCCCAGGGAGGGCTCTCTCACCCACGGCGGCATGAACGATGCCCTGACCACCCCATTCAAGCCGATGTGAATTCATCCCCTCGCCCTCTGGGAGAGGGTTAGGGTGAGGGCGGCGCTGGGCTTTTTGCACCATCTGCAAGCCCGCCCTCACCCCTGCCCTCTCCCTCGGGGAGAGGGAGGAATACCTCAAATACCTCGCAGAGCTATGCGGCTCAGGCTCCGGGCGCAGTTCTGCCGCGAGCCAGCGCTGCCCGCATGTCGCTCAGGCTGATTTCACTGTGCGCCGCCACAGCCAGGCGCGGTGTGGGCTTAAAAGCGTGGCCGTAGATCACTTCAAAAGTCAGTTGCAGCGGCTGCTGCGCCAGCGCCTTGAGCAGTTGCTGATGCCAGCCGCGCCCGCGCAAGCCTGCAAACCGTGCCACATGCAGGTTGCGGCCCAGGCCGCGTAACTCTTGCAACAGGCGCTCTGGCGTCTCGAATGTCAGGGTGATGCGTTCCATGTCCATCACCGGCTCGGCAAAGCCGGCGCCCACCAGCATGTCGCCCCAGTCGTGCATGTCGGTGAACTCGTGGGCGGGCGCAGGCCAGCCCAGCGTTTTGTACAGGGTTTGCAACTCTTTGAGGGTGTCCGGCCCCAGGCAGGAAAACATCAGGAACCCATCCACCTGCAGCGCCGCGTGCCACTGCGCCATCAGCCCCTGCGGGTCAGCTGCCATGTGCAAAGCCATGTTGGACCACAGCATCTGCGCGGGCTGCTCCACCTGAGTAACCACCTGGGTTTTGGGTTGCAACCAGGCTTGGGGCTTCCAACGCGCGGGCAGCAGCGCTTTGCCCGCCTGCTGCACACCTGCGCTGGAGCCTTCCAGCACCGTGCAGGTGGCTTTGGGGTAACGCTGTGTGATCAGGCTGTGCGCCTGCAGGCCACCTTTGAGCGGCTGCCAGTGCACCCAACTGCTGGGCTGTACCGTGATCCACTCCAGGCGCTCCTGCATGCGCCGCGCCACCTCTTCATGCAACCAGGGCGACTCGGCCACAGGCAGGTCTTGCCAGCGTTGCGCGGCGCGGGGGTCAATGGTGGGGGGCTGTTGGTTGGGCATGTGAAAACGGCAAAGTCGGGGGGAGTATATTGACTGGATGCTTGGAAAGCTGTTCACGGGGACACTGCCCCGGCGCCTCAAACTGCCTGCGCTGCCCAGCCAGTGCCGGGTCTGCCACGCCTGGCCGTCGCAGCCGGTGTGTGAGGCCTGCGTGAGCCAGTTTGCCCAGCCACACACCCGTTGCATCAGCTGCGCCCTGCCCTTGCCTGCGGGTTTGCGCCACTGCGGCGCCTGCCTCAAAAATCCGCCGCCGCTGGACCGCTGCCTGGCCGCCGTGGCGTATGCCTACCCGTGGTCGACCTTGGTGCAAGACTTCAAGTTCCACGCTCAACCCGGCCTGGTGCGCAGTTTTGCCACGCTGCTGCGCGCCGCGCCCTGGGTCGAACCCGCGCTGGACGAGGCGGACCTGCTGCTGCCCATGCCACTGTCAACCACCCGCCTGAAGGAACGTGGTTACAACCAGGCCCTGCTGCTGGCCCGCGCGCTGGAGCCCACCAAAACCCGCGCCGACATCCTGCTGCGCATTCAGGACACCCCCGCACAACATACCCTCAAACGCAGCGAACGCCTGACCGTGCTGAACCACGCCTTTGCCGTGGAGCCGCTGCTGGCCAACACCCTGCGCGGCCAACGTGTGGTGCTGGTGGACGATGTGATGACCACCGGCGCCTCGCTGTTCACCGCCGCGCGGGTGCTCAAGGCGGCTGGGGTCGAAAAGGTGACGGGGCTGGTGGTGGCACGCACCGAGTGAAGTGGCGGCATCCCGATGTAGAGTGTGTGCACCACTGACTACCCAAAGGCCAGCCATGCCAACCACCCCACTTGCTCTTGTGGCACTCGAGACCGCGCCACGCACCAAACCCTCCAACTACCCGGAGCCATTTCGCTCCATGGTGACTGGCCGGGTGAAGCGCCCGCTGGGTGACCTGTTTGGGCTGACCCACTTTGGCGTGAACATCACAACGCTGCCGCCCGGCACCATCTCCGCACTGCGGCACGCCCACACCCAACAGGACGAGTTTGTCTATGTGGTGTCAGGCTGCCTGGTGTTGCTCACCGATGAAGGACGCACAGAACTCAGCGCAGGCATGTGCGCCGGATTCAAAGCAGGCAGCGGCAACGCCCATCAACTGCGCAACGAGTCCACGATGGAAGCGGTCTACCTGGAGGTTGGTGACCGGACACCCGGTGACGAAGTGAGCTACCCCGATAACGACCTGGTGGCGCATTCAGAGAATGGCGCTTGGGTGTTCTCTCACAAGGATGGGCGGGTGTATCCGTAGCACCACAACCGTTGTACTGCTCTGGCCAACAGCTGAATGAAAAAACACAACTTCAACCGCTCGCGGCTAGCCGACAAGCTATGCGACAAACATGTGGCTCGGGTGAAAGTTGTGATGACCACCGGCGCGTCCCTGTTCCCCGCAGCGCGGGTGCTCGAGGCGGCTGGAGCCAGTGCGGTGACGGGCTTGGTGGTGGCGCGGACGGAGTGAGAGGGCTGTTCCAATCGCTTTTGTAGCTTGCCTGTGAAGCTAGAAATTCTGCACACGTGATGACCCTTGACGTCAAATAAGTCGGCATTCCATATCTCATGCGGATCTCGTCAGTACTCTTTCACCAACGTTAAGACGACAATCGATAGGTTACGAAGACAAGTGGCTATCTCTAGATATTGAGTTTGGTCGCTGAACACACTGCACGAGATGCCCCCTGCAAAGCGCCCGTTCTACAAGTACATGTCTCCCGAGACAGCGATGATCGTCGCCGAGTCAAAGACCGTCCGCTACTCATCGCCCAACACGTTCAATGACCCCTTCGAGTTCCATAGTGGCCTTCACTTCGACTTCAACCTAGATTCAATCCCATCTAAGTTTCTGCAGCGGCTGGAAGAACTGGCATCATCAAGCACTCCGCCACCGGTCGATCCCACCGATCCTTGGGGGAAGTTGGTACTTCTCGTCCGAAACAACTACGCCACTCACGGAATCCCAAAGCCGCTACGAACTGAGCGCGGCATCGACGCATTCCAATTCTTCCTGGATACTCTGCGCGATACGCAGCTTCGCTATCAGGAGCACTGGTGGACAACGTTGCGACCTGGAGTTCGGGTCTTCTGCGTTTCTGAAGTTGCCAATAACCCTCTCATGTGGGCCCACTACGCCAGTGACCACACTGGTGCGGTGTATGAATTCTGGTCGTTGCCCGAAGAAGACAACGCTCTCTCGGTGGCGCGGCCAGTGGAGTACCTAGACGCCCCACCACCCTTCTTCTCCGAAGCCGAGTTCATTGATGATCTGCTTTCTATCAAACGCATCGACTTCAACTCGTTCTATCGCCGCTACGCCTACTGCAAGAGCGCGCACTGGCGCTATGAACAGGAATGGCGCGTCTGGCACCCTCTCTCACAAACTCAGGATCACGACTACATTCAAGTCAGACAGTCGGAATTCAAAGCAGCCTACTTCGGCTGCCGCATGACAGCACCCACACGGGAAAAACTCAAGCGAACCCTTCGCCAGAACTTCCCCGCAGTCCAACTGTTTCAAGCTCACCGTCAACCAAGTTCGTACGAGCTGTCGTTCACAGCGGTTTAACGACTCGCTCAAGCGGAGCTCAAATGACAAGACACCAAGCTCGGGCTTAACGTCTTGCCGCTGTCGCCCGCTTTGCTCGAGTGTTCGTAGAGGAACTGACGTGCATCCCGCAGCGGGTGGGCCATTGGGGTGCACCGATGTCGCAAAGCGAAGCGCGTCTGAGGTGCGCCCCAATGGCCCACCCGCTGCCACCCAAGGCGCAAAACAGCTGAGGCCAAGCAGCGACAATCCACCCCATGTTTCACATTGTCCTGGTCGAACCCGAAATCCCGCCGAACACCGGCAACGTCATCCGCCTGGCGGCCAACACCGGCTGCACGCTGCACCTGGTGGAGCCGCTGGGGTTTTCGATGGACGACAAACACATGCGCCGCGCCGGGCTGGACTACCACGAGTACGCCACGCTCAAGCGCCACGCCGACTGGGCCGCGTTTCTGGCCACCCAAGCCCCACCGCCTGAGCGCATGTTTGCGCTGACCACCCGCGCCAGCCGCAATGTGTTTGAGGTGGCTTTCCAGCCGGGGGACTATCTGGTGTTTGGCTCGGAAACCAAGGGGCTGAGCGACGCGGTGCGCTTGGCCTTTACCCCCACCACGTCGATCAAGTTGCCAATGGTGCCGGGCCAGCGCAGCCTGAATTTGTCGAACGCGGTGGCGGTGACGGTGTTTGAGGCGTGGCGGCAGAGCGGCTTCGGCTTATAAGCCAAATTGGCCGCTAGCCCTTATAGATCAAGGGCTAATAGCTCTCTAATACAGAGCACCCGTCCAGCCGATGTCGGCAGCCAGCCATTGCAATACGGGAATCGTGCCGGGCAAGACCGGGCCCACTTTCACCGGAATCTGCTGCCAGGCAAAACTTTGCGCCTCGCGCATCTGCAACTCGCCCGACCAGTCCAGCACCTTGCAGAAAAACAGGCGCACCAGGGCGTGCGGGTAGTCCACCAGCTCCTCGCGCCAGCGCTGGATCTGGCCGGTGTGGATGCCCAACTCTTCGTGTAACTCACGCGCCAGGGCTTGCTCCACCGTTTCACCGGCTTCGAGCTTGCCGCCGGGAAACTCCCAGTAACCGGCGTAGACCTTGCCCTCTGGGCGCGAAGTCAGCAAAAAGTTACCGTTGGGCTGGATCAGCACCCCCACGGCCACATCGACCACCTTGCGATCCGGGCCACCTTCTCGGGCTTCGTGGCCGTCGGCCACCAGGGGCTTGCGTCGTTCGATCATGGCTGGGCGGCACCGGGTGCGGCCGATTGGCGGCCCGCCAGATCACGCGCAAACTGGTAAGCGACACGGCCGCTGCGGGCGCCGCGCTCCAGCGCCCAGACCAGGGCCTCGGGCCGGGCGGCTTCGATCACGCTGGTGGCCACACCAAAGGAGGTGAGCCACTGCGCCACGATGGCCAGGTACTCTTCCTGGTTGAAGGAGTAGAAGCTGACCCACAGGCCAAAACGCTCGGAGAGCGAGATTTTTTCTTCCACCACCTCACCCGGGTGCACCTCGCCGTCGGGCGCGTGGGTGTAGGTGAGGTTGTCCTTCATGTGCTCAGGCAGCAGGTGGCGGCGGTTGCTGGTGGCGTAGATCAGCACGTTGGGCGTGGTGGCGGCCACCGAGCCGTCCAAAATAGACTTGAGCGCCTTGTAGCCGGGTTCGCCGTCTTCAAAACTCAGGTCGTCACAAAACACGATGAATTTTTCGGGCCGCTCCGACACCAGTTCAACGATGTCGGGCAGGTCGACCAGATCGGCCTTGTCAACCTCGATCAGGCGCAGACCCAGGTGGGCGTATTCGTTGAGGCAGGCGCGGATCAGGCTGGATTTGCCGGTGCCACGGGCGCCGGTCAGCAACACGTTGTTGGCCAGGTCACCCCGCACAAACTGCCAGGTGTTGCGCTGGATTTTTTCCTTTTGCGGCTCGATGGCTTTGAGGTCATCAAGCTTCATGGCGCCGATGTGGCGCACCGGCTCCAGGCTGCTGCGCCCGGCACTGCGTTTGCGGTAACGAAAGGCGCTGGAGGCGGCCCAGTCCGGCTGCGCCAGCGGCTGCGGCAGCACCGACTCGATGCGCGCCAACAGTTGCTCGGCACGGGCCAGCAAGTGGTCAAAACGTTCGTTCATGAGCGGTAGTCGGCGTTGATGGTGACGTAGTCGTGGCTCAGGTCGCAGGTCCAGACGGTGTCAGCCGCGCTGCCCCGGCCCAGCAGCACGCGCACGGTGATTTCGCTCTGCTTCATGACACGCTGGCCGTCTTCTTCGCGGTAGGCCGGGTTGCGCCCGCCTTTGATAGCCACATGCACGTCATCCAGGTACAGGTCGATGCCGGTTTGGTCCAGGTCGGTGATGCCGGCGTAACCCACCGCCGCCAGGATACGGCCCAGGTTGGGGTCGCTGGCGAAAAACGCGGTCTTGACCAGCGGCGAGTGGGCGATGGCGTAGGCGACCTGGCGGCACTCGGCCTGGGTCGAGCCGCCTTCGACCTTGATTGCTATGAACTTACTAGCACCCTCCCCATCACGCACAATGGCTTGGGCCAGTTTTTGTGCCACACCGAGCATCGCGGCCTTGAGCGCTTGCCCGGCCGGGCTGGCCAGCGAGTCGATCTGTGTATGCGCCGCTTTGTTGGTGGCGATCACCACAAAGGAGTCGTTGGTGGAGGTGTCGCCGTCGACCGTGACGCGGTTGAAGGAACCTTCGGCCAGCTCCAGCGCCAGTTGTTTCATTAGGCCAGGGGCGACAGATGCGTCGGTGGCCATGAAGCCCAGCATGGTGGCCATGTTGGGGCGGATCATGCCCGCGCCTTTGCTGATGCCGGTGATGCTGACCGTCACACCGTCGATGCTCACCTGGGCGCCAAAGGCCTTGGGCGCGGTGTCGGTGGTCATGATGGCGTGCGCCGCGTTGAGCCAGTTGTTGGGTTTCGCGTCCGCAATGGCGGCGTCCAGACCGGCTTCGATACGATCCACCGGCAGGGTTTCCATGATCACGCCGGTGGAAAACGGCAGCACCTGCTGCGCGCTGATGCCCAGGCGGCTTGCCAATGCGGCGCAGCTTTGTTGGGCGCGGGCCAGGCCGTCGGCGCCGGTGCCCGCATTGGCGTTGCCGGTGTTGATGACCATGGCGCGGATGCCCTGGCTACCCGCCAAATGTTCGCGGCAGATCTGCACCGGGGCGGCGCAGAAGCGGTTTTGGGTGAACACGCCCGAGACTGAGGCGCCTTGGTCGATCAGCACCACCGTCAAATCCTTGCGGTTGGCTTTGCGGATACCGGCCTCGGTGATGCCGATGGTCACACCGGCTATTGGGAAGAGTTCAGCGGGATTGGGGGCGGGCAGGTTGACGGGCATGGTGGTCTTTCAAAACGTCAAAAACACATTCGGGGGAGCCAGATAAACGAAATCGGGCGCTTGGCCCGATTTTCATGCAGTCAGTGTGGCTTAGCTCAGCTTGCCGTGGCACTGCTTGTATTTTTTGCCGCTGCCACAGGGGCAGGGGTCGTTGCGGCCGACGCGTGGCACTTCGTCGGGCACGGTGTTGGCATCAACCACGGTTTCGACCTCGCCCGTCTCAGAGGGGGCGCTGTAGGTCACATTGGTGACCCGGTCGGCGCGGTCTTCCATGTCGGCAGCGGCCTGGGCGGCTTCTTCCTGGGACTGCACACGCACCGTCATCAACAGTTTGGTGACTTCGTTTTTGACCGCATCGAGCATCTGGCCAAACAGCTCAAACGCCTCGCGCTTGTATTCTTGTTTGGGTTGTTTTTGCGCGTAACCGCGCAGGTGGATGCCTTGGCGCAGATAGTCCAGCGCGCTCAGGTGGTCGCGCCAGTTGCTGTCGATGGTTTGCAGCAGCACCATGCGCTCGAACTGGGTGAAGTTCTCTTTGCCAACCAGATCAACCTTGGCGTCAAACAGTTGGTTGGCGTGGTTTTTGACGGTCTCCAACAAATCGTGGTCGGTGATGGCGCTGGCTGCGTCCACCTGGGCACGCAGGGCCAGCGGCATTTGCCACTCGTCTTGCAATGCTTTTTCAAGCGCGGGCAGGTCCCACTGCTCTTCGACCGACTCGGCCGGGACAAACTGGCGCACGATGTCTTCAAAACAACCTTCGCGCAGGCTTTGAATTTGGGCGGACAGGTCGCTGGCGTCCAGAATCTCGTTGCGCTGCTGGTAGATCACCTTGCGCTGGTCGTTGGAAACGTCATCGTATTCGAGCAGTTGTTTACGCATGTCGAAGTTGCGCGCCTCGACCTTGCGTTGAGCGCTTTCGATGCTGCGGGTGACCATGCTGGCTTCAATCGCCTCGCCATCGGGCATCTTGAGCCGCTCCATGATGGCTTTGACCCGGTCGCCTGCAAAGATCCGCATCAGTGCGTCGTCCAGGCTCAGATAAAAACGCGAGGAGCCGGGGTCACCCTGGCGGCCAGAGCGACCACGCAGTTGGTTGTCGATGCGGCGTGATTCGTGGCGCTCGGTGGCGATGATGCGCAGGCCACCCAGTTGGCTGACCAGTTCGTGGTCTTTCTTCCACTGCTCGCGCATCGCCTGGATTTGCTGCTGCTTTTGTGCAGCGTCCAGCGTTTCGTCTGCTTCGATGGCCTCAATGGTTTTGCCCACGTTGCCGCCCAGCACGATGTCGGTCCCGCGACCGGCCATGTTGGTGGCGATGGTGATCATCTTGGGCCGTCCGGCCTGGGCCACGATGTCTGCCTCGCGCGCATGCTGCTTGGCGTTAAGCACCTGGTGAGGCAGCTTTTCTTTGGTCAGCAGGTCGGCGATCAGCTCGGAGTTTTCGATGGAGGTGGTGCCCACCAGCACCGGCTGGCCACGCTCGTAACAGTCGCGAATGTCTTTGATGGCCGCGTTGTATTTTTCTTCGGTGGTTTTGTAGACGCGGTCGAGTTGGTCGTCACGGCGGCTGGGCTTGTTGGCTGGCATCACCACGGTTTCCAGGCCATAAATTTCCTGGAATTCGTAGGCTTCGGTGTCGGCGGTGCCGGTCATGCCTGCCAGCTTGCCGTACAGACGGAAGTAGTTCTGGAAGGTGATCGACGCCATGGTCTGGTTTTCGGGCTGGATCGCCACACCTTCCTTGGCTTCAACGGCCTGGTGCAGGCCTTCACTCCAGCGGCGCCCGGTCATCAGGCGGCCGGTGAACTCGTCGACGATGACCACCTCTCCGCCCTGCACCACATAGTGCTGGTCGCGGAAATACAGGTGCTGCGCCCGCAAGGCAGCGTACAGGTGGTGCATCAGGGTGATGTTGGCCGGGTCGTACAGGCTGGCACCTTCGGGCAACATGCCGAGTTCGGCCAGGATGCGTTCGGCGTTTTCATGGCCGCGCTCGGTCAGGAACACCTGGCGGCTTTTTTCATCGAGCGTGAAGTCACCCGGTTTGGTGATGCCCTCGCCCGTGCGCGGATCGGCTTCACCTTCTTGCTTTTCGAGCTGCGGCACGATGCGTTTGATGCCTTGGTACAGGTCGGTCTGGTCCTCGGCCTGGCCGGAGATGATCAGCGGTGTGCGCGCCTCGTCGATCAGGATCGAGTCCACCTCATCCACGATGGCGTAGTTGAGGCTGCGCTGCACACGGTCTCCCGCCTCGTACACCATGTTGTCGCGCAGGTAATCAAAACCGTACTCGTTGTTGGTGCCGTAAGTGATGTCGGCGCGATAGGCCGCCTGCTTTTCGGCGCGCTGCATGTTGGGCAGGTTGATACCCACACTCAGGCCCAGGAAGTTGTACAGCTTGCCCATCCACTGCGCGTCACGATTGGCGAGATAGTCGTTCACGGTGACCACATGCACACCATTGCCGCTGAGCGCGTTCAGGTAGACCGGCAGCGTCGCCGTCAGGGTCTTGCCTTCGCCGGTGCCCATTTCGGAGATTTTGCCTTCGTGCAAGGACATGCCGCCGAGCATCTGTACGTCGAAATGGCGCATCTTCATGACACGTTTTGAGCCCTCACGCACCACGGCAAAGGCTTCGGGCAAGATGCTGTCCAACGACTCACCCTGGCTGATACGCTGCTTGAACTCGTCGGTTTTGGCGCGCAAAGCCTCATCGGAGAGCTGCTCGTACCCGGCTTCCAGCGCATTGATTTTGCTAACCGTTTGGCGGTATTTCTTGAGCAGGCGGTCATTGCGACTGCCGAAAATTTTGGTGAGGAAATTGGTGGCCATGAATGCGGTGCGCATCTGGTTCACCCTTCACGATGAACCCGACACGCAGTCCTTTATTACGATCTAACTGAAATGGGGATAAGCAACGCTGTCACAAGCCAGATGAAGGGCCAATCTTGACAACAACCCAGCAATTTTAGCTTTGTGCCAACGGCGCGCCGCAAACGCTTACTTGGGTTCGGTGCTTGCGGCCACAGGCGCTGGTTTATTGGGTGATTTCCCCAATGCGGCGACGGCGACCGCCGGCGCTTGCGGGTGAACTGCTAGAAATTTCTGAGGGTCTTGCACCACGCCCTGTACCCACACCTCAAAGTGCAAATGCGCTCCGGTCGTGCGACCACTGGTGCCCACCTCGGCAATTTTTTGCCCCCGTTTGATCAGGTCGCCCTTTTTGACAAGCGTCCTGGAAGCGTGGGCATAACGGGTGATCAGGTTGTTGCCATGGTCAATTTCCACCATGTTGCCGTACTCCGGGTGGTACTCCTGCGTGACCACGACACCTCCGGCCGCGGCCAGAATGGGCGTCCCCACGGGAGCGGCATAGTCTTGGCCAGTATGCAAGGCGGTGCGACCAGAAAACGGGTCAATACGCCATCCAAAGCCCGAGCCCAGCTCGCCCACCGTCACGGGTTTTTGAGTTGGCACCGTCATGCGTTTGAGTTTCTGTTCAAACAGCTGGGATTCCAGTGTTGTCAACACGGTACTGCGCTGGGAGGCCAACTGCTCAAATCCGACCATGGCAGATTGGATCTCCTCCATGGTCATGGCATGCGAAGCCACCAACGGCCCTCCGATGCCGACAGGCGGCTTGGTGGCTGGCACCGGGATGCCCGCCAGACCCGAAACGCGGTCACCCAGGGACTCCAACTGCTGAAGCTTGGCTTGCAACTCGCCGAGTTGGCGCGCCATCAAGTCAAGGTTTTCGCGCAGGAAACGGTCGCGCTGCGCAAAATCATCTTTGACCACCAGCTTGACCAAGGTTCCCACCACAGGCCAACCTTCACGCGCACCTTTCAGAAAGACCCAGTGGTACAAAGCCAGGGTCGTTAACATCAAGGTGATCGCAGCAATCACCGCTGCCGCGACCAATCGCACCCCGGTCAAGTTGATAACCCGTGATCTGGCAAGCCGGGCATCTGTGATGATCAATTGCATCTGTTACTCCATCCACACGCATGAACCCACGTAGTCAGCATCAATTTACTTTGCTTCAGGCCAGCGAAAACAACCCTGGCTTGGCCAAATTGATGAGCCAGCAAAAAGAGTCGCAATCTAGGCTGAAGGCCATCGAGAAGCTGATCCCACCCACTCTTCGTCCTTTTGTCAAAAGCGGACCTTTTGAAGACGGCGCCTGGTGCTTGATGTTGTCCAACAACACCACGGCCGCCAAGTTGCGTCAATTGCTACCCACGTTTGAAGAAAAACTGAGGGCCAGCGACCTAGGGGTAAAGTCTATTCGACTCAAGGTAAGCCGCCAAGTTTAAGGCAAGGCAGAACAAGAGCGATCCAATCGGCACGACGCTGTACCAGTGCCAATGCAGTCAATGGGCACATCCGCATGCCTCTGCCCCCGATAACGAACTGTGCCCGGTTCCCGTTGGCGCACGGTGGATTTGGCTCTTATACGCTCTTGTTGGCTGCGTCGAACAAAACGGTCACCGGGAACAATTGCCCCCCCCACCAAAAAAGCAAAATAACAATGGCGGTAGCCACCAACAACAGCAAGAACGAAATCAGCCACTTTTTCCCATTGTGCAGAAAGACCCGCCAAGGTGTGAACCGAATGCCTTTGGCCTGGCACTGACGGCAGATGTACTCACCATAACGATTCTTGTGGCAGTCCCTGCGCCGAACTACTTCACCGCAAGCAGAACATTTTTTCAACACGTCGCAAGTTTCCAAAAGTGTGTATCGAGGGTAATGTACAAAGTCACTTGCCAGATTGGTTTGATCTGCCCCAATCAATACGAATTTGACAACACCAAGCCAGACCCACCAAACGGAAAAGCCTCCGAGTATCGCTACTTGGAGGCTTTTGGATTGTCTAATGGTGCCGATTATCGGATTCGAACTGATGACCTACCGCTTACAAGGCGGTTGCTCTACCAACTGAGCTAAATCGGCAAGGGGCATAGTTTACACGACCCGACGCGGTCTCAGACCGCTATTTAACACGTGTAAGCGTGGGACGGGTGCTTGCCGCCGGCTTGGGCGGTTCAGGCTCAGGCGCAGCCTCAGAACGGCTGATTTGCGGGAACGCCATTCCCTGGCCATTTTCACGCGCAAAGATAGCAATCACCTGATCCACGGGCACCATGATGTCTCTGGCCACGCCCGAAAAACGGGCCTTGAACGCAATGTAATCGTTCCCGAGTTGCAACCCAGTTGTTGCACTCAACCCAACGTTCAGAACAATTTCGCCATCTTTGACGTATTCAAGCGGAACCTGTACCGAGCGATCCACTGACACGGTGATGTGGGGGGTGTACCCATTGTCACAGCACCATTCGTGGATCGCCCTGATCAAGTAAGGGCGAGTCGACGTGGACTCGATGTCATTCATCTCACTCATCGGCTGCCTATTTGCGCATCACTTTTTCAGATGGCGTCAATGCTTCGATGTAAGCGGGGCGCGAGAAAATGCGCTCGGCATACTTCAGCAACGGAGCAGCGTTTTTGCTCAGTTCAATACCGTAGTAGTCCAAGCGCCACAGCAGCGGCGCGATAGCCACATCGAGCATAGAGAAACCATCACCCAGCATGAACTTGTTCTTCAGGAACACCGGTGCCAATTGGGTGAGGCGATCACGAATGTGCGCGCGGGCTTTTTCGAGCGCTTTTTCGTTGGTCTTGGCGGTGCGAGACTCCAAGGTTGACACATGTGTGAACAGTTCTTTCTCGAAGTTGAGCAAGAAAAGGCGAACGCGTGCCCGATCAACGGGGTCACCAGGCATCAACTGAGGATGTGGAAAACGCTCATCAATATACTCATTGATGATGTTGGATTCGTACAAAATCAGGTCGCGTTCGACCAGAATCGGCACCTGCCCATAAGGGTTCATGACACTGATGTCTTCGGGCTTGTTGTAGAGGTCGACGTCCCGAATCTCAAAATCCATGCCTTTTTCAAACAGGACAAAACGGCAGCGGTGAGAGTAAGGGCAGGTTGTTCCTGAATAAAGCACCATCATGGCGAAGACTCCTAAAAAATAAAAAGAGCGGGGCGCAAATAGCAGCCCCACTCTGAATCGTCAAGGTCGGCTGGCTAAGCGACCTGAAAACACGGACTGGCTATTTGATGTCTTTCCAGTAAGACTTGTTCAGGCGCCAGGTAAGCACCGACAAACCTGCCAAGAAAATCAACACCCAGATGCCCAACGTCTTGCGAGTGGTCTGAACGGGTTCGCCCATCCACTGGAGATAGTTGACCAGATCACCAACCATCTGGTCGTATTGTTCCGGGCTCATGGTGCCAGGGCTAAGCTGCTCAAAGTTCTTGAAGACATGGACCTTTTGCCCATTGACTTCTTCCTCTTCAAAAACCGCCTTACGGTCTCCCTGCTGCTCCCAGAAAACATGAGGCATACCCACATTGGGGAACACAATGTTGTTCCAGCCCGTTGCGGTGCCCGCATCGCGGTAAAAACTGCGCATGTAGGTGTACAAGTAATCCGCACCTGTGCCATTGGCCCCCGCACGAGAACGGGCGATCACACTGAGGTCGGGCGGGTTGTTGCCAAACCAGGTTTTACCTTCCGCTGCAGAAATCGGCGACACCATGGTATCGCCCACTTTGGCGTCGGTGTGCACCAGTTCAGTTTTGATCTGATCCAACGTGAAACCGATGTCTTGCAAGCGGTTGTAGCGCATGTAAGCGGCGCCATGGCAACCCAAGCAGTAGGTGGTGAAGGTTTTGGCACCGTTTTGCAGCGAGGTTTTGTCCGAAACGCTACCTGGCGCCTTGTCCCAAGCCGGGCCACCGGTATTTGCCGATGCGGACAACACCAGCCCTGATGCCAATGACAGACCCAGGACAACTTTTTTGATGAAGTTCATTTTCATTATGAGGGTTCTCCGGCTCAGTGAGGCTTGAAAACAACGCGACTCGGCACCGGCTTAAAGGTTCCCATACGGCTCCACCAAGGCATCAACAAAAAGAAACCAAAATAAAACAGCGTGCCTACTTGCGACACACGGTTCGCAATGTCTGACGGCGGCTGGATACCCAGGTAACCCAACACCAGAAAATCGACCACAAACACGGCAAACATGTATTTGTGCCAAGTAGGACGATAACGGATGGACTTGGCTTCGCTGTTATCCAGCCAAGGCAAGAAAAAGAGAATGACAACCCCTCCCCCCATGGCTACCACACCCCAGAACTTGGCATCGATCAAAAGCATCAACACCACTATCACAACGGCACCGCCAGCAATAACAGCCTTGAACAGGGATGGCATCTTGATTTTGAAAACCGCCAACGCAGCACCAACAACCGTGAGAGCCATCAGCACATACATCAGTTCGGAGGTCACCGCACGCAGCATCGAGTAGAAAGGCGTGAAATACCAGACGGGCGCAATGTGCAAGGGGGTCACATACTGGTTCGCCGGGATGAAATTGTTGTACTCCAGGAAGTACCCACCCATCTCAGGCGCAAAGAAAATGATCGCTGAGAAAACGAACAAGAAAACACAGACCGCAAAAATGTCGTGCACCGAGTAGTAGGGATGGAAAGGAATGCCGTCCCGAGGAATGCCGTTGGCATCCTTGTTGGCCTTGATTTCGACGCCGTCCGGATTGTTCGAGCCCACTTCATGCAGGGCAATGATGTGCGCCACCACCAGGCCAAGCAACACCAGCGGTACCGCGATCACGTGGAAGCTGAAGAAGCGGTTCAGCGTAGCATCACCCACAACAAAATCACCTCGAATCAGCAAGGCCAGATCCGGCCCCACGAAGGGAATGGCCGAGAACAGATTCACGATCACCTGCGCGCCCCAGTAGCTCATTTGCCCCCAAGGCAGCAGGTAGCCCATGAAGGCTTCCGCCATCAAAGCCAGAAAAATGCCACAACCAAACAGCCAGACCAACTCGCGAGGCTTGCGATAACTGCCATACAGCAGGCCACGGAACATATGCAAATACACCACCAAGAAGAAAGCAGACGCCCCAGTGGAATGCATGTAACGAATCAACCAGCCCCACGGCACATCACGCATGATGTACTCAACCGACGCAAAAGCCAGCGCCGCATCAGGCTTGTAATGCATCACCAAAAAAATACCGGTGACGATCTGAATCACCAGAACCAACAGCGACAACACACCAAAAACGTACCAAATGTTGAAATTTTTGGGAGCGTAGTACTCGCTCATGTGCTCTTTAAAGAGCTTGGACAACGGGAAGCGGTTGTCCACCCAATTCAGCGCCTTGGCGGCCGCAGGCGCATTCGGGGAGATTTCGTGAAATTCTGCCATGTCAATGATCCTCAGGCTTTCTTGTCTTCACCGATCAGCAACTTGGTGTCTGACAGGTACATGTGCGGCGGGATTTCCAGATTGGTTGGCGCTGGTTTGTTCTTGAAGACGCGCGCAGCCAAGTCAAACGTTGAGCCATGGCAAGGGCACAAAAAGCCGCCACGCCAATCATCCGGCAAAGACGGTTGCGGGCCTGCCGTGAACTTATCACTGGGCGAGCACCCAAGGTGGGTGCAAATACCAATGGTCACCAAATATTCAGGCTTGATCGAACGTGTCTGGTTTTGCGCATAAGCAGGCTGCTGACTTTCCAACTTGGACTCAGGATCGACCAGTTGAGGATCGTTCTTGGCCAGTTCCGCCAGCATTTCTGGCGTGCGACGCACGATCCAGACCGGCTTGCCGCGCCACGCGACCGTCATTTTTTCACCCGGCTTCAGCGCTGAGATGTCGGCCTCAACAGCTGCTCCTGCTGCTTTGGCCCGCTCAGACGGTTGAAACGATGACACAAAAGGCACCACAACAGCCGCTGTGCCAAGTGCGCCAGCGGCGCTGGAAGCGATCAGCCACGTTCGTTTTTCGGCGTCGACCAAACCGTTTTTGACAACAGATTCACTCATGGGCATCCTCGATGATAAAAACCACACCAAATCAAAGGGTAGGATTGTAGCTGAGCCATCATTTACCCCCAAGGAGCTGGCAGGCGAAAGGGCGATTTACCGGCCGCTTCAGCCTTGCAAACGCGCCAGCAATCGGGCCATATGTACCGCCTCAATCAGGCTGGAAGCGTCAGCCCGACCGCTACCCGCCAGGTCAAAGGCGGTGCCATGATCTGGGCTGGTGCGTATCAGCGGCAAACCCAATGTCACATTGACCCCTTTGTCCACGCCCAAATACTTCACAGGGATCAGCCCCTGGTCATGGTACATCGCCAAGACCACATCAAACTCTCCTGCCTGCCCACCTTTGGCACGCGCCCGCATAAAAATGGTGTCTGGCGCTTGTGGGTCACTGGCATTCACCCCCTGCAGACGTGCCGCAGCCACGGCGGGTGCAATCACGTCCTGCTCCTCCGTTCCGAACAGACCGCCTTCACCCGCGTGCGGGTTAAGCGCCGCCACGCCAATACGCGGCACACGGCCAAGCAGGGAGGTCAGCGCACGGTGGATGATCAGCAAACTTTGTAGCACGTTGTCATACGTCACTGCCGCCAGCGCTTCACGCAAGGACACATGGATGCTGACCAGCACCACGCGCAATTCATCATTGGCCAGCATCATGCGCACCGGACACTGATCTACCGGCAACCCCTGATGCGCTGCAGCCAGGGCCTGCAACAGCTCGGTGTGTCCGGGATAGGCCGCATACGGCGCGCCAGCCATGGACAATGCCGCCTTATTCAAAGGGGCGGTCACCAAAGCGGCCACCTCACCACGCAACGCCGCATTGGCAGCCCACGCCACGCAATCTCCCGCCATCTGACCTGCTTGGGCGCTCAGCGCGCCAAAAGGTGCAGGCGGCACATTCAAGGCGCCCGCCAAAGGCAACACCGGCACACAATGCGGCGGGCAATGCAACGCTTCTTGCACATCCGACAGCACCACTACCGGCAGTACCACAGCGGAACCCGCTACACATTTTGCAGCACGGCGCATCGTCGCCACGTCGCCCACCACGAAACATCCGCGCGTTTCCTGCGGGGCATCGCGGAAGGCTTTAACGATGATCTCCGGGCCAATGCCCGCCGGATCACCCTGTGTGATGGCTAACGGCAATTGGGTTGTTATTTCTGTCATGGTGCGCTCAGGCCGGGTTGTTGATGTCGATGAACACATGCTCCAGGCCAAACAAGCCTGCCACATGGGCGCCCAGTGCGGGTGCGCCATATCGTTCAGTGGCATGGTGGCCACACGCCAGATAAGCCACGCCACACTCATTGGCCAGATGGGCTTGGGGCTCGGACAACTCACCGGTGATGAAGGCGTCGGCGCCCGCAGCAATGGCCGCCTCAAAATAACTCTGCGCACCGCCAGAGCACCACGCTATTTTATTAATAGCTCCTCGTCCTTTACCAACAAGGGCTACAGGCCGATTTAATACATAAGTCACATGATCCGCCAAAGCCTGTGGCGAGGCAAAAGCCTGCCCATCCATCCGTTGGCCAAGCCAGCCAAGCTCTTGTTCACCAAAACGCGAGGTACCGACCAAGCCCAGTTTGAGGCCCAACTGGGCGTTGTTACCCAATTCGGCATGCGCATCCAGCGGCAGGTGATAAGCCAGCAAATTGATGTCATGGGTCAGAAGCAGCGCCAGGCGCTGTT
>Ga0302214_1000021_pt1 | contig 122056 bp, 105 predicted proteins | sample II_Fen_N1_3_FD_194584 | JGI IMG/M metagenome (GOLD analysis project Ga0302214, IMG submission 194584) | Peat permafrost microbial communities from Stordalen Mire near Abisko, Sweden - II_Fen_N1_3 | ecosystem: Environmental > Terrestrial > Soil > Wetlands > Permafrost | place: Sweden: Abisko... | reverse complement strand
GGACGGTAGCCGTAGCTACCGCCGGAAAAATGGGTGCGAAGTGGGACTTTTCTCCAGCCGTTGCAGCCGATGCCCTTCTGCCGCCCAGACTCCTAGACCCGGTAATGCCCCGGCGTGACACCGACATGTGCCTTGAACACCCGCTGAAAATGCGCCTGGTCCGCAAAACCCAGACGGTAGGCCACATCGGCCAATGGCTCGCCCAAGCGCAGGCCAACACGCGCCTGGTTGATGCGCTGGTTCAGTTGGTAGGCGTGGGGCGTTAGCCCGGTGGCGGCGCGAAACATCCGGATGACCTGGTAACGGCTCAGGCCGGTCATGTTGGCCAGATCAGCCAATGAAACAGTGGCCTCGTGTTGTTGCAGGTGCGCCAGAACAGGCTGCAGTTCGGCTTGGGCAAGGCTCACCTGGTGTGGCGTTGCTTGGGCGGACTGGTCGTGACTGACACAGTCCCCCAAAAACACGATCAGCGCGGCTTCTTTCTCTGGCGCGCTGGCGTCAGAAAACAAAACACCATTGAGCTGGCAGAACCGTGCATACACGCCGGCGTCACGGGTCAGCGTCACCGCTTGCAGACCGTCCAAGGCGCATTCCTGCCAAAGCGCCTGCAACCAAGTGGCGTCCAGATGCAGCATCTGGTAACTCCAGGCGGTGTCGGGCAACGGGTTGCAGGCGTGAACCTGGGTGGCTGGCACAAACACCACGGTGCCCGGCTGGAGGACTGCCGGGCCGCTGTGGGCGCCGGTAAAACGGCTCTGGCCCTGGTCCACCGCACCGATCGATAAGGTGGGGTGGCTGTGTGGCTTGTAGCAGGCACGGCTGTGGCAGGCCCGGCGGCTTTCGGCATACGGCAGGGCGGGGTCGCGCCAGAATTCAGCGCGGATGGTTGATGGGCTGCTCATCGCGGGTTCGCTGGCAACCAGGCTCAACAGGCCTCGCAAGCCAGCACGGCGCTGGAGGTTTCCCGGCGTGTGCGCTCGGTCAAAAATTCCAGGAACACGCGGGTGCGTTCGGGCAAAAACTGACGGCTGGGCAAGGCGGCATACAGCATCAATCGACCGGTGATCCAGGGGCGCAGCACCCGGATCAGCTCACCACGCGACAGGTAGGGTGCCGCCAGGTCGACCGCCACCGAGGTGATGCCAGCGCCATCGAGTGCGGCACGCATCAAGGTGTCGGTATGGTTGATCCACAGACCTGGCTGTACCGCCACATCCAGCACCTCATCCTGACGGGCAGAATTGAACAGCCGCCAGGTGCTCGGCCGCAGCCCCGGCACCTTCAGGCGCAGCACTTCGTGCTTGGCCAGATCTTGCGGGATAACGGGCACATCCCTGCGCCGAATGTAGGCGGGTGACGCCACCAAAATGGCCTCAGCAGAGGAAATCTTGCGTGCGATCACATCGGCATCAAACCCGGCTTCGGTGGGCAGCAGGGTGATGTCGTAGTCCTCAATGGGTGGCTCTTTGAACGAGGCGACCTCGATGTTGAGCAGGATCTTCGGATGCAATTGTCGGAAGTCCGCAATCAGCGGCGCGATCACATGGGAGGCAAACACCGGTGGCGCCAACACCCGCAAAACACCTTCGAGTTCGTGCGTTTGCGAGCTGGCGACACTGTCGGCTTCATCAATGTCCTGCAGGATCACACGCACCCGGGCCAGGTAAGCCTCACCCGCCACGCTCAGTGACAAACGCCGTGTGCTCCGGTGCAGCAAACGTGTGCCCAGATGGTCTTCCAGATCGGCAACCAGCCGCGTCACCACAGCGGGAGAGATATCCAGTGCGCGGGATGCGGCCGCAAAGCCACCTTCGTCGATGACTTTTTGAAAAACCCGCATTGACAGCAGTCGGTCCATGGTGCCCCTGAATGACATTTCAAGGCCTTGATTATTTCGCAATTAGCAACACAGCGGTGACAGAGATGCTATTTTTCTTCGCGAATAGAAACTTTACAGTTCATCCCATCGACGAAACGCTTTCAACACAGTGTCTCGAAGAGCCCGGACAGACCCACACAGAACCGGTCTGCCAGGAAATTTTTAACGACTCTAGGAAACACATCATGAACCGCAAAGCTCTCTCTGCTCTCTCCCTGTCTCTGGCTGCCTTGGTGGCTGGCAACGCATTCGCTGCCGATGCTTCGGCACCCAAAACACGCGACCAAGTCCGCGCTGAGCTGGTGCAAGCCCAAAGCACTGGCGACATCTTGGCACAAGGCAACTCTGGCAAATTGCTCAACGAGTTGTACCCCAGCCGCTACCCAGCCAAAGTCGCAGCACATGGCTACACCCGTGAGCAAGTGATGGCTGATCTGGCCGAAGCCCGGCGCACTGGCAACATCCTGGCTCCGGGCAACACCGGCGAGATGCTCAATGAGCTGTACCCCAGCCAATATCCGGCCAAGGCTGTGACCCAAGGCGTGACACGCGCACAGGTGGTGGCTGAGCTGGAACAAACACAGCGCAGTGGTGATGACTTCCGCAAGATCTACGGCAACCATTAAGTTGGCGGTTACCAGCCTGGCCACCGGGCCTGGGCTACGCCCGGGCCCACTTGGGAAATGATTGCTTCAAATATGAAACAGTATTTCCCAAAATGGCTGGTTATCAATACATTTCTCTCTAAATAGAATCAATAAGGCACCACCAGTGCCAAGCTGAACTTTCCACCCCAACCGATCATCGACCATGAAACTACTGCACATTGATTCCAGTATCCTGGGCAACTTCTCTGCCTCACGTCAACTCACCGCCGAGGTGGTGGCACAGTGGCTCAAGGCCCACCCGGACACCACGGTGGATTACCTGGATGTGGCAGCCAATCCGATTGGCCATTTTGGCGCCGATGCGTTGGCCATCAAGGGCGTAGCGCAAGCTGAACCCACCGAGGCACAACGCGCTGAAAACGCGTTATCAGAAAAGCTGGTGAGCCAGTTCTTGGGCGCTGATGTGATTGTGGTGGGCGCACCGTTTTACAACTTCTCCATCCCGACCCAGCTCAAGGCCTGGATTGACCGGCTGGCACAGCCAGGTCGCACCTTCACCTACACCGACAAAGGCCCCACGGGTCTGGCCACCGGCAAGACGGTGATCGTGGCATCCACCCGCGGTGGTGCTTATTCCACCAGCGAAGGCGGGCAAGCCATGGAGCACCAAGAAAGCTACCTGAAGGTGGTGTTCGGGTTCTTTGGCATCACCGACGTGCGCATCGTGCGTGCCGAAGGTCTGGCCATGGGTGATGCAGCCAAAGCAGCAGCCATGGCTGCTGCACACCAAGAGATTGCCAGCGCCGCACACTAAACTGTCTGTGTTTCATGGCCTGCCGCGCTGATGGCGGCAAATTCACAGAGGTTGATACGTGCTCCAAACCCTTCACACTTTTTCTACCCAAAGACGATCCTGGCTGCTGCTGACTGCTGTGGCATTGGCTCTGGAGGGTGGCGCGCTGTACCTGCAACATGTGCTGGGTGTTGAACCCTGCAACGAATGCATTTACATCCGAGCCGGGGTGTTGGGCGTGGCGCTTGCTGGCGTACTTGGTGCCTTGTCCCCCAGCTACTGGCCGATGCGGCTGCTGGCCTTGTGTGCATGGGTGGGGGCCCTGGGCTGGAGCTTGTCGCGTGTGGTTTTGCTGCTTGACTTGGAGCGCATCGTGCGCGCTGGCGGCGAGGCCAGCTGCAAGCGTTTCAAGGGGTTCCCAGACTGGATGCCACTCGAGAAGTGGCTGCCCAATGTGTTTGAGCCACGGGCGATGTGTGGCACGGTCAGCTGGACATTTCTGGGGGAGTCCGTCACCTTCTGGATCGGGGTGGCATTGGCTGGCTTGGCGCTGGTTGCGGCCGCGATCGTGCTGGCGCAGTTTTGGCCTCAAAAAGACCGTTATGACAGAGGCGCGCGTGCTTAAGGCTTGGCTAAGTCAGCCCTAAGGCAAACCTAAGTTTGCAGCCGTACAGTCGCACTCAGTTGGTTGATAACCAACATAACAACCAGCGAGAGAAACCTCGCCTTTTAAAGGACTCGACATGAAATCTAGCATCACCGCTCTGTGCATCGCCGCCGCTGTTATGGGCTCCAGCCTGTCTTTCGCTGCTACTCCTGCAGCTGCTGCTGCTCCCGCAGCACCTGCCGCAACTGCATCCGCAGACGCTGCAGCACCTGTGACCACACCTGCCAAGAAAAAAGTGAAAAAGCACGCTGCCAAGAAGGCTGTTAAGAAAGCTTCTGCTGCGCAATAAGCGCCAGCCAGAGACGGGCCGTTAGCCCATCTTGCACCGGGGCCTCGCATCATGCGAGGCCTTTTTGCTTTTGGGACTTGAAACGCCACGGCGCAAGCCTTGAGTTTCAGCCGCTTGTCTCCATATCGCTTTTACGGTTTACAGAAAGTCATTCCCATGCGTCAATCTTTTTTGAGACTACTGGCCCATCTGCTGATGGTTGTTTCTCTCTTGGGTACAGGTCTGGCCATGGCCCAGTCCGAACCCAGCATGGCCCAGATTTATGCCACGGCTCAGGCGGGCAAGCTCGATGAGGCCCAGTTGATGGTGCAGCAGGTGCTGATTTCGCATCCCAAGAGCGCGAAGGCCTTTTTTGTTCAAGCCGAGTTGTCTGCCCGCCAAGGCAAGTTCGAGCACGCTCGTGAGTCACTGGCTTCCGCAGAAAAGTTTGCCCCAGGCTTGCCTTTTGCCAAACCAGAAGCTGTGCAAGCGCTTCGTGCAGAGCTTGCTGCCAAGCCTGTGGGTAAATCACTGGCCAGCCCGTCGGTGTCTTATGCAGCGCCCCAGGCACCAGCCCCCACCTCCAACAGCTGGGCCTTGCCGCTCTTGCTGGCAGGCGGAGTGATTGTGGCGGGCTACTTCATTTTCCGGCGACGTGCGCCTCAGGTCGTGGTTCAGCAACCCACTTATGGCGATCTTGGCGGCATGAACGGGCCACAGAACTTTGGCATGGGCGCTGGTGCGGTACAACCGCAAGCGACTTATCCGCAGCCGGGTTACCCGCAAGGCTACCCACAACCCGCAGGAAGCGGCCTGGGTGGACGGATCATGGGTGGCGTGGCCACAGGTCTGGCCGTTGGCGCGGGCGTGATGGCGGCCGAAGCCATTGGACGAAATTTGATGGGCGGGCACAACAGCGCAACACCTTTGCCTGACCAGCTTGACAACAACCGCTTTGAGCCAATTCCTCAAAATGCCGACATGGGTGGCAACAACTTCGGCATCGCCGACACCTCGTGGGACGATGGCGGCAGCAACGATGCTGGCGGTGGCGATTGGGACAACTGAACTGAGCACCCTCCACGGAACGCTGGCCACCGGCCAGCGTCATAGCAGCGCCACCACACCGCTTGGTGGCGCCCCCACACAAGCGCCTAATTGAGCGGGCGGCTTGGGGTTTTAAGCTGTTCCATCAGCGCATCTGGCTTGCCCCCTTGCGCCAGATGACTTTTGTACCAAACCGTCAGAATGCTGGTGACCACCGGGCCTGGGTTCTCGCATACCTTGGCAAAGTCCAGCCCATTGATCGTGCAGATCAGCTTGACCAAGTCCATGTCCAAATCGATGGCGTCGTCCGAGCAGCGCCGCAGTTTGAGATCAGCAAAAGCGTAGCCCTCGGGCAATTTGAGCGTGAGCAAAGAATCGGTCGGCATGGTGTGCGGGCAAAAAAAGTGAATGGCCAAGGTTTGCTATTTATTTTATATCTACCACCCCTTTTGTTAAAAGGGCTGCAGGCCAAAAACATCAACAAACCATCAAGCACAGGCTGGGCATGGTCACCGCGCCGGTGCTCACCCCCTGGCCTGGGTGGAACCCCGCACCATCAGTTCACCACGCAGCACGATGCGACGCACCGCGCGCTGCGGCATCACCACCCGCTCAAGCAGCAGCCGAAGCGCGGTTTGCCCAATTTCAATGGTTGGCTGACGAACCACGGTGATGTCGGGCGTGACCAAACTGGTCCAGGGCAGATCATCAAAACCGGCCACGGCGATGTCGTTGGGCACCGTCACCCCAGCGTCCTTGATCGCCTCAACAATGCCTTGCAACACCAAGCCACTGCTGGCCACCAGCGCATCTGGCCGCGGTGTGCGCTGCAGCATGCGGGCGGCCACTTCGCGGGCGCGCTCGCTGCGTGGCGCGATCGGCTCGGCTTCTGAAGTCAGTCCCGCGACCGACATGGCGGCCAGGTAACCCTGGTAACGCTGGGGCCCGGTCGAGCCCACAGAGCCATACAGAAACACAATGCGCCGGTAACCCCGTTCAATCAGGTGCTCCGTCAGCCGGTAAGCCGCATCGGAGTTGTCCAACACCACGGCATCGGCTTCGACATCGCGCTCGCAGCGGTCCACCAGCACCATCGGAAATGGGTATTCGCTCGGCCGCAGAACACTCATCAGGTTCAAGGTGGGCGACAAAATAACCCCGCTGACGTTCTCATCACGCATCATCTGCAGATAAAAAGCTTCTTTTTCCGGGTCTTCATCTGTGTTGCACAGCAGAACCCGCATGCGATGCTGGTAGGCCACGTCTTCCACGCCGCGGCTGATTTCGGTGAAGAAGGGGTTGCGGATGTCAGACACGATCAGCCCCAGCGTGTCGGTGCGTCCTGAGCGCAGGCGCCGGGCGGCCAGATCAGGCCGGTAGCCCAGCGACTCAACAGCCGCATTCACACGCTGACGCGTTTCTTCGCTGACGCCGGACAAGCCCGAAATCACCCGGGAGACCGAGGCTGTTGACACCCCTGCCAACTTCGCCACATCCACGATCTTGACCATTACCCCTCCGAACTGTCCTTGTAATCGATTCCATTTATTGTGCACCAGTTCCTGTAAAGAGACTGAAATACAAGGATGCAGACACCCAAACATAGGGGAAAACCCTAGTGTTTTTCGCCCCAAAAAGCCGACAAAGGCCCGGTAATCTGGCAGACAATCGCCATGTAAACGATTACATTCATCACCGATACCGTTGAATGCACGACATACCAGCTAGGAGATACGGATGGAAACCATGACGACCGCCTGCGTGAGACTGAATGCCCAGGCCAGCAACAAAACCGAAGCAGTGCGCCTTGCCGGACAGCTGCTCGTGGATGCGGGATACATCGCGCCAGGCTATGTGGACAGCATGCTCAAGCGCGAAGAAGTCGCCAACACCTTCTTGGGCACTGGCGTGGCCATTCCGCACGGCATGGTGGAAGACCGCCACCTGATCAAACACACCGGTGTGGCAGTCGTGCAGTTCCGCGATGGTGTTGCCTGGAAAGACGGTGACCAAGCGCAGTTGGTGGTCGCCATTGCCGCCAAGTCAGACGAACACATCGTCTTGTTGCGTCGCCTCACCCGCTTGATGCAACGGCCCCAAGGCATCGAAAACCTGGTCGCAACCGATGACGTGCAACTGATCCTCAGCACCTTGGCCGATGAGCCCGCAGCCACGGCCCAACCCGCCGCCGATGCCGCGCAATGGCCGAGCGACGCCCAATCCGAATGGACCTTGGACTACCCCAATGGTCTGCATGCCCGCCCGGCCACGCGCTGGGTGGACACCGCCAAACGTTTTGCGTGTGAACTGCGGGTTTACAAGAACCAGGACTTTGCGGATGCCAAAACGCTCACAGGGCTGCTCTCTTTGGGCGTAACGCGCGGTGACAAGCTGGTTTTCTCTGCCCGTGGCCCAGACGCAAGACGCGCAGTGGACGCCCTGCTGGATGTGGTGTGCAGCCTGTCTAGCGAAGAAAAGGCCGATGCAGAACGCGCACGGCGCAATGCCCTGGCCGCGCGCCGCAGTGCACCAGACTGGCTGCCCACTGAAAGCACCCAAGCCATTTACGGCATCGCCGCCAGCCCAGGCATGGCGATTGGCGCTTTGGTCAAACATGTCAGCCACCAGTTTGAGGTGCATGACCTGCCCGGTGACGTGGTGGCCGACGGCGAAACGTTGGAGGCCGCACTGCTGGCCATCAGCCAAGAGTTGGAATCGCTCGAGGCCGAGACCCGCAGCCGCCTTGGCGCCACAGAGGCCGCTATTTTTGCGGCGCATCGTGAACTCATTGCCGATACCGACCTGCTGCGCGATGCGCTGGCCAGCATCCTGCGTGGCCATGGTGCCGCTTGGGCTTGGCAAAACGCGCTGCAAACGCGTGTTGAAAAACTTCAAGGGGTGGCAGACCCACTGCTCGCAGCCCGGGCACTGGATTTGCGAGACGTCGGCGAACGGGTGCTGGCGCGCATCCTCGGTGTGGCGCGTCAAAGCCTGGTGCTGACCCAACCCAGCATCTTGGTTGCCGAAGATCTGACACCCTCTGACACACTGCAACTGGACATGAAATATGTGGTGGGTCTGGCCATCAGCAGTGGTGGCCCGACCTCTCACACCGCGATTCTGGCCAGAACACTTGGCCTGCCCGCTGTGGTGGCCGCGGGCAGTGCCTTGTTGGCGGCGCCCGCAGGGGCTTTGGCAGTCATCGACGGCAGTGTGGGCGCGGTTTATCTGGAAGTCTCCGAAGCTGATCAGAAGGCTGCGGCAGCAGTGATTGAACGCCAGTTGGCTGCCCGCAATGCCTTGCGTGAAAGCCGTTACCTGCCTGCCACCACCACCGATGGCCACAGCATAGAAATCGCCGCCAATGTGGCCAACGCCCAACAAGCCACCGTCGCCATCGAGGCAGGTGCTGAAGGCGTGGGCCTGATGCGCACCGAGTTCTTATTCCTGGAGCGCAACACCGCGCCCGATGAAGAAGAACAATACCGTGTCTACCGCGACATGACCGAAGCCATGGGCGGGCGTACCCTGATCATCCGCACCCTGGACATCGGCGGCGACAAGAAGGTCGCGTACCTGAATTTGCCCGCAGAAGAGAATCCGTTCTTGGGCCTACGCGGCGCCCGCCTGCTGCTCACCCGCCAGGACCTGCTCTACACCCAGCTGCGTGCGCTGTACCGCGCCGCCGCCCATGGCCCGATCCGCATCATGTTCCCCATGGTCACCCACACCAGCGAAATCATCGCCTTGCGTGAGCACTGTGAGCGCGCCCGGGCCGAGGTCAATGGCCCAGAACTCAAAATCGGCATCATGGTGGAAGTACCCGCCGTGGCTGTGCTGGCCGACAAGTTCGCCCCGCTGGTGGACTTCTTCTCGGTGGGCACCAACGACCTGACCCAATACACATTGGCGATTGACCGCCAACACCCGGCGCTGGCCGCCCAGGCCGACAGCCTGCACCCAGCGGTGCTGGACCTGATCGCCCGCACCGTGGTGGCAGCCAAGAAACACGGCACCTGGGTGGGCGTCTGTGGCGGCTTGGCGGGCGACCCGCTGGGTGCACGCATCCTGACCGGCCTGGGGGTTGATGAGCTGTCGATGAGCGCACAAGACATCGCCGCCGTCAAAGCCACCTTGCGCAGTGAATCTTTCAGCGCCATGCAAGCGCTGGCACAACGTGCGCTGGCCACCGGCAGCGCCGATGAGGTGCGCGCACTATGAACCCGTCAGCCAACAACAGGTACCCCCGGGTGGTGACGATCGCCCTGAATCCGGCGCTCGACCACACCATTGAAGTGGGCGAGTTACGGGTCGGTGAAGTCAACCGCGCCTTGCGCATGCAGGTCGACGTGGGTGGCAAAGGCATCAACGTGGCTTCATGTCTTGCAGACTTTGAGGTGGCCACCGCTGTCATCGGCCAGATCGGGCGCGACAACGCCGCCCAATTCGAGACACTGTTCCATGCCAAAGGCATTGACAACCGCTGTTTCTACCTTGATGGCCTGACCCGCATCAACACCAAGCTGGTGGACACCAGCAATGGCGACACCACCGACATCAACATGCCCGGCCCCACGCTGGAGCCCGAAGCCATTCAGGCCCTGTTTGACCGGATGCTGGCACGCATTGACGGCCTGGTCAGCCCCGGCAGTTGGGTGGTTGCCTCGGGCAGCCTGCCACCCCAATGGCCCGCCAACACCTACGAGCGGCTGATCACCCATGTGCACAGTTTGGGCGCGCATGTTTTGCTGGACGCCAGCGGCCCCGCGCTGGCCGCCGGTGTGGGTGCCGCACCCGACATCATCAAACCCAACCGTGCCGAACTCTCTGAGCTGCTTGGCCACGCCCTGACCGACACCGACTCGGTGGTTGCCGCCGCCCGTGAGCTGTTGACCCGGCCCAATGCACCCGGCGCCGTGGTGGTGTCGATGGGTGGCGAAGGTGCTTTGTTTGTCAACCGCAAGGAAGCCCTGCTGGCACACGCCATCCCCACCGAGCTGATCAGCACCGTGGGCGCTGGTGACGCCATGGTGGCGGGCATTGTGGCGGCTCAGCTCGCAGGCCTGTCACTGGCTGATGGCGCCCGCCTGGCCACGGCGTTTTCAGCAGGCAAGCTGGCTCGGCTCGGGCCCCATTTGCCAGCACCCGACACCGTGCGGGCACTGGCCCAAATGGTCCACATCAGTTCATTCAATTAACACCGCTACGTCCCTTTGCACGACCTGACCCAAGGAGAACAACCATGTCAAAAATAGTCGCCGTGACCGCCTGCCCCACAGGCATCGCGCACACCATCATGGCCGCCGAGGCCCTGCAGCAAGCTGCTGATCGCGCCGGTCACAGCATTCAAGTGGAAACACAAGGCTCCACCGGCACCCGCAACATCCTGAGCGCCGCCGACATCGCCGCTGCTGATGCGGTGATCATCGCCGCCGACACCCATGTCAACACCGAGCGCTTCGTCGGCAAATACATGCTTGAAGTCGGTACCGTGCCCGTCATTCGCGATGCCGAAGCAGTGATTCGCCACGCCCTGGGCCAGGTCGTGGCCAGTGCCAAGCCCGCGCCTGCTGCCGCTGCTGCACCCGCGCGCGACCCGAGCCTGCCGCAAATCGTGGCCATCACCTCTTGCCCAACCGGCATCGCCCACACCTTCATGGCCGCCGAAGGCCTGGAGAGCGGCGCCAAGGCCAACAACTACAGCATCAAGGTCGAGACCCAAGGCTCGGTCGGCGCGCAAAACACACTGACTGCGGCTGAAATCGCCAACGCCGACATCGTGCTGATCGCCGCCGACACCAATGTCGACATGAGCCGTTTTGCCGGCAAACGCATTTACGAAACCAGCACCAACGCCGCCATCAAAGACGGCGCGCAAGTGGTGCGCACCGCCATGGTCGAGGCCAAAGCCGCCGCCCCAGCAACTGGCGCAGCCTATGCCGACCAGGTCAAGGCCGCCAAGGCGCAGCAAAGCGCCAGCCGCACCGGTGCCTACAAACATTTGATGACCGGCGTGTCCTACATGATCCCGTTCGTGGTGGCCGGTGGTTTGCTGATTGCGCTGGGCTTTGCGCTGGGCGGCATTTATGTCTACGAAGACGCCAACAAGGGCACCCTGGGCTGGACGTTGTTCACGATTGGCGCCAAGAGCGGCTTTGCGTTGATGGTGCCGATTCTGGCGGGCTTCATCGCCCACTCGATTGCCGACCGACCCGGTCTGGCACCGGGCATGATTGGCGGCATGATTGCTGGCTCGATCGGTGCCGGGTTCATTGGTGGGATTGCGGCTGGTTTCCTGGCCGGTTACACCGTCAAGTTCCTCAACGACAAGATCCAGCTCGGACGCAACCTGGACGGCCTCAAACCCGTGCTGATCCTGCCGCTGCTGGGCACCGCCATTGTGGGTCTGCTGATGTATTACGTGCTGGGTAGCCCAGTGGCCATGGCGCTGGCCGCCATCACCGGCTGGCTCAAAGGCCTGCAAGGCACCAACGCGATTTTCCTGGGCCTGCTGCTCGGTTCGATGATGGCTTTTGACATGGGTGGCCCGGTCAACAAAGCTGCCTACGCGTTTGCCACGGGCCTGATCGCCAGCGAGGTGTATGCCCCCATGGCCGCTGTCATGGCTGCCGGTATGACCCCGCCCCTGGCGCTGGCACTGGCCACCGTGTTGTTCAAGAACCGTTTCACCGCCGACGAACGTGAAGCTGGCAAAGCCACCGCCGTGCTGGGCATCTCGTTCATCACCGAAGGTGCGATTCCCTTTGCTGCCAAAGACCCGCTGCGGGTGATCCCATCGCTGATGATTGGCTCGGCCGTGGCCGGTGCCCTGTCGATGGTGATGGGCGCTGAATTGCGTGTGCCCCATGGCGGCGTGTTTGTGTTGCCGATCCCCAATGCGGTGACCAACCTGGGCGCCTACCTGGTGGCGATCGTGGCCGGTACCGTGATCAGCGCCGTGGCCCTGGGTGTTCTGAAGAAACCTGTGGCCGCTGCCGCCGCTTAAACGGCTCAGCCCCAAACCAAAGGCCCCGAGGTGCTGCCATGCAGTGCCTCGGGGCCTTGTTTTTTGGAGCGCGCCTGCGGCGCCAGATCACACCTCGGGTGGGTAGGCGCTCAGCACCCGCTGCGCCACCAGGTCCAGCGCGGGTTTGACATTGCCCTGTTTGTCGGTCCAGGCCTTGGGCGTCAAGCTGCCCGACAAGGCCACCGAGTCACCATCGCGCAGCGCCAGCAAGTCGCGGCAGCAAGCGCTCTCAAACGCAATCACGTTGACGATCAGGTGCTCGCCGTCCCCCGCCTGGGCCCGTGCCTTGGCCACCACATAACGGCTCTCCCCCTTGCCCAGACGCTGCTCCGGGTCACCCAACAACTTGCCTGCAATCAAACCGTCAATCATCTGTATCCACCTCACGCCGTTCAAAATCCATGGATGGTAGCCCTTGTCATCTGCCGCACCCGCGCCTGGGTGCGATTCAAAGTGTTGTGGACTTGTTCCCTCGCCCTCTGGGAGAGGGGGAAAACCAAGAAACACATCAGTTTGAATCGCCCCCCCGCGCCTCACCTGACCTATAGTGCCGCAGACCCGCAACCACATCACCACACCCATGCGCATCTGGCAACAACCCATCTCCGTCGCAGCCATCACCACCCTGAGCGCCAACACGGCGGTCGATCATCTGGGCATTGAATTTCTGGAGGTGGGCGACGACTTCATCACCGCCCGCGTGCCGGTCGACGCCCGCACCCGCCAGCCGTTTGGCCTGTTGCACGGTGGCGTGAGTGTGGTGCTGGCCGAAACCCTGGGCTCGGTGGCGGCCAACTACGCCTGCCCGCCGGGCCACCAGGCGGTGGGGCTGGACATCAACGCCAACCACCTGCGCGGTGTCAAAAGCGGCTGGGTCACCGGCACCGCGCGCCCGGTGCACATTGGCCGCAGCACCCAGGTCTGGCAGATCGACCTGCACAACGACGCGGGTGAGTTGACCTGCGCCTCACGCATCACCATGGCGGTGCTGGCGCCCAAGTAGATTTACAAGACTTTTTGGCCTCTAGCCCTTATGTTTAAAGGGCGAGTAGCTATTGATTTAATATTGCTTAAGGCACCCAAAGCGCCCCAAACAAGGCAAGCCACCTGGGTGACTTGCCTTGCTTCTTTCAGGCCAGGTCGAAGCGGTCGGCGTTCATGACCTTGTTCCAGGCCGACACAAAATCCGCCACAAACTTGGCCTGGTTGTCGTCTTGCGCATAGACCTCGGCATAAGCCCGCAGGATCGCGTTGGAGCCAAACACCAGGTCAACGCGGGTGGCGGTCCATTTGACTTGGCCGGTTTTGCGCTCACTGATGTTGTAGCTGTTTTTGCCGGTCGGCACCCAGCGGTAGGCCATGTCGGTCAGGTTGACAAAGAAGTCGTTGCTCAACACGCCTTCGCGTTCGGTGAACACACCGTGTTTTCGGCCACCGTGGTTGGTGCCCAGCACCCGCAGGCCACCGACCAGCGCGGTCATCTCATGGGCCGTCAGGCCCAAGAGCTGGCTTTGGTCCAACAGCAGTTCTTCGGGTTTGACGCTGAAGTCTTTCTTGAGCCAGTTGCGAAACCCATCGGCCAATGGCTCCAGCGCCTCGAACGACGCGACATCGGTCTGCGCCTGGCTGGTGTCGCCGCGTCCCGGGGCAAACGGCACGGTCACGTCAAAACCCGCCGCCTTGGCCGCCTGCTCGATGCCAGTGTTGCCCGCCAGCACAATCACATCGGCCAGGCTGGCGCCAGAGCTTTGCGCAATGCCTTCCAGCACCGCCAGCACCTGGGCCAGACGTGCGGGCTCGTTGCCTTCCCAATCCTTTTGGGGGCTGAGGCGGATGCGGGCGCCGTTGGCACCACCGCGTTTGTCGGAGCCACGGAAGGTGCGGGCGCTGTCCCAGGCAGTCGCCACCCGGTCGCTGATCGACAGGCCGCTGGCGTTGATCTTGGCCTTGAGAGCGGCCACGTCGTAGTCGGTGCGGCCTGCGGGCACCGGGTCTTGCCAGATCAGGTCTTCGGCGGGCACATCGGGGCCGATGTAGCGGGCCTTGGGGCCCATGTCGCGGTGGGTGAGCTTGAACCAGGCGCGGGCAAAGGTGTCCGAGAAATAGGCCTGATCTTTGGCAAAACGCTCCGCAATCACCCGGTAGGCCGGGTCCATCTTGAGCGCCATGTCGGCGTCGGTCATGATCGGGCTGCGGCGGATGCTGGGGTCTTCCACATCCACCGGGCGGTCTTCCTCGCGGATGCTGACCGGCTCCCACTGCCAGGCACCGGCCGGGCTTTTTTGGAGCGCCCAGTCGTGGTTGAGCAGCATCTGGAAGTAGCCGTTGTCCCACTGGGTGGGGTGGGTGGTCCAAGCGCCCTCAATGCCGCTGGTCACAGCGTCGCGCCCGATGCCACGGCTGCTGTGGTTGACCCAGCCCAGGCCTTGTTCGTCCACATCGGCACCTTCGGGTGCCGGGCCCAGGTTGGCGGCGCTGCCATTGCCGTGGCATTTGCCCACGGTGTGGCCACCGGCGGTGAGCGCCACGGTTTCCTCGTCGTTCATGGCCATGCGCAAAAAGGTGACACGCATGTCGTGGGCGGTTTTGAGCGGGTCGGGGTTGCCGTCGACACCTTCGGGGTTCACATAGATCAGGCCCATCATCACCGCAGCCAGCGGGTTCTCCAGATCACGCTCGCCAGAGTAGCGGCTGCCTGCGCTGCCCGTGGGGGCCAGCCATTCTTTTTCAGCACCCCAGTAGGTGTCTTGCTCGGGGTGCCAGATGTCTTCGCGGCCAAAGGCAAAACCAAAGGTTTTGAGGCCCATCGATTCATAAGCGATGGTGCCCGCCAGCAAGATCAGGTCGGCCCAGCTGAGCTTGTTGCCGTATTTCTTTTTAATGGGCCAAAGCAGGCGGCGCGCCTTGTCCAGGTTCACGTTGTCAGGCCAGGAGTTCAGCGGTGCAAAACGCTGGTTGCCGTGGCCACCACCGCCCCGGCCGTCCGCCGTGCGGTAGGAACCGGCCGAGTGCCAGGCCATGCGAATCATCAGGCCGCCGTAATGGCCCCAGTCAGCCGGCCACCAGTCCTGGCTATCGGTCATGAAGGCACGCAGGTCGGCTTTGAGCGCGGCCACGTCGAGCTTTTTGACCTCTTCGCGGTAGTTGAAGTCCTGGCCCAGCGGGTTGGTCTTGCTGTCGTGCTGGTGCAGGATGTCCAGGTTGAGCGCGTTGGGCCACCAGGCCATGGGGGACTGGCCAGAGGCCGTGTTGCCGCCGTGCATCACCGGGCATTGGCCTGCTGGTTGGGAAGAGGTTGCGGTCATGAAGGTCTCCTTGAGTCGGGGGTTGATCGGGTTCGTCGCTGTCTGGGTCAGTGTAGGAAAAACCGGCCTTCAGCGGGATCGCTTTTTCAAATCATCGCGATAGCAGAAAACAGACTCAAGGCGTGACCTGGTTGGTTGGCAACACCCGGCGCGAGCCATACGCATTGGCATACACCCAGGTGAATTCGGCACCAATCAGGAAAATCTGCGCCGAGTAATAAACCCACAGCAACACCACCACCAGCGAGCCCGCCGCACCAAAACCCGAGATCACCCCACTTTGCCCGATGTAGAGCCCAATCAGGAATTTGCCAAAGGTGAACAGCGTGGCGGTGAACACCGCACCGGTCCAGACGTCTCGCCACTGCACCTGCACCCGTGGCATGACCTTGTAGATCAGCGCAAACATGGCCGCCACCAGCGCAAAACTGCCAATGGCATTGACCAGCGCCGCCAACGTCAGCCAGCCACCAAACACCGGCTGCAGCCAGTTGCCCATCACCCCCAGCACCGCACCGGCCACCAGCGACACCGTCAGCAAGAAACCAATGGCCAGGATCATCCCAAACGACAGCAAGCGCGCGCGCACCAAGCCCAGCCAGCCCCGGCTGGGCTCGGGCACGCTGGCGCGCCAGATGCGGTCCAACGCGTCCTGCAGCTCGGCAAACACGGTGGTGGCACCCACAAACAACATCACCAGGCCCAGCACGGTGGCCAGTGAGCCTTCCAGCGGCTTGTCCATGCTGGCCAACAAGTCCTGCACGGCTTTGGCACCGGCATCACCCATCAAGGCGCTGAGCTGGTGCGCAATCTCGCCGCGCGCGGCGTCCTCACCAAACACCAGCCCCGCCACCGAAATGACGATCAGCAACAACGGTGCCAGCGAAAACAGCGTGTAGTACGCCAACGCCGCCCCCATGCTGGGCGCGTAGTCATCCAACCACGACCGCCCGGTCTGTGTCAGCAGGCGCCAGAAGGCAAGAACATCCCAAGGCAAGTCAGGCCACCCGGTGGTTCAAGCGCGGCACCACAAACCGACTTGGATGGATGGCAAACACAACATGGCACTCCCTTGGGCAATCAGCAAGCCGCTGAGTATTCAGCACGGGCGCCGCGCTGGCTGTTCGCCAGCGCACATGGCGGGTCGGGTGGACGCGCTAGGTTAGGTGTGAAAATGTGCGCTAGCCCTTATTTAATAAGGGCTAGGCGCTATGGTATTTGAGTTAGCTATGGATTAAATTGATCAGCCTAATGGGAGGGGGTTGGTGCACGACAGCGGCCAGACCTGGATGCACCGGGCAGCATGTGGTGCTTGGAGTCAGTGTTTAGGTCGGGGTCAGGCTGGAAGTCGATTTTCAAAAATCCAGCCATCGACGCAGATCGCCAGCGCGTGCACATTCGTGACTCCAGAGGTAACCGCGACCGCTGTGCTTCCCTGCCCGAGGCCACTCTTTCTGTCTTGCGTTGCTTCAGAAAAACCCGGCATAGCTCTGTCCCGTAGCGCAGAGCAAGCTAGGTTTGGGCATTTTGGACTCTACCTTTTAGTGTCCGCGAAATGGGGGGCAACTTAGAGTCCTGTCCGCAACGCCGTCGACCTTCTCGAAGTCGACGGCGTTCAGGATAGTGGTCTTGATGGGGCGCTTCTCGTCCCAGAAGATCATTGAACTGAGCAGCCTGCGCACCTCGGCGCTGTTCAGTTGGGCCAGGGCGACATCGGCTTCTTCCTTCGAGTCGAAGGAGATGAAGTACACGGTGTCGTCGAACATCACCGGCTTGCCCTCGATGGGACCGATCAGCCGGAATTCGAGCTTCTTGTAGAGCGCGCAAATGGCAATCTTCCATGGCTTGAACGCGTAGTCGCCCACACCGAAGATTGAGAAGCGGGGGGTCTTCGCGTAGATCGAACTGCCCCGCGCATCCAACTGGGTGCCGTGATCTTCGAGATATTTCCAGGTCAACGGGGCGATCGTCTTGATCTGGTCGGTGCTCTCGCCGACGAAGCGCTGCGTGACGAGCGTGAACTTCTCGCGCCACTGCTTGTTGCTGCCCACGTCCGAGCCTTTCAGCAGCGGAAACATGAAATCACCTTCAATGGTGAACGTCTCACTCAGGCCATTGAGCAGGTCGCCTGTGGCCGTGCGAGTGAATTCCATCACAGCAGATGCGTCGTGCTTCACGCCCGAGCGCCACTTCTGCGGGCTCTTCCCGACCAGGTGGAATGTGGCGTCGAAGGCGTCCAGGTCGCCGATCGTCTTCCCATCTCGGTGGCCAACACGTGTGCCGTGGGCCGCGCTCAGATCCTTGAAGACGGTGTATTCGTGGCCAGCGTTGGTAGCAGACGGGTCGAAGCGCATCACCAGCAAGCAGGCATCCACAGAGGCGTTGAAGTTCTTCTTCGAGTCAATGTTGAACATGAAGGCGTCCATCACGGTGGCACCTTGCTGCTGTGCCTGCGACAGGATCTTACGAGCGACAGCCGTCTTGACCAGCATACCGATTGCGCCAGGTCGCCGACGAAACCACGTCAGCACCTTAAGCAGCATCCACTCGCTGATGTCGAAGTTGGCCTTGCCTGTCATCGCGTCGAAGCCAGCATGGCCCTGGAAATTCGACTTGGTAGGCAAGTTGGTGCCGCCAATGGTTCCTTGCTGGCTACTGGTGACCCAAGGGAAATTTCCGATCACGAGAAGGGAACCCTCGACGCTTTCGAGACTGGCCGCCCAGTCGTGCGTGAAAAAGTCGGCTTCGTACACCTGGACGTGATCGGTGTTGGGGGTGTCTGCTAGGCGATCCTTCAGCTTGTTGAGGTACTCTGGGTTGACCTCATACCCGCAAATTGCTTTCGCATTTGGAAATGCTTCGTTAGCTGCCAGGACGTACGTGCCCAGGCCGCAGGTCGGTTCGATGACGACATCAGGCTTAATGCCAAGCTCAATGAGTTTCGCGCACGATGCTTGTGCGAGATCGGATGGGGTCTGCCAATCGCCGAACTCTGCCCGGCGCTTGCGTTCATCGTTCATAAATCAGAGAGCGTCAGGGGTTTGGTTTTGTACACAGACAGGACACCGTTGACGGTACCAGCCTTTTCCATTACACGTTTGTATTGGAGCCGCCACTGCATGGCGGGCGAAATCGTCAAGTAGCCTTGCGCAGGGAGCTTCTCGATGATGGCATCCGCGAGGGCACGCAGCTCATGCTCTTCGGATGTCAGGGCGCGAGCTTCCATGTGCGCCATCAGCTCTTGTTTGGTGACCTCAATGCTGTCGCCATCGGCCTTGCCGTCCGCCACGATCTTGCGAATGCCAGCGGTCATTGTGTAATCGGCGGTCTGATCCTTCTCGACGAACACCGTGCTCACCATCTTGAGCACCGCGGTCTTGGAGGGCGCATCGTCGGCCTTGTCATATACGAACACCAGAAGCGAATACCCGAGGCCGTACACCTTCTGGCGGATAGAGCGGAACGGGCAGGAGGACTGTGGCTGCTTGACGCTCGTGACCTTGATATCGACGTCTAAACCGGGGAAGTCCAGACCGTTGGCCGCATTCCCCATCTGGTACGTGTAGCCCTTGTTCGTCAGGTAACCCCGGAACTTGTGTTCGAGGTAAGTGCCGATCGCCTTGCCGTCCGAAACGCCGTACAGCGATGGCTCGGGGTGGCAGCTCTCAATCTCGGAGAAGAGGGTGGCTTCGGATCGAAGCAGCTCTACCGTCAGTGGGACGATGGCCTTGGCCGGTTGAGCGGTTGTAATGTCAGCGAAAAGATCAGGCACAAGGTCTCCCATGGTGGAATCCGTCTATTGTCGCCGAGTGCGATGATGGCTTTCTGGGCCAAAAACCTGTCCAAAACCACTTTGGTCTCGGAGGTGTAATGATCGAGGAAATTTGCCAAAAGTCTTGTAAATATTCGGTGAACCCATCTTGTTATTTGTAGAGAAGTGCGGGAAAGTTTTACCCAGCGAATACCCCAGATTTTGGGATGTGACTGAACGACAGCTACCGCTGCTGACCCGTCAGACACTCGGGCTGCCCTGTTCGCGCACCAACAGCGCTAATCAGCAGGGGATGAGAGCCCAGAACAAGACGCCCTGGTTTTCTCTCTGCGTCGCAGCCGCAGACAAGGCTGCAAGCTCCAAAGATTTTTGGCCTCCAGCCCTCATGAATAAAGGGCTAGCAGCTCTTATTTTTGAACAACTCAAACCTGCGTCTTTGTCACCGAGCTGCGAAAGCGCAGCAGCGCCGCGACAAAAAAGACGCTGCCTACGCCCAACATACACAGCATGTCGAGCCAGACCACATCCAGCCCAGCGCCGCGGTACAGAATGGCCTGCGCCAGCCGCACAAAGTAGGTGGTGGGGGCGCCCAGCATCAGGTTTTGCACCAGCACCGGCATGCTTTCACGCGGGGTGACGCCGCCTGAGAGCAATTGCAGCGGGATGATGGTCAGGATGATCAGCAGGCCCAGCTGCGGCATGGAGCGCGCCACCGTGCCCAGATAGATGCCAATCGACGCTGCCGCAAACAGGTACAGCGCGGCAGCCGCCACAAACAGCGGCACCGACCCGGCAATCGGGATCTGCAGCACCAGCTGCAGCACCACCGTCATCGCAAAAATCACCCCCAGCAGCACCGCCAGGCCATTGGCCCAGATTTTGGCCAGCATGATTTCGTAAGGTGCCAGCGGCATCACCAGCAGGTGTTCGATGGTGCCGTGTTCACGTTCACGAATCAGCGCGGCACCCACCAGGATGATGGTCAGCATGGTGACGTTGCTGATCACCTCCATCACGCCGCCAAACCATTTGCCGTTGAGGTTGGGGTTGAAGCGCACCCGGGTCACCAGGTTGACTGGCAGCGCGGTGCTGTCGCTTTTTCCCGTTAAAAACTGCGTGATCTCGGCGGTGGCAATGGCCTGGATGTAGCTGGCGCCGATGAAGGACTGGCTCATGTTGGTGGCGTCGATGTTGAGCTGCACGGCGGGCTGGCGCCCGGCCACCAGGTCGCGCTGGAAGTTGGCCGGAATGACCAGGGTGAAGGAGTACAGGCCCTTGTCCATCACCGCGTCAATCTGGTCCAGAGCCATCTGCTGCGGCAGCTTGAAGTACGGCGGGTAGAGCGCGTCCACCAGGCGGCGCGACAGCGGCGACTGGTCTTCGTCCACCACCGCCACCGGGGCGTTGTGCAGCTCGATGGATGCGGCGGTGGAGGCCACATACACGCCGCCTGAAAACGCCCAGATGATCAGCACCAGCAGCACCTTGTCGGCCACCAGGCTGCGCAATTCCTTGAGCCCCAGGCGGTAGATGTTGGACAGGCTGGCGGCAAAGCGGCTGGTGGCCATGCTCATTTCTCCTGCTTGCGCAGCAGCAGCAAGCTCAGCACCGTCAGCACCGGGATGAACGCCGCCAGCGCCAGGAACTGGCCAGAGAGGTCAGCCACGTCCAGCGCCTTGGTGAACACGCCCCGGCAAATCACCAAAAAGTAGGTGGCCGGGAAGAACTGCCCGATCCAATACCCCAAGCCTTCCAGCGAACTCACCGGTGTGGTCAACCCGGCAAACTGCACCGTGGGCAGCATGGTGAGCAAAGCGGTGCCAAACAGTGCCGCGATTTGGGTTTTGGTGAAGGTCGAGATCAACAAGCCGATGCCGGTGGTGGCGGTCACATACAGCAGCGCGCCCAGGGTCAGCGCCAGCACACTGCCTTTGACCGGCACCCCAAACACCACCACCGCCTGCAACAGCAGCAAGAAGAAGCTGACCATCGACATGGCGATGTAAGGCAGTTGTTTGCCCACCAAAAACTCCAGCCGCGTCACCGGCGTGACGTACAGGTTGGTGATGGAGCCCAGCTCTTTCTCGCGCACCACACCAAGTGCCATCAGGATCGCCGGGATAAAGATCAGCAGCAGTGGAATCACCGCGGGCACCATGGCAAAAATGCTTTTGAAGTCCTGGTTGTAGCGGTAACGCACCTCCAGCGCGGCGGCCTGCGTCGGCACGGTGCCGGTGGCCTCAGAGATCAGCTCGCTCACATACTGGTAGTGCAGGCCTTGCACGTAGCCACGGATGGTTTCGCCGCGAAACGGCATGGCGCCGTCGATCCAGACACCGACCTCGGGCACGCGGCCCAGCCGCAGGTCGCGCCCAAAACCGGCTGGCAGCTCCAGCGCCAGCGATAACTCGTCACGGCGCATGCGCTCGTCGATGTCGTCCGCGCTGGTCAAGGCGGGCTGCTGGATGAAGTAGCGCGACCCGGCAATGTTTTGCACATAGGCGCGGCTCTCAGGCGACTGGTCGCGGTCGAGCACGGCAAAACGCAGGCCTTCCACATCGAGCGAGATGCCGTACCCCAGCACAAACATCAGCAGCACCGAGCCCAGCAGCGCAAAGGTGAGGCGGATCGGGTCGCGGCGCAGCTCCAGAAACTCGCGGTAGGCGTAACCCAGCAGGCGGCGCAGGCTGAAAGCGCTGTGGGGTGTGGGGGCCTTTGGTGCGATGGGTGCTGCGTTTTTTGTATCACCCACCCCAGTATTAACAAGGGCTGGCGCGTCTTTTGATGCAGAAGCGGCAGGCGGCGGTGCGCTGGCTTCTTCGAGGTAGCTGATGAACGCGTCCTCCAGCGTGGCTGCGCCGCGCGACAAGCGCAGGGCTTGCGGCGTGTCGCTGGCCAGCACCCGCCCGGCGTGCATCAGCGAGATGCGGTCACAACGCTCGGCCTCGTTCATGAAGTGGGTCGAGATGAAGATGGTGACCCCCTGGCTGCGCGACAACTCGGCCAGCAGCTCCCAGAACTGGTCACGCGCAATCGGGTCCACGCCCGAGGTGGGTTCGTCCAGGATCAGCAGCTTAGGTGCATGCACCACCGCCACGGCGAGTGACAGTCGTTGGCGGATGCCCAGCGGCAGCCCGGCGGCGGGTTCGTCCAGATAGGCCCCCAGCGAAAAACGCTTCACCAGCGCATCGAGGCGCGGGCCGATGGTGTCGGGCGGCAGGTGGAACAGGTGCGCGTGTAAATCCAGGTTTTGCCGCACCGTGAGTTCGCCGTAGAGTGAAAACGACTGTGACATGTAGCCGACCTGCTTGCGGGTCTCCAGATCGCGCGCGTCCACCGCCTTGCCAAACAGGGTCGCCTGGCCCTCGGTGGGTGGCAGCAGGCCGGTGAGCATCTTCATGGTGGTGGTTTTGCCGCAGCCGTTGGAGCCCAAAAAGCCGAAGATCTCGCCACGTTCGATGCGAAAACTCACGTCGCTCACCGCAGTGAAGTCGCCAAAACGCTGGGTCAGGTGGCTGGCCTCGATCGCGGGCGGGCCGCTGCTGGGCTGGCGCGGTGGCATCACCAGGGTGTGGTGGGCGTCGCGCTGCTCAGCGGGCAGCAGGGCGATGAAGGCTTCTTCCAGCGTGGTTTTGCCGTTCTTGGCGAGCAGCTCGGCTGTGGTGCCGGTGCCCAGCACATGCCCGGCATCCATCGCCACCAGCCAGTCAAAACCCGCCGCTTCTTCCATGTAGGCAGTGGCCACCACCACACTCATGCCGGGGCGCCGGGCGCGGATGCTGTCAATCAGCTCCCAGAACTGGCGGCGCGACAGCGGGTCGACCCCGGTGGTGGGTTCGTCCAGGATCAGCAGATCGGGGTCGTGGATGAGCGCGCAGCACAAGCCAAGCTTTTGTTTCATGCCGCCAGAGAGTTTGGCCGCTGGCCGGTCGCGAAATGGCGTCAGGCCGGTGCTGGCCAGCAGCTCGGTGATGCGTGTGGCACGTTCTGCCGCGTTTTGCCCGAACAGGCGGCCAAAGAAGTCGACGTTTTCAAACACCGACAGCGTGGCGTAGAGGTTTTTGCCCAGGCCCTGCGGCATGTAGGCGATGCGCGGCTGGGTTTGGTTGCGCTGCTGGCGGTCGGCCATGTCGGCGCCCAAGGCAACGACCTGGCCGGTCTGGATTTCACGCGCACCAGCCAGCAGCGCCAGCAGGGTGGATTTGCCCACCCCGTCCGGCCCGATCAGGCCAACCATGCAGCTTGCGGGCAGCTCCAGCGTGATCTGATCCAGCGCCAGCACCTTGCCGTAGCGCTGGATCACACCCCGCAAGCTGGCGACGCTGCTGGGGGGTGCGGGGGTGTTCACGGCGCTCTACCGCAGTTGCAGGTTCTTCGGCCAGGGTGCTTGGGGGTCGGTTTGGACATAGGCCAGGCCCGGCATGCCACCTTTGGTGATCTGCTCATGTTGGGTCAGCCAGGTGGCGTCCACCTTGACCTTGACGCGGAACATCAGCTTTTCACGCTCGCTGCGGGTTTCGACCTCTTTGGGCGTGAACTGGGCGCGTGGTGCCACAAAACTCACGCTGGCGGGCAGCACCTGGTCGGGCAAAGCGTCCAGCACAATGCGCGCCGGGCTGCCAAGGGCCACTTTGCCAGCATCTGCAGCGGGCAAAAAGATGGTCATCGACACATCCGTCATGTCCAACAGCGTCAACAACTTGGAACCCGCCGCCAGCACCTCACCCGGCTCAGTCAGGCGGTAGAGCACCCGCCCGGTGATCGGTGCCTTGAGGGTGGTGTCGTTGACGGTGGCGCTCAGGCTCTCACCACGGGCGATGGCGGCCTGGGTGGCGGCCTCTGCCTCGGCCACCTGGGTGCGTGCCGCAGACAGGGCGGCTAACGCGCCTTGCTGGGTGTTGTGGTCGCGGTCCAGGGTGGCCGCGCTGATGAAGCCTTTTTGCACCAGTTCTTGTGAGCGTTGCAGGGTGATACGCGCCAGCGACGCATCCGACTCAGCTTTGGACACGCCAGCCTGGGCGGTGCGGGTGGCTTGCTGCGCTTGGCGCACCTGGGCCTGGGCGGCGCGCAACTGGGCGGCAACGTCGTCGGCATCCAAGGTGGCCACGCCCTGTCCTTGGGCCACCTTGTCACCTTCGTGCGGAATCAGGCTGGCCAGCCGCCCGGCCACCTTGGTGGCCACATCCACCTCGGTGGCCTCTAAGCGGCCATTGCCAAAAGACAGGCCTTGCGGCAGCTCGGGCGCACGCAAACGCCAGATGGCGTACGCTGCGCCGCCCAGAGCGGCTACCAACACCAGCGCGATAAGAATCTTTGACTTGGTGGACATGGTGCTTTGAAAATGAGGCTGGTGACCTGGTTTGTCAAGACCCCTCTTGACGAAAGAATGGCAGGCGAAGCCTCAGCGCATGCTAGCGCCGCTGGCAGCAGTGGCACTGTGCGCCAGCACCCATTGGGCTGCTGCCGTGTCACAACTCCGGCCGCTGTTTCCTAATAAAAACGGGCTCTAGCCCTTTTAAAACATGGGCACATTGCTATTTATTTAAAAGCAACTATTCAGCACGGCGGCGCGCTGAGTGGCGAGAGCAACACGGCATCGGGGTCAGGCTTTGTGTGCCAGCGGTCGCGCGCGCTGGTGATGACTTATGCTGTGCTCAAAACGACAAAGCGCGTGTTGGTTCATGGGGCGCCAGCCCGGTTCGACTTGGACTTGGCATGGGCTCGGTGACCAACGCAGATCGTTCTGGCAACATGCCAGACATCGGCAACAAAGGGATGATTGTGATGAGCGACGAGAACACACTTTTGCGAGCCGCCATGGACTGCTTGCACACGCCGATCTACATCAAGGATCTGCATGGGCGTTACATCTACGCGAACAAGGCAGCACGCGCGATGCCCAGCCTGTCAGACGAAGAAATAGTTGGCGCACGCGATGTTGATCTGTTTGCGCCTGAGATTGCCAGCCAACTGAGGGAATCCGACCACTTGGTGCAAAGCACTGGCCAGGCCCAGACCACAGAAGCCTATTTTCCCGACAGCACAACCCAAGAAAAGCGCTGTTTCCTGAGCATCAAACAACCGCTGTTCGATGCCCATGGACAGGTTCACGCCATCGCCGGGCTGGTGGTGGACATCCATGAACGCAAATGTCAGGAAGTCGAACTCAATGCCCTGAAAAACCACTTCGCCGCCACACTGCAAGCCATTCCCGACCTGATGTTTGAGCTGGACCTGGAGGGCCGCTACCACGCCTACCATGTGCCACAAGAAGACTGGCTGACGGTGGAGCCCTCCAGCCTGCTGGGACGCACCATCTGGGAGGTGCTGCCAACACCGGCCGCAGAGATCTGCCACCAAGCGATGCAAGAGGCCATGGAACACGGCCTGTCCAACGGGCGCCAGTTCCAGCTGGAAACCAATCATGGCCTGGAGTGGTTCGAGCTGTCGGTGGCCCCAAAGGCCGCGGTGGTCGGCGAAGCACCCCGCTTTATTGTGATGTCACGGCACATCACACGCCGCAAGGTGGCCGAGCAGGCGCGCCTGGAAAGCATGTCCATGCTGCGCGCGATCGTGGACAACACCCCCATGGCGTATTGGGCGCGTGACATCGACGGGCGCTGCATCATGGAAAACACCGCCGTGGTCAAAAGTGCGGGCAGCCAACTGGGCAAAACACTCAAGGACCTCGGTTTGCCAGCCGACCAACTGGCTTTCTGGCGGGAGAAGCAGCAACGTGCCTACGCTGGCGAAACGGTCGAACTGGAAATGCCAGGCCAGCTGTGCAAGGACAGGTACTTTCAACTGACGCTGGCCCCGATCAAGGTCGAGGGAAAAATCATTGGCATTGTGGCGCTGAGCCAGGACATCACTGAGCGCAAGCGCCATGAGGATCGGATTCACCAACTCGCGTTTTTTGACCACCTGACCCAGTTGCCCAACCGGCGGCTGATGTTTGACCGCCTGGAACAAGCCCTGGTCAGCAGCGCCCGGCGCCAGCGCGTGGGTGCGTTGCTGCTGGTGGATTTGGACCATTTCAAAGCCATTAACGACACCCACGGGCATGTCACCGGGGATGCCTTGTTGCGGGAAGTGGCCATGCGTTTGGCCGCCAACACCCGCCCGGGTGACACCTGCGCCAGACTCGGGGGCGACGAGTTTGTGGTGCTTTTGGAAGACTTCGACAACGCCACACAGGGCCTGTACCAAACCGATGCGATTGCCAACCAGATCCGCGATGCGTTGAACCAACCGTTCCGGCTGAACCACGGTGCACAAGGCGAAACCATCACCTACCACTGCACCGCCAGCATCGGTATTGCGCTCTTCAGCGACCAGGAGGTGAGCGCGACGGAACTGCTGCGCCGGGTCGATACCGCCATGTACCAGGCCAAGGCCGCCGGGCGCAACACGCTGTGCTTTTTTGACCCGTCCATGCAGGCCGCCGCCGCAGCGCGCTCCGTCATGACGGCCGATTTACACGAGGCCCTTGGGTTGGGCCAGTTTGAACTGCACTACCAAGTGCAGATGGATGACCACTGCCAGCCCATCGGTGCCGAAGCGCTGCTGCGCTGGCACCATCCGCAAAAAGGTTTTGTGCCTCCGGGCGCGTTCATCTCACTGGCCGAAGACACTGGCCTGATCGTGCCGCTGGGCAACTGGGTGCTGGAGAACGCTTGTCACCAGTTGGCACTTTGGTCGACACGGCCGCAGCTGGCCTCACTGAGTTTGTCGGTCAACGTCAGCGCGCGGCAGTTTCGACAACTCAATTTCACAGAGACAGTGCAAGAGGTGTTGGCCCGCACCGGCGCACCGGCCAACAGGCTCAAGCTGGAGCTGACAGAAAGCACGCTGATCGAAGACACCGATGCGGTCGTGCGGCGCATGGCAGAACTGCAGGCGCTGGGGATTCGGTTCTCGCTGGACGACTTTGGTACGGGTTATTCGTCACTGGCGTATCTGAAGCGATTGCCGCTGGCGCAGTTGAAGATCGACCAGTCTTTCGTGCGTGACTTGCTCACCGACGCAAACGACGCAGCCATCGTCAAGACCATCATCGCACTGGGCAACAGCCTGGGCTTGGCGGTCATTGCCGAAGGGGTGGAGACCGATGCCCAGCTGAGCTTTCTGGCAGAACACGGCTGCCGTGAATACCAGGGCTATCTGTTTAGCAAACCGGCGCCACTGGAGGAGTTCGAGCGCCTGTTGACGACCCATCAGTGGACATTGCGCAGGGCCTACCAGCCCACTGCGGGCAAGCTCAGCCAACCAGACCCTGAATAAACGCAGGAAGCTGCTGCGCAACCGCACCGTGCAAAGCGGCCGATGGGCGCCGCTTGCCGGGTGTCAACGCGTTGGCCGCGAGAGGCCTTTCAGCCAACCAAACCACAGGCCAACCGCAACGGGCACACCCAGGCAGATACCCGCCAGGATGTCGCCCAAGCCGGCATCACTGAACAGGGCGGCAACCAGGCCGATGGTGGTCAACGCGGCCAGCACCAGCGGCCAACCCCAGATGGCGCGCACGCTCAGGTGATGCACCTTGCTCATGTGAGTCCCCCTGCCTTGAGCGCGTTGCCCTCGGTGGCGGGCGTGTGCCCGGTTTGTCGCTCCTTGCGCAGCCACAGATACAAGCCGCTGCCCAGCACGATGATGGAGGCGATATCCAGCAGTGCCCACAAAATCTGCATTGCCCTGCCGCCATAGTCACCAAAATGCAGCGGCTGCGAGACCAACAGCGCGGTCAGATACCAGGGCAAAGACGGCGCCGCTGTGACCTCGGTGGTTTTGGCATCCACCAGCACCGGCTGCAGCAGGCGCGCGGTGAGGGGTTCGTTGCCGCGCATGAAAAAGGCGTTGTGGTGCGGGCTGGAATAAGCCGTACCCGGAAATGCAATGAAAGACAGCGTTGTGCCAGGTGCTTGCTGCAAGGCGGCGTCAAGCGAGCGTTGCAATGAACCGCGCTCGGCCACTGGCACCATGGGTTGCCCCTTGTACGGCGCCAGCAGCGCGCTCAACTGGTCGTTTTGCCAGTATTTGACGATCAGGTCAGCCCAGGTGTTGATCATCCCGGTGGCACCCACCACAAAGAACCACACCAGCGTCACGATGCCCAGCAGGTTGTGCAGGTCCAGCCACTTCAAGTGGGGGCGACGGGCGCTGCGGACGGTGCCAAATTCGAGCTTGCGCATGAACGGCCCATACAGCACCACGCCGCTGACGATGGCCACCAGCAACAGCAAGCCCATCAGCCCCAAAAACAGTTTGCCAGGCAGACCTGCAAACAGATCCACATGGAGCTTGAACATGACCCACATGAAGCCTTGATCGAACCGTGGCTGAGCCAGCACCTCGCCTGTGCGTGCATCCACCACCACCGAACGGTAGTCGTCCGTTGGGTCAGGCGTTGGCGTCAGCGTGACAAACCACAGATCCTTGCTGTCCTCGGGCTGCGAGACATACTGCACCACCCGGTCAGGGTGCTGCGCCATGGCCACCGCCAGCACCTTGTCCAAGCTGACGCGAGGGGTGCTCTCGGGCATTGGCAGGGCCTCCACCTCGGTGCCAAGCCATTCGCCGATTTCATGGTGAAAGATCAAAGGCAGCCCGGTCACACAGAGCAGCAACATGAACACGGTGCAGACCAAGCTGCTCCATTTGTGCACCTTTGACCATGCCCGCAATGTGCTGTTTCGCATGATGGCTTAAAACTTGTACTTCATCGACAGCGACACACTGCGTGGTGCACCGTAGGTCATCTGGTCGTAGGCGTCGAACATGCTGAAGTAGGTTTTGTCAAACAGGTTGTTGATATTGAGCTGCGCTGAGAGCTGTTTGCTGAAGTCGTAACGTGCCATCAGGTTGACCAGGGCATAGGCTTTCTGCTCGATCTTCTCGGTCACACCCAGCGGGTTCGTCGCATAGGTGTAGGTCGCACTTTGCCAGTTCACGCCACCGCCCAGGGTCAGCTTGTTCCAGGCGCCGGGCAAACGGTAGGAGGTGAACACCCGCAGCAACTCACGCGGGTAAATGCTGTTCACATCAGCACCTGTGGCGTCGGTTGCCTTGAACTGGGTGTAACCGGCACTGAGGTTCCAGTCTGGTGCGAGTTCGCCAGACAGCTCCAACTCAAAACCTGTGCTGGTCGCGCCCTCTGCGGCGCGGTAAGCGGTTTCTTGCGATGTCGTGCCGATCACATACTCACCCGTGCTTTGGCCCAGGTTGTCTTGTTTGATCTTGAAAACGGCGGCAGAGGCATTCAGCCGACCACCCAAATACTCACCTTTGACACCCGCCTCCATGCTCTTGCCCAGGATGGGATCGAGGTATTTGCCATTGATGTCGCGCTTTTGCTGCGGCTGGAAGATGTCGGTGTAGCTAGCGTACACCGAGTAGGTGTCGTTGAGGTCGTAAACCAGACCCGCATAAGGTGTGAGCTCGCTGTTGAAGCGCATGGCGTAGGCATTGCTACCTTCCTCGTACCCTGCTTTTTCGTAATTGGTCAAACGTGCGCCCAGAACCAGCTTGAGCGGGTCGGACACGTTAAAACGCGCCGCCGCATAAACCGCTTGCTGTTTGGTGGTGCTGGCAGCGTAGTCCGTCAGCGGCCCCCAGGTTGGCTCGGCATAAGAACCATCCCAGGCATTGAAATCGGTGGTGGCAACCGGCGTAGCCGAGCGGCTATCGGCATCAAATGTCTGTTTTGAATACACATAACCAACAGACAACTCGTGTTTGCGCCCTAACAACTCGAAGGGACCGCTGGCTTGCAGGCCGATGTCTTCCTGTTGGGTGTGCGTCTTGTAGGAGCCAGGCCAGGCATTCAGACCCAATCCGGTCACCGGATCCGGCGACCCATACAGATACAGCAGGTAGGAATCGGCCGTGCGATCACCATGGTTGTAGCTGGCTTTCACCTTCCAGTCATTGTCAAAACGGTGTTCAAGTGTGGCGTAATAGTTTTCATAGACCGAGTCCCAGCGTGTCCAGTTGGCCGCAGTGGTTTTGGAGCGGTCCCAGTTGGTGCGGGTGCCGTCGCTGTACCAGACCGGCAAACCACCCCACATCGGCCCGCGCGCCTCATTTTCTTGGCGGCTGTAACCGGCCGACAAAAGTGTGTTGTCACTCAGATCTGCCTCCATGGTGGCAAAAATGGTCTGATGCTTGTTGCTCAGATTGCTCACCCAACTGTCGCCATCCACTGACTCGGCCACCACCCGCGCACGCACGGTCTTGGCCTCGTTGACAGCGGTCGACAGGTCCAGCATGGCACGCCGCTCGTTCCAACTGCCCACACTCAGGTCCACCGTGCCGGTGAACTCCTTGCTGGTGGCGCGCTTGCGCACCAGATTGACCGCCGCTGATGGGTCACCCGCGCCTGTGGTCAAACCTGTCGCGCCACGCACCACCTCGACCCGGTCGTAGATCCCCAGGCTGGTCATGATCTCACCAGAACTCCAGCCTTGATCCCAAGTGGTTGGCACACCATCAATCATCAAGGCATTGATGTCGAAACCGCGTGCGGTGAATTGAGCGCGATTGGTTTCATACTGGTGTACCGAGACACCGGTGATGTTGTTGATGGCGTCGGTGATGTTCGACAGATCCTGATCCTCGATGCGCTGCTGTGTCAGCACCGACACCGATTGCGGGGTATCGCGCAGCGACATGCTCAAAGGTGTGGCAGTTTTTGTTTTGCCTGTGGTGTAAGACCCGGTTCCTTCGGTCTTTTCATCTGCGAGTTGACCAGACACCGTCACGGTGGACAGTGCTGCTTCAGCGCCTGCCGCTTCGGCGTGAGCAAAAGCCGGGAGCGCGAGCGCGAGCATGAGAGAAAGGGTTTTGAGTTTGAATGGGTTGCCAGTTGAAATGTAGTGTTGCACGCCAGAGTTCCTTGTCATAAAAATGATCAACTGGCTGGCTTTGTGGAGCTAAGGCAACGGTCGCTGGCTGGTTATGCAGTAATGATAACCATTCTTGTTAAAGAAGATGATGCGGCCAGCAAGGCAAAGGCTCTGTGCCCGAATTCAGGCACAGGCTTATGAGCATTTGTAGCTTGCAGCCCAATCAGGACAATGACAAGCTGCTATTATTTTTTTGAATTGGCACCCTACGACCCATTGGCCAGTAGGGTCAAACTGGATCGGTCAGTGTGCTGTCTTGCCCAACAGGCACCTCCGGTGTGAGCACCGGACCGCGGCCACTGAAACGCTCCAAGGTCAGATAAATCACCGGGGTGATGAACAAGGTGATGGCCTGCGAGAACACCAGCCCACCGACCACCGCCAGACCGAGTGGCTGGCGCAGTTCCGCACCGGCACCCAGGCCAAACGCGATCGGCAAGGCGCCCATCAGCGCCGCCATGGTGGTCATCATGATCGGGCGAAACCGCAAAATGCAGGCCTCGCGGATGGCGTGGACCGGGTCCATGCCATGGTGGCGCTGCGCGTCCAGCGCAAAGTCGATCATCATGATGGCGTTCTTTTTCACGATGCCGATCAGCAGCACGATGCCGATGGTGGCAATCAACGTCAGGTCCTGCCCAAACAGCATCAGCGTGGCCAAGGCCCCCACCGCCGCTGAGGGCAAACCCATCAAGATGGTGATCGGGTGGATGTAACTCTCGTAGAGCACACCCAGCAGCACATAAATCACCAGCAGCGCGGCCAGAATCAGCACCAGCTGGCTGCCTTGAGAGCTTTTGAACACCGCCGCATCCCCGCCGTAGGTGCTGATGATCTCGGCGGGCATCTGGATCGCCTCCCGGGCGGCGTCGATGCGGGCGGTGGCATCGCCCAGCGCCACGCCGGGGGCCAGGTTGAACGACACGGTGACCGCTTGCAGCTGCCCAACGTGGTTGATGGCGGTGGGCCCCACGGTGCGCACCACGGTAGTGAAGGCCGACAGCGGCACCAGCGCACCTGTCGTGGAGCGCACATACAGCTTGCCAATGGCGCTCTCGTCTTGTTTGTCCTCGGGCGCCGCCTCCAGAATCACCTGGTAGCTGTCGGTGGGCAAATAAATGGTGGACACCTGGCGCTCACCCAGCGCGCTGTAGAGCGCGGTGCGTACCGTGTCCATGGTCACGCCCAGTGCGTTGGCACGGTCGCGATCAATCTTCAGCTGTGCCTGCAGGGCGCGCAACTGGGCGTCGCTGGTCACGTCACGGAACATCGGGTCATCACGCAGCCGGTCTTGCAGCTTGTTGGCCCAACTGTTGAGCTCATCGGCGCGCACACTTTGCAGGATGTACTGGAACTGCGCCTTGCTTTGGCGTCCGCCAAGCTGCAGGTTTTGCGTCGGACGGATAAAAATCTTGATGCCCGGCACCGCATTGACCTTTTTGCGCAGGCCTTCCACCACCTGTTTCATCGGCGGGCGCTGGCCCAGTGGCTTGAGCGCGATGAACATGCGCCCGGTGTTTTGGGACCCGCTGCCGCCATTGAAGGAATTGACCGCAGCCACCGCCGGGTCCTGGCGGATGATCTCGGCAGCACGCTCTTGCAGCTGCACCATCGCGGTAAATGAGGTGTCTTCACCGGCCTCGGTGCTCACCGACATCTGGCCCAGGTCTTCCTCCGGGAAAAAGCCCTTGGGAATGATCACGGCCAAGATAACGGTCGCCGCAATGGTGACGGTCGCGACCCCCAGCACCAGCACCCGGTGCGCCAGTGCGCGGTCGAGCCAACGGGTATAGAAGGCCAACATGCGATCGAAACCATGCTCAAAGAGCTGCACCAGGGCGCCCGGTGGTTTTTTATGCGCCTCATCACTCAGAAAACGGCTGGCCAGCATGGGCACCAAAGTCAACGAGACAAAGGCTGACACCACAATCGACAGGCCCACCACCACCGCAAATTCATGGAACAACAGGCCAATCACCCCGGGCATGAAAAAGATCGGGATGAACACCGCAATCAGCGAGATCGAAATCGAGATGATGGTGAAGCCCACCTCGCGCGCGCCGCGCAGCGCCGCCTGGAACGGATTCTCGCCATGCTCAACGTGGCGGATGATGTTCTCCAACACCACAATCGCGTCGTCCACCACCAGACCGACCGCCAGCGTCAGGCCCAAGAGCGAGATGTTGTCCAGGCTATAGGACAGCCCCCATAACAACGCCACCGCGCCAATCAACGACACCGGCAAAGACAGCGCCGGAATGATGGTGGCCACAAAGCGGCGCAGGAACAAAAAGATCACCAGCACCACCAGCGCAATGGTGCCCAACAGCGTCAACGTGACATCGTGCAACGCCTCGCGCACCGACAGCGAGCGGTCGTTGATCGGGGTCAGCGACACCGACTTGGGCATCTGCGCCTGCAGCGCAGGCAAGGCGGCCCGCACCGCATCCACCACCTGCACCGTGTTGGCGCCGGGCTGGCGCAGCACCGCCAGCGAGATGGTGGGTTCACCGTTGAAGGTGGCCCAGCTTTTCCAGGTCTCCAGACTGTCTTCGACGCTGGCCACATCCTTGAGCCGCACCAGGCTGGTACCCCGGGTGCTGACAATGAGTTCGCCAAATTCAGCCGCGTTTTTCAATTGTTTGTTGGCCTGCACGACCAGCGTCTGGCTCGGGCCATCCAGTGTGCCCACCGGCGTGTTGACGTTGGCCGCCTTGAGCGCGGTGCTGAGTTCATCCAGACCGATATTGCGCGCCGCCAGCGCATCTGGGTGGACGCGCACCCGCACCGCATATCGTTTGGAGCCATACACATTCACCTGCGCCACACCAGTCAGGGTGGACAGCGTGGGCGTGATCAGATGCTCTGCGTAGTCCTGCAGGTCAGACGGGGTCAGCGAGGGTGAACGCAAAGAGATCAGCAACACCGGCGCATCGGCCGGATTCACCTTGCGGTACGAAGGCAGGGTGGTCATCTCAGTCGGCAAGGCGCGCTGCGCACGCAGCAGCGCCGCCTGCACGTCCACCGCTGCCGCGTCGATGTTGCGCCCCTCTTCAAACTCCAGGGTCAGCGAGGTGCTGCCCAAGGTGCTGGTGGAGCTGATGGTGGTCAGCCCGGGCACCGTCTGGAACTGTTTCTCCAGTGGCAAGGCCACCGAGATCGCCATCGTCTCGGGGCTGGCGCCGGGCAGGCTGGCGCTGACGCTGATCACCGGCGTGTCGTAACTGGGCAGCGCCGCAATGGGGATGCTTCTGAAAGCGATGATCCCGGCCATCACAATGGCCAGGTTCAGCAACACCGTCATCACCGGACGGCGGATGAACAACTCGGAGAGGTTCATGACTGGCTCGACTTCTTGGCCGCAGCCGGAGCGCTGGCAGCCTTGTCAGCCCCCGTCCCGGCAGCCGCTTTGTCGGGCGCGCGCACCACCACCGCGGCATGAGGCCGCAGGTTTTGGCGACCATCCAAGGCCACCATCTCACCCGGCTGGACACCTGTGACGGCGGCATCGCTGCCCTCGGCATGCAGCAGCTTGATCGGACGCGGCATGGCCACACCCTTGTCGATCACATACACGATGGCTCCGCGTGCGCTCTGGATGATGCACGCCTGCGGCAGCACCACCGCGTCTTTCAGCGTGGCCACGGTCTGGTCAACCTCGACAAATGCGCCCGGCCATAACTTGTTGTCGGGGTTGGCAAACACCGCTTTGGCCTTGACGGTGCCCGAGTTGGCATCCACCAGGTTGTCCATGAACTGCAACCGTCCGTCAAAACGCCCACCACCGTCGGGCAAGTTGGCGCTGACCTTGGCGCCACCGCCTTGCAACGCCGCCAATGCATTGGTCAGATCACGCTGGCTGATGCTAAAGCTCACACCAATCGGGTCCAACTGGGTGATGGTGACCAGCGGCGTCTGCTGGGCCAGCACCGCGCTGCCCGGGTACACGTTGACCGCACCGGCGCGACCGCTGTTGGGCGCGGTGATGCGGGCATAAGACAGCGCCACATTGCTGGCGGCAATGGCGGCCTGGTCAGCGGCCACGGTCGCCAGCCAGCCGTCAAGCTGCGCCTGCGCAGTGTCCACCGCACCTTGCGAGACAAAGTTCTGCGCCAGCAACTGTTTGGATCGCTCCAACTGGCGCTTGGCGTCAGCCAGGCTGGCTTGGTCTTTGGCGAGTTGGGCACGCGCCTTGGCCACATTCGCCTCATCGGGGCGTGCGTCCAGTGTGAACAACAGTTGCCCGGCCTTGACGAACTGGCCCTCCTTGAAATGCACCTGACGGACGGTGCTGGTGACCTGCGACCTGACATCCACGCTGGTCAGTGGCACCACCGTGCCGGTGGCATTGATCTTGACCGTCATGTCGCGCTGTTGGGCGTGCACGATGGTCACTGAGACCGGGGGGGACGCGGTAGCGGTGCCACTGGCCGCTGTGGCTGGCGCCGTACCAGCTGCGGCAGGTTTGTCAGAACAACCTAAAAGAGACAGGCCTGCCAGCACGGACAGGGCGCAGGCCACGGTGGAATACGGTCGGAAAAAGTTCATAACCCATGATAAATCAGGGTTATGTCAGCTGTATCTGGCAGCGCCAGAGGCCTGCAAAGTTCTGGTAAAGATGGCCCCAACCGCGTGCTGTGTGCTGGCAGCGGCCCAGACGCTCAGGACGCAGCAGACTGTTGGAGGCGTTCACTGCGCCAGTAAACATCGTCCCCCTGGCTGCCATCAGGGCGGTAGCGATTGAGCACCCGCGCCAACACAAACATCAGGTCCGAGAGGCGGTTGAGGTACTGCTGCGGTGTGGGTTTGAGTGCGTCCTGGTTGGCCAGCGCCACCACCACCCGCTCGGCCCGGCGCGCCACGGTGCGGCACACATGGGCCTGCGCGGCGGCGCGGCTGCCTGCGGGCAAGATGAACTCTTGCAAGGTTGGCAAAGCGGCGTTGTGGTGCAGCAGGGCTTCTTCCAGCGCCAGCACCGCGTCGAGCTTGAGCAACTCATAACCGGGGATGGACAACTCGCCCCCCAGGTTAAAGAGCTGGTGCTGGATGCTGACCAGCAGCTCGCGCACCTCGTCCGGCATGGCCTCGCAAAGCAGCAGGCCGATGTGGGAGTTGAGCTCATCCACGTCGCCCATGGCGTGCACGCGCAGGCTGTTTTTGGAGACCCGGGTGTTGTCGCCCAGGCCGGTGCTGCCGTTGTCACCGGTGCGGGTGGCGATTTGTGTCAGTCTTTGGCCCATGCGAACACCTTGCTATGTTAAATATAGCTACCGATTATCCCGGAGCGCGGTCTGGGCGGCATGTCTTTGGGTCAATAGCCCCACCCGCAGCAGTGCAACAGCGCGCTAAACCAGCACGTCCAGCAGACACAGCACCGCATACGGATAGGCCACCGTCGGGCGCAACGCGCTGCGGCCATACTCGGCCAGCAGCCCCGCCAGACCGGGGCGCTGGGCCAGCCACTGCGAATGCAGCTGAAACGGCGCCGCTGCCCCCTGCGGGTCGCGCGTGAAGGCCGCTTCAATCACCAGCAGCCGCTCGGCCAGCCGGTGCTGCCAGGTTTTCAGGATGGCTTCTTGCAGCCACAACACCAGCACCAGTGCACCGCCCAACAAAGGCGGCCAATCCATGGCCCAGCTGCCCGCCACGAGCAAGACCGCCGCCAGTTTGAGCCACAAGGCATTGCGCTCCTGGGCTTCGTGGTTGTTTTGCAGGGTGGCCCACTCCTGGGCCAAGGCGTGTTGGATCTCCATCGGGGTGACCTTTGCGTTTGGGGATGCACAGCGCCCAGCGGCTGCCGCTGCATTGTCCACCACGCTCCCCAACGCAGCGATTGCCGATAATCAGCCCCCACCTCGGAGAACCCATGAACGCATCCCTGCCCGGCGATCACCTGCGCCCTGTTGTCCAACCCCGCCCGGTCCCGCCTGCCCTGATCGATGCCTTGAGCCAGCGCTTTGGCGCCCGCTTGTCACTGGCCCAGGTGGTGCGTGAACAGCACGGGCGCGACGAGTCCTCCTTCAGCGTGCCGCCGCCGGATGCGGTGGTGTTTGCCGAATCAACCCAAGACGTGAGCGATGCGGTGCGGCTGGCCGCGCAGTACAAGGTGCCGGTGATCCCGTTTGGCGCAGGCTCGTCGGTCGAGGGGCATCTGCTGGCGGTGCAAGGTGGCATCAGCATCGATGTGAGCCGCATGAACCAGGTGCTGGCCATCCACGCCGAAGACCTCACCGTGACGGTGCAGCCCGGCGTGACCCGCAAGGCTTTGAACGACGCGGTCAAGGCCACCGGCCTGTTTTTCCCGATTGACCCCGGTGCCGACGCCAGCATCGGTGGCATGTGCGCCACCCGCGCCAGCGGCACCAACGCCGTGCGTTACGGCACCATGCGCGAGAACGTGTTGGCGCTCGAAGTCGTCACCGCCAGCGGGGAAGTGATCCGCACCGGCACCCGTGCCAAAAAAAGCAGCGCTGGCTATGACCTGACGCGCCTGATGGTGGGCAGCGAGGGCACGCTGGGCATCATGACCGAGATCACCGTGCGCCTGCACCCGCTGCCCGAGGCGGTGATGGCCGCCACCTGCAGCTTTGGCAGTCTGGCTGAGGCGGTGAACGCCACCATCCAGATCATCCAGATGGCGGTGCCGATTGCCCGCTGCGAGCTGCTCGACGCAACCACCGTGCGCATGGTCAACAACTACGCCAAGCTGGCTCTGCCCGAAAGCGCCCTGCTGCTGATGGAGTTCCACGGCTCGCCCGCAGGCGTGCAAGAGCAGGTAGAAACCGTGCAAGGCATCACCACCGAATTTGGCGGTGATGCCTTTGAGTGGGCGCAAACCCCCGAGGAGCGCACCCGCCTGTGGACCGCGCGGCACAACGCTTACTTTGCCGGCGTGCAGTCGCGCCCGGGCTGCAAGGCCATCTCGACCGATGCGTGTGTGCCGATCTCGCGTCTGGCCGACGCGCTGCTGGACTCGGTGGCCGAAACCCAGGCCAGCGGCATCCCGTACTTCATGGTCGGCCATGTGGGTGACGGCAATTTCCACATGGGTTATTTGATCGACCCCGACAGCCCCGAAGAGCGTGCCACCGCTGAACAGCTCAACAGCCAACTGGTGCGCCGCGCGCTCGCCCTGTGTGGCACCTGCACCGGTGAACACGGCGTGGGCCTGCACAAGATGGGTTTTCTGGTGGAAGAGGCTGGCGTGGGCGCGGTGGCGATGATGCGCGCCATCAAAAACGCCCTCGACCCGGACAACATCATGAATCCGGGAAAGATCTTTGATCTATAACTTTGATAGCTACTAGCCCTTTATTTATAAGGGCTAGCGGCCAATTTCTCTTAAATTTTCTGCCAACTCGCTGATCACGCCTCGCAGCGCTGTGCGCTGCAGTCCAGCAGGATTTTGACCAGAATGGCCGCCGCCGCCGAGCTGACCAGCGCCGGTGACGAACTCAGCCACTGGGCCAGGCTGTGCATGGCTTGCGCGCTGACCTGCTGGGCAAAGCTGGCGAGCTCCACCACATCGTCCACCTGAACATCGTCCAGCCGCGTCTGCAGGCCAGAGAGCCCGCCTTGCAGCCGCAGTTTGGCAAACACACCATTGGCCACCGCCAACAAAGACAACAGACCCAGCGGCTGGATCAGCAGGCGGATCAAAAAGCCCCGGTCGTCCGGTGCTGCACTTTGATACACCTTGCCCACCAGTTTGGCGAGCATGCTGGACCGCACCGCGGGCGCGGCGTTGCTGTAGACGTCAACCACCAATTGGTCAATGGGTATCTCTGGCGCGGGTGGCACATGGGCCGCTGGTGCGCTTTGCATTGTCATGGTCGTACTCCTTTTCCGTGAAACGGCCGTCGGGTACAGGCTTGCAGTATCGACCGATGGCCTGCTGCTCAGTTTAGGCAGCGTTTGTAAGAAGTCGTTACGCCCCTGTGAAGCCTAGGTAAAGCCTGGCACGCGAAGGCACACAGGGTTTCTAGCGCTTGTCTTATGATCAAAATCCACTTACCGTCTGACTTGATGAAACCTTTGATCCGCCTCTTTTTTCGTACCCTGCGCATCGTGCTGGGCCCGTTTGTGCTGCTGTGGGAGGTGCTCAGCCGCCCCAAGCCGGTGGTGCGCGCGCCAGCCTTGCAGGCCCAGGTTGACCAGGACTGCCGCAGTTTGACGCTCTACCAGTTCAAGACCTGCCCGTTTTGCCTCAAAGTGCGCCAGGAAATGCACCGCCTGGCGCTGCCCGTCGAGCGGCGCGATGCGCAGCATGACGCCAGCCACAAAGCCGAGCTGCTGCAAGGCAGCGGGCGCGATCAGGTGCCCTGCCTCAAAGTCACCGACGCCAACGGCCAAGTGCAGTGGATCAAGGACTCGGGCGTCATCATCAGCTACCTGAGCCAGCGCTTTGGTGTGCCCGCCTGAAGCCGCCGACGGCGGTTTTAAGCCGCCCACCACGCACATCTTTGGTGCTTGAGCGGGTGACAATGGCGGCATGTTTCTGGATGTCTGGACCCTCCCCTTGTTGCTGGCTGGCGCCGCCTTTGCGGCGGGCGTGCTTAACGCCGTGGCCGGTGGCGGCAGCTTCCTGACCCTGCCCGCACTGGTGTTTGCGGGTGTGCCCCCCATCATGGCCAACGCCACCAGCGCACTCGCAGTCAGCCCTGGTTACCTGGGCAGCACACTCGGTTTTCGCGATGAGCTGCGCCGCTTGCCAGTGCGGCGGCTCAAGCGTGAGATGGCTGTCTCTGCCATAGGTGGTATCGCCGGCGCCTGTTTGCTGCTGGTGACACCGGCCAAAGTGTTTTCGGGCGTGGTGCCTTGGCTGCTGCTGTTTGCCACGGGTTTGTTTGCGGGCGCACCCTGGCTGGCACGGCGGGCCAAAGCGGCATCACGCACGCTGGAGCACTGGCGTGAGCCAGGCTTGTTGTTGGCTGCGATTTACGGCGGCTATTTCAACGGTGGATTGGGCATTTTGCTGATGGCGCTGTACGCCACCACCGGCGAGTCACACATCCACACCGCCAATGCGCTCAAGAATTTGAACTCACTGGTGTTGTCGTGGTTGTCGGTGGCGGCTTTTGTGCTGGCCGGTGCGATTGCCTGGCGTGAGGGCCTGCTGATGATGGTGGCCGCCAGCGCGGGCGGTTATGTCGGGGCGCATTGGGCCAAACGTTTGCCGACGCAGTGGGTTCGTTGGGGTGTTATCGTGACGGGCTTGGTGATGAGTCTGGCATTTTTTGCCAGGAAAAATTGATGTTGGATCGGCCCTTGTTTGAATTATTCCCCTGGAACAGCCACCTGGAAACAGGGATTGCCCAGATCGATGCGCAGCATCGGGTGCTGGTTCGGCTGATCAACCGGCTGGCGCAACAACATGTGCAAGGTGCCAGCGAGATCGACCTCAACACCACGCTGGCTGAGCTGACCGACTACGCAGCGGTTCATTTCCGCACAGAAGAAGACATCTGGCAAACCGCGCTCGCAGGGCAAGAGGTGGTGGCCGAACACTTGCGTGAGCACCAGCGCTTTGTCGACCATGTGGTGAAGCTGCAAGCCGCGCTCCCCCCTTTTCAGCCAATTCAAAACGAGCTGTTTGGCTACCTGACGCAGTGGCTGACCGTTCATATCCTGGGCCACGACAAACAACTGGCGCAGGTGGTCATCGGCCTCAACGCCGGGCTGAGCCTTGAAGCGGCAAAACGCAGCGCCGAGCCGCCCATGCGTGAGGCCACGCCGGTGCTGCTGCAGGGTGTGTTGGCGATGTACCGCTCGCTGGCAAGCCAGGCGCGAGAGCTGATGCAGGAGAAAATGGCGCGCCAACAACTTGAGGGCGCGCTCACAAGCAGCCAGCAACGCTGGCAGTTTTTGCTCAATGGCCCGTCCGGGCAGTCGGCGCCAGGCATGTCACCAGTGGAACAAACCCTGCGCAGCGTGATCGACAACGCCCCCACCGGGCTGGTGGTGGCCGACATCCTCACACGCCGCTTTGTGTTTGCCAACCCCTGGTTTTGCCAGCTGCTGGGTTACCCACTGGAAGAGTTGCTGGCCATGGGCCCCGCCGACATCCATCCCGCTGAGGTCATGCCCGACGTGGAAAACGACTTCCAGCACATGCTTTCCGGCCAAACGAGGGCAGCGCGGGTGATCGCCACGCGACGCAAGGACGGCAGCAGCTTCATGGCAGAGGTCGAACGCCTGCCCATCACCCTGACCGGGCGCGCCAGCGCCCTGGCCATCTTCACCGACGTGACCGATCGCCACCGAGCCGAGCAGGCACTCAAAGCCAGCGAAGCCCACTTGCAAACCCTGGTCGACACCTTGCCCGACCAAGTCTGGCTCAAGGACAGGGCGGGTGTTCACCTGTCGTGCAACACCGCGTTTGAACGCTTCCTGGGCCAGCCCAAGGCGGCCATCATCGGCAAAACAGACCATGAGCTGTTTGCCAAAGACATCGCCGATGCCTTTCAGGCCAATGACCGCACGGTGATCGCCTCGTTGCGCCCGCTGGTCTACGAAGAATGCGTCAACCATCCGGTCACCGGCCAGCGCACGCTGATGGAGACCACCAAGGTGCCGTTGCTCGATGCCGACGGCCGGTTGCACAGCGTGTTGGGGGTGGCGCATGACATCACCGAGCGCCAAACCGCCGCAGCCGCCCTGGAAGCCGAACGCCTGCAACTGCAAAACGCGGTAGATGCCGCCCAAGCCGGCACCTGGGAGTGGGATCTGCGCACCGATGTCATCCGCTTCAGTGAACGCAGCTCGGCCATGCTGGGCTACCCCGGACTCAAACAGCGCCAAGGGCCCTATGGCTTGTACATCTCGTGGATTCACCCTGACGACAAACCTCGCCAACAACGGCTGATGGCCCAACACCTGCGTGGCGAAGCCCCCAGCTACGAGCAAGAACTGCGCATGCGCCACAAAGAGGGTCACTGGGTCTGGTGCCGCACCCTGGGACGGGTGATGCAGCGCTGTGCCGATGGTCAGCCGATGCTGGTGGCAGGCATCACCATCGACATCAGCGAACAAAAGAGCCACCACGCGCAGATCGACTACCTCACCCACCACGATGCGCTGACCGGCCTGCCCAACCGCAAGCTGTTTGTGGAGCTGCTGGGCGACAGCATGGGCGACAACACCGTGCCACAACAATTGGCGGTGGCGTACATTGATCTGGACAATTTTGCGGGCATCAACCTGGCCTACGGGCCGGAAGTGGGTCACCAGTTGATCGTGGCGGTGAGTCAGCGACTCTCAAGCAGCCTGCAAAATCAGCCGGGCCAACACCTGCTGGCGCATATTGGGGGTGACGAATTTGCGCTGATGCTCAGCCATCTGGAACAACCCGGTGACAGCATCGCGCTGGTGGAGAAACTGCTGGCGATGCTGGCCCAGCCGCTGCATGTGGCCCAACAGGTTGAAACACTGTCACTGACGGCCAGCATTGGCATCGCCCAGCAAAACCCGAGCGACCAGATCGACGCCGAGCAGCTGCTGCGCCAAGCCAGCCAAGCCATGTACCTGGCCAAGCAAGCTGGCAAAAACCGCTACCACCACTTTGACCCGGTCAAAGACGAAATCACCCGCACCCGACTCACCCGCATTGACGAGGTTGGCCAAGCCCTGCTTCGACGCGAATTCGTGCTGTTTTACCAGCCCAAAGTGCGCCTGCACACCGGTGAGGTGGTGGGGTTTGAGGCGCTGATCCGCTGGCAACACCCGGAGCTTGGTTTGCTGCCGCCCTACGCCTTCATTGGCCTGCTGGAGCAGCACCCAATGGCGGTGAAACTGGGCGACTGGGTGATCGAAACCGCCCTGGCACAGCTGGCCAGTTGGCAGGCCCAGGGGCTGAGCACCACGGTCAGCGTCAACATCGACGCCCAGCAACTGCTTGACCCCGACTTTGCCGAGCGCCTGCTGTCGCAACTGGCCGAGCAACCCACGCTCAAACCGCAGCAACTGGAGCTGGAGATTCTGGAAACCGGCGCCTTGGGCAACATCGCCCAGGTCTCCGCCCTGATTGCGCAGTTGCAAAGCCTGGGGCTCAATTGCGCGCTGGACGACTTTGGCACCGGTTATTCGTCCCTGACTTTTTTGAAACAACTCACCGCACGCACCCTGAAAATCGACCAGAGTTTTGTGCGCGGCATGCTCGACGATGTGGAAGACGCCTCGATCGTCAACAGCGTGCTGGGGCTGGCGCGCAACTTTGACCGCATCGCGCTGGCTGAAGGGGTGGAGACCGTGGCGCACGGCTGCGCACTGATCGAGTTTGGTTGTGAATTTGGCCAAGGCTATGCCATTGCCAAGCCCATGCCCGCCGCCCAGGTGCCCGACTGGCTGGCGCAGTGGCGCGTGCCAAGCAGCTGGGCCGCATCCGAGTCGGTAGGCTCGCGCGGCATTGCGATGCTGCTGGCCGAGACCGAACACCGCGCCTGGTTCAAAGAAGTGATGGCGTTGGCCACCCACTCACACCGGCAACCGCCCGTGATGGAGGGTAGCTGCTGCCGCTTTGCCGTGTGGCTGAACAAGCCCAGCACCCGCCTCAAACTCGAAAAATACCCTGGTTTTGCGCGGCTGGAGGCCATGCACCAGACCTTGCATGAACGCAGCGCTGCGCTGTTCCAACAGCGCAGCGAACGCTCAGACCAGCAAACCGCCCAGGCGCTGGCCCAACTGGCCGAGCTGAGCCAGCAACTGCTGGCCGAGCTGCGTCAGCTGCGCCAGTTGCACCGCCAATCCCCCGACACGGGTGAGTCCAGCTTCACCTTCAGAACTTAGGCTTGTACGGCTATGGCGAAAAAATTTCCCAAGGCACCCAGCCACCCTGAGCGGCTGTGCTGGGGCTGTGATACCTATTGCCCGGCCAGCGACATGCGCTGCGGCAACGGCTCTGACCGCACACCACACCCGGCCGAACTGTTTGGTGACGACTGGGACAGCTGGGGACTCGACGATGTGGGCTCAGCCCAAGACGGCACCCACAGCGACGAGCCCAAGCGCACGCCTTCGTGCGCACCCAACGCCACCTAAGCGCTACAGTTTAAATAGCTACTAGCCCTTTTAATATATGGGCTAGAGGCTTATTTCTTATATATCAGGCGGTCTGAGTCCTTGGGGCGCCGAACATCGCCGCAATGGCTTGGGGATGGGCCGCGCACAGGCCGCGCTCAGTGATCAGGGCGGTGATCAGACGCGCCGGGGTCACATCAAAACCGGGGTTGGTGCTGGTGGCGGTGCTGCTGGGGCAAATCTGCACCGTGGTGACATAACCGTCGGCATGCCAGCCCGACAGGTGCGAGATTTCGTCACCCGCGCGGTTTTCAATCGGGATCTCGCGCACCCCGTCTTGCACCGACAGGTCCAGCGTGGGCGATGGCATGGCCACATAAAACGGCACCTGGTTGTCGAACGCGGCCAATGCTTTCAGGTAGGTGCCAATCTTGTTGCACACATCACCGCGTGCCGTGACACGGTCGGTGCCAACGATGCACAGGTCCACCAGACCGTGCTGCATCAGGTGGCCACCGGCGTTGTCAACAATCAGGGTGTGCGGCACGCCGTGCTGGCCCAGTTCCCAGGCGGTGAGCGAGGCGCCCTGGTTGCGCGGGCGGGTTTCATCGACCCAGACATGCAGGTCAATGCCTTCGTTGAAAGCCTGGTAAATCGGCGAGGTGGCGGTGCCCCAGTCCACCGTGGCCAGCCAGCCCGCGTTGCAGTGGGTCAGGATGTTGATGCGCTGGCCGGGGCGCTGACGGGCCAGCTCACGGATCACCGCCAAACCGTGCTGTCCGAGTTGATGGTTGATGGCCACGTCTTCTTCGGCCATATGGGCGGCCAAGGCATGGGCCACGTCGGCCCGCTGCTCGCGCGGCAGCGGCAACAGGGTGCTGACCATGCGGCTCAGCGCCCAACGCAGGTTGACGGCGGTGGGGCGGGTGGCCAACAGCGTTTGCTCGGCGTGGGTCAAGGCAGCGTCGCTGCTGTCGTGTTGCACGGCCACCGCCATGCCGTAGGCGGCGACCACCCCAATCAGCGGGGCGCCACGAATCCACATCTCGCGGATGGCGCGCTCAAAGTCGTCCAGGTCGCGCAAGCAGACGGTTTTGAACTCATGGGGCAAAAAACGCTGGTCAATCACACCCACAGAGTTGTCGATGTTGAGCCAAACGCTGCGCCAAGCTTGTCCTTTGATTTTCATGGTGGGGGCATCCTGGTGTTGCGGAGCAGGCGCAGCACCTGGTCCATGTCCGTGATCTGATGGCGCTGCAACAGCAGCGCCTCACCCAAGCTTAGCGCACGCATGTCAAACACGGCGCGCGCAGCGTCATCCGGTATGTTGGCTATCTCGGCCACTTTGGCCAGACCCAGGGTACGGCGAATCAGCTCGCAGCCCGCAAAGCCAAGCGCGTCGCTGAAGATGTGCTGCATGAAGCTGGCGCGAAACTGCGCCAAGCTGTCTGCGTCGCGGGCGGCACCCATAAACCCCCCACCCGAGCGCGCGTCATGCGCGCCCCACAGCGCCAGAAACTCCTGCGAAAAGCCGCGCCACAGCTGGCTGATCTGCTCTGACAACCAGGCTTGGTAAGGTGCGGGGTCTGTGCCCGCCTGCGCACGGTGCCAGTCTTGCGACAAATAGGCGGTGGCAAAGTTGGCCAGCAGCAGGCCGATATCAAAGCCCATCGGGCCGTAACAGGCAAATTCGGGGTCGATCACATAAGTGTCGCGCTGGTTCACCATCACCGAGCCGGTGTGCAAATCACCGTGCAGCAGGGTCTCGGCCTGGTTCATGAACGCCCACTTCATCTGCGCGGCAGCCACCCTGAGCGCGGGGTTGTGGTGCAGCCGCGCTACCGTGCCGCGCGGCAGCGCCGGGTTGTAGACATTGTTGGGATGGTCCTCGAACGGGTTGGTCAACACCAGGTCTTCGGTGATCTTGCACAGCTCGCTGTTGGTGGTGCTGGCCACCGCCTGCTTTTTGGCGTCGGCACTCAGGTACAGGTCAGAGCCATGGAACAGGGTGCGCGCCAGGTAGCCCGCCAGGTGCTCGGCCAACTTGGGGTAGATCACACCATTGACCAGGCCTTTGCGCAAAATCAGGTGCTCGCCCAGGCGTTGCATCACGATCAGGGACTGAGCGCTGTCAAAGTGCAGCAGCGCTGGCACATGCTGCGGGCACAAGCTGCCAAACCGCCGCAGCGCATGGGCCTCGCGGTCAGAGCGGTGCCGTGTGAGTGGCCAGCCCTCGCCCACCAGTCGCATGTAGGGCAAGGCCTGTTTGACCACCAAGCCCTTATCTGGATTGGCTCGGCTGCTCACAAAATAGACATAGTTGAGGTTGCCGTCACCGACCTCGGCGATGTCCAGGTCGGCCATGTCTCCCAACAGCTCGGTGATGACCGGCAGGGTCCGCAGGTAGTCGCCCAAGGTGCTGGCGTTGAGGGCTTGGAAGTCCATAACGTGCTGCGATAAGTTCGGTGAAAGACGGGTTTAACGCAGCATAGCGGCCACATTGCCACCGTCTACGGTGATGACGTTGCCGGTGGTTTTTTTCAACTGCGCGGACACCACAAACGCATCGGCCACATCTTGCGCGGTGACTTCCTGGCCCAGCAGGTTGCCGCCCATGTACTGCGCCTCGCTCAGGCCACGCGCCTTGGCGCGGGTGGCAATGGTCTGGTCGTTGAGCAAGCCGGTGCGGATGCGGTCGGCATTCACCGCGTTGACGCGGATGCCGTCTTTGCCATGCTCCAGCGCGTATTGCCGCACGAGTGCCAGCAAGGCGGCCTTGGAGGTGCCATAAGCACCAAAGTCAGGCCCGGGGTTGACCGCCTGTTTGGACACGTTGAACAACACCACGCCACCCAGACGCTGCTTTTTCATGATGTTCACCGCCGCCTGCGCCACCAGTTGGTGACCAAAGAAGTTCACCTCAAAACTTTGGCGCAGTTGGTCCACGGGCAGGTTCAGCATGCCGCCACCCAGCGCCACACCCGCGTTGGAGACCACGATGTCAACACCGCCAAAACGCTGGGTCACCGCCTCAAAGGCCAGACGCACCGAGTCGGCATCGGTCACATCGCAGTGCACCGGCAGCGCCAAGCGGCCGATGCGCCTGGCCACGGCGTGGGCGGCGGCATCGTCCACATCCAGCAGCGCGACCTCGGCACCCTGCGCGGCAAAGGCGCGCACCGTGGCCGCGCCAATGCCGCTGCCCGCACCGGTGACCAGCACCACCCGGCCTTGCAGTGGTTTGGCCGCTGTTTTGCCCAGCTTGGCCTGCTCCAGCGACCAGTATTCCAGGTCAAACGCGTCGGCTGGGGACACCGGCTCGTAGCAGCCACAGGCGTGCGCGTCAGAAACCACCTCGCGCCAGGAAACCATCACATCAGCGTTCACCGCCGCCTCTGCCGCCGTTTTGCCCACCGCCACCAGACCCAGTTGCGGGATGACAATGGCACGCGGCAGTGGGTCCAACTCTGTTTTGCTGCCGCCCACGCGGTTGTTGTTGTGTTCAAAATAGGCGTGGTACTGCGCAACATAGGTGGCCAGTCTGGCCTGGGTGTCGTGCACCCAATCCTCCAACTGGCCGGCCAACGGCGCCTGCAGCACCAGCGGGCGGTTTTTCATGCGGATCACATGGTCGGGGGTGGCCACGCCACGCTGGGCCACCTTGGTCTGGCCAAGCGCGTTGGCAAAGTCGATGGACTGCGGGTCGGCACGCCAGTCCAGCAGCCAGTGACTCGGGCTGTTGGGCGGGGCGATGTCCGCCAGCGCCGCGCGCAAATACGGCGCCACATCGGCCATGCTGGCCACAGGCGCCGCGGCCAAATTGTGGTGCGCCGCCGCTGCCGCGATGCGACTGGCTTTGCGTGCCTCAATGAAACCTTCGGCGCGGGTCACGAAATCAATCATGCGCTCGTACGACTGTTTGGCAGTATCCCCAAAGCTGAACAGACCGTGTTTGGCCAGCAGCAAGCCCTGCGCCTGCGGCTGGGCCTCGTGGGCACGGGCTACCACCTGGGCCAGCCCAAAACCTGGCATCACATATGGAATCCAGATCAGCTCGTCACCATAGATCTCGCGGCACAGGGCTTCGCTGTCGGGCTGGTCGGCAATCACCAGGGCGGCGACCGCGTGGGTGTGGTCGATGTAGGTCCGGTTCACATAGGCGTGCAGCAGCGCCTCTACCGAGGGGGTGGGTGCGCTGCTGTCGAGCAAATTGGTGCGCAGGGCGTTGACCATGTCTTCGTCCGACAGGTGATCGAGCTGGCGCAATTGGTGCAGCTGGTCCATGCGCACCGCCGGGTGCCCGGCGGGCTCAATGCGGGCCAGGTCCCAGCCGCTGCCTTTGACGCACAGCACGCGCACCGGGTTGCCAAGAACGTCCGGCATGCTGAGTTTGACCGAGGTGTTGCCACCGCCGTGCAAGACCAGTTTGGGGTTGGCACCAAGCAATCGTGCCGAATAGGTGCGCAAAGCCAACTCTGGCGGCACCCGGTGTGCGGCATATTTCTCAATATACGCCGCCGCGTCCAGATCACTCCACAAACTGTTCATATGGGCTTTCAAAAGGAAGTAACATAAGTTTAGATTTTTCAACAAATGTCATGTTGAAACATATTAGCAGTCTGCCCCGTTGCCCAAAGAAGACACTGCGGGCCAACCCGACCCCCCACTGATCGAGCTCAATAGGACCCTTTATGAGTACATCCAAAGCGCCCAAACCTGCCGCAAGTGGCAAAGGGACCATCAGCAGCAATGCCCCCAGCCTGGAGCCGATGCTGTCTGCCGCCTGGCTGTATTACGAAGACCAGCTGACCCAAAGTGACATTGCCGAGGTGTTGGGTGTGTCCCGCGCCTCGGTGATCAACTACCTGCATGAAGCGCGGCGCCTGGGCGTGGTCAAGATCACGCTGGACAGCGAGCACTTCACCGCCATGCGCTTGGCGCAGCGCTTGAGCCAGCAGTACGGACTGGAACGCTGCATCGTCATTCCCGACGACCAGGGCCGCCGGCCCGTGGAGGTGCGCCTGGGCGAAGCCGGGGCGCAGCTGCTCTCAACCCTGGTGGCACCGGGTGACATGCTGGGCGTGTCCTGGGGACGTACGGTGCTGGCGCTGTCCAAGGCCATCGCACCGCAGCGCGTGCCCGACTTGTCGGTCATCCAGATCACCGGCAGCATGTTGGCCACCTTCGAGTTCTCGCCCGAGCTGTGCAGCTCCAACATTGCCGACCGCTTCGGTGCGCGTTGCATCAACCTGCACGCACCCGCCTTGGTATCGCGCGCCGAGATCCGCGAGCTGCTGTACCAAGAGCCTGCGCTGATCCCGCAGCTCGAGATGCTGAAAACCTGTACCAAAATTGTCTTCGGACTCGGCCATGTGGGGGCCGACAGCACCATTTTTGCCTCCGGCGCGGTCACGCGTGAGGCCATACAACCGTATTTGTCGCAGAGCGCTGTGGGGGTGATTGCCGGGCGTTATTTCAATGCCAACGGCCAAGCCATCAAGGGGCCGCTGGATGAGCGCATGATTGGTATGACACTCGATGAGATTGATCGCATTCCGATGCGCATCTGTGTCAGCGGCGGTGTCGCCAAAGCGCCCGCTATTCGGGCCGCGCTGCAGGGTGGGCACGCCACGATTTTGGTCACCGATGAGTTGGCTGCGCAGGCGCTGGTGGATAGCCTGTAAATACCCTGTAGCATCTAAAAGCTACACCTTTTATAGCAATAAATCCTTTGTAAAACAAGGTGAAAGGCCACATAAGTCGTGAGCCTTTAAAATTGAAACGGCGTTTTATTCTGCGACAATGCAGGCCTATATCGTGTTGATAGGCTCAAACTTGGAGAAAAGCAGATGGAATTGCTGCAAAGTGCGGATTTCTGGATCAATCTGGTCAAAATTATCTGGATCAACATCATCCTGTCGGGTGACAACGCGGTGGTGATCGCCCTGGCGGCGCGTGCGGTGCCGGTGGAACAACAAAAGAAAGCGGTGCTGTTTGGTGCTGGTGCGGCGGTCATCCTGCGTATCTTGTTGACCGTGGTGGCGGTGCAATTGCTGAAGCTGCCGTTCCTGCAAATCGTGGGCGGTTTGTTGTTGCTGTGGATTGGCCTGCAACTGCTGGGTGACGATGACCACGACGAAGGCGCCGTCAAAGCCAACGGCACCTTGCTGGCGGCGATCCGCACCATCCTGATTGCCGACATCGTCATGAGCCTGGACAACGTCATCGCCGTGGCCGCCGCCGCTCAAGGCAGCACCACGCTGCTGATTGTGGGTCTGGCCATCAGCATCCCGCTGGTGGTGTTTGGCAGCACATTGATGATCAAGCTGATGGAGCGTTTCCCGATCATCGTGACCCTGGGTGCTGCCCTGATTGGCTGGGTGGGCGGTGAAACCATGGCCAGCGACGTGGCACTCAAAGACCTGATGGAACACAACCATTGGCTGCATTACGCTGCCGCCGCATGTGGTGCGGCGTTGGTGATTGGCGTCGGGCGTCTGCTGCAAAAACGCAAAGCATCGCAAAACCTGGCGTCCATCTGACACCAGTCGCCATGGGTGGATGGATCCGCCCATGGCCATCACACAAGAAGGAGACCTGCTATGACCACTTCCCAGCTGATTGCCATCGACGGCTCAGAACCCTCTGCCCAGGCGGTTGAGCAGGCCATCGCGGATGCCGCCACCCGCAAAGAGAACCCGCACCTCTACCTGGTGAATGTGCAGCCCGCGCTGCCACCAGATGTGACGCGCTTTATCGATGCAGAAACGGTGGCAGACTTTCAGCGTGAAGCTGGCGAGCAGGCGCTGGCGTCAGCCAAGGCCAGGCTAACGGCCTCGGGGCTGGTCTTCTCATCGCACATTCTGGTCGGTGAAGCGGCGCCGGTGATTGTGGCGTTTGCCGAGCAAAAGGGCTGCAGCCAGATCATCATGGGCGCCCGCGGTTTTGGCAGCGTGGTGGGCCTGATCATGGGTTCGGTCACCGTCAAGGTGGTGCACCTGTCACCGGTGCCGGTGCTGCTGGTCAAATAAACGGCGCCTGGTACAGCCAGACGGGCCGCCCGTCCGGTGCACGCAAACAGGCCTGAGGCTGCAGCGCCAGGGCCTCAAATTCCAGACTGACCAACCAGGCCCCTGGTTTGAGTTCCGCCAAAGCTTTGGTCACCGCACGCGGCATGCTCTCGGGCCGCTGAAACAGGTACACCAAGTCATAACCCGACCAATCGGCCAGCCAGATGTCACCCTGGCGCACCCGCGCCCACGGGCAACGCAGCGCGCACAGCCCACGCAGCGGCCAGCTCCATTCGATGCCGTGTAATTGGGCCTGCGGGTAAGCGTCACGCAACGCCTTGAGGCCATCACCCAGACCACAGCCAGCATCTAAAACCATAGCATTAGGCCCAATCGGAGCATGGGCTGCAAGGTCTTTTAATGCATGAACCGGGGTGGGAAACAGCGGCGCGTCGCGCCAGGCGTTGAGCGGGTAAATCAACAACAGCAACAGCAACGGCAGCAGCCAGGTCCAGGCAGGCAAACTCACTGCGCCAGACACCGCCAGCACCAGCGGAAAACCCAGGCCAATCATCAGGCGGCGCCACCAGCTGTTGCCCAACAGGCTGGCGACGACACCCAGTCCGCAAGCGCCACCCAAGGCGAACAAAGGGCTCTGGCCAATGTGCAACAGGCCAGTGAACAGCAGCCAGGCCGCCAGCCAGGTGAGCACAGCTGGCAGGGGCCAAAGGCGCGACAGGCGGTTCATAACGGCAGCACCATTGAGGTTTGTATGCGGTGATCCAACAACCCGGCTGCCAGCCCGATCACAACTTCTGCAATTTCTCGATCAAGCCGTTGAGCTCATCCAGCGAACCAAACGCAATGCTGAGCTCGCCCATTTCTTCCATGCGCCCTGCCCGTTTGACACGTTTTTTAACGCGCACTTCGACCGCAGCCATCAGCAGGTCAGACAGTTCTTCTTCGACCCGTTTGAGGTCGCGCGATTTCTCTTTTTTGGGCTTGCTGGCCACCAGCGAGAACTCGGCGCCGAGCTTTTTGACCAGGCTTTCGGCCTCGCGCACCGACATCTTTTTGGTGGCAATCTGGCTGGCAGCGGTGATCTGCATGGCTTTGTCCAGGCTCAGGAGCGCTCGGGCATGGCCCATCTCCATGTCACCGGCCATCAGCATGGTTTGCACTGGCTCGGCCAGATTCAGCAGGCGCAGCAGGTTGCTGGCAGCGCTGCGTGAACGGCCCACCGCTTGGGCGGCAGATTCGTGGGTCAGGCCAAATTCCTTGATCAGGCGCTGCAGACCTTGCGCCTCTTCCAGCGGGTTGAGGTCTTCGCGCTGCATGTTCTCGATCAGCGCCATGGCGGCGGCGGCCTCGTTGGGCACGTCGCGCACCAGCACCGGCACACTCTCCAGTCCAGCGAGCTTGGCGGCGCGGAACCGCCGCTCACCCGCGATGATCTCGAACATCGGTCGCCCGGCACCACCCTGCATGTCAGGTGCAATTTCGCTGCGTTTGAGCGCCGCATCGGCGTCGCTGAGGCGGCGCACCAGGATCGGCTGCATGATGCCTTGTGCCTTGATGGACTCGGCCAGTTCGTAGAGCGCACCTTCGTCCATGCGGGTGCGCGGCTGGTACTGGCCGGCCACCATGTCGCTGAGCAAAAGTGTGGAGGGCTGACCACTGTTGCCAGCACTGGCGGACGCCGCGTCCGTGCCGAGCAATTCGTCAACAGTGGGGCCCAACAAGGCTTCCAGCCCGCGCCCCAGGCCTTTGGGTTTTTTGGTGACCATGTGTGTCTCCCTTTTCAGATGTTGATCAGTTCGTGTAGCAGCGCCTGTCCGTCGGGCCAAGTGCCCAAGCCAGATGCGCTGTTGATATGGCCGCGTGCGCCGATGTTCACCAACCGGGAACCCCAGGCGCCGGCAAATTGGGTGGCGCGTGCCAGCGTGCAATACGGGTCATCGCTGCTGGCCACCAGTGTGCTGGGAAACGGCAAGGCGGCAAGAACCAGTGGGGTCCAGCTGCTCAGCACCGGGCTCAACTCTTCGCGCTCAGCATCGCCTGGCGCAACCAGCAGTGCCGCCTTGACCCGATGGGTGTTGTGAGAATGGGCCGCCCACGCTGCCACCAGTTGGCAGCCTAAGCTGTGTGCCACCAGCACGGCGGGGCCATCCAACGACAGCAGAACCTCTTCCAGCCGACCCATCCAGTCGCCACGCAAGGGGTGCATCCAGTCGTGCTGCTCCACACGCTGAAAACCTTGTTGCGCCTGCCACAGGCTTTGCCAGTGCAGTGGATCGGAGTTTTGCCAGCCCGGCAGAAGGAGGATGTTCTCGGATTTCATAACTACTGTTTTGATAGCTACTGGCGCAAGTATTGATGAGGCCAGCAGCCAATTTGGTTACATTTTTTTAATACGCTCTACCATCTCGGTGGCAAAGGTGACAAAGGCCTGTGCGCCTTTACTCGACGGGTCGAACACCACACCCGGCACACCGTAACTGGGTGCTTCGGCCAGACGCACGTTGCGGGGAATCACGGTGTCGAACACTTTGTCGTCAAACCGGGCCTTGAGCTGGTCACTCACCTGTTGCTGCAAAGTGATACGCGGATCGAACATCACCCGCAGCAGGCCGATGATGGCCAGGTCTTTGTTCAGATTGGCATGCACCTGCTTGATGGTGTTGACCAGGTCGGCCAGACCTTCCAGTGCAAAGTACTCGCACTGCATCGGCACAATCACGCCATTGGCACAACACAAGCCATTGAGGGTGAGCATCGACAGGCTGGGTGGGCAATCAATCAGCACAAAGTCGTAGTCGGCATCGACCTCAGCCAGCGCGGTCTTCAGGCGTTTTTCACGGCGTTCCAGGCTGACCATCTCAACCTCGGCCCCGGCCAGTTCACGGTTGGCGGCCAGGATGTCATACCCACAGCCGGCTTCAACCAGCTTGGCACTTTGCACACGGGCTTCACGCACCGATGCGGTTTCCAGAAGCACATCGTAGACACTGAGTTCCAGCTTACGCTTATCCACCCCTGAGCCCATGGTGGCATTGCCTTGGGGATCCAAATCCACCATCAGCACCCGCTGACCGACCTTGGCCAGACCAGCGGCCAAATTGACGGTGGTGGTGGTCTTGCCAACGCCACCCTTTTGGTTGGCAATGCAGAAGATTTTGGCCATAAAAAGCAAACTCAGAGTGAAGAAGGAACTGACAACATCAATGTTTCACGTGAAACAGCAACCAACCGGCTTAGTGTGAGACTGCCAGTTTGAGGCCGCGCATGAAAATCTTTGAACTTGAAGGTCTGTGAGTTTACGTTGGAATAATTGAAGGACCCATATCGGATGACCATCGGTTGTTGACTCGCCCGCTGTGGACTCAGCGGCGGATACCACCGTGTCGTATCCCCAGCCTATGGTCCCTTTCGCCGCACTGTGGCGCCACCCCAAGACCACTGCTGCTATGGTGTTCTTTTGTCACCACGGGAACACCCACACCACACGGAATCAGTTGGACGATGCCTTTTATGTCGATCAGCAAGGAGGTCGAAGGTCAGGCGACGCGAAACAAAACCTGTTACCCAACTGATTACAGCGCGGCAGAAAGACCCTCAACCGATCAAACAGACCGCATCCAGACAATACACCGCTCCGCCCCCAGCCCCGGCACGTCCAGCTGTTCCACGTGAAACACAGACACATTCCGAGGCAAAGCAGCTATTTCCTCTGCCGGGTGTTTGCCCTTCATGGCCATCCAAATGCCCTGCTCTGCCAAGGCCTGGACCGACCAGTTGGTGAAGTCCAGCAGCGAAGCGAAAGCGCGCGAGCTGACCACCTGGTAGCTGTCAGTGAGGTTTTCAACTCGGGCGTGGACGCCTTTCAGATTAGGCAACTTCAGCGTCACCGCCACCTGCTGGATAAACGCCGCCTTCTTGGCTACCGTATCCACACAGTGCACGGTAATGTCTGAGCAGCATATGGCAATCACCACGCCCGGCAAGCCCGCACCAGAACCGACATCCAGCAGATGTATGCCAGCTTCACCTTTGCTTGAACTGGCATCAGCGCTAGGCATATCCACCAACTGCTGCCGCAACGGCATCACCACCGCCAAACTGTCCAGCAGGTGATGCGTCAACATCTCTGCCGGGTCACGCACTGCCGTCAGGTTGTAGACCTTGGTCCACTTTTGTATCAGGCTCAGATAGTCCAGCAGCCGACCCACTTGATCGTCCGTGAGTACCAACCCCAGTGTGCGCAAGCCCTGGCGCAGCGGCGCTTCCAATTGACTCATTCGGCCTCCACCTTGTTCGTGTCTGGCTTACTGGCAACAATTCCATCACGACGCTTGTCAGCGTCTGGGGCGAAGCCCTTGAACTTGGTTTTCTTCAGATGAATGGTCAGCAACGATATCGTGGCCGGCGTGATTCCTGACAAGCGCGAAGCCTGTCCCAGTGTTTCGGGTTTGTGCCGGTTGAGTTTTTGCCGCGCCTCAATGCTCAACGCCGCCACCTGCATGTAGTCAAGATCCTGTGGCAGCTTGAGGTTTTCATAGTGAGACGCACGCTGCACATCATCTTTCTGACGATCAATATAGCCAGAATACTTGCTGGCAATCTCAACCTGTTCAATCACAGAAGCAGCCAACGACGCGGCATCGTCACTCTGCTCTGTTTCACGTGAAACATCACCCGTCAACTCAGCAGAAACATACTTGCCACCATCCAAAGACATCAGCGACGCGTAGCTCACACCCGGCCGACGTAACAGATCGGCAAGGTTGTACTCGTGCTCTAGCGCCTTGCCAAACACACGCTCAGCCTCGGCTGTCTCCAGATTTTTCGGGCTGACCCAGATCGAACGCAGGCGTTCTGTTTCACGTGAAACAGCGTCACGTTTTCGACTGAATGCTTCCCAGCGCACGTCATCCACCAGACCCAATTGGCGGCCCACTTCGGTCAGACGCGCATCGGCATTGTCCTCACGCAGCTGCAGGCGAAACTCGGCGCGGCTGGTGAACATGCGATAAGGCTCGGTCACGCCTTTGGTGATCAGGTCATCCACCATCACCCCCAAATAGGCTTCGTCCCGTGCCGGCACCCAGATCTCTGGCTGATAGCTGATGCTGCCAGCGGCACTGGCCGCGCTGTTACCACCCCCCAGGTTACGCGCCTGCAGGGCTGCATTGATCCCCGCAAACAGGCCTTGTGCCGCAGCCTCTTCGTAACCGGTGGTGCCATTGATTTGTCCGGCAAAAAACAGACCGCTGATGACCCGGGTCTCAAAACTGCTCTTGAGCTGCTGTGGATCAAAGTAGTCGTACTCGATCGCGTAACCAGGCCGAAGGATGTGGGCGTTCTCCAGCCCAACCATGCTGCGCACCAGTGCGTACTGGATGTCAAATGGCAAGCTGGTACTGATGCCGTTGGGGTAATACTCGTGGGTCGTCAGGCCCTCGGGCTCCAGAAAAATCTGATGGCTGTCCTTGTCGGCAAAGCGGTTGATCTTGTCTTCCACACTTGGGCAATACCGTGGACCCACCCCTTCGATCTTGCCGGTGAACATCGGGCTGCGGTCAAAGCCGCTGCGGATAATGTCATGGGTGCGCTCATTGGTATGGGTGATCCAGCAGGGCATCTGCTGCGGATGCTGCTCTGCCCGGCCCAGAAAACTGAACACCGGCATCACCGGGCTCATGCCGCCGGGCATGCCGTCGCCGGGTTGTTCGGTGCAGCGGCTGAAATCGATCGAGCGACCATCAATGCGCGGTGGCGTGCCCGTTTTCAAGCGCCCTTGCGGCAGCTTGAGCTCCTTCAGGCGCGCGCTCAATGACACCGCCGGCGGATCACCCGCACGCCCGGCGGCGTAGTTGTTCAGGCCAACATGGATCTTGCCGTCCAGGAAAGTGCCCGCCGTCAGCACCACGGTGCTAGAACGAAAGCGAATGCCCACCTGGGTCACCGCCCCCACCACCCGGTCGCCCTCGACCATCAGGTCATCCACCGCCTGCTGGAACAACCACAGATTGGGTTGGTTCTCCAGCCGCTTGCGGATCGCCGCCTTGTACAGAATGCGGTCGGCCTGGGCGCGGGTGGCGCGCACCGCCGGACCTTTGCTGGAATTCAAAATCCGGAATTGCACGCCCCCCTCATCGGTGGCAGCGGCCATGGCGCCGCCCAGCGCGTCCACTTCCTTGACGAGATGGCCTTTGCCAATGCCACCAATCGACGGGTTGCAGCTCATCTGCCCCAGCGTCTCGATGTTGTGGCTCAGCAGCAAGGTCTTGCAGCCCATGCGGGCGGCTGCCAGGGCAGCCTCGGTACCGGCATGGCCGCCGCCGACGACGATCACGTCAAAGTGTTGGGGGTAAAGCATGGTGTTTCCATCGAATGGGCGGGTAAAAAATCGGCGCTCGCCCGGCGCCTGTGTGAAGGGTCGCAATTTTACCGAAGCCCTCTAAAACCACGTCTCTCGGCCTGGGTCGTCAGCAAAGTCAGGCTTCTTCGGGAGCACAATGGATGTTTGCAGTTTCAGTAAAACCTTTTGAAACAGGACAATCCATGGCATCCGGAAAAATTCTTGTCGCCCAGGGAGGCGGCCCCACAGCAGTCATCAACCAATCGCTCGTCGGCGTCGCCCTTGAAGCCCGACGCTTCAGCCAGATCGGGCATATTTACGGCGCACGGCACGGTGTGCGCGGCATCGTCGATGAGAACTTTGTCGACCTCACCCAAGAAACCAGCCACAACCTGGAACTGGTGGCCAACACCCCGTCCAGCGCTCTGGGCTCCACCCGCGACAAGCCAGATGCGGCCTACTGTCATGAGATCTTCAAGGTGCTGCAGGCCCATGAAATCGAGCATTTTTTCTACATCGGCGGCAACGATTCCAGTGACACGGTGCGCATCGTCAGCGAAGAGGCACAAGCCGCCAACTACCCGCTGCGTACCATTCACATCCCCAAAACCATTGACAACGACCTGGTCGGCAGCGACCACACGCCCGGCTTCCCATCAGCCGCACGCTTTGTGGCGCAAGCTTTTGCCGGTGCCAATCTGGACAACGCTGCCCTGCCCGGTGTCTATGTGGGTGTGGTCATGGGGCGCCACGCTGGTTTTCTAACGGCTGCGGCTGCACTGGGCAAAAAGTTCCCGGACGACGGCCCGCACCTGATCTACCTGCCCGAGCGTACCTTTGTGCTGGAGAAGTTCCTCGCCGACGTGAAGGCCGCGTACGAACGATTTGGCCGCTGCGTGATTGCGGTCTCGGAAGGCATCCACGATGCGACGGGCATTCCCATTGCCACTTTGCTGGCCAAAAAAGTGGAGCGTGACGCCCACGGCAATGTGCAACTCTCAGGCAACGGCGCGCTAGCGGATCTGTTGTGTGAGGAGATCAAATCCAAACTCCACATCACACGGGTGCGCGGCGACACTTTTGGCTACATGCAGCGTTCGTTCATTGGCTGCGTCTCGGACGTGGACCAGCGCGAGGCGCGTGAGGTCGGTGAAAAAGCGGTGCAGTTCGCCATGTGGGGTGACCGCGATGGCTCGGTGGCCATCAAGCGCACCGGTTTTTATTCGGTCGACTACGAGTTGCTGCCGCTGACTGCGGTGGCTGGCAAAACACGCACCATGGAAGACGAGTTCATCACCGCCAGTGGCACCGACGTGACCGACGCTTTCCGCATGTACCTGCGCCCGCTGCTGGGCTCCAAAATGCCAGACGCCTTTCGCTTGCGGCACAACCCGATCGCCAAGGTTTTGCATAAATAAGGGCTGTAGCCCTTATTTACAAAGGGCCAAACGCTATTGTTTTTGTATATTGATGCAATGCGCACGGCGTATGCGTGATGCCAATCATGGTCGGTGCAGGCGGGTGGCCATCCGCCTGCACCAGCACAGATACCATCTGATAAATTCCTCTTTTGATAGCGCTTGAGCCAGACAAATCAAGGGCTAGAAGACAAAATCGGGCCTTGTTAATCACCCCGCAAAAACAGGACATCCTGACTGCGCGGCCAGACAAAATGACGATGCGGATTAGCATCGTGCGAGCGCTGCCTTTGCCGGTTGCGGTGTGGCACTGAGACCATCATTTTTTCCAGATCACCGCATGAAACTTTATTACGCGACTGGCGCCTGCTCGTTGGCGCCACACATTGCCCTGAAAGAATCAGGCCTGAGCTTTGAGACCATCGCGGTCGACACAAGCACCCACACCTTGGCCGACGGAACCGATTACTACAGCATCAACGCGCTTGGTTATGTACCAATGCTGGTGCTTGATGACGGCAGACTCCTGCATGAGGTCGCCGTGATCCTGCAATACGTGGCTGACCAGGTGCCCGAGCGCCAACTGGCTCCCGCCAGCGGCACGTATGAACGCGCCAAGCTGCAGGAGTGGCTCAATTTCATAGCTACCGAACTGCACAAAGGCTTTTCGCCGCTGTTTACATTGAAGGTGGGGGCTGAGCCCCTGAAAGCGCGTCTGGAGGCCCGCTTACAATGGATTGATAGCGAGTTGAGTGGCAAAAGCTACTTGATGGGTGATGTCTTCACCGTCGCTGATGCTTACCTTTTTGTAGTGCAAAGTTGGTGCAAGTACTGCGGTATAGATGTGTCAGCCCTGATGAACTTGAACGCCTTTGCCTGCCGGATGGAGGCTCGTCCTGCCGTACAAGCCGCTTTGCGTGCCGAAGGTTTGTTGAAATAGGCCGCTGGCCACCGCGTACTCTCTGAATCAAGGTCTGTTCATGATTTTCGAAAAACCTGGTAGCTGCCAACTGGACACATCTTTGACTTCCATGGCGACTGTTCCCCCAACCCCGGTGGTGGTGCCAGATTACTTGGAGAAGACCTACTGGTGGGCCTATACCCACCCCAATGCGGTGCGGGTGTTTGAACGCCAGTGGTTGGTCAACCTGATTTTGTGGGGCAATTTTTCGCGCCTGCGCGACCTGGCCTTGGAAGATTTGGGTCAGGTCATCACGGGCCAGGTGCTGCAAGTCGCCTGCGTGTACGGCAACCTGACCGAGCAATTGGTGCGCCGCCTTGACCCACAAGCCCACCTGAGTGTGATCGACGTGGCGCCCGAGCAAATCAAAAACCTGCACAGAAAACTCAACGACAAACGCCAGGTCAGCATCCTGCAACAAGATGCCTCCAATCTGGGTTTTATGGATGCCAGCCAAGACAGCACGCTGGTGTTTTTCCTGTTGCATGAAATGCCGGTGGATGTGCGCCGCAAAACCGTGGCCGAGGCGCTGCGTGTCACCAAGCCGGGTGGCAAGGTCATTTTTGTCGACTACCACAAGCCGTTGGCCAGCAGCCCGTTTCGCTACATCATGGTACCGATTCTGACCACGCTGGAACCGTTTGCCATGGACTTGTGGCAACACGAAATCACCGAATGGCTGCCCGCACCGGACTGCTACAGCCACATCGAAAAGCAAACTTATTTCGGTGGCCTGTATCAAAAGGTCGTCATCACCCGCTAAAGCGGTAACTGGCCCCGATGCACTTGGGGCTGTGGGCGGGGCATAAGATAATCCGAAACCTTTTGTTGTTGGCGCGTCCTTGAACACTTCACCCACCTTGACACTTTCCAAACTTGGCTGCACCAAGGGTGGGCGCCAGCTTTTCAAGGATGTCGATAACACGCTGCACGCGGGTCACTGGCTGTATGTGACCGGCGCCAACGGCGTGGGTAAAACCAGCTTGCTGCGCATGCTGTGCGGTTTGGCCCCGGTGGAAGACGGTCAGATCCTCTGGAACAACACCCCCATTGGTTCACAGCATGAGAGTTATCGGCAAGACCTGTGTTATCTGGGCCACCTCAACGCCTTGCAGGAATCGATGTCGGTCCAGGAAAACCTGTTGTTCACCTCAGCGCTGGGCGGTCTGGCTCTTGATGCACAGCAGGCCAAGTCAGTGCTGGCACGTTTTGGCTTACACGGGCGTGCACAACAACTGGTGCGCCACCTGTCACAGGGGCAAAAGCGGCGGGTCGCCCTGTCGCGACTGGCGCTCAGTCGGGCGCGGCTGTGGGTGCTGGACGAGCCTTATGTGGCGATGGACGAGGCCGGCATCCAGATGCTGTCAGACTTGATTGCTGGCCACCTGGACCAAGGTGGTCTGGCCGTGATCACCAGCCACCAGCGGGTGCCAGTGGGTAGCCACCCCGCGCAACTTCTGGAATTGACATCAGCATGACAGACACCACACCCTCTTTGGGCACTGGCTCGGTCATGCTGGCCGTGATCCGGCGCGAAATCGCCTTGGGTCTGCGCCAAAAAGGCGAGGTGCTGACACCGCTGGTGTTTTTCATGGTGATTGCCAGTTTGTTCCCCTTAGGTGTGGGAGCTGAATCTGGTTTGCTGCTGCGCATGGCGCCCGGCGTGTTGTGGGTCAGCGCGCTGCTGGCAGCCATGTTGTCTTTGCCGCGTATGTTCGCCACGGACTATGCCGATGGCTCGCTGGAGCAAATGGTGTTGTCCCCCACCCCATTGGCGCTGCTGGTGCTGTCCAAGGCGCTAGCGCATTTTCTGCTTTCGGGCTTTCCGCTGGTGCTGATGGCACCGGTGTTGGGCCTGCAATTTGGTTTGGACAGCCGAGCGCTTGGTATTTTGATGCTGAGCCTGCTTCTGGGTACCCCAACCTTGAGCCTGATTGGCAGCATTGGCGCCGCCTTGACCCTGGGTGTGCGCGGCGCCGGGGTGTTGTTGTCCTTGTTGATTCTGCCGCTGTATATCCCGGTGCTGATTTTTGGCGCTGGGGCTGTGGAAGCAGACGCTGCCGGTCTTGGCTTTGGCGGCCATCTGTCGCTGCTGTCCGCCCTGCTGGTTCTCTCCTTTTTCTTTTCGCCAATCGCAACCGCCGCTGCCTTGAGGATTTCTCTGGAATGAAAACACGCGTCGTTCACTGGTTCAAATATGCGTCGCCGCAAAGCTTTTATGCGCTGGCTGGCAAGATGTGGCCCTGGTTTGCCGCCCTTGCCACCGTGCTGGCTGCGGTGGGCTTGTGGATTGCCTTCTTCGTCGCTCCCGTCGACGCGCAGCAGGGGCAGGGTTACCGAATTATTTTTGTGCATGTGCCAGCGTCACAACTGTCGATGCTGATTTATCTGGTGATGGCTGCCTGGGCGGGCTTGGGGCTGGCGTTCAACACCCGCCTGTCAGGCATGATGGCCTGTGCGCTGGCCCCGACCGGAGCGCTGTTCGCCTTCTTGTCCTTGATCACTGGCGCACTGTGGGGTAAACCTATGTGGGGCGCCTGGTGGGTATGGGATGCGCGCCTGACTTCCGAGCTGATTTTGCTGTTTCTCTACTTGGGTTTCATGGCCTTACATGCCAGCATCGACGACCCGCGCCGTGCCGACAAAGCCAGTGCGGTATTGGCACTGGTGGGTGCGGTGAACGTGCCGATCATTTACTTTTCAGTCAAATGGTGGAACACCCTGCACCAGGGTGCCTCGGTGTCGCTCAAGGGCAGCTCGATGGCCAGCACCATGCTGACCGGCATGCTGATCATGGTGCTGGCATTCTGGATGTATGCCATTGCCATCGCCTTGTTCAGGGTACGCAACATCATCTTGGATCGGGAACGTCATACAGAGTGGGTGAAACATGCAGTGGCATAGCTGGGCAGAATTTTGGGAGATGGGGGGCTACGGCTTCTACGTCTGGGGTAGTTTTGGTGTGACGGCGCTGGTGGTCATTGCCGAGATCTGGCAGTTGCGTGCGCAACGCCGGGCGCTGCGACGAAACCTTTTGAACGAAACCAACTCAAATTAACCAGCCCACTGATCACCCCCATCATGAAACCTCGTCACAAACGCGCCGCCATCATTGCCGGTGGCCTCGCAGCCATTGGGCTTGCCGCTTACTTTGTGCTCAATGCCTTTGAGAGCAACCTGGTCTTCTTTTTTACCCCGAGCCAAATCGCGTCTGGTGAAGCACCCAAAAACCGGACCTTTCGCGTCGGTGGAATGGTCAAGGAAGGTTCTCTCAAGCGCGACAACCTGACCGTGAATTTTGTTGTGACCGACACCGCCAAAGAGGTCACCGTGTCTTACACCGGCATCCTGCCTGACCTGTTCAAGGAAGGCAAAGGGGTGGTTGCCCAGGGCAAGCTGGATGGCAGTGGGCACTTCACAGCATCCGAAGTGCTGGCCAAACACGACGAGAACTACATGCCACCTGAAGCCAAGCACGCCATGGACCAAGCCCAGCTCAACAAAGCCGCCGCATCCCTCAAATAGCTTTGGGTTCACTGATATTTACCGATGAGCACGCCATGATTCCTGAAATTGGACATTTCTCACTGATTCTTGCCATGCTGGTCGCTCTGATCACCGGGGTACTGAGCATCGCCGGTGGACAGCGGGGTCGTGCTGACTGGATGGCATTGGCACGGCCAGGCGCACAGGCCTTGTGGTTGCTCACCGCGTTGGCCTTTGCATGCTTGACCTATGCATTTCTAACCAATGATTTTTCTGTCTCTTATGTCGCAGAGCACTCCAACACAAAACTGCCGAGCATCTACCGGCTGGCCGCGGTGTGGGGTGGCCATGAAGGCTCGCTGTTGCTCTGGCTGGTGATGTTGTGCAGCTGGATGATGGCGATATCGCTGTTTTCTCGGCAACTGCCTGACGAAATGGTGTCGCGTGTGCTGGGTGTGATGGCACTCATTGCATTTGGTTTTTTGGTGTTCATGCTGTTTACCTCCAACCCGTTTCTACGGCTTGGAGATATCCCCGCAGACGGCCGTGATCTGAACCCGCTGTTGCAAGACCCAGGCCTGGTGTTCCACCCGCCCATGCTCTACATGGGGTATGTCGGCATGTCGGTGCCGTTCGCCTTTTCGATTGCCGCCCTGCTCAATGGTCGCCTGGATGCCGCTTGGGCTCGCTGGACCCGCCCTTGGGCAACAGCCGCCTGGATTTGCCTGACCATTGGCATCGCCATGGGCTCATGGTGGGCCTATTACGAACTGGGCTGGGGTGGCTGGTGGTTCTGGGACCCGGTAGAAAACGCCTCCTTTCTGCCCTGGCTGGTTGGCACCGCATTGATCCACTCACTGGCTGTGACGGAAAAGCGCGGCCTGTTCAGAAGCTGGACCATCATGCTGTCGCTGATCGCTTTTTCACTGAGCCTGCTGGGAACCTTCCTGGTGCGCTCAGGCGTGTTGACCTCCGTACACGCCTTTGCATCTGATCCCAAACGCGGGGTGTTCATTCTGTTGTTTCTGGCGCTGGTGGTGGGCAGCTCGCTGGTCTTGTTTGCCGCTCGTTCCGGCAAAGTGCGCTCGGGCGGTTCTTTTGCCTTGGTGTCGCGTGAAACCTTTTTACTGCTCAACAACGTGTTGCTGACCACTGCCGCCGCTGCGGTGTTGCTGGGTACGGTTTATCCCCTGATCATCGATGCGCTCAACCTTGGCAAATTGTCTGTTGGGCCACCTTATTTCAACAGCGTATTTGCGCCCATCATGCTGCCTGTTTTGTTCTTCATGGTGGTCGGCTCCTTCGCGCGCTGGAAAACCGACACCGTGGCAAATCTGATCAAAAAACTCAGCCCTGTTGCGGTGGTGTCGGTTCTGCTGGGCTGCGGCGCCCCCTTCCTGGCGGGTTCCTGGTCAGCGCTGGTGGCGCTGGCCTTGTCCTTGGTGTTCTGGATCGTGCTGGGTTCATGCCTGCAAATCTATCGCCAACTCAAAGACACTGTGAATTGGACATCAACGCCGATCTCCTTTTGGGGCATGCATGTGGCCCACGTTGGTATTGCGGTCTGCGTGGTTGGCATCACCATGGTGAAGGGTTATGAAACCGAAAAAGATGTGCGTATGACGATTGGCGACACGGTAGAGGTTGGCGGCTACACCTTGCGCTTGACGGGCATCAGCCAAAAACCAGGCCCCAACTACAACGCCGATGTCGGCTCGGTAGAACTCATCAAGAACCAGCAGGTCCTGAAAACCCTTTATCCTGAGAAACGCAGCTACTTCTCGTCCACCATGCCGATGACAGAAGCAGCGATTGACAGCGGATTCACCCGCGATGTGTATGTGTCATTGGGTGAAAAGCTGGAGAGCACCGGCCAACCCGCCTGGGCCGTCCGTGTCTACCACAAGCCGTTTGTGCCATGGATCTGGCTTGGTTGTCTGCTCATGGCCTTGGGTGGTGGCATGGCGGTGCTGGACAAACGTTATCGGCGCAAGCTGACAGCCAAGTGGACAGGGACTGAGGTGAAAGGTGTGACGGCATGAAAAAAGCCTACATACCACTGGGTATTTTTGTCGTTTTGCTGGTTTTTCTGGGGATTGGTCTGACCCGTGACCCGCGCGAGATCCCTTCGCCACTGATTGGCAAACCAGCGCCCGAGTTTTCAGCCCCCGTGCTGGACAACCCGGCTTTGCAGATCACCAAACAAGACATGTTGGGCAAGGTGTGGCTGCTCAACACCTGGGCGTCCTGGTGTGTCGCTTGCCGCGAAGAACACCCTTTGTTGGTCGAGTTTGCCAAAACCAAAACGATTCCGATCATTGGCCTGGATTACAAAGACAAGGATCAAGATGGCCTGAAGTGGCTGGCCCGTTATGGCAATCCGTATGACGTCGCCATTGCCGACCGGGATGGCCGCATTGGCATCGATTTTGGTGTGTATGGTGTACCAGAGAGCTTCTTGATCGACAAGTCGGGTGTCATTCGTTACAAACAAATTGGCCCCTTCACTCCTGAAGTCATACAAAACAAACTGCTGCCCCTGATCCGGGAATTACAAAAATGAAATTCTGGCTTGGCTTTTTTCTCTGCTGGCAGTTGGTAACGCCCACGTTTGGCAACGAAGCCCCAGCCTTGGCAGACGACCCGGTGGTCGAACAACGTTTGATCAGCATCGCTGAAGAACTGCGTTGTCTGGTGTGCCAGAACGAGTCATTGGCTGGCTCTCGCGCCGAGTTGGCCAACGATTTGCGCCGCGAGGTTCGCGCCCTCATCAAATCCGGCAAAACAGACGCTGAAATCAAAGATTTTTTGGTCAGCCGGTATGGCGACTTTGTGCTGTACAAACCGCCGGTCAAACCAACCACCTGGCTGCTGTGGTTTGGCCCCTTGTTGTTGTTACTGGGCGCCATCTGGCTGCTGATCAGCACCATCCGCAACAGCCAGAAAAATGCTAACAGCGATGTGCTTGACGAGACCAAGCGCGCCAGGGCGCAAGCCCTCTTACAAAACACTGATTCTCCAAAATGACTGTTTTTATTGGTATCGCAGCGCTCATGACGCTGCTGCTGGTGGCGTGGCTGATTTATCCACTGCTGCGTTCAAAACAAACCGCTGGCATGTCTGCTGAGCGATTGAACATCGATATCCACCGCGATCAGCTCAGAGCGCTGGAAGCCGACCTGGACCGTGGCGTGATCAGCCAACAAGACTTCGAAGCCACTCGTGATGAATTGCAACTGCGTCTACTGGACGACACCGAAAGCCACGACACCCCACAGCGGCATCACGCCGCCAGTTTCTGGCGTGCCAAGCGCACGGCATGGCTGCTTGGCTTGACCACACCGGCCTTGGCCCTTGGTCTCTATTTGCAATTGGGCACACCAGCAGCCATCGATCCGGTGGCAAACACGGCGGCAGATGAACAGCAAATCAGAAAGATGGTTGACACGCTGGCTGCCAAGCTTCAAGCCAATCCCGACAATCCCAAGGGCTGGGCCATGCTGGCACGCTCCTACAAAGTCTTGGGGCGATTGGATGAGGCCAAAAAGGCCTTTGAAAAAGCAGGTGACTATGTCCACACCGATCCAGATGCCTTGCTCGATTACGCCACCTTGCTGGGTACCCTCAATGGCAGCAAGCTCGACGGCCAAGCGGCGCAAATGATTGACGAAGTGCTCAAACTCAACCCAGACCATCCCAACGGGCTGATGCTGTCGGGCATCAGTGCCTACCAACGCGCTGATTACGCCAGTGCGGTCAAGCAATGGGACAAGTTACTCACCCTGCTCGACCCCAACTCCCCTGACGCACAGCAGATCCAGGCCAATATCGACGATGCCCGGGCCCAGGGCAAACTCCCGCCAAGCACCAGCAAACCTCCGCCAGCAGCGGCTGGTGCCCCAACAGGCAGCGCAACACCCGAGATGATCAACCAGATGGTGGAGCGCCTGGCCAACCGCCTGAAAGACAACCCCAACGACTACCCAGGCTGGGCACGTCTGGCCAACGCCTACAAAGTTCAGGGCCGACTCGATGAGGCGCTACAAGCGTTTGGCAAGACAGGCCCTCTGTTGGACACCGACGCCAACATCATCACCCAATACGCCGACCTGTTGGCCACGCGTGCCAAAGGCAATTTCGCGGGGCAACCAATCGCTCAGGTCAACAAGGCCTTGCGCATTGATCCCAAACAGCCCAATGCGCTCATGATGGCCGCACAGGCAGCCTACCAAGCCGCTGACTACAACACCGCCATCCGTCACTGGGAAACCGTCCTTAGCGTGCTGCCCAGCGGCTCAGAAGACAGCAAACTCGTCGCCAACGAGATCGCAGATGCCAAAGCCAAGCTAGCCGCGCCAACAAAACGCTGAGCACTTTTCTCAACCAAGCTGCCACCAACCAGATTCGGGCTTTGCCTGAATCTGGTTTTTTTTCGCCCAAAGCAGCCATCCAACCCCATATTTGCCAAAAATTGCCGCCTTGGATAAGGCTGTGAATAATGTGTCTTGAAAATCAGACTTATCCACACCGATTTTTTTTTTCTGAAGTTGTTCATTTTCCGGGAACACTTGCAAAGCGCGAGCGTACACAGGATTTTTAAGAAGACAAGTCTATGTTTTATATTAAGAAAAAGGACTTATCCACGGAAAGTGGCGATCCTTATCTGCTACTACTAATTGATATTCCAAGAAATAAATAAAGACAAGGTTAAACTTTTTTCACCGTTTGATGAAATCGCCAAAGATCGATCTGAGCTTGTGCATAAACTGAAATTTCCTTGGCTTGTGCGGCGTTTTGGCGGTGCAATCAAGTAACATTTGGGTCTGGCTCGATCACGTCGACCCACACCACCGTCTTTATTCGCATCAACCCCCTGCTTAACGCCTGCTTCGCACCTAACGCTTGTGACTGACTCCTTCGAAATCAAAAGTGCCCAGCTACCGCTGATGTCACTTGTCACCAAAACGGCAGATTTGAAAAAAGTCGCCGTGGAGTTGCTCCAGAGTTATGGACCTGCCAGCGATAGCGCTGACTTTTTTGAGCAAGACGCGGTTGTCATTGACTGCGCGAAAAATCAGATTGAGGTCGATGCCGCCGGACTGCAAGCTTTGATAGCTGCGCTGCACGATTGCCACCTGAACCCTGTCGCTTTTCGTGGCACGCTTGACGCGGACAACCAAGTGGCGACAACTCTGGGTTTGGTGATAGCCGCGCCAGAAGTCACCCGCAGCAAAGTCGCGACCGAATCCGCCAAGGCGGCATCAGCGCCTGTGGAAGTGGTCAAAGAAGTCGTGACAGAGGTGATACGGGAAGTGGTGCGCGAAGTGCCCGTGCCAGGCCCAAGCACCCTGCTGATCGACAAACCCATCCGCTCAGGGCAAAAGGTGTATGCCCGCGGTGCTGATCTGGTGGTGCTGGCCATGGTCAACCAGGGGGGGGAAATTGTGGCGGACGGCAATATCCATGTGTATGCCCCTTTGCGTGGCAAAGCCATGGCGGGGGCCAGTGGCAACGTGAATGCCCGAATTTTTTCAACTTGCCTGGAGCCGGAGTTGATTTCCATTGCCGGGGTGTACCGCACCAGCGAAAATCCCCTGGCAGCAGACATCCAGGGCAAGGCTGCGCAAGTGCGTTTGAGCGATGATGGCCAAGAGAAGCTTCTGTTTGAAGCCCTGAAATCCTGACGGTGTTGCGCAAGGCAAGACCTCATTCCTGTTTGAAAGACTGTGTAGTTATGACAAAAATCATTGTGGTGACCTCTGGCAAAGGCGGTGTTGGCAAAACCACGACCAGCGCCAGTTTTGCAACCGGCTTGGCACTGCGCGGCCACAAAACAGCGGTGATTGACTTCGACGTGGGCCTGCGCAACCTCGACTTGATCATGGGTTGTGAACGCCGTGTGGTCTACGACCTGATCAACGTCATCCATGGTGAAGCCAATTTGAACCAGGCGCTCATCAAGGACAAGCAGTGTGACAACCTCTATGTTCTGGCCGCCTCTCAAACCCGTGACAAGGATGCCTTGACACAAGACGGCGTGGGCAAGGTGCTGGCTGACTTGACTGCTATGGATTTTGAATTCATCGTTTGCGACTCACCCGCTGGCATCGAAACCGGTGCGCTGATGGCCATGCATTTCGCTGACGAAGCGCTGGTGGTCACCAACCCGGAAGTCTCCTCGGTGCGTGACTCAGACCGCATTCTGGGCATGTTGTCGAGCAAAACCAAGCGTGGCATGGCCGCTGAAGAACCCGTCAAAGAGCACCTGCTGATCACCCGCTACAACCCGGCGCGGGTTAACCAAGGCCAGATGTTGTCTTTGCAGGACATTCAAGACATCTTGCGCATCAAGCTCATTGGTGTGATTCCTGAGAGTGAAGCGGTGCTGCAAGCCTCCAACCAGGGCGTGCCAGCGGTGCACCTGAATGGCAGCGATGTTTCTGAAGCCTACAAAGACGTGGTGTCGCGTTTTCTGGGCGAAGACAAACCCATGCGTTTTATCGACGCGCCCAAGCAAGGCCTGCTCCAGCGCTTGTTCGGGAGTAAATAAAACATGTCTTTTTTCTCATTTTTTCTGGGCGAAAAAACGAAGTCGGCCAGCGTCGCCAAGGAACGCCTGCAAATCATCCTGGCCCACGAACGCAGTGGCCGCAGCCCTGCCACACCCGACTACTTGCCTGACCTGCAGCGCGAGTTGATCGCCGTGATCAGCAAGTACATCCAGATCGATCAGGATGACATCAAAGTCAACTTGGAGCGCCAAGACAACCTCGAAGTGCTGGAAGTCAAAATCGAGCTGCCAGACAAGCGCTGAGGAAGTCGCCCGGCTTGCAACGTATTTATATACGTTTTAGGCCTCTAGCCCTTATATATAAAGGGCTAGTAGCTCTTATTATGAGAGCGTTTAAAGTTACAAATAGCCTGTCATCAGGCTGCGCACATCCACCCGGGCTTTGAGTCGGCTGGCCAGCATGTAGACCCCGCCGAACTTGCGTTGCAAAAACAGCGTGTCCATCGGCGGGATGTGCCAGAAATCACGTTGTTCACCAATCGCCATCCCTGCATCACGCAGGCGGATCGCCACATCGGTGTTGCCAAAGTCGAAATGCCCGGTTTGCAGCAGCGGCTCCAGCGAGAGTTCAAAGATGTGGATCACCGCATCCTGGTGGCGTTGCAGGGCATGGTCGTCAAAAAAGCCGATCTCGATCATGGCCAGCCGCGTGGCGGCACGGTCACCCGCCAGCCCGGCGCGCATCAGTTTGAGGTAGGCCGGTGCCATCTCTGGCGGAAACTCGCGGGTGGCACCAAAGTCCAGCAGGATCAGCTGCTTCGTCTGCGTGTTGTAACGGTAGTTGGCAAAGTTGGGGTCGGTCTGCATCAGCGCAAACTCGAACAGCTCACGAAACAGCAAGCCAATCAACAGCGTCATGAGGCGGTCGCGCTCCTCCTGCGGCGCGTCCACCAGCGACTCGATCGGCACCCCCTCCACATAATCCATCGCCAGCACACTTTGGGTGGTGAAGTCGGCATGCAGCTTGGGCACCAGAAACTCGGGTGCATCGGCCAGCAGGTCGGCAAAACGTTGCAGGTAGCGGCCTTCACGCTGGTAATCGGCTTCCTGGTGCAGTTGGCGTTTGGCTTCAGTCAGCATCGGCGCGATGTTGAGCGTTTTGGGCAACACACCCGACAAGCGCATGAGGGATGCAACGTTGTTCACATCGCTGTCGATGCTGTGGCGCACACCGGGGAACTGGATCTTGATCGCCAGGTCGCGCCCGTCCTTTGTTTTCGCGCGGTGCACCTGGCCAATCGATGCGGCGGCCATGGGTTGGAACAAAAATGTCTCAAAACGCTGCTGCCAGCCCGTTCCCCCAGTGCGCGTTGAGCGCGGCGTTCAACTGGCTTTGTGGCATGTGGTGGCCCTCAGAGCGCAGGTGCCCCAGAATCTCGGCGAGTTCGGGCGGCAACATGTCACCCGCGTCCATGGACAGCAGTTGCCCGACCTTCATGGCTGCACCGCGTAACTGGGCCAGTTGGTGGGTCACCTTGACGGCGTTGGCCGGGGTCAGCAGCAGCTCACGTAGGCTGGGGCGGTTGCCCTGAACCAGCTGGCGCGCCCCGTCGAGCAACATGCCGCCTGCGATGTTGGAGGCCATGCCGCCAAACTTGGCCAGGCGTGACAGGCGGCCGCTGGGAACAGCCAGCGCTTTGGATTCAAACTTGTTGTGTGGCATCTTGGCTCGACTTTCTTGGCGCGAGGGTGCGCTTCTTCGTCTCTGTTGGAGCCATTTTGGCCAATTTCGTTCGACCAGCGTAGCTTTGAGCATCTCGTCCAACGCCAGCCCATCCAGCTGGGCGATGTTGTTCTCGCTGAACAAGCTATGGCCTTCTGATGGCCGCTACTTTCATGTCGTGTGAGGCCCCGTTTGGAGAGATCGCACACCGCTCTTAACGCAGATGGTTCGCGGCCCACGTTGGTGAACACGCCAGTGGGCAATAAACCGAGCGTGTGCTTGCCTTAACCCGCAGCAGCAGGTATGGCGTTGAATTGTTTCAGGATGTGTTCACTCATACCGCGTGCCAGTTCCTGCTCACCCAGAAACACCGTGCCCAGTCGCTCCTGGCGCAGCAAGGTGGCCTCTTCTTCGTTATGGCTGCGCAGCACCACGGTGATGTCGGGGTTGAGGGTGGTGGCGATCTCGACGATCTTGCGCACATGTACCGAGTCCGGGATGGCAATGACCAGCATCGCTGCTTCAGCGACGTGCGCCTGGATCAGCACCTCAGGTGCCAACGCATCACCACTGACCGCATGAATCCCGTCGCCGCGCAACGTGTCCACCAGGTCACGGTTTTGCTCGGCCACCACAAACGGCACCTGGTGGTCCTGCAGTGCCTGGGCAATGCGTTGACCCACGCGGCCATAACCCACCAGCACCACCTGCCCATTTAGCACGCCGCGCGGTGTTGCTGTGGGTAATTCAGCCAGCGGGTCTTCGCGCTGTTCCATGCGCCGGGCCAGATCCGAGCGCTGCAAGATCCAGGTGCGCAAGGGTTCTATGGCCGCGAACACTGCGGAGTTGGCGGCAATCGAGATCAAGGCACCCGCCAGCACCAGACTTTGCCCCTCGTGCGGTAACAAACCCAGCGCCACCCCGAGGCCGGCCAGGATGAACGAGAACTCGCCAATCTGCGCCAGGCTGGCCCCCACCGTCAAGGCGGTATTGAGCGGGTAGCGAAAGACCAGCACCAGGGCCACGGCGGCCACGGTTTTCCCCACCATGATGATGGCCACCACCGCCAGCAGTTTGAACGGTTGCTCCAGGACCACGCTGGGGTCAAACAACATGCCGACCGACACAAAAAACAGCACCGCAAACGCATCGCGCAGGGGCAGCGACTCCTGGGCGGCGCGGTGGCTGAATTCGGACTCGCGCATCATCATGCCGGCAAAAAAAGCGCCCAACGCAAACGACACATCAAACAGCTTGGCCGCGCCAAACGCCACACCCACGGCAATGGCCACCACACACAGGGTGAACAGCTCTTGTGACCCGGTCTTGGCCACGGCCCACAACAGTTTGGGCAGCAACCGACGCCCCACCACCAGCATCAACACCACAAAGGTGCTGACCTTGGCCAGGGTGATGCCCACGGTGGTCCAGATCGCGCCGGTGGACGCGCTGGCAGCGGCAGCCTCACCTGGCTCGGCCAGCAGGCCTGCCAGCGCTGGCAGCAGCACCAACACCAGCACCATCACCAGGTCTTCCACCACCAGCCAGCCCACGGCGATCTGTCCGTTGATCGATTTCAGAATGCCCCGGGCCTCCAAGGCACGCAGCAGCACCACGGTGCTCGCCACCGACAGGCACAGACCAAACACCACTGAGGCGCCCAGGCCCCAACCCCACAGCGAAGCGGTTGCCATGCCCAACAAGGTGGCAACCGCAATCTGAACAATTGCGCCCGGCACCGCGATGCGTTTGACGGCCATCAGATCGTCCAGCGAAAAGTGCAAGCCGACCCCAAACATCAGCAACATGACACCGATTTCAGCCAGCTGCCCGGCCAGCCCCACATCCGCGACAAAACCGGGCGTGGCTGGCCCCACCACGATGCCTGCCAACAGGTAACCCACCAGCGGCGGCATTTTCAGGCGCGCAGCGACCAGCCCAAATAACAATGCCAACCCAAAAGCGGCGGCAATGGTGGCAATCAGGCTGACGTCATGTGGCATGGGTTCAAAGTTCCTCGTGGTGATGGTTTGGCAAGTGATGGTGCAGCAGAGCTGCCGTTACAACTTACCACAACCTTTGCCCAGCCCCTCTGGATCGGGCTGGTTTTCGCCCGATCGATCCAAGGTTTTTGTGCCATGGCCTGGCCACGACGGGTGGCATCACAACGCGGGCTGCAGATGCCCTGCTGCGTTCAGGCGTGGATCACCGCAGTTACACCAGCAACGCTGCCAAGGCAGTCAGCGCCGCTGTTTCCGCGCGCAGCACGCGTGGGCCCAGTGTGACAGGCAGCAAGCCAGCCGCCAGCACCGCGTCTTCTTCGGCTGGGCTCAAGCCACCTTCGGGGCCGGAGACAAAGCTGATGTGGGTGGAGCGCTTGGGTGCGTCAACCTCGGTGGTGGTTGGGTGGGCTGACAGGCGCGCTGCGGCGTCGCGGACACCTTGCGTACCCGGTCTCAAGGAGAGCAGCAAACCCAGCGGCGCCTCAGATGCTTGAGTTGGTTTCCCATGGCTTTTGAGCCATTGCGCCAGTGTTTTCACCGGGTGAATCAGCGGCACCTGGTTGCCACCACATTGTTCACAGGCCGCCACCGCCACGCTGTGCCAATGCGCGACTTTTTTGTCGGCACGTTCGCCACTCAGGCGCAGCACGCTGCGCTCGGTCATCAGGGGTTGGATGCTGGCCACGCCCAACTCGGCGGCTTTTTCCACCAGCCAGTCCATGCGCTCGTTGGCGGGCATGCCCACGGCCAGGTGGATGCGCAAACCGGGTTCACGCTCGGTGGCAACAAAGTCGCCGACCTGCACCTGCACGCTGCTGCGGCCCATTTGGGTGACGGTGGCGTTGAACTCCCCCGCGTTGTCGCCAGTAAACAGGGTGATGCCATCACCGGGTTGCAGCCGCAACACCTGCACATGGCGCGCCGCACCCGCAGGCAGGTCCAGCAGGGCACCAGGCGTCAGCAGGGTCGGACAGTAGAAGCGGGGCATAGGCGATTTAAATACTACAAATTAGATAGCTATGAGCCCTTAATATAAAAGGGCTAGAGTGTGATTTTATGCTTGACGACCAAACCCGAAGACATCAGGCTCAACAATGCCCTCAACCTTGTCGATGAGCCGCAGCAGTGGTTTGAGTTCGCGGTAACGCGCGCAGGTGCTGCGGATGTACTGGATAAAGCGCGGCGTGTCGGCCAGGTACTGCGGCTTGCCGTCGCGCAGCGTCAGGCGGGCAAAAATGCCAGCCACTTTCAGGTGGCGCTGCAGGCCCATCCATTCGACAGCGCGGTAAAACTCGCCAAAGTCCTCACCCACCGGCAAGCCCGCCTTGCGTGCTTTTTCCCAGTAACGCACCGTCACATCCAGGCAAAAGTCTTCGTCCCAGCTCAGGAACGCGTCACGCATCAGGCTGGCGATGTCGTAAGTGATCGGGCCGTAGACCGCGTCCTGGAAGTCCAGGACACCGAGACAAGCCCCCACGCTTGTCGCTGCGCGTACTGCGCTGCCCCCCGAGGGGACTAATTTTTCTTGGGGCGGCCCGGCGAAAAATTGCTCGGCATCTTCGTCCTGAACCATCAGGTTCCGGGGCATGAAATCCCGGTGCACAAACACGCTGGGTTGCGCCAGGTTGTTGGCGATGATCTGTTTGAAGCTGTTGTCCAGCGTGAAGCGCATGTCCTTGTCGATGGTGATGCCCTTGTGCTGCACCAGGTACCAGTCAGGGAACAGTTCCAGCTCACGGCGCAACAAGGCTTCGTCATAAGGTGGCAACACGCCAGGTTGGGACGCCAGTTGCCAGTTGATCAAGACATCCACCGCCTGCAGGTACAGCGGCAGATTGGCTTGTGGCTGGGCCTTATCGATGACTTGCATCATGGTCTGGCCACCCAGGTCAGTCAGCAGCATGAAGCCCAGCGGCTCGTCCCAGGCCAGCACCTCGGGGGCGTGAAGACGCGCGTCGTGCATCAACTGCGCCACCTTGACAAAGGGTTGGCAGTTTTCGTGCTGTGGCGGCGCGTCCATGATGATGCGGCTGCCGACCGCGCTGTTGATGCGGAAATAACGCCGGAAGCTGGCGTCGGCGCTGGCCAGGCGCAGCGTGTCTGCTTGCAGACCGTGCTCTGCGGCGATGTTTGTCAACCATTGTGCAAACTGCGCGGCGCGTTGGGCATCGCTCCAGATGACCGGTGAGGCGAGATGTGGGGTTGGTATGGCTTGGCTCATGGATAATCCATTCTACTGACCGCTCTTTGCTCGCCCTCTTTCAACACAACATGGCTCTGACCGCCTCGCCCGATGTTCTTTCTGACGCTTGACCCTTTTTTTCGGGCAGATGGTGGCCGTTGGCGTGAGCTAGGCTTGTGCGTGGCCAGCGGTTTGCTGGCGCCCACGCTGGTGTTGGCGCAAGATGGCACACCCACGGAGCTGCTGCAACTCAGGAACAGCGCCAAGTTGGAGGAATCCATCAGCCCGCTCACGCGCAGCCTGTTGCCTAGTTTTGTGTCTGGCGACACCATCACTGGCCGCTCCGACCTGGAAACCGTGGTTGAGGGCCATGCCATGCTGCGCAAGGCAGACATGGTGATCAAGGCCGACCGGCTGGAGTACTACCAGCCAACCGATATGGCGCATGCGCGCGGCAACGTGCGCATCAACCGCGCGGGCAACACCTATGAAGGGCCGTTGTTGGAGTTGCGGGTGGATGCGTTTGAAGGCTTTTTCAACACGCCTACCTACCATTTTCTGAAGAACGACTCCCATGGTCAGGCTGACCGGGTGGATTTTCTGGATGACCAGCGGGCCATCATTCACAACGCCACGTTCACCACCTGCAAGCGCGACGGTGGCCCCGACTGGCTGCCCGCCTGGATCTTGAAAGCCAGCCGCATCACGATGGACAACGCCGAAGACGTGGGCACGGCCGAGAGCGCTTTGCTCACCTTCAAAGGTGTGCCGGTGCTGCCGATCCCATATGTGACTTTTCCGCTGAGCGATCAGCGCAAGTCCGGCTTGTTGCCCCCTTCCATTGGTTTGGGCAACGTCAATGGTTTTGAAGTGGCACAACCTTATTACTGGAACATCGCACCCAACCGCGATGCGACCTTCACGCCAACCGTGATGACCAAGCGCGGGGTCGACCTTAACACCGAGTTCCGTTATCTGGAGCAAAGCTATTCTGGTACCGCAAAACTGGATTGGATGCCCGGCGACGAGTTGCGCAACGCCAACCGCTGGAGCTTGAGCACCAGCCATCAGCAGAAAATTGACAGTGACTGGACAGACAACGGCCTTGATTTAAGCCTGAACCTGAACCGTGTCAGTGACGACAATTACTGGAAAGATTTCTCCAGTTCCACCGTCTCAACCACGCAGATGTTGTCCGCCACTGATGCGGCGTTGTTGGCGTCCAACTCGACGCTGACCCGGCGCTTGTTGGCCAACGACGCCCGATTGGCCTGGACCAACGGACCCTTTACCAGCATGGTCCGTGCGCTCAAATGGCAAACCCTGCAGGATATGTCGGACGCCAGCGCCGCCATCGTGCCACCGTACGACCGCATGCCTCAGCTGGCAACACACTACGCCAGCGAAACCTCGCAGGGATTGAATGTGTCTGTGGATGTGGATTACACGCGCTTTCAATCTGATAGCAAGATCACCGGTCAGCCCAACGGTGAGCGCTTGTATTCATTGATGCAGGTCAGCCACTCCTGGCGCTCGCCAGAGGGCTACATCACGCCCAAGCTGCAACTGCACGCCACCCAATACCAATTTGACTCGCCATTGAGCAATGGCCAGAACCAGGCAAGCCGGGTGCTGCCCACTTTTAGCCTGGACAGTGGCTTGGTGTTTGAGCGCGACACCCAGTTCTTTGGCCGCAATCTGACGCAGACTCTGGAGCCACGCGCTTTTTACGTCAACACACCCTACCGTGACCAGAGTTTCTTGCCGAATTACGATTCGGGTGCCAACGACTTTAATTTGTCCTCGATTTACTCGGAAAACGCCTTTGTTGGCAATGACCGCATCTCTGACGCCAAACAATTGACGCTGGGTGTCACCAGCCGCCTGCTGGACCCCGATACAGGTGCAGAGGCTGCCCGGATTGGTGTGGCACAGCGTATTTTGTTTTCGGATCAGTTGGTTACCTTGCCGGGTGGCACACCTGTGACCGATCGCTTCAGCGACCTCTTGCTGAGTGGCTCGATCAACTGGGACCCGCGCTGGAGTTTCGGCGGTACCGTGGACTACAACCCGGATAACGGGCGCACAGCCCGCTCAACCCTGAACACCTATTACCGTCCAGGGAGCTACCGTACCTTGAGCGTGGCTTACCGCTTTCAGCGCGACAGCAGCGAGCAAATCGACCTTGGTTGGCAATGGCCTTTGGCTGACTTGTGGGGTGGCCGTAGTTCAGCAATGGGCCAGAGTGACGGTTCCGGGCGCTGGTACAGCGTTGGGCGTCTGAACTATGGCGTCAACGAAGGCCACATGGTTAACGCGGTGCTCGGCCTTGAGTACGATGCCGGCTGCTGGCTTGGGCGTGTGGTGTTTGAGCGGCTGCAAACCGGCACCACCAGCGCCACCCAGAGCATCATGTTTCAACTGGTGTTCGTTGGGTTCACCGGCCTGGGGGTGAACCCGGTGCAGACCCTCAAAGACAATATTCCCGGATATCAGAACTTGCGTCAGCCGGTCGCCGATCCAAGCCGTTTCAGCAATTACGATTGAACCACTATGACCCCTCGTCTCAAGACTCTCCCCTTGGCTGTGTTGGCCTTTGTGGTGCTGTGCCAAGCGCAAGCGCAAGGTTTGCGTGTTGCACAGCAGCCTCTGCCGTCACCGGTGGCCACTCCATCACCCAAGTCTCAAGCAGACTTTATTGTTGCGGTGGTGAATTCGGAGCCCATCACCAATACCGAAGTGCAACGAGAGGCCCAGCGTGAGTACCAGCAGTTGGTGCAGCAACGCCGCGCGCCAGCCGATGTGCGTCAGCTGTTGCCTGAGGTGCTGGAGGGGTTGATCAACCGCAAGGCCCAATTGCAAACTGCACGTGAAACCGGGATGCGTGTGGAGCAATCGGCCATTGATCAGGCAGAACAGTCGGTTGCCGCGCAAAACCAGCTTGATTTGACCGAACTGCACCGCCGCGTGGAGCGTGAGGGGCTGACGGTCAGTCAGTTTCGCAGCCAGCTGTCCGACCAGATCTTGTTGCAGCGCCTGCGTGAGCGCGACGTGGAGTCACGAGTGCAGGTGACGGAGCAGGAGATTGACCAGTATTTGCGTGACCAGGCCACCGTCTCCAACACGGGTGAGACGCAAGTCAACATCGCACAAATTCTGGTGGCGGTGCCCGAGGCCGCCACACCGCAGCAAGTGGATGCCCTGAAGTTACGTGCCCAGCGTGCGCTGGAGCGTGCGCGCAAAGGTGACGACTTTGCTGGCCTTGTGCGCGAGTTCTCAGACGCTGTTGACCAAGCCAACGGCGGTCAACTGGGCCTGCGCAGCACCAGTCGTTACCCGGATCTGTTTGTTCAGGCCACCGCAGCGCTGTCGGTGGGTGATGTGGCTGATTTGGTTCGTTCTCCGGCTGGTTTTCATATTCTCAAAGTGGTGGAAAAGGTTCGCCCTGGTACCCCTACCATGGCGGTCACCCAGAGCCATGCACGCCATATCTTGCTGATACCCAGCGCCCGTCTGAGCGAGGCTGAAGCGCGGCGCAAACTCACTGAGTTTAAAAAGCAGGTGGTGTCCCAACAGGCCGATTTTGCAACCCTGGCGCGTGAGAATTCGCAGGACGGCAGCGCAGCCCAAGGGGGTGATCTTGGCTGGACCAGCCCGGGCATGTTTGTGCCTGAATTTGAGGCGGTCATGAACCGTCTGGCACCCGGCGAGGTCAGTGACCCACTGCTGTCGCGTTTTGGTCTGCATCTGATCCAGTTGTTGGAGCGCCGCAAGGTGTCCCTGACGGTTGAGCAGCAGCGCGAAGCCACCCGTGCCATGCTGCGCGACAAGAAAATCGACGACAGCTATGTCACCTGGGCGCAAGACGTGCGTGCCCGTGCTTACGTGGAAATGCGTGAGCCGCCTCAATAACGCTGGCTCAGACGTGTCAGTTCCTACCCCCCATTTCGCATGAAGCACATTGCGCGTAAGCGTTTTGGTCAGCACTTTTTGACTGACCGCGGCATCATCGATGCCATTGTGGACGCCATTGACCCCAAACCGGGTCAGCCGATGGTCGAGATTGGCCCAGGTCTGGCTGCGCTGACTCAGCCGTTGGTGGAGCGGCTGGGGATGTTGACGGTGATTGAGTTGGACCGTGACTTGGCACAACGCTTGCGCGCGCATGAGCGGCTCAAGGTGGTCGAATCAGATGTGCTAAAAGTGGACTTTGCCCTTATATATAAAGGGCTAAATGCTCTTAAATTAAGAGTAGTCGGTAACCTGCCCTACAACATCTCGACACCTATCTTGTTCCACCTGCTGCAGTATGTGGACCTGATCGAAGACCAGCATTTCATGCTGCAAAAGGAAGTGATTGACCGCATGGTGGCGCGCCCCGCAACAGCGGCTTATGGGCGCCTAAGCGTGATGCTGCAGTGGCGTTATGCCATGGAAAATGTGCTGCTGGTGCCGCCTGAGAGCTTTGAGCCACCCCCCCGGGTCGACAGTGCGGTGGTACGCATGGTGCCGCATGACAACCCGGCGGCCGTGCAGGTGGCCTTATTGAGTGAACTGGTGCAGGTGGCCTTCAGCCAGCGCCGCAAACTGTTGCGTCACACGCTGGGCCAGTGGTTGCAGGCCAAAGGTTTTGGTGGCAGCTTCGATGTCCAGCGCCGCGCCGAAGAAGTGCCGGTTGAGGACTACGTCGCCCTGGCAATGGCCGTGGCTCAGGCATAAAAAAAGCCTGATAAATCAGGCTTTTTGCTTTTAGGGCGGCTTGTTAGCTGGTTGTCCAGTAACCCGCATTGAAGGGGCTGCTCATGCGCAATGCTTGCGGTGAAATGTCCAACAGCTTGTCGGTGGGCATTTTTTCCCCGTTGTCCATGTGAACTTCTTCGGTGTGCTCACTGCTTGTGGTCACGCCGTTGTTTGCCTCGTTCGCCCGTTCTGCTTGGCTGGTGTGTGCAGAACGGGCTACAGAAAAGAATAGAAACACCTGAAGGGAATTTTTCTGTCTCCCCAATAGTCAGCGGTATCACGGAAGATATCCAGCAACTGTTCACGCGCTTCCTTGTCAAATTTGACATTGGCAGGAATATGCTCAAGCACAGCGATAAAGCCTGGCTGTGGGCCTGACTTGTGAACCGGGTCAGTCATGCTGTCGTAAAGCGAGTCAAAGTTCTTGCCCACTTGCACCGTCAGCATGAATTGCTGGCTGATCAGGTCCAGCACATCTTGCTTGCTTTGGGCATTGGCCAGATTGGCGTACAAGAAATGATGGCCCAGAGCCTGCGCCGCGGCCTGTAGATCTGGCACGCGAAAAGCTCGGATGGATTGAACGATATTGGGGCGCACACCACGCAAGGGCACGTCAGCCATGGCGGCCGGCGGCTTGAGGGTTGCCTGGTCAAGTAACATATTCATCTTCTCTCTTTGTTCAAGGTAACAATTCAAATTCAGGGCAAGATCTTGCGAAAACTCGCATAGTGATCTGCCGTGTAGTAGCACATATCAGGTGTTTTAGGCTCACCACCACAAACAATCCGCCTGGCCCCCCGGTGCCGAAGCCCAGGAGTGGGTACGGTGTACTCTCTGTAATAGCCACGTTTGTTGGGCGGCAGCAACCGTTCTCGGTTACCAAACACCACGCCATCTTTTTCACTGGCAAAGGGTCCGCCTTGATGAATCAGCGCCAGCATCTGCTCGCCTTGTCGGGGCAGTTCGGTCACCCGGATGGTGGCCTGTATGCTTGCTGGCGTGCTTGCTTTTGCTTGGGTCACGCCCGGTGTCATCACTGCGATTAAACATAAGCCAGCGAGTACCAACTTAAATTTTTCAAACCGCAACATGGACCAGAATTCCTTATAGACCCCGGGTAAACCCGTACTTCCAAGGGCGTAAGTGTCGGTGATTTGCAATAAAAATGCAAGCCATTGCTCAAACAATGAGCAATGGTTGTGTGGGAATACCGTTTGGGTTGCGTGCCCTAACGGCTTTTGTGCTGGTCTTTTTTAGCGCGTGACGTTGGCATCCGCGACAGTCAGTGCGGTCATGTTGACGATGCGCCGCACCGTGGTGCTGGCCGTCAGAATGTGCACCGGCTTGGCCGCACCAAGCAATACCGGACCAATGGCGATGTTGCCGCCAGCGGCCGTTTTCAACAGGTTGTAGGAGATGTTGGCAGCGTCCAGATTGGGCAGCACCAACAGGTTGGCGTCGCCTGCCAGGGTGCTGTTGGGCATCAGGGCCGCTCGCGACTTACCGTCCAAGGCGAGGTCTCCATGCATTTCGCCATCTACCTCGAGCCACGGTGTTTGGTGACGCAGCAAGTCCAAGGTGGCACGCATTTTGACGGCGGTAGGTTCATTGCTGCTACCAAAATTGGAGTGCGACAACAAGGCTGCTTTTGGGGTAATGCCAAAACGCTTCATTTCCTCTGCGGCCATGGTGGTGATTTCCGCCAGTTGCGCGGCGCTGGGGTCGTAGTTGATGTGGGTGTCCACCAGGAAAATCTGGCGATCCGGCAGCAACAGGCCATTCATGCAGGCATAGGTGGAAACGCCAGCGCGTTTTCCCACCACTTGGTCCAGGTACTGCAGGTGCAGTGCCACGCTGCCCCAAGTGCCACAAATCATGCCGTCCACGTCGCCTTTGTGCAACAACATGGCACCAATCAGGCTCAGACGGCGGCGCATCTCGATCTTGGCCATCGGCGCGGTGATGCCCTTGCGCTCGGTCATGCGGTGGTAGGTCTGCCAGAAGTCGCGGTAACGGTGGTCTTTTTCGACGTTGACCACGGTGTAGTCGTCTCCTGCGCGCAGGCGCAGGCCGAATTTTTCGATGCGCTCAGCAATCACGGCGGGGCGCCCGACCAGGGTTGGCAGCGCCAGACCCTCGTCCACCACAATCTGGCAAGCCCGCAGCACGCGCTCGTCCTCACCTTCGGAGTACACCACGCGCTTTTTGAGGCCTTTTTTGGCGGCGGTAAAGATGGGCTTCATGACCGTGCCAGACGCGTACACAAAACTTTGCAGTTGTTGGCGGTAAGCGGCCATGTCCTGGATCGGGCGTGTCGCCACGCCACTGTCAAACGCTGCTTGAGCTACCGCCGGGGCGATTTTCATCATCAAGCGGTGGTCGAACGGTTTTGGGATCAGGTATTCGGGGCCAAAGGCGAGCTGTTCGCCAGCATAAGCGGCAGCCACTACCTCGCTTTGCTCAGCCTGTGCGAGTTCTGCAATGGCGTGAACTGCCGCAATTTCCATCTCGATGGTGATGGTCGAGGCGCCCGCGTCGAGTGTGCCGCGGAAGATGTAGGGGAAACACAGGACGTTGTTGACCTGATTGGGGTAATCCGAGCGCCCGGTGGCGATGATGGCGTCATCTCGCACCGCCTTGACTTCTTCGGGCAGGATCTCGGGCGTCGGGTTGGCCAGCGCAAACACCAGCGGGCGCGCCGCCATCTTGCGCACCATGTCGGGCTTGAGCACACCGCCTGCGGACAGGCCCAGAAACACGTCAGCGCCTTCAATCACTTCGCCCAGCGTGCGCGCAGAAGTTTTTTGCGCAAAAAAGGCTTTGTCGTCGTCCATCAACTCGGTGCGGCCTTCGTAGACCACGCCAGCCAAGTCGGTGACGTAGATGTTTTCACGCGCGATACCCAGTTCAACGAGCAAGTTCAAGCAGGCCAGTGCCGCCGCACCTGCGCCGGATGTGACCAGCTTGACCTGGGCTGGGTCTTTGCCAGCCACTTTCAGCCCGTTCAGGATGGCCGCACCGACACAGATGGCGGTGCCGTGTTGGTCATCATGAAATACCGGAATATTCATGCGCTCGCGCAGCTTGCGCTCGACATAGAAGCAGTCGGGGGCCTTGATGTCCTCCAGATTGATGCCACCAAAAGTCGGCTCTAGCGAGGCAATGATGTCCACCAGTTTGTCGAGGTCGTGTTTCTCGTTGATTTCGATGTCAAACACATCGATACCAGCAAACTTCTTGAACAGCACGCCCTTGCCTTCCATCACCGGCTTGGCCGCCAGAGGACCAATGTCGCCCAGGCCAAGCACCGCCGTGCCGTTGGTGATCACCGCCACCAGATTGCCGCGGCTGGTGTATTTGAAGGCGTTGTTGGGGTCTTTGACGATTTCTTCACACGGTGCGGCCACGCCGGGGGAATAGGCCAGTGCCAAATCGTGCTGATTGGTCAGCTGTTTGGTTGCTGTGATCGCGATCTTGCCCGGCGTTGGCATCTGGTGGTAGTCCAGTGCTGCGCGGCGCAACAAGGTTCGCTTGTCTTCAGGGTTGTTATGAGGCATGCGGGTCTCCGGAGGCCAACAGTGCGGTTACTCGCCACACCATATGAGGGTAAAAACGGCAAATTGTAGAGCCGTGCCTGTGCGCCCAACCTGGGTGGAAACGCGCAAGCCCGATGTTGTTTCAGCGACCAGCCCGTCTGCCGCCGAGACGGCCTCCAGGGACACGTTGCTTGCTGATCACAGCTGTAACAAGACAGTATCATTTTTTCCAACATATCCCCCGACAATCAGTGTTTGTGTGATTTGTCCGCACGCCCCTTCTTCCTAAACCCCACCCTTTTCACTTCACGTGCGCGATAACAAGATTGACTCCTGCTCTGATCTCGGTATGTTTCCTCCGGTGAAACCTTACTGTTGCGGCAGAGTCCAGGTTGATGATTTACACACGCTGTATTGGGAAGAAAGTGGCAACCCGCAAGGTGTGCCGGTGTTGTTTTTGCACGGTGGTCCGGGCGCGGGGACGGCACCTAGTCACCGACAGTTTTTTGATCCACAACATTACCGTATCGTGCTGTTCGACCAGCGTGGTTCGGGGCAATCTACCCCGCTTGGCGAAGCCCGCCAGAACAACACCCAACTGCTGATCGATGACATCGAACGTCTGCGCGAGATGATGGGCATTGAGGACTGGCTTATTTTTGGCGGCTCCTGGGGTTCCACGCTGGCCCTGGCTTACGGGCAAGCGCACCCACAACGCTGCACCGGGTTCATCTTGCGCGGCGTTTTTCTCGGTACCCAGGCTGAAATCGACTGGTTTTTGCAGGGCATGCCCTTGTTTTTCCCGAAAGAGCATGCCCAGTTTGTCAACCACATTCCTGAAGATGAGCGTGATGACCTGTTGGCGGCCTACATGAAGCGCCTGTTCAGCGACAACCCCACCGAAAACCTGCGGGCTGCGCAGGCCTGGAGCCGCTACGAGGCCAATTGCCTGCACCTGTTGCCGCGTCCCGAAGTAGCCAGAATGTTCACTGCCGCCAGTGTGGCGCTGGGTGTTGGGCGCTTGGGAGCGCACTACTTTTGCAACAAGATGTTTTTGTCAGAAGGCCAGTTGATCGCCCAGATGGACCGCATCCAGCACCTGCCAGCGGTCATCATCCAAGGCCGTTATGACGTGGTGTGCCCGCCACGCACCGCCTGGCAACTCCATCAGGCTTGGCCCAACGCCCAGTTTGAGGTGGTGGATGATGCCGGTCATGCCGCTTCGGAGACTGGCATTGCCCGTGCGCTGGTGGCAGCCACCGAGCGCTTCAGGCTGACCGGCACGTTGTAGCTCACTTTACCGGTAGTTGTGGTTAACGTGGGTGGTCGTCATGGCGACGCTCATCCCAAGGGCCTCGATGGTCATGGCGACCGTCATGGCGTGGGCCACGCTCTTCATAACGGCGATCAGGTTCACCGCGGTAGCGTGGGGCATACACATCACGGTACCAGCGGTCCTGCACAAAATAAACGGGCTGGCCACAGGCGTTGTAACGTCGGCAATGTTTGTCCCAGTGTCTTTCATGGCCCGGCGGCACACGCAGATAAATGGGCTCACGCACCATCGGTCCGCGCTGGTCGATGATCACGGGCTGGGGATAAATCACCACCGGTTGGGGCACTTGGCCAATGTTGATGCGGCCATAAAACCCGGGTTGGGCAATGTTGACGGACACGCCAACATCAGCGGCCAAAGCAGCACCGCAGAGCGAAGAGACCGCCAGCAGTGTGCTCAAAGAGCGTGAGAGTTTGTTCATCAAACCATTCTAGGAACGGTTGATGAGCAGCTTGTAAGCAGACGTAAGTTGCCAGCTGCGTGAGTTTGTCCTTGTTTGTTGCGGGGTTGGCTCAGACCTGCGGCAGCAAAAACCGCCGCTCCCAGGCGCTGATCTCGGCCAGGTAATGGTTGTGCTCCATCGCCTTGACCGCACAATACCCTGTTACAAAATCGTCGCCAAACGCTTGTTTAGCCAGGGCGCTTTGCTGCATTTTTTGTAGTGCTTCATCCATACTGCGCGGCAAGCCGTGGGCTTCGTCGTAACCATTGGTCGCGAGCGGTTCGGACGGCAACAACTGCGCCTGCAGACCCGCCAGCCCAGCTGCCAGGGTCGCGGCGATGGCCAGGTAGGGGTTGGCGTCGGCACCGGCCACCCGGTTTTCCACACGCCGTGCCACCGGCGCACTGGCCGGGACACGCAGGCCGGTGGTGCGGTTGTCAAACCCCCAGGCCATGTTGGTGGGGGCCTGGCTGCCCGCCACATAACGGCGGTAGGAGTTGACGTTGGGCGCCAACATCAGCATCAGCTCAGGGCCATAGGTTTGCAAGCCGGCGATGAACTGGCCAAACACGGGGCTGGCCGACCCATCGGGCAGGCTGAACACATTGGCGCCAGCCGCATCCACCACACTGGTGTGTAAGTGCATGGAGCTGCCCGAACTGCCCGCAATCGGCTTGGCCATGAACACCGCGTTGAGCCCATGTTTCAGCGCGATTTCGCGCGCGGCGTACTTGAACAGGAAAGCCTGGTCGGCCACGGCCACCGCGTTGCCGTGCATCAGGTTGATCTCGTACTGGGTGGGGCCAACTTCGTGGATCCAGGTATCGGCGTCGATGTGCAGCGTGAGCAGCGCGGCACGGAACTCGTCCCAGAACGGCGCCAGTTCGTTGAGCATGTTCAGGCTGAAGGCGCTCTGGCCGACTTCGGCACGGCCACCGCGCACCGTCGGTGCTTGCAGTGCTTGTGCCGGGTCGCTGTTGGCGGCGGTCAGGTAAAACTCGATCTCCGGCGCGACGACAGGTGACAGCCCCCGCGCGGTGTACTCAGCCAGCACCCGTTTGAGCGTGCTGCGCGGTGCAAAGGTGCACAACTCGCCGTTGAGCTCCAGGCAGTCGTGCACGGCCACCGCACGCGGTGTGCTGGCCCAGGGCGCCAGCGTGAGCGTGGTGTAGTCAGGCAGCAAACGCACGTCAGGGTCGCTGTCGGGAAAGACCGGGTTGTAAGAGTATTCACCGGTCACGGCCTGCATCGGGATCGCCTGGCAGATGCGCAATTCCGCCCCAGCGGCAAAACGGTCGGCTGGCATCAGCTTGCCGCGCGGGTAACCGGAGATGTCGGCAAACAGGCACTCCACATCGCGCACACCGTGTTGCGCGAAGAAGGCCTGAATCTGCTCTGGCGTTTTGGGCTGGGGTGGTGTGCTGTGGGTGTGAGACATGGTGTTGGCGTGGTTGAAAGCCTGGCGTCGCGCCAGCGCCTGAGCCGCGCTGGCACCACACAACGGACCTAGCGCATCAGCGCCTCGATCTCGGCCACGGCCACCGGCACACCACGGGTGATGAGTTCACAACCCGTGTCAGTCACGATGGCGTCGTCCTCGATGCGGATGCCGATGTTGTGGAAGTGCTCGGGCACACCGGGCGCCGGGCGCACGTAGATGCCGGGCTCAATCGTCAATACCATGCCACTGCGCAAAATGCGCGCCGCGCGGTTTTTGATGGTTTCTCCGGTGAGGGCGTCCTTGCGTTCGCTGACCTGGCCGATCTCACCGGGCTCGGTGTAGGCGCCACAGTCATGCACATCCATGCCCAGCCAGTGGCCGGTGCGGTGCATGTAAAACGGGAAGTAGGCGCGTTTTTCGATCACATCGTCGAGCGTGCCCACCAGGTTTTTGTCGAGCAGGCCGACATCGAGCATGCCTTGCGCCAGCACCTTGACGGTGGCGTCGTGCGGGTCGGTGAACCTGGCACCGGCTTTGGTGGCGGCAATGGCGGCCTCTTGGGACGCCAGCACCAGTTCGTACAGTGTTTTTTGCGGTCCGCTGAATTGGCCATTGGCCGGGAAAGTGCGGGTGATGTCTGACGCATAACCGTCCAGCTCACAACCGGCGTCGATCAGCACCAGCTCGCCATCCCGCACAAGGCCCGCGTCAGCGCGGTAGTGCAGCACGCAGGCATTGGCGCCTGCCGCCACGATGGAGCCGTAGGCCGGGTACTGCGAGCCGTGTTGGCGGAACTCATGCAGCAGCTCGGCGTCCAGGTGGTATTCACGCACCTCTTGACCGGCGCGCAACATCGCGGCGCAGCGTTGCATGGTGCGCACATGGGCCGTGGCGCTGATGGCGGCGGCGCGGCGCATCACGTCTTGCTCGTGGGCGTCTTTGAACAGGCGCATCTCGTCCAGGGGGCCACACAGGTCGCGTTGCTGCTCGGGGCACAGGGTGCCGTAGCGCACGCGGGTGCGCAGGTTATTGAGCCAGCCGTTGATGCGTGTCTCCAGCCCATTGTGGATGGCAAACGGGTACCAGACCGATTCCCGTCCGTCGATCAGGCCGGGCAACTCTTTGTCCAACTCGGCCACCGAGAACGCGGCGTCCACCCCCAGCGCCTCGGGCGCGGCCTGCGGGCCCAGGCGGTAGCCGTCCCAGATTTCGCGCTCCAGGTCCTTGGGCTGGCAAAACAGGGTGCTGCGACCGTCACCGGTGACCACCAGCCAGGCCTTGGGCTCGGTGAACCCGGTCAGGTAGTAGAAGTAACTGTCGTGGCGGAACAAGAAGTCGTTGTCGCGGTTGCGTTGCTGCTCGGGTGCGGTCGGCAGGATCGCTATGCCGCCTGGGCCGATGTGGCGGGCCAGTGCGGCGCGGCGTTGGGCATAGAGGGTGTGGGTGTCGGTTGAAGTCATGGTCGGGTTCGCGTGGGGCGAATTCAGTGAAGAAAAAGCAGATGGGCCAACATGGAAAGTGTATTCAGGGCCAGTTGAGCTGCGCCAGCCGCTCGGGGGTGCCGACGTCGGTCCAGGGGCCTGGGTATAGCTCGGCGGTCACCCGGCCCGCATCCATGGCGGCGCGCAACAAGGGCGCCAAGGCGGCTTTGACACCTAGCGGGTTGCCGGGCGCCATGTGGCACCAAGGTGGCGCAAACAGGTCGCGGTGGTACAGGCCGATGGTGGAGTAGGTGTAGCGCGGCTGCGGATCGTCCTTGGGCAGGTTCAGCGCCAGGCCGCTGGCCGCATCCAGGCCAAAGTCGCCATGCGGGTTGTGCGCCGGGTTGGGCACTAGCCAGATGTGGGCCAGTTGGCCGCTGGCGGCAAAGCGCGTCACAGCCTCTTGGGCAAATTCAAAACCCGGTGTGTAGACATCGGCTGCCAGCACCCAGAACACGCCTGTCGCCAGGCTGTCCTGCGCCGGGAACAGCAGCGGCAGCGCCCGGCAAATGCCGCCGGCGGTCTCCAGTGCCGCGCCAAAGTCGCGGCCTTCGAGCGAGTATTGCAGTTGCAACTGCTCTGACAGTGATAGCTGTTGGCCCTTTATAGATAAGGGCTGGAGGCCAAAAACACTACCAAAAGTTTGAACAATTTGTTGTTCCAGCCAGGCGGTGTTGATCACCACCTGCTGGGTGCCGCCGCGCAGCAGCGCCTCCAGGTGCCACTGCATCAGCGGCTTGCCTTGCACGTTGAGCAAAGGTTTGGGGCAGCTGTCGGTGAGCGGGCGCATGCGCTCGCCCCGGCCAGCGGCCAGCAACATGGCTGGGGCGCAGACTGTGGCGGCTGCGGAGGGAAACGGGGGGCGTGGGGAGATAGAGGACGGCATGCTGGAATGGGGCAGTCAGACCTGAAGCATAGCCCAAGGGCCGGCACCTTTAGCGCGGTTCGGGCAAACATGCTGGCCAGCGCAGCCCTTTGGCGGCTGCTAAAACACCGTGACTTGCCGGATGCCGAGTGTGAAGGGGCCGGCTCGCCCGTCGGCCACCATCCACCCAAGCTGGCAAATGCGCTCGGGCTGCAACCGGGGTGCGCGCGGCACCAGTCGCCCGCGCCAGGTGGGTTGCATGGCTGCGACCAGCACGGTCACCTCATGCCAGACACCGGCGGGGGGCTGGAAACGGGCTTGGTAGTTCAGGCCATCCAAGCTGTCCTCGGTGCGCAGGTTGAATTTGTAAGAGCGCCCATCGCCCAGCACATACAGGCAATAGCCCGCCGCACCACGGTGCGCCAGCGCCCGCGTGCTGGCCCGTACCGAGGCAAAGCCACCCCCGTTCTGCAGCGACACCTCACCCTCAAACACCGCCCAGCCTCCCGCATCAAAGCGCAGTCGGCTGCTGGACACGCCGCCCATCACCCGGTCATCAATCGCTTGCCAGGGCGCGCAGGCCGCTACAGTATCGAACCTCAGTACATTCACCATGATGGCGCATTGTGAGCGCACCACGACCCTGACCACAACACCCATGAGCAAGGCATTCACCAAAGAGTCCGACCACGATGACGACGACGAGCTGCAACTGCCGCCGTTGCCAGCGGGCGGCAAAAACTACATCACGCCACAGGGTTTTGCCACCTTGCGCGCCGAGCTCAAAGAGCTGGTGGAGGTGGAGCGCCCGAAGATTGTGGAAGCCGTGCACTGGGCGGCCAAAAATGGTGATCGCTCCGAAAACGGCGACTACCTCTACGGCAAAAAACGCCTGCGTGAGATCGACCGGCGCCTGCGTTTCCTGATCAAGCGCCTGGAGATCGCGGTGGTGGCCGACCCGGCGCTGCACCACGGCCACACCCAGATCTTTTTTGGCGCCACCGTGACCTATGTGGATGAAGAAGGCATCGAGCGCACCGTGAAAATTGTCGGCATCGACGAGGCCAACAGCGCCGCCGGTGAGGTGAGCTGGATCTCGCCCATCGCCCGCACCCTGCTCAAAGCGCATGAGGGCGACGTGCTCAAACTCGTCATGCCCGGGCGGGTGAGCGAGGTGGAGGTGCTCAAAGTGAGTTACCCAGCACCCTCTGCGGCCTGAGCGCTTTTTGCGCCGCAGCACTGGGTTTGCAAGGCGATTCACAGCGTTTTTGGCACTTTGCCCTTGATTTTAAAGGGCTGTTAGCTATGCTTTTTGAAGCATTTGCGCCAGTCCAGCTTGGCCCCTGCTTGCGCTGCAGGATGGCTGGTTGCTGGCTTAGCGGTCCAGCGCTTGCAGGTTCGCGCTGATGTGCTGCAGCCAGCCCATCAGCTGGCGAGTTTGGTCCAGCGACAACCCGGCCAAGGCCTGGTCAGCCAGCACACGCCGCTGTTGCAGCAACTGGGCGTGCAGGCTTTGTGCTTGTTCGGTCGGGTAGAGCCGGATCACCCGGCGGTCATGCGCATCGGGTTGGGCCTCGAGCAGCCCGCGTTCTTTCAGACCGCCAATCAGCCGTGCCAACTGGCCTTTGTCACGCCTGGAATGGTTCACCAAATCGCTTTGTGTGGCGCCTGGCTGGTTGGCAAAAAAGCCCAGCGCCTTGAGCTCCATGTGGCCAATGCCCAAGTCGGCATCCACGCTGCCTCGGGCGTGGCGCGCGCGCAGCTGGTGTAGCACCCCATGCATCAGCTCCAGCACATCGTCAGCACGGGGTACGCTTGATTGGTTGACAGTATCAACTTGTTTGTTCATAATGGATGACATTATCAACTAAATGCCGAAAATCATGACATTTTTTAACTCTCCAAGGCGCATTGAACGGGTGCGCCACGAACTCCTGATGCGTGATGTCACTGTGACCCGTATCGATCAGCTCAGCCCGGGCTTTTTGGCCATCACCTTCACCTGTGACTCGCTGGCCAGTTTTGTCTCTCTGTCGTTTGACGACCATCTGAAGCTGATGGTGCCCGACAGCGCCGGCCAGGTGCAACGCCGGGATTTCACCCCGCGCAGCTTTGACCTGCAGCGCCGCGAACTGACCCTGGAATTTGCTTTGCATGCACAGGGTGCAGCTTGCCAGTGGGCGCGTGCTGCCAAGGTGGGCGACCATGCCACCATCGGTGGTCCGCGTGGCTCAATGATCATCCCGCTGGACTATGACTGGCACTTGCTGGTTGGTGATGCGTCTGCCCTGCCCGCCATCCACCGCCGCCTGGAGGAGCTGCCCGCCGGGTCGCACGCCCTGGTGATCGCCCATGTGGACGCACCGGCAGATCAGCGCGTGTTCAAGACGCAGGCCAATGTGACGCTGCAATGGGTCGACAGCGCCAGCGCATTTGTCCAGGCGGTGCGTGCGCTGACCTTGCCAACGGCCGACGGCTTTGCCTGGGGTGCGGGCGAGGCCAGTGTGATCGCGCAAGTGCGCGATGTGTTGCTCAATGAAAAAAAGATCCCGCTCGAGTCAACCCGCATCTCGGCCTACTGGAAGAAGGGCGCGGCAGACTACCAACGGGAAGACAGCCCCCGCTGAACGGGTACCGGGCGTGCCGCAGGCAGCGCACGCCACCTCTGGCACCCCAAAGCCGTTGGCTTGCGTTGTCCGGACCCATCAGCTGGGCAGCGCGCGGCGTCCAAGCATTGCGTGCGCCAAAGTGTTGGGCTAAGCTGGCTCCAAAAAACAGGGAGCCCAGAATGATCATTCGCAACGAAACTGCGGCGGATGTGACTGCCATTGCAGAAGTCACCATCGCGGCCTTTCAAACCCTGGCGATCAGCCAGAACACCGAACAATTTGTCATCCAGGCCTTGCGCCAAGCGCACGCGTTGAGCGTGTCGCTGGTGGCTGAATTTGGGGGCCGGGTGGTGGGGCATGTGGCTTTCTCGCCCGCCCATATCTCAGACGGCAGTGTGGACTGGTATGCGCTTGGCCCGATCTCTGTGTGGCCCGAGTATCAAAAGCAAGGCATTGGCAAGTCGCTGATCTATGAGGGGCTGCTGTCGCTCAAAGCCTTGGGGGCCAGGGGCTGCGCCTTGGTGGGCGACCCCAATTACTACCGGCGCTTCGGCTTTAAGAACCATCCCAAGCTGATCTATGAAGGCATCCCGCAGCAGTATTTCTTGGCATTGCCTTTTGCAGAACCAGTACCGCGTGGCGCAGTGACTTTTCATGAAGGATTTGACGCCCGCGCTTAGCAGATAGCGCTTGCCACCGACACAAAGATGTCATCAAAATGACATGTCAAACCGTCACACTTTGCTGATAACCGACTGAAGGCCGCATGATTGACACCGCTCCCCCCTCCGAAGCCACGCCTGCCCCCACAACCTTACCCGCGACAGCCAAGGTCAAGCGCAAACCCAAAGCCAAGGTCACGCTGCCGCCGCTACCTGTAGACACCCACTGGCTGGACCGTGATCTGAGCTTGCTGGCTTTTAACGCGCGGGTGCTGCAATGGGCCAAAAAGACCGATGTGCCGCTGCTCGAGCGCCTGCGTTATCTGTGTATCGTGTCCTCCAACCTGGACGAATTCTTCGAGGTGCGCGCCGCGCTCTACACCAGTCTGGCCAAGCCCAAGGCTGACCTCAGCGCGATTGACGCCCAGGCCCAGGAATCGCTCAGCGGTGTGGCCCACCAACTGGTGGAACAGCAATACGCGCTCTACAACGAGGTGCTGATCCCGGCCTTTGCCAAAGAGGGGGTCCGCATCGTCTCGCATAGCGAACGCACGCTGGCGCAGCGGCGCTGGGTCAAATCGCTGTTTGACCGCGAGGTGCGCCCGCTGCTGCTGCCGGTCGGGCTGGACCCGTCCCACCCGTTTCCGCAGGTGGCCAACAAGTCGCTCAATTTCATCGTGCGCCTGTCGGGCCGCGACGCGTTCGGGCGTGAGAACGAGATCGCCATCGTCAAGGTGCCACGCAGCTTGCCGCGTTTTATCCGCATGCCCGACAAACTCTCGGGCAAACGCACCCTGTTTGTGTCGATCTCCAGCGTCATTCGCAGCCATCTGGACGAGCTGTTTCCGGGGCGTACCGTGGGGGATTTCTCGCAGTTCCGCGTGACCCGCCATTCCGACTTGTCGGTCGACGAGGAAGATGTGAAAAACCTGCGCACCGCCCTGCGCCAGGGTTTGGTGCACCGCAACTACGGCCAGGCGGTGCGTCTGGAGGTCTCCGCTGATTGCGCGCAAGCGCTGTCTGACTTGTTGCTGCGCCAGTTTGAGCTGCCCGCCTCGGCGCTGTACCGGGTGCATGGCCCGGTGAACCTGGTCCGCCTGACCCAGCTGATTGATCTGGTCGACCAGCCCAAGTGGTTGTGGCCCCGGTATGAGGCCAGTTTCCCGCACCAACTGGCCCCCAACACGCCAATTTTTGAGCAACTCAAGGCGGGCGATGTGCTCATCCACCAGCCTTATGAAAGTTTTGACGGCGTGCTGGCCTTCCTGCGCGAAGCGGTGATGGATCCCGACGTGCTGGCCATCAAACAAACCATTTACCGTACCGGCTCGGACTCGGTGCTGATGGAGCTGCTGCGCCAGGCGGTGCAGCGCGGCAAAGAAGTCACGGTGGTGGTGGAACTCAAGGCGCGCTTTGACGAAGAGGCCAACATCAACTGGGCCGAAAAGCTCGAATACATTGGCGCGCAGGTGGTGTACGGCATCGTCGGCCTCAAAACCCACGCCAAGATGCTGCTGGTGTCGCGCCGCGAGGGCCACAACATCCGCCGCTACGCCCATCTGTCGACTGGCAACTACAACCCCAAAACCGCCCGGCTCTACACCGACCTGAGTTACCTGACGGCCAACCCCAGCCTGACCGCCGACATGGAGACCGTGTTCAGTCTGCTGGCCAACCAGAGCCATATTCCCAAGCTCAACAAGCTGATCCTGGCGCCATTTCATCTGCAACGCAGTTTGATCGATAAGGTCGACCGGGTGGCCAAGGCCGCCGCCAGTGGCGTGGCCGGGCGCATCGTCCTGAAGATGAACAGCTTGACCGATGAGAAGCTGATGGAAGCGCTGGTGCGCGCCAACCAGGCGGGTGTTGAGATCGATCTGATCGTGCGCGGCGCCTGCATGCTGCCCGCACAGCGCCCTGGCTTTACCGAGCGTATCCGTGTGCGTTCGATCATCGGGCGCTTTTTGGAACATTCCCGGGTGTTCTATTTCAAGAGCGGCACCAACGAGTCGCTCTACCTGTCCAGCGCTGACTGGATGAACCGCAACATGCTGCGCCGGGTGGAGCTGGCCTGGCCGGTGGAAGACGCTGAGTTGCGCCAGCGCATCATTTATGAATGTCTGAGCTTGTACCTGGCCGACAACGTGGACGCCTGGACGATGGGCCCTGACGGCCAGTACACCCAGCTCCAGACCGGGCGTGCGCGTGTGGCGGGCAAGCCGCCCAAGGCCGTGTTGGGCGCGCAAGGCAAGTTAATGGCTATTTATTCGTCCAAGCCCTGAATAAATAAGGGAGTCTTGCTATGGATTTGATACTTTGGCGGCATGCGCAGGCTCACGATGCGGAGCCAGGTTGTGACGACCTGTCACGCCAGCTCACCAGCAAAGGCGAAGGCCAGGCCGGGCGCGTGGCCAAATGGCTGGACCGCCAACTGCCCGAGAGCACCCGGGTGCTGGTGAGTCCGGCGCGCCGGGCCGAGCAGACCGCCCGCGCTTTGGGGCGCAAGTTCAAATTCCGTGACGAGCTGGCGCCTGAAGCCAGCGCCGATGACGCCCTGACCTTCATCAAATGGAGCACCGAGAACGGCCCGCCGCACAAAGGCGCGGTGCTGCTGGTGGGCCACCAGCCGATGCTCGGCCAGATTGCTGCGCGCCTGTTGGGCGTGCCTGAGGCCGCGTGTGACATGCGCAAAGGCTCGGTGTGGTGGCTGCGCAGCCGCCATCACAACGAGGTGGTGCAGGTGTCGCTGCTGGCCGTGATCAGCCCGGATCTGATCTGATCGTTAAGCCAAGCCAAAGTGAGCGCTTGGCGCTCTGGTGTTCTTTCTCAACCTGCACTTGCCGAGCGGTGACGCTGCTTACTGCACCACCAGCTCAAAACTCCACAGCATTTTTTGCCAGGCCAGCGTTTCTTGGCGCAACAGGTGGGCGGACTGGGGAAAGTCGATGGTCCAGGCCTCATCCACTGTCAGCGTGAAGCGCTGGCGTTTGGGGTTGTAGGTCAGCGTCAGGGCCTGGTCTTGCGGGTCTTGCCGGGCGTGGCACAAGATCACCGCCAGGCGCAGCGCCAGCAACTGCATCACAAACTCGACTTCTTCAAAGTCGGCTTCGAGCTTTTTGAGCTTGCCCCGGTGGCCCAGCACCAGCAGGCCCAGGCGGTGCAACTCGGGCAGGCTGAAACCCACGGTGTCCGCGTTTTCCAGGATGTAGGCGCCGTGCTTGTGGTAGTCGCTGTTGGAGATGGCCATGCCCACCTCATGCAAGGTGCTGGCCCAGCGCAGCTTGCGCTGCAGGCCGGTGGCATCACCGCTTTGTTGCGCCACCAGTTGCGCCAGCAGCCGCCCGGCCACCGCACCCACCCGCTCGGCTTGCTTGGTGTCCGCCGCAAATTTTTGGGCCAGCCGCTGTACCGACGCATCACGCGCGTCGGTGCTTTGACCCTGGCGCTCGATCATCTCCAGCAGCACACCGTGGCGCAGCGCGCCCTGCGCCACATGCAGCGTGTCAATCTTGAGCAAGTCCATCAGGCCGCGCAGCACACTCACGCCGCCACCCAGCACCGCACGCCGGTCATCTTTGAGGCCAGTCAATTCCACCAAGTTGACATTGCCCGCGCGCAGCAGGCACTTGACCAACCAGTGCAACCCTTCGCTGCTGATTTCTCCCTCGGGCCAACCTGCCAGTGTCAGGATATCGGCCACCGCACCGACGGTGCCTGAGGCGCCGTAGGCCGCGTCCCATTGCTGGCGCGGGTAGCTGCTCAGGGCCTCGTCCAGCACGGCCTGGGCGGCAATCTCGGCACGGTACAAAGCTTGTTCGGTGAATTCACCATTGGGAAAATACTTCATCGACCAGGCCACGCTGCCCACCCGGTAAGAGGCGGTGTGCAGCGTCTCCAGCCCGCAGCCCAGCACCAGCTCGGTGGAGCGCCCGCCAATGTCGATCACCAGCCGGCGCTCAGCACTTTGGGGCAACAGGTGCGCCACCCCTTGGTAAATCAGTCGTGCCTCTTCGGTGCCAGCGATGACTTCGATCGGGAAACCCAGCACTTGCTGGCCACGTTTCAGGAAGGCATCGCGGTTTCTGGCTTCGCGCAGGGTCTGGGTCGCCACCGCACGCACCTGGTCCGGGCCAAAACCCGCCAGCCGTTCGGCAAAACGGGCCAGGCAGTCCCAGCCGCGGGCCATGGCTTCTTGGGACAGGTTGCGGTCTTCGTCAAACCCGTTGCCCAGGCGCACGGTTTCCTTGAGGTAGTCCACCCGTTGGACTTGGCCGTGGTCAAAACGCCCGATTTCGAGCCGAAAACTGTTGGAGCCGAGGTCGATGGCTGCCAGAAATGTGCCGTTGTTCATAGCATGAGTTTACGTTTTTGGCGTGACAAGACGATGTCAGGCCTGTGTCCGGGCGCAGCCATGAAGCCTGCTTGAGCCTGCACTGCAATACCCTTCGGGGCTTTTGGGCGCGTGGGGGTAAAAAATCAAATGTCACAACCATGTCATCGTTTCTCCATCAAAGCGTCATGCCTTGCCCGCAACATGCAGGCAAACCAAGGAGCATGACCATGAGAGAACTACCCAACCCAACCTTTGCTTTTTCCCCGCTCTCGTTGCCCAGGGGGTCACTTCATCGGCCGGACCTACGCCAGCCTGAACCGTCGGCCCATGTGGTTAAAACTGAGCGCGGTGGTTTGCAGGTATCGTGGGCGCGCCATGCGGACGAGGTGCGCCAAGCCCAACGCCTGAGGTACCAGGTCTTCGCCGACGAAATGGGTGCACGCCTGAGCACCACCGTGCCCGGCCATGATGTGGATATTTTTGACGCCTATTGCGAACACCTGCTGGTGCGCGACGAAGTCACCAAAGAGGTGGTTGGCACCTACCGTGTGCTGACCCCGGCGCAGGCCAGACGCATTGGCAGCACCTACAGCGACACCGAATTTGATCTGGTGCGCCTGCGCTCCATGCGCGAACGCATGGTGGAGCTGGGCCGCAGCTGTGTGCACCCGGAGCACCGCCACGGCGGCGTCATCATGGCGCTGTGGGGCGCGCTGGCCGAGTTCATGGTGCGCAACCAGCTTGACACCATGGTCGGTTGCGCCAGCATCCCGATGCTGCACAACGGTGTGGTCAGTGGCGATGTGGCGGCCAGCATCTGGCGCCAATTGCAGGCCACCCACATGGCGCCGATCGAGTTCCATGTGCGCCCGCGCCTTCCCCTGCCGGTGGAGCAGTTGGATGCCAGCCTGCAGGTGGAGCCACCCGCGCTGATCAAAGGTTATCTGCGCCTGGGCGCCAAGGTGCTGGGTGCGCCGGCCTGGGACCCGGACTTCAACACCGCCGATTTGCCGATGCTCATGCGCATCCAAGACCTGCCTTCGCGTTATCGCAAACACTTTTTGGGCAACTGAGCCTAGATTCCGCAGTTGACCGCTCATTTGCATCAGTAAGTTCCTACGCCCATTGACTTTTTGAGCGTTGATCAGAGTCACCTTTTGTGTGACAGCGCTACGCACCCGATTGAGCCACTGGCACCGCGCCCGGGGGTGTTGCTCCTCCTTGCAGGCAGTAGCCTGCTGCGTCGTCGCGCCTACCCGGACACGCCGCCAGTAGCCCACTCGGGCGCGTCCAACTGTGGAATCTAGGCTGAGCCACCTCGCAAGCCCAACCGTTGCCCGCCGATTCGGGTTTCTGGTTAAGCGGTGCCGCGCAATGCCAACACCGCCGCCTGGGTGTCTCGCGCCAGCGCTCTGCGGTCACGCCCCAGGGGCCGCTGCGGTTCCCCAAAACTGACCACCGCACACAAGCGTGCGGCGCACAAGGTGCGCCAGATCGATTGCAGCAGCGTGTCGTTCCCGATGTAACACGGTGCCAGGCTGGTTTGGCCAGTCGCCAGGTCCGAGAACTGCAAGGCCACTGGCTGCACCGTTGCATCGGCCGAAATCGCGGCCTGGAACAAATTGGCGTGAAACGGCAGCAATTGCACCCCGTTGCTGGTGGTGCCCTCGGGGAAGATGGTTACCACCTCACCGGTTTTCAACAACTCGGCCATCTGGTGCACCACCCGCACCGCGTCACGCGGGGATTCGCGTGTCACAAACAGCGTGCCGTTGGCCGCTGCCAGCCTGCCCACGCCAGGCCAGTGGCGTACCTCGGCCTTGGCGACAAAGCGGTTGGCGCAACACGCCATCAGCACCACCATGTCCAGCCAGGAGATGTGGTTGGCCGCCAGCAGCACCGGGCCGCGCTCGGGTGGTTGGCCTTTTGCTACTAATGTAATAGCTAGTATGCCAAGTAAATCAAGGGCCCAGGCCTTAATTTGTTCTTCTTTTTGCGCCGCCGTGTGGCGCGGGAAAACAAAGGTCACGGTCCACAGCCCTTGCCCAATGTGTAGACCCAGGCGGGCAAGTTTCCAGGCGGCACGAGCAGTTTTCATCAGCTTCACAAGGCAAGGGTAAACGCCGCAGTTTGCGTCAAAACCATGTCGATTTGATGACGCTTCGACGCGGCTGGCGGACAGCGCGTTGTCGCCGTGCGTTCACAAAAATGTCACATGGGCTTCCTAACATTGATCTGCGTCAAAGATCACGCACGTCTCTGCGCCACTTGACTCGTCAGGCAGGCCTTACCTATCACCGGAAATAAACACCATGTCCCACTTACCCGAATCTTCGCGCCGCCAGGCTCTCAAGTTTCTCGCTACGGTGCCCATGCTGCCGTTGGGCGCGCTGTCGGCAGGTTCGCTGCTGTCGGGCTGCGCCAGTTCAGCAGGCAGCCTGGGCGCTTCGTCGTCCACATCACCGTTTGTATCTGCCACATTCCAAGGCATGGCCGCACCCGGTCTGGCCAACCCCACAGCCATGGCAACCACCACCGTTGGGTCGAGCCTGCGGGTCACGCGCCAGGACGGCAGCGTCAGCGATTACCAGTTGGGTCACCAAACCTTTTTCATCACCGGCGACCTGGTGCCCGACGGCAAGGGCGGCAAGGTGGTGGCGGGTGGGTATTACGACATCCTGAACCGTCCCATCATTGACAAGTCCTTTCCTGGCAAAGAGCGTCAGATGTTTTCGGACTGCCCAGATGGTTCGTCCCTGCTGCAACTGCCCAACGCCAAGGTGGACGGTGTCAAGGGCAAGCCGGTGTTTGCCGTGGTGCAGTTCGAGTACACCACGCGCAACCAGGCGGGTGACGAGACGTATGGCACGCTGCCTTCACCGATCGCTGTGCTCACACTGGACCAGAACCAGGCCACCGGCCACCTCAGCCTGGTGAAGTACCACAACGTTGACACCTCCGAAGTCAATGGTCTGTGGATCACCTGTGGTGCCAGCCTGTCGCCCTGGAACACCCATTTGTCGAGCGAAGAGTACGAACCCGATGCGTTCGACGCCAATGACATGCGCTTCAAGGCTTTCAGCCACAAGCTGTTTGGCGACGCCCTGATTGCCAATCCTTACCACTATGGCCATTTGCCCGAAGTCACCGTCAACCCCGACGGCACAGGCTCGGTGGTCAAACACTTCTGCCTGGGCCGTATCTCGCACGAGCTGGTGCAGGTCATGCCCGACCAGCGCACCGTGCTGATGGGTGACGACGCCACCAATGGCGGTCTGTTCATGTTCATCGCCGACAAGGCGGCGAATTTGTCGGCAGGCACGCTGTATGTCGCCAAGTGGACGCAGACCTCGGGCGTGGGCCCCGGTAGCGCCAACCTGTCGTGGATCAAACTTGGCCACGCCACCAGCAAAGAGATCGAGGCGCTGGCCAACACGCTCAAACCACAAGAGATCATGGATGTGAAGACGGCCGATCCCAAGGATGCCAGCTACAAACGCATCCGTTTTTCGGGCAAAGACAACTGGGTCAAGATCTTGCCCGGCAAGGAGAAAGCAGCCGCTTTCCTGGAAACCCACCGCTACGCCGCGTTTGTGGGCGCCAGCCTGGGCTTCACCAAAATGGAAGGCACCACGGTCAACGCCAAGGACAAGATCGCCTACTCCGCGATGAGCTACATCCAGACCTCGATGGTGGATGGCACCACCGACATCCATGTGCAAGGCCCCAAATCAGGTGCCGTGTACGCCATCAACCTGACCGGTGCGCAGAAAGACCTGAGCGGTGCGGCGATCAACAGCGAATGGGTGCCCGTCAGCATGGCCGCACCGGCCGCCCTGGTTGGTGAAGATTTGGCCACGCCCGATGCGCTGGGCAACCTGTCGCACGCTGACAAAGTGGCCAACCCCGACAACATCAAGTTCTCGGAAAAACTGCGCACGCTGTTCATCGGTGAAGACAGTGGCCGCCACGTCAACAACTTCCTGTGGGCCTACAACGTTGACACCAAAAAGCTGGAGCGCATCCTGTCCTGCCCGGCGGGTGCCGAGTCCACCGGCTTGCACGCGGTGGACGACATCAACGGCTGGACCTACATCATGAGCAACTTCCAGCACGCGGGTGACTGGGAGAAAGGCTTGCATGACAAGGTGCAGGTCACGCTCGACCCGCTGGTGCGTGCCAACTTCAAGGACCGCTTTGGCGCCGCTGTGGGTTACCTGACGGCGGTGCCCAAAGCGATCAAGCTGGGGTAATACGTCCCGACCGCTTGCGCAAGACCCGCGTTGGCGGTGTCAGGGCGGGTTTAACGCCCGCCCACGGCCACCTTGCCAAAAGCTGCCTGTGCCTCGCGCGGCAGGCAGCGCCAGTAGCTGGGACTGGCGGCCACCGTGCCACCCAGATGGGCGGCTGCGTGCCAGCCCCAGCGGGGTTCATACAAAAAGGCACGCGCCAGCGCCACCAGGTCCGCATCCCCTGCCTGTAACACCGCCTCTGCCTGGTCGGCATCGGTGATCAGGCCAACAGCCGTCGTGACCAGGCCACTGCTGGCATGGATGGCTCGCGCAAATGGCACTTGATACCCCGCACCCAGGGTAATTTTTTGCAGCGGCGACACACCGCCAGACGACACATGGATGAAGTCGCAACCGGCTGCCTTGAGCAGCTGGCACAAGGCTTCGCTTTGGGGCAAGTCCCAACCGCCCTCCACCCAGTCGGTGGCAGAGATGCGCAGGCCCAGCACGCCGTCGTAAGCGGCCCGTACTGCTGCAAACACCTCCAGCGGGAAACGCACGCGGTTCTCAAACGCGCCGCCATAGGCGTCGCCGCGCTGGTTGGCCAGCGGTGACAAAAACTGGTGCATCAAATAGCCGTGCGCCGCATGTAACTCGATGGCATCCACCCCGATGCGCTGGGCACGCTTGGCGGCCGCTACAAACGCGTCGCGGATCTGCACCAGGTCATCCATACTGAGCGCGGTGGGTGGCGCTTCCGAGGGCAAATGGGGCAGGGCCGATGGCGCTACCGTTTGCCAACCACCTTGTTCCGGCGAGAGCAGTTGACCGCCCTGCCAGGGCACCGCGCTGGAGGCTTTGCGCCCGGCGTGGGCGAGTTGAATGCAAACGGCGGTTTGTGGCGCCAGGGCGCGAGCACGCTGCAGGTGCTCGGCCAGTGCCGCTTCGGTGCGGTCGTCCCACAGGCCCAGACATTGGGGCGTGATGCGGCCTTCGGGCACCACCGCGGTGGCCTCGATGGTGAACATCGCCGCGCCGCTGTTGAGCAGGTTGCCCCAGTGCATCAGGTGCCAGTCGGTGGGGCAGCCGTCAACCGCCTGGTACTGGCACATGGGCGCCACCACCAACCGGTTGGGCAGCGTGATGCCGCCCCGCGGTGAGGGCAGGTGCAAGGGCGAAAAAAGCTGGCTCATGGTTGGCGATGGTGGGTTGTGATTTGGCTGCCAAGCATAGCCCAGGACGCAGTCAGCAGCGGATCAGCCAGGCATGTTATCGGTACGTACCCAGCGCCACCAAGGCGCCAGTAAAATGCGCAGTGACCCGCTTGAATCATGACAGCGACGGCCTGACGTGCCGCGTAAGCCACAGGTTGGTTTTAATTAACTCCCGGAGAAAATCTATGACGATCAAGATTGGTATCAACGGCTTTGGCCGCATCGGACGCAATGTGTTGCGTTCAGCCCTGCAGAGTTTCGACGATATCGAAGTCGTGGCCATCAACGACCTGCTGGAGCCCAGCTACCTGGCTTACATGTTGAAGCACGACTCGGTGCATGGCCGTTTCAAGGGCGATGTTTCCGTGGAAGGCAACACCCTCACCGTCAACGGCAAGAAGATTCGCCTGACGCAAGAGCGTGACCCGGCTAACCTGAAGTGGAACGAAGTCGGCGCCGACATCGTGATCGAATCCACCGGCATTTTCTTGGACAAGGCCGGCGGCGAGAAGCATCTGGCAGCTGGCGCCAAGAAGGTCATCTTCTCGGCTCCCTCCAAAGACGACACCCCGATGTTTGTGTTTGGCGTGAACCACAAGACCTATGCTGGTCAAACCATCATCTCCAACGCCTCTTGCACCACCAATTGCCTGGCTCCTCTGGCCAAGGTGATCAACGACAAGTTCGGCATCAAACGTGGCCTGATGACCACCGTGCACGCTGCAACCGCTACCCAAAAGACAGTGGACGGCCCGTCCAACAAAGACTGGCGCGGTGGCCGTGGCATTCTGGAAAACATCATCCCCTCCAGCACTGGCGCTGCCAAGGCTGTGGGCGTGGTGATTCCTGAACTCAACAAGAAGCTCACCGGCATGTCTTTCCGCGTGCCAACCAGCGACGTGTCGGTGGTTGACCTGACCGTGGAACTCAACACCAGCGCGACCCTGGCTGAAATCAACGCCGAAATCAAGGCGCAGTCCGAAGGCGCCCTCAAAGGCGTGCTCGGTTACACCGAAGAAAAAGTGGTGGCCACCGATTTCCGCGGCGAAACCCGCACCTCGGTGTATGACGCTGACGCTTCCATCGCGTTGGACGGCACTTTCGTGAAGCTCGTTGCTTGGTATGACAACGAATGGGGTTACTCCAACAAGTGCCTCGAAATGGTTCGCGTGGTTGCTGCCAAGTAATTCGTTACTGGCTCAAAACAAAGGCCCGCGCTGCTCAGCAGCCGGGCCTTTTTTGCGTCTGCGCCTGACAGGTCAGGCGTGAGAGTGCACCAGCCGCCTCAGCGGATGAAGTCCTTGTGCTGCCCCAGCATGCCGGGTGTCACCAAAGTGATGCCGGAGTCGGTGACATGGAACCGCTTGCGGTCCGCCACCGGGTCCACCCCAATCTGCGTGCCATCGGCCAATATGCAATCACGGTCCAGAATACATTTTTTGACGATGCAGTCGCGGCCGATCTGCACATTGGGCAGGATCACCGAATCTTCCACCACCGAAAAACTGTGCACATGCACGCCCGAGAACAGCATTGAGCGGCGCACCGTGGCACCACTGATGATGCAGCCGCCAGACACCGTGGAGTCAATCGCGCTGCCCCGGCGGGTTTCATCATCAAACACAAATTTGGCTGGCGGGCGCTGCTCTTGCCAGGTCCAGATCGGCCAACTGTCGTCGTACAGGTTGAGCTCGGGCGTGACTTGCACCAAGTCCATGTTGGCTTCCCAATAGGCGTCGAGTGTTCCGACGTCACGCCAGTAGGCCGGTTTGTTTGCTTCATGGACGCAGCTGTCGGCAAAGTTCTGGGCAAAGGTGCGGTAGCGCTTGACGCAATGTGGAATGATGTCCTTGCCAAAATCGTGGCTTGATTTGGTGTCATCGGCATCGCGGCTGAGCTGCTCAAACAGGAAGCGGGCGTTGAAGACATACACCCCCATGCTGGCCAGGGCAAGGTCCGGTTTGCCCGGCATGTGTTGTGGCTGGGCTGGTTTCTCCTGGAACTCAACCACCCGGCCCTCGTCGTTGACCGACATTACGCCAAAGCCGCTGGCGTCTTTGATGGGCACCTCGATGCAGGCCACGGTCATGTCGGCTTGGCTTTGTACGTGGCCATACAGCAAGCGCCCGTAGTCCATGCGGTAAATGTGGTCGCCCGAGAGGATCAGCACATATTTCGGGTTGGCACGGCGGATTTCGCGCAGGTTCTGGAACACCGCGTCGGCTGTGCCCTGGTACCAGTGCGACTCGTCCACCTGCTGCTGCGCGGGCATGATCTCGATGAATTCGCCCAGACGGCCGTCCAGAAAACTCCAGCCCAGTTGCAGATGCCGGATCAGGCTCTGTGATTTGTATTGGGTGGCCACGCCCACGCGGCGCACGCCGGAGTTGACGCAATTGGAGAGGGTGAAGTCAATGATGCGGAATTTGCCGCCAAAAGGAACGGCGGGTTTGGAGCGCCAGTCGGTGAGTTCATACAAGCGGCTGCCGCGGCCCCCGGCGAGCACCATGGCAAAGGTGTTGCGGGTGAGTTGGCTGACCAGTCGGGGATCGCGCCCGCTACGTGTTTCTAAGCCGGATGCGTCAAAGTCACTCATGATTGCGCCTTAAATCGTTTCGCTTCGCCGGGTTGTTGTTCAACGCAGCTTGCCCAACCATTCTATTGATTTGGCAACCAAAATGGTGCGATTCCGGCACGGTGTGTAAGTATTTACCTGCTGAAAAATAGATGAAATATGTACCCTAGCCCTTGTCATAAAAGGGCTGGTTGCTATCAAAAAAATAATACTCGCTGACCCATCACCCGCTCGGACGTTCAGGATGAGTCGTGCGGTGTGACCGCTGTGCAAACTGGCGTGTGGGCCTTTACTTCTGCGCTTGGGTTGGTTGGCCTTGCGCGCGTGGCCAGGCCCGGGCATCACGCACCAGCTGAGCACAATCACTGTCCTGGCCGGGACCGGCGTCGATCAGCGGCAGCAAGGCCAGCAGCGGGTTGACCAGCCCCAGCGCCACCGCGCCAGCCGCCCGCGCGGCCACCCGGCCTTTGTCGATGCTGAGCTGGGGTTGGGCAAAGGTGCCGCGCACATAAATCGGGCTGCGCAAAGCCACCGGGCTGGTGGCCTTGGTTTTGGGGGTGAGCGTCAGGTCGAGCGTTTCATGCGCCAGGTCAACGCTGCCGGCGCCCAGCAAGGTGGTGACCTGGGTGTCAAACACCAGGGCTTGCGTCTGCATTTTCCCGGCCTTGACCTGAAAGTCAGCCACCGCGCAGCGCAGCTTCACCTGCTTGTCGCCGGTCAGGCTCAGGGTCAGGATTTCCCACAAGTGCAGGCCCGCCTTTTCCATCATGAGGCGGCTGATCTGTCCACCCGCTACCGCCATGCCAATCTTGCCGTTGGCGCTGGCCAGCATCTCGCCCACCGAGTTGCCGCTGCCGGTCAGGTTGAATTCGCCGTTGATTTCACCAATGCTGGCCTGGGTCATGTCTACCGTGGGGAACAGTTTGGCCAACAATATCTTGTGTGCCCGCAACTGTGCGCTGGCCTGGATCGGTGTGCTGCGGCCGTCCAGCGTGATGCGGGTTTGTAACTCGCCGCCCGCCAGCCCAAAATTGAGCGGATCGAGTGTCAGCACCGAGTCGCGCAGTTTCAAATGCACGGTGATGTCTTCCAGCGCCAGCGCCTGGGCGCGGCGCAGGCTCTTGGCGCTGAGCTGCACGTCGGCATCCACCGTGTCCCAGCGCTCGGTGTTGAACGGCAGGTCGGGCAGCACCCGGCTGTCTGCCTGCGGGTCGTTCACCGCCTTCGCCACGCTGCCAGAACGTGCGCCAATCAGCGGGCCCAGGTCGTCCAGTGCCAGCACGCGGGAGTTCACAACGGCGCTCAAGGCAGGCCGTTGGCCACCGGTTCCCACCTCGACAAACCCGGCGATGTCGCTGCTGCCCATCTGGCCGGTGAAGCCCTCAAAGCGCCAGCGCTTGTCCACATGCAGCAAATGACCTTGAATGGCATAAGCACGCGTGCCGGGAAAAGCGATGCCCAGCACTGGGTAGAGCTGCTCCAGGCTGCCACCGCGCAGCGCCATCTGCATGTCCAGGCCCGAGAACGCCAGCAAACCGGTCAGCGTGCCGTCCACCTGCACCTGGGTCGGGCCGACGCTGGCGTTCAGCTTGAGTGGGTACGGCAAGTTGGTATCACGCAGCGCCAGCACCGGTCCGCCGCGGCCCTGCGCCTTGAGTGGCAGCCCCTTGAACTGCCCGGTGACCGAGAAACTCAGGTCCAAGCCCGCCGGGCCGCTGGTGGTGCCCGCAGCGGTGGCCAGGTCGGCGCGAAGGTGGGTGTTTTGGCGCACATCGTCATAGCCCAGCGTGCCGTGGTCCAGCGCAATGCGCCCAATGGCGATGCGTGCGCTCTCGTCTTGCTGCTGCATGTCGAGCAGCCAGCTTTTGCGCTGGTCTGCGCTTTGTTCCAAAGAGATGGCGGCATGGTCCAGCCGCACCTCGGTGAAGGCGATCTGGCGCGTTAGCAGCGCGGGCAGGTCCAGGCTGACCGTGACACCTTCTGCCTGCACCATCTGCTTTTCCTTGGCCCAGGCTGGGTTGGCAAAGCTGACACCGGCAGCATGCAGACGCGCCACCGGCCAAGCCAGCTTCACCGTCAGATCACCGCGCACCATGAGTTCACGCCCGGTTTTTTGCAGCGCCAGCTGCTGCAGCGGTGCACGCAGCCAGTTCCAGCCGAACAGGGCGATGGCCAGCACGGCCAGCAGCAGCCCGGTCAACAGGGCGGCACCCGCCCACAGCAAAAAACGACGAAGCACCGAGGGAGAAGGCAAAACCATGGACGCAAAACTTTCAAAGTGTCTGGGTGCACGCGCACCCACTGTCTCGCGCGATTGTCCGCGCATGGGGTGCGCGTGGCTGTGCGCCAGCGCACCCAGGCTTGGGTGGGTTCAGGCGCCAGCATCGGGTGCTGCAAATGCCAGCGGCGAGCTTGGCGCTGGCACCGAATGTGACTGCAATTATCTATTCAAATGCAGAGGTAAAACGTTGATTTACAACATGTTTCAAACTCAATTATCTATTCATATAATGATTCATGGCCACCCATAAGCTCACCCAACAAGCGCTGCAGACGCTGCGCCGCCAAGGCAGCGTGTTGACCAGTGCCGAACTGCAAACCCTGCTGGGCGTGAGTCAGTCCACGGTGTCACGCGCCTTGTCGCCGCTGCTCCAGTCCGGCCAGGTGCTCAAAGTGGGTGCGGCGCGCTCGCAGCGTTATGTGCTGGCGCGCCAGGTGCCCGGTGTCGGGTGCGAGGTGCAGGTGATGCGCATCGACGCGCAGGGCCAGCCGTCGCCCTTTGCGCGGCTAGTGCTGCTGGAGGGCGGCGCCTTCTGGGTGGACGAGGCCGATGGTCTGAGCGCCAAACACGACGGTCTGCCCTGGTTTCTGGACGACATGCGCCCGCAGGGTTTCATGGGCCGCACCTTTGCCCACGCCCACCCCGAGCTGCAGCTGGGCAACGACCCGCGCCACTGGCGTGATGACGACGTGCTGCGCGCCTTGGCCCTGTTTGGCGACGACCTGCCCGGCAACCTGATCCTGGGTGAGGCCGCGTTGGCGCGTTTTCACACCCTGCCCGAGCGCGCCTCGCGTGTTGACTCGGCACTGGACTACCCGCGCCTGGCCGAGCAGGCCATGCAGGGCACCCACCCCGGCTCGTCGGCCGGTGGTGAGCAGCCCAAGTTTTGCACCATCACCGCCGGGCGGCCGGTGCTGGTGAAGTTCTCACCCGCCACAGACAGTCCGGTGGACCAGCGCACGCGCGACCTGCTGGTGTGTGAACACCTGGCACTGCAAACGCTGTCGGACGCGGGCATTCCCGCCGCACGCACCCAAATCCATAGCGGTGCAGGCAGGATATTCCTGGAGTCCGAGCGTTTTGACCGCTCACCCGCTGGCAACGGGCTGAGCGGCCAGGTGGGACGCATCGGCATGGTGTCGCTGCAGGTGTATGACGCCGAATACGTGGGTGAAATGGACAACTGGGCTGCCACCGCCAACCGCATGGTGGCGCGCCAATTGTTAAAGCCTGCCGACGCCCGCACCCTGCGCCTGCTCGAAGCCTACGGCCAGCTCATCGCCAACACCGACCGGCATTACGGCAACATCTCGCTGCTGATCCAGGACGACGACTGGGTGCTGTCACCCACCTACGACATGCTGCCGATGCTTTACGCCCCAGTCGGCGGTGAGCTGGTGGCGCGTGACTTTGCCAGCCGCCCGCTGCAACCCACCGCCGCCACCCTGCCCGAGTGGCCGCAGGCCCGTGCGCTGGCCACCACCTTCTGGCAAACGGCCGCCGCAGACGCCAGAATCTCGGCACCGTTTCGGCAGATTTGTGCTGACAACTTGGCCTACCTGGCTGGTTGAGCCCCGCGCTGCTGCCTTGGACGCAGCGGTTTGAACCTAGATTGCGCAGTTGACCGCTCATTTGCATCAGTAAGTTCCTATGACCATTGACTTTTTGAGCGTTGATCAGAGTCACCATTTGGGTGACAGCGCTACGCACCCGATTGAGCTACTGGCGACGCGCCCGGGGGTGTTGCTCCTCCTTGCAGGCAGTAGCCTGCCGCGTCGTCGCGTCTACCCGGACACGCCGCCATTAGCCCACTCGGGCGCGTCCAACTGCGCAATCTAGGTTGAACGGCGGCTGTGACAGGGCGGCGCCAATCGTGCATAGTCAGCGTCTTGCATCAACCCGTTGGAAAAGATGTTCCCATGACGACCGACACGAGAGCAGACATCCGCTTGGCCCAGCTCCATCTCTATGTGGATATTCATCTGCATGACCGCTACCTGGCGCCGCCGTTGGCACTGGTGGTCGCCGCCATGCTCACCAACTGGGTGCCGGTCACCTGGGCGGTGGTCTGGGCTGGTGCCGAGCTGATCATCATCGCCAATTACATCCGCGTCTACCAGGCTTTCAAGCGCAGCAACGCCGGGCCTGCTGACGAGCCCCGCTGGGCCAGGCGCATCGCGTTGGCCCACGGTGTGCACATGCTGGCCTGGTCGTCGCTGGTGTTCTGGGCTTGGCAACACGGCAGCTTTGCCAGTCTGGTGTTCATCATGCTGGTGCACATCGCGCTGATCGCGCTGACCACCACGATGAGCAACGCGCATCTGCGCACACTCGGGTTCGACATGGTGTTTCCCATCCTCGCCCTGCTGGGCCTGCCCTTGCTCGAACCCAGCTGGTTCAATGTGGGCCTGAGCCTGCTGGGGCTGGGTTTCAGTGTCCTGATGCTGTTGGTGGCGCGGCAGATCAACACCTACTCGACCGAGGCGCTGCAACTGCGCCAGCGCAACGAAATCCTGATCAAAGAACTGGAGTTACAAGCCTCCCGCGACACGCTGACCGGCCTGGTCAACCGCCGCTATTTGCTGGCCGAGGCCAACCAGCAACTCCAGGCTGCCCATCACGCCTCGCAGACGCTGGCCCTGCTGATCATTGACCTGGACCACTTCAAGCAGATCAACGACCAATACGGCCACCTGGCCGGTGACGAAGTCCTGGTGGCGGTGGTGGATGCCCTCAAGCGCAACCTGCGCACCGGCGATTGCCTGGGGCGGCTCGGTGGCGAGGAGTTTGCGCTGCTCATGCCCAAGACGACGCAGGCCGAAGCCGTCGAAACCGCCGAGCGCCTGCGCCAGGCGGCAGCCGCCCAGCAGATCAAGCTGCAGGGTCAACCGCTGCGCCAGACCGTCAGCATCGGCATTGCCTTGCTGCAAAAGGAAGACACCAGTCTGTCGAGCCTGATGCACCGGGCCGACCTGGCGATGTACGCGGCCAAAACACAAGGCCGCAACCGCGTGGTTTGCGAGCAGCCAGGCACCCCGGCAGAGGGGCCGACCCTCAACGCAGCAACGGTGGTTCAACCCATCTGATTCAAGCCGCTTGCGGGTGCGATTCAAACGGATGTGTTTCTTGGTTTTCCCCCCTCACCCTAACCCTCTCCCAGAGGGAGAGGGAACAAGTCCACAACACTTTGAATCGCACCCGCCGCTTGCGGCAAACTATTTGGTGAAATCGTCTTCTAGCCCTTATTCCATAAGGGCTGATAGCTATTAAAAAAGTAATGATCTGAAGGTGACGTTACCCACCAAGTGGTTCACGCCGGTTTGCGTTGCGGCACCAGCAGCCCACGCGCCACCGCAGGCCGTGCCACAAACGCGGCCAGTGCGCGTGCCACATGCGCAAAGTCAGCAAAACCCACCAGATCAGCCGCCTGGTAACGCTCGATCAGGTTGCGCACCCACGGCAGGATGGCCATGTCGGCGATGGTGTAGTCGTCCCCCATGACCCAGGCGCGTGTCGCCAGGCGCTGGTTCAGCACCCCCAGCAGACGCCGCGACTCGGCCACATAGCGGTCGCGCGGGCGTTTGTCCTCAAAGTCTTTGCCTGCAAACACGTTGAAAAAGCCGAGCTGCCCAAACATCGGGCCGATGCCGCCCATCTGGAACATCAGCCACTGGATCGTCTCGTAACGGGCCGCCGGGTCGGTCGGCAAAAACTGGCCGGTCTTCTCCGCCAGGTACAGCAGGATGGCACCCGACTCAAACAACGCCAGCGGCTGGCCACCGGGGCCATTGGGGTCGATGATCGCGGGGATTTTATTGTTGGGAAAAGTCGCCACAAACTCGGGTGAGAGCTGGTCGTTGGTCTCAAAACTGACCAAATGCGGCTCGTACGGCACACCGGTTTCTTCCAGCAGGATCGACACCTTGACGCCGTTGGGCGTGGGCAGCGAATAGAGCTGCAGGCGATCGGGATGTTGGGCGGGCCACTTGCGGGTGATGGCAAAAGCAGAGAGATCGGTCATGGTGTGTCCTGTGGGGGCGGTGGAATGCGGCGGATAATCCGCTTTTTCGGCAGTCTATGCCGACTGGTTTCGGTGTGTCTTTATTGTCCAAAATGTCCCCTTTTGTCACCGCGCGCTGGCGCCGCCCGACCCGGCGCGAGCTGCTTTGGGCGGTGGCCGCGCTGCCTGCGCTGCTGCTGGCCTACACGCTGCTGCTGATCCCCTTCACCCCGGCCATCAGCGACATCCGCAAGGCCAAGGTCGATTTGCCTGCGCAGGTGATGTCGAGCGACGGCAAGCTGCTCACCGAGTTCAAATGGGCCAACCGGGTCTGGGTGCCGCTCAAAGACGTGGCGCCCTCGGTGGTCAGCGCACTCATTGCCACCGAAGACCACCGCTTTTACGACCACTTTGGCCTGGACTGGCGGCGTACCGCCTCGGCTGCGCTGCACACCTTCTCCGGTGACCGCCAAGGCGGCTCGACCCTGACCCAGCAGCTCGCGCGCAACCTGTTTCCGCAAGAGATTGGCCGCGCCCCGACGCTGACCCGCAAGCTCAAGGAAGCCATCACCGCGTTCAAGATCGAGGCGCTCTACACCAAGCCCGAGATCCTGGAGACCTACCTCAACACCGTGCCGTTTCTCTACAACGCCTACGGCATCGAGATGGCGGCGCGCACCTACTTTGACAAATCGGCCGACCAGCTCAACCTGCTGGAAAGTGCCACGCTGGTGGGCATGCTCAAGGGCAACAGCTACTACAACCCGGTCCTCAACCCCGAGCGTGCGCTGCAGCGGCGCAACACCGTGCTGGCGCAGCTGGTCAAGTACCAGCAGCTCGACGCCACCCAGTACAACAGCCTGAGCAAACGCCCGCTGCGCATTGACTTTGAGCGCCAGGTGGAAGACACCGGCCCGATACCGCACTTTGCCGTGCAACTGCGCAAATGGTTGATCACCTGGGCTGACGACAACGACTACAACCTCTATGCCGACGGCCTGGTGGTGCGCACCACCATCGACGCACGCCTGCAGACCCTGGCCAACCAGGCACTGGCGCGCCAGAGCCGCCACCTGCAGAACTTGGCCGATGCCGCCTGGCAACCGCGCCGGGTCTGGGGGCCAGACAGCGCGCTGGTCCAGACCCTGGTGCGCGAGACACCCGAGTACCGGCGTGCAGTAGAAGCGGGCCAAAACGCTGACGACGTGATGAAGGCCTTACTGAAAGACGGTAACTTCATGGGCCAGCTGCGCACCCAGAAAACCCGGCTGCAGGCCGGTTTCCTGGCACTGGATCCGCGCAACGGCCAGGTGCGCGCCTGGGTCGGCAGCCGCGACTTTGGACAAGAGCCGTTTGACCATGTGTCACAAGCGCGCCGCCAGCCCGGCTCCACCTTCAAGCCGTTTGTCTACGGCGCAGCCTTTGACAAAGGTGCCAGCCCGGACGACACCCTGATCGACCAGGCGGTGGAAATCCCGCTGCCCGGTGGCGAGGTCTGGCGCCCGAGCGATGGCGGCCCGCCCAGCAACAAACCGATGCGCCTGCGCGACGCCCTGGCCTATTCCAAAAACACCATCACCGCCCAGCTGATGCAGGCCGTGGGGCCGGAGCGGGTGGTCAGGCTGGCCACCGCCATGGGCGTGAATGAGAGCCCGTTGGAGCCGGTGCCCTCGCTGGCGCTGGGCACCAGCCCGGTGACATTGAAGGAAATGGTCAACGCCTACAGCAGCATCGCGCACGATGGGCAGTACCTGGCGCCCATGCTCGTCACCCGCATCGAAAATCGCCAGGGTGAGGTGCTGGCCGAATTCGCCCCGGCCAAGCCCCAGCGTGCCTTGTCGGCGCAGGTCAACTACCAACTGCTCGACGCCATGCGCGGTGTGGTGGACAAGGGCACTGGCGTGGCTATCCGCAGCCGCTATGGCATCCGCGCTGATGTGGCGGGCAAAACCGGCACCACCCAGGACAACACCGACGGCTGGTTCATCCTGATGCACCCGCAGCTGGTGGCCGGTGCCTGGGTGGGTTTCAACGATGGTCGCATCACCCTGCGCAGCGACTACTGGGGCCAGGGCGCGCACAGCGCCTTGCCGATCGTGGGTGATGTCACCGCCCAGGCGCTGCGCGCCAAGTTGATCGACCCGAGGGCGCGTTTTGAGGCACCGCCTGCAGGCTTTTTCAGCCAGCTGGCCCAGGGGCTGCGCGACTGGGCACACGGTTTGATGGCGCCAGCGCCCGAGCCGGTGCCACAGCCGGTACGTCAGCCTGCCCCGGCACCAGAGGAAGTGGTGGAGGAACCCGCCACGCCAGCCAGTGAACCGGTCGAGGTGGTGGCGTCACAGGTCACGCTGCCCGCCAGTGCGCCGGTATCGCCCATTTCAGCCTCCAGCGCCGTGCCCACGCTGGGGCCGGTGGCGCCGGTGGTTGTGCCGCTGCCCGTCCCGGCAACGGACGACGCGCCGCCGCGTTAAGCCTGGGTTCGATAGCACGAGCTTGGGCGGGGTTGAATACCGGGTTCATTCGCTGACATGCTGACACTGTGGGTGGGCCAAGTGGGGTTTGCCGGGAGGCCTCAGACGCGCTGCGCTTTGCGACATCGGCCCCCCGGCAAACCCCACACGGCCTGAGAGCATCGCCGCGACTCGACTCTTTCAGAGGTCAGGCTGTTGAACGGTGGTGAACCAACGTGCGCGCCGCAGCGGGTGGGGTGTTGGGGTCCACCGATGTCGCAAAGCGCAGCGCGTCTGAGGTGGGCGCCAATACCCCGCCCGCGGCTACCCAAGACGTGAGATTGCTCGGGGCCAACACCCCGCAAGGCAAGTCTCAAGCCGCCGTCGCCATCCGCAACCGGCGCGCCGCGTCCTCCGCCCGGGCGTCATCAATCTCGCGCAGCACCGCCTGCATGTCCACGCTGGCTTGTGAGCGCTCAAACCGGCCTGTGAGCGGCGTGTCCACACTCAGCAGCCCGGCCTGGTACAGGCTCCAGATTTCCGGGCCGTACTCGGTGGCCTGCAGTTCGGGGGCGAACTGGCCAAAGAAGTCGCGCAAATTGGCCACGTCGCGCAGCAGCATGCGCTGGGCGTGGTTGTTGCCCGCCGCGTCCACTGCCTGCGGCAGGTCGATGATCACCGGCTCGTCCAGCCCGTCGGCCCCATCCACCCCCGCTGTATGCGCCAGCAGGATGTTGAACTCGGACAAATCGCCGTGCACCACGCCAGCGCCCAGCATACGCACCACTTCTTTGATCAACGTGGCGTGGTGTTGGCGCGCCTGCTCGGGGGTGAAGGCCACATCGTTCAGGCGCGGGGCGGCGTCGCCGTGGGCGTCGGTCACCAGTTCCATCAGCAACACACCGTCGCAAAAGTTGTAGGGCTGGGGCACCCGCACACCGGCGGCGGCCAGGCGGTAGAGCGCGTCGACTTCGGCGCTTTGCCAGGCGGCTTCTTGTTCCTGGCGGCCAAACTTGCTGCCCTTGGCCATGGCGCGGGCCGAGCGTGAGTTCTTCACCTTGCGGTTTTCGGTGTAGTCCACCGCCTGGCGAAAGCTGCGCTGGGTGGCCTCTTTGTAGATTTTGGCGCAGCGGGTCTCATCCCCGCAGCGCACCACAAACACCATGGCTTCTTTGCCACTCATGAGCTGGCGCACCACGCTGTCGATCAGACCCTCTTCAATCAGGGAGATCAGTCGGGCAGGTGGTTTCATGGGGCTTTGGGTCGGGGCTGGGGGAGCTGGATTGTCGACCCCAGCGCCGGTATCAGCCCAGTGCGTCTGGCTGAAGCCCTACAGGGGGTGTTTCAGGCAGTGCCAGAAATGTGCGCAAGCGTGCCAGTTCCGCCTCCAGCGCCTGCGCAAACGCGGCATCCGGTGGTGGACTGCCTGCCACATAACCCAGATCCACCTCCAGCTGGTCACCACGCACCGTCAGATTGCCCCAGCCAATCACCTGCTCGCGCCACAACAGCGGCAGTGCGTAATAGCCGCGCACCCGCTTGGGCGCCGGGGTGTAGGCCTCAAAGCGGTAAGCCCAGCCCCAGAACAGCTCAAACCGGCGCCGGTCCCACACCACCGGGTCAAACGGCGCCAAGAGCCGCAGCACATCGCGGTGGGCCTGGCGGCGGGTTGCCGGGTTCTCATCGGCGGGCCAGTACCAGGTGACACCGTCGACCTGGGCACTGGCCAGGCGCTGTTTGGCCCGCTGGAACGCAGCGGCGCGCTGGGTGGCCCACTGCGGCGCACCGCCACGCAGGTGGCTGATCAGTTCACCGAGCGAGCGTTCGGGCAGGGGCGCGTATTTGTTCACGATCACATCCACCAGTGCGTCCATGGCTTGGGCTGGGTCTGGCGCAGCGGCTGACAAGCCGTCACGCGCGGCGTAGGTGCGCACACCACTCACACGCCCGGCAATGCGCAGCAGGCCACGGTAGTGCATGTCGTCGAGCAGCTGGGTGCTGGCGTTGGACGCGCCACCAAACCAGTTGCGCGCCGAGCCGTGGGCAAAGTGGGCGTCCACCGCACGCGGGTGCACCACACCATGGGCCCGCACAAAGTCCAGCACCGCCTGGGCTTGCGCAGCGCGCTCGGGCGTCCACACCGCTTGCGGCAGGCGCGGGTGCATCCAGGCCTGGGTGGCGCGGGGCACAAAGCCGTAGTTGACGAAGAAGTCTTCTTCGATGTCGAGTTGGGGGTAGCGCCGCTCCAGATCACCGGCGCGGTAGCCCTTGACGCGGTGGCGCAAGGTCAGGTCTTGCGCACGCGCCGGGGCGCGGATTGGGTCGGCCTGCACAAAACCCAGCCGGGCGATGGCCGCAGGCAGCGTGGTGGGGGCAAACAGGCTGCGGGCCAGCGCATACCGGCGCAGTTGGGGCAGGGTGATGGCCATGGTGATCAGCCTTTGGTAACTGTGCAAAAATACAGTATATCCAGCAAACACGGTTTGCCCCGGCCACCTCAAGGACACCCCATGACCCGTGCCACCCACCATGGCTGAACCCCTGATCAAGCAATACGGCGCCGATGTGCCGCAGGCCATAACCAGCATGATTTCCAGCGTCTACCCGGCCTTTGACGGCGCCGGTTTTGTGCGGGAGGTGTTCGACGGCTTCGAGACGCTGGCGCTGATGGCGCGTGGCCAAAAAATCGCCCAGGCTTTGCGGCGCTTTTTGCCGAACGACTACGCGCAAGCGCTGGCGATTCTGATGGCCTCTGTGGATGTGCCGCATGGCCGCGACCCCAGGCTGACACTCGGCTCGTTTTTGTACTTGCCGCACACCCGGTTTGTTGCCAACTACGGGCTGGACCACTTCGAGGCGTCGATGGCCGCCCAACACGCCTTGACGCAGCGTTTCAGCGCCGAGTTCAGCATCCGCCCGTTTCTGCAACACCACACGCAGGCCACGCTGCGCCAGCTCACAGTGTGGGCCAGTGACACCAGCGAGCATGTGCGCCGCCTGGTGTCCGAGGGCTCGCGCCCGCGCCTGCCCTGGGCGCCACGGCTGCGCCAGTTCCAGATGGACCCGACGCCGGTGCTGGCGCTCTTGGACTTGCTCAAGGACGACCCGGCGCTGTATGTGCGCCGCTCGGTCGCCAACAACCTCAACGACATTGGCAAAGACCACCCCGAGTTATTGACCCGCACCACCCAGGCCTGGTTGCAAGACGCCAGCCCCGAGCGCGTCTGGATCGTTGGCCACGCGCTGCGCTCGGCGGTCAAACGCGGCGAGGCTGGGGCGCTGTCGGTGCTGGGTTTTGGCCAGGCCGCGCAGCTGGCTGTGGGCCAGGTCCAGATCAGCCCCGGCCAGGCGGCGATGGGTGGTGCGGTACAGATCAGCCTGGTGTTGACGAATACCCAAACCCAGCCGCAACGGGTGCTGGTGGACCTGGCGGTGCACTATGTCAAAGCCAACGGCTTGACCCGCGCCAAGGTGTTCAAACTCACCACGCTGGCGTTGGCACCGGGCCAGAGTGCGCAGCTGTCCAAAAAACTCTCTTTGGCCGAGATGACCACCCGCAAACACTACCCCGGTGCGCACCGGGTCGAGGTGATTCTGAACGGGCAAGCGCAGCCGCTCGGTGTGTTTGAGCTGCTGCCCGCATGATGCGGCGCACAGACCTGTCCGCCGCAGTGGGTGTTGGATTTATTGGTAAAAATGGCCTCTAACCCTTATTCATAAAGGGTAAAAAGCTATTGAATTGATAGTTATGAAAGCGCCGCATGGACCTCTTTGACGACTTGGCGCCTGCGCCGGATGCGGCACCCATTGCTCTCGGGCCGGGGGCGTTGTGGCTGCCCGGCTTCGCGCGCAACGCGGCGCCTGAGCTGCTGCAGGTGGTTGAAGCGGTGTTGTTGCAAGCGCCGCTGCGCCACATGCAAACGCCCGGCGGCTACACCATGTCGGTGGCCACCAGCAGCTGCGGCGCACTCGGTTGGGTGTCTGACCGGCATGGTTACCGCTACGCAGCGCAAGACCCGCGCTCAGGCCAGGCCTGGCCAGCCATGCCCGCTGTGGGCTGGGTGCTGGCGCAGCGTGCGGCTGCCTTGGCGGGTTACCCGCACTTTGAGCCCGATGCCTGCCTGATCAACCAGTACCTGCCCGGCGCCAAACTCTCCTTGCACCAGGACCGCGACGAGCAAGACCTGAGCGCGCCCATCGTCTCGCTGTCACTGGGCCTGCCTGCGGTGTTTTTGTTTGGCACCCCCAGCCGCCAAGACCGGCCGCAGCGTTACCGGCTGGTGCATGGTGATGGGGTGGTGTGGGGTGGCCCGTCGCGGCTGGCTTTTCATGGCGTGGCCGCGCTGGCTGAAGGCGAGCACGCCTTGCTGGGCAGGCGGCGCATCAACCTGACGTTTCGCCAGGTCAGGCGTCAGGCTTGAGTGCCAAATAGGCCTCTAGCCCTTATTCTGCATGGGCTGATAGCTCTTATAAAAAGAGCGCATGACAAGCGGCTACCGCTTAGCGCACCAGCGACCAACCGGCGTGCTGGTCGGCTTTGTTGTTCTCGTAGTCCCACCGCGTGCCACAGTGGTCGCAGCGGTAGCGGGTGACGGTGACGGTCTTCTCGCCACGCAGCTCTTTGCGGTTGACGCCCTGCATCAGTTCGGCATGGCCGGGCGCGCGGCGCCAGTGTTGCTGGATGGCGGCACAGGGGTCACACAGCGGCGCTTGGGGTGGTGCGCTGTCAGCGTCGGTCGGCGGGTTCAAAGTGGTGTTCATGGGGCAGCTCGCAAAGGCTGGATTGTCGCTGCCCGCTCAAGTCGCGCAAACGCTGGTGCGCCGTATCTTGCAGGTCCAGCGGCTGCTGGTTTTTGGCCTGCAGGTAGTGGTGGGTGAACACATCTAGGTAGGTCGCCAGCACCTCGGCGGCGTGGTTTTCACCAGCCAGTTCCAGGCACAGGGCACCGACCTCGGAGGTGCAAAAGTGGTCGCCGCGGTTGGAGCGGCGCAGCCGGTAGTTGGAGACCTGCTCGGGCTGCAGGCTCAGCACCGGAAAATTGTTCAGGTACGGGCTTTTGCGAAACATCTTGCCAGCCTCGGCCCAGGTCGCATCCAGCAGCACAAACAGCGGCCGCTTGGGCGCCTGCCCCTGGGCGGGCACCTCGGGCAGCAGCGTGCTCACCAGGCGCTCTGGCGCCACAAACTCCCCCGGAAACACCACATAAGGCTGCCACTGCGGGTCGGCCAGCAGGGTCAGCAAACGCGGGTCGACCCAGGTGCGGGCCCAACTGTAGGCAAAGGTGTCACGCACCACGTCGGCGATCAGCCAGCCGGTGTTGCTGGGTTTGAGCGGCTCAATGTCGGCCATCAGCAGGCACATGCCCGCCTGGGTGGGCACGCTCGGGCGCAACTGACAAAAGCAGTGGCTGAACATGACCCGGCAGCCCGGGCAACGCTCGGCTGGGCCCCCGCGCATGCGAAACGGTTTGACAGCGCGCGCCAGGCGTTCGGTGCGCAGGCGGGACACGGCGTGGGGGATGTGGGGCGTGGACAAGTGCATTTTTGAGCGGCGATTATGGCGTGTGGCCTGGGCAACAGACCAAGCTCGGCCCTCAACGCATCATCACCAACAAACGCATGGCGCCTTTTTTCTGAGGTTGAATCCCCTACGTTGTTGCTGAAACAGCAATGTATCAATGATTTTTTGGCTATTTATCTATCAAATCAGAAACTTTACAGTTCATCCCATCGACGCGACGCCACTTTCAACGCCACGCGATGCCGCCGGAAAAGCCTGTTGCCCAACCGGCTCGGCCCATCAACTGTTAAAGGATTTGAACCATGAAAACCACTTACGCTGCCATCCTCGCCATCACCCTCTCTACCCTGGCCACAGGGTATGCCAGTGCCGAGTCCGTGTACCCTGACAACGCCCCTGCGGCCACGACCCTCGGCAAGACGCGTGACCAAGTCCGTGTCGAGCTGTTGGAAGCCCAACGCACCGGCGACATCCAGGCGTACGGCAACTCCGGCAAAAAGCTCAACGAGCTCTACCCCAGCCAATACCCGGCCAAAGCCGTTGCGCAAGGCAAGACCCGCGAGCAAGTGCTGGCGGAACTGGTTCAAGCCCAACGTTCGGGTGAGTTCACGCTCCAGCAGAACCACGGCGGTTAAGACCAGCACTGCCGTCGATCCGCCCCATGCAACTCTTTTATCGTCCAGAGAATTCCATCATGTCCAAGTCAATTCAAAGTAGCCTGGCCTTGGCCTCACGTTTGTTGTTCGCCGCCTTCAGCCTGGATGCACGCAGAGCCTGATCGCAGTCGTTGGCATGGTGCCCCTTAAACTGTGAGCCAACCTCACCCTCCCTGAATCGAACCACCTCGCAAGGCCTACCGTGTCCGACGCCATCATCATCCAGCAACCCCTTCACGCCGCACAACAACTGCTGGTCTTGCACCATGGCGTGGGTGCCAGCGCGCAGCACATGGTCCCGCTGGGACAGCGGCTGGCGGCGCAATTTCCCAACGCTTTCATCGTCAGCGTGCAGGCCCCTTCAGCCAGCGACATCAGCCCCGGCGGTGCCCAGTGGTTTTCGGTGCAAGGCATCACCGACGAAAACCGCCCCACTCGGGTGGCTGAGGTGATGCCGGCCTTCATCCAGAACCTGCGCTACTGGCAGCAAACCAGCGGCGTTGAGGCCAGCGCCACGGCGGTGCTGGGGTTTTCGCAAGGCGCCATCATGGCGCTGGAGGCCGCGCAGGCGCAAGCGGGGCTGGCCGGGCGCGTCGTCGCCTTGTCAGGGCGTTATGCCCAACTGCCTAGCCACGCGCCAGAGAAAACCACACTGCACTTCATCCACGGCAAGTCAGACGCCGTGATGCATTACGGGCACTGCGTGGCGGCGGCAGAGCGGCTGGTCGCTCTGGGCGGTGATCTCACCGCAGACGTCATTCCTTACCTTGGTCATGAGATCACGGCAGAGGTCATGGATTTGGTGGTGGAGCGCTTTGTGGGTCACATTCCCAAGCACCATTGGGACGAGGTACGCCATGCGGCGTCCCAGCAAGCCGCAGCCGCCGATCGGGGATAAACCAGATCGGCGCCATCAACCCCAGCCCTGGGCTGCTGGGGTGCAGACCGCGTTAAGGCTGGCTCAGCGGCTTGGGCACAAACCCAATCACCAGCCCGGTATCGGTCACGGTGATGCGGCCCGGCTGCAACCCCATGCTGTTGGGTAACGCCAGATCACTTGGCTGCAAACGGTGCAGCACCACCTCCAGCAGGGCCTGCTCGCTCAAAGCGGGGCCGTAGGTGTTGAGCAGCGCGACCACGCTGGGCTGCAGGCTGGGCATCGTCAGGCGTTTGAATCGCAGCTGGTGGGCGCGCACGGTGAGGTCCCGGGCCTCGTAACGCAGCGCAAAATCCAGCGCCAGCGTGCCGTGGTGGCTGCCCTGCAGCGCCGGGCCGGCCGCATCGATCACCATCTCGGCGCCCAGGCGGTTTTGCGCTGGCAGCAGGCTCAACTGCGGCGCCTGTATGTCCAGATTGAGCAGCCCCGACACCGGGTAACGCAGCGGAAAACGTTGTGCCACGGTTTGCTGCAACAGCGCGGCAGACACCGTGTAGTGCGGCGGCGCCTGTGGCACATCGTCAGTTGGATCGGAGTGATCGGTGGATGCACCCCAAGCCAGACCACCCAACGGCAGGAAAACAGGCAAGCACAAGGCAAGAGGGATCAGGTGTCGACGGCGCATTCGGTGCCTCCTTAAGCAAGCCATTGTGCGCTGTCATGTCCAAGCCACAAGCACCAGGAGTCTGGGTGGCAGAAGGGCATCGGCTGCAACGGCTGGAGAAAAGTCCCACTTCGCACCCATTTTTCCGGCGGTAGCTACGGCTACCGTCCTCAAAAGTGGGCGCAAACTGGCCTCTTTTCCCA
>Ga0302214_1000020_pt1 | contig 122376 bp, 107 predicted proteins | sample II_Fen_N1_3_FD_194584 | JGI IMG/M metagenome (GOLD analysis project Ga0302214, IMG submission 194584) | Peat permafrost microbial communities from Stordalen Mire near Abisko, Sweden - II_Fen_N1_3 | ecosystem: Environmental > Terrestrial > Soil > Wetlands > Permafrost | place: Sweden: Abisko... | reverse complement strand
GCTGGTGCAATTCTGGAAACAGAGCACTGGAGGAACGTCCGGACTGCATAGGGCAGCGTAGCAGCTAACGGCTGTCCACTGAAAGGTCGCAAGACTATAAGGTGAGGATCAGAGCAACAGAGACGAGCCGATTTAGTTCGGGTGAAACGGGCAATCTCTACGCGCAGCAATACCAAGTAGGCCAGCGTTGATGGGGCCCCCAGAGCTGGCGGGTAGGTAGCACCGAGCTGTTGGGTGACCAACAGCCCAGATTAATGGCAGTCACACCCGGGGCAACCCGGGTGCACAGAATCCGGCTTATCGGTGGGCTTCACACTTTCGATAGCAATCAGCCCTTTATTCATAAGGGCCGATTTCGGTTTTAGCCGCGTACCAGCAAGGCTTGGCCGAGGGCAAACACCGAGTTGGGAGCGCTGGTGCGCAACGGTGCATGCACTGGCTTTTTGAACACGCCGCGGTTGGCCGCTGGCTTTTGTTCAATCTTCACACCCTTGGCCAGTTGCTCCAGCACCAGGCTGCGCAAGGTGACCGACTGCATGAACTCGAACACCTTGGCGTTCATCGAATCCCACAGGTCTTGCGCCATGTCTTTGGTGCTGGATGTCCCAACAGGCTTTTCCTCTGGCACAACGTCTTCCACTGCGCAGATGATGTCCGCCACGGTGATCGCGTCGGTGCGGTGCCCCAGGGTGTAGCCACCACCTGGCCCACGCGTGCTGCGCACCAGACCTTGCTGGCGCAGCTTGCTGAACATTTGCTCCAGGTAGGACAGCGAAATTTGCTGGCGTGCGGAAATGTCAGACAGCGGCACCGGCCCGAGTTTTTCGCGCAGCGCGACATCAATCATGGCGGTGACAGCAAAACGGCCTTTGGTACTTAAACGCATTTTTGTTACTCCTATCAGTGTCTGTGAAGATGACACGGGTGAAACTATAAAGTTCAACTCACTTCGCGTAAATTCGTATTTACGACATATAAACTTCGATAAAAGCGAACAATCAGACTCCCACATGAGGCCAGCCCCATGAATTTCAAGCACCTATATTATTTTTGGGTCACCGCGCGCGCTGGCGGCATCATGCGTGCCGGCGAACAGTTGCATACCACCCCGCAAACGCTCTCCGGCCAGATAAAGTTACTCGAAGACTGGCTCGGGCGCAAGCTGTTTCGTAAAAGTGGTCGCCAGTTGGAGTTGACCGAGCATGGCCGTCTGGCACTCGGTTATGCCGACCAGATCTTCAGCCTGGGGCAAGACCTGGAGACCGCTTTGCGCCAGACACGGGGTGCGCAAAAGCGGCTGGACTTTCGGGTGGGGGTGGCCGACTCGGTGTCCAAATCGTTGGCCTATCGCCTGCTAGAGCCCGCCTTGTCCATGGAACAGCCCGTCAAACTGCTGGCCAGCGAGGGCACCTTTGACGATTTGCTGGCAGCACTCGCCTTGCATCGGCTGGACCTGGTGATTGCCGATGAGCCAATGCCCCGACGTCTGAGTGTCAAGGCGTTTAACCACGCGTTGGGCCGCAGTTCGATGAGTTTTTTCTGTGCGCCCGGGCTGAAGTCCCGGGTCAAAGGGCCGTTTCCGGCTTGCCTGGACGGTTTGCCGATGTTGGTACCCGGTGCATCGTCGTCGGTGCGGCGGCAACTAGAGGGCTGGTTTGCGCGGCACCAGCTGGCGCCGGTGGTGGTTGGCGAGATTGACGACGCCGCGCTGATGAAGGCCTTTGGCCGGGAAGGCCAGGGTGTGTTCATGGCACCACATGTGCTTGAAGAAGAGACTTGCGCCCAGTTCGGGGTGTCGGTGATTGGCCACACCGATGAGCTGGTGGAGGAGTTTTATGCGGTGTCGGTGGAGCGGCGCATCAGCCACCCCTGCGTGCAGGCGATCACCGACGCTGCGCGTGGTCAGCTTTTCACCTTGTGATGTGTCAATCCAGCTGCCGGGATAATGGGCCGCATGCCTTTGCAAAAAATTTCCCATCCCGCCATCGACATCGATCTGCGTTACGCCACCGCTAACAACCTCACTGGCATCCCGATTTACCTGCACGCCATCGCCTTTTTGCACAAGGACGCGTTGGCCGCGCTCGTCGTCGCGGCCAACTTGGCGCAGGCGCAGGGCTTGCGTCTGCGGGTGCTGGATGCGTACCGGCCGTCTGCCGCGCAGTGGCGGTTTTGGGCGGTGTTGCCCAATCCGATGTATGTCGCCGACCCGCGCATCGGCTCCATGCACACGCGGGGTGTTGCTGTTGACCTGACGCTGTGCCAAGGTGACGGCACGCCGCTGGACATGGGCACCGAGTTTGATGAAATGACCGAGCAGTCGCGCCATGGCAGCACCGGCATTTCGGCGCAAGCGCAGAACAACCGGCGCTTGTTGCTGGAGGTGATGACCGCAGCGGGCTGGGCGCATCACCCGCATGAGTGGTGGCATTACAACCTGCCCGAGCCGACCCGTTATCCGCCGCTCAGTGATGAGGTCGAAGGCCGGGCGCTGCTGGCCTGAGGGTTTAAAAACGCTCGTGCGGCAGCAGGTAGCGCCATTGCCCCTCGGGCAGATGCGCCAGCGTGACGCGGCCAACACGCAGGCGCTTCATGCTCAGGATTTGCAGCCCGGCGCGTTCACACAAATACGCGGCCAGCCCCAGGTGCGCGCCCTTGACGGCAAAACGCAGCCGGGTGGAGGTCTCGCCGGTGCTGTTGACGCTGACTTTGACCGGCGGCAGCGTGCTGCCCGCGTTGGTTGAAGAGACATTCAGACGGTGCAATTGCTCGGCAGATACCTCGCCTTGCACCTCGACGGCCAACTCGTGTTCGATTTGGGTGGCGTCTTCGGTCAGCTTGCGCAGCACCCGCCAGTCCTGGGTGAAGACGATCAGCCCGCTGGCGGCCAGTTCCAGCGGCACGCTCGCAGTGAGCTTGGCCAGGTGGCGCTTGAGCACGCGCTCGTTCGACTCGTCTTGCGCCCAGTGGGAGGCCACCTGCAACAAGGCCTGCGCGGGTTTGAGCCGCTTGTTGGCTGCGCCCAAAGGCGCCATGGCCTCAAAACCGGGCGGTTTGTGCAGCAGCAGCGTGACCTCGCTCAAAGCCATTGGGTTGGCCTGCGGGTCCACCACCACGGTTTGGTTCAGCACCCGTGCCATCGGTTCTTCGACCACCTGGCCGTTGACCTGCACCCAGCCGCCTTCGATGATCTGTTCAGCTTCGCGGCGCGAGCAGTTCACCTGGGCTGCCACCAGTTTGGACAGGCGCACACCGGCCATCTCTGGGGCGGGTGGCGGTGTGTTTTTGTGCAGGCGTGGCTTGGTGGGGGCTTTTGCAGCGGCTGCTCGGGGCGCTTTGGGTGGGGTGGGTCGGCGCGCTTCGGCGGGCGCTTGTTGGCGCGCGCCAACGGGGGCGGGTGCGACCGCTTTGGCGGGTGTGCTGGTGGCGACAGGCGCAGGGGCTGGCGCGCGCGCGGGAACTTTGAGCGTTGGGCGCTTCGGTGCTGGTGGCGCGGGGCGCGCTGGTCGGGGCAAGGTCATGCCGGGCATGTTAACCCGCGTGCCGCGCCCTAGCCCGTGTGTTCAGTGGCAGATGTGGGCGGTGATGCGCGCCAAGTGCGCCAGCAGCGAGCGCTTGGCCACCGGCCACATGCGCTCTGGCACGTCGGCATAAGCCAGCGCCAGCCAGTCGTCTGGCGTGCCGTCGGGTTGCGCCTGCATGGCGGCCAAGACCTTGGCTTCGCGTTGCAGGCGGTGCGCTTTCAGCCGCGCGATGGCCGCCAGCGCTTCGCCGTCTGGCCCGCCGATCACATGACCGTGGGCAGGCAGGATGAAGCGCACGCCCTGCTCGGCGCAGACGCGGCTGAGCACCTCCAGCGAGTCCAGGTAGTCGTTCATGTCGCCATCGGGCGGGTCCACCACGGTGGTGCTGCCACTCAGGATGTGGTCGCCTGAGAACAGCAGGCCGTCCTGCAGCAGCACCAGACACAGGTGATTGGCGGCATGGCCGGGCGTGTGGATCACTTGCAGGGTGTGGCCGGCTTTATAAGCCAAATCGCCTTCTAGTCCTTTTGGATAAAGGGTGAGTAGCTCTTCATTTTGTAGTGTTTTGTCAGGCGCGAACTGGCTGGCCGCGCGCGCTGTTGGGGCGCTGGGCAGGCCCAGAACCGGTGGTGTTGGCTGGCACATGGCCTGCAAGGGCCATGCACCGGGGGCATGGTCGGGGTGCGAGTGGGTGCAGACGATGGCGCGGATATCGCCACCCGCTGCGTGCCAGAGTTGCTCCAGGTGCTGCGGGTCGGCCGGGCCGGGGTCGATCACGATGTAGCCGGTGTCGGCATCACCCACCAGGTAGCTGTTGGTGCCCGGGCCGGTCATGGCGCCGGGGTTGGGGGCGGTGAGGCGCTGCACGTTTTTGAGCAGCGGCACCACGCGTTCACTTTGCCAGTCCAGCGGGTGTTGGATCTGGCCGTCAGGGCAGACCAGCGCCAGCTCGGCAAACGGCAAGTCATGCTCCATGTAGCGCGCTTCGCGCCCGCTCACCAGCCCGGTGCGTGGGCAACTGACCCACAGCGGCGCCTCCGTCTGGGCGCAGGCAGCCAACACCGCCGCCACGTCCTGCAAGTCGCGCAGGCGCTCCAGCGTGTGAATGGTCGGGAAGATCATGAAGAAGTTGCCTGCCGCATGGCGCGCCAGCGCGTCAATCGGGCGCAGCCAGACCGGCTCAAACTGTTCGGTTTCATCGGCCACCGGCACCTGGCCTTCGGGCATGCGCGCCACCAGAAACGGCACCTCATAACGTTGGGGCAGGTTGCGGTCGGTGGTCCAGCGCGCCAGCACAAACACCTGATCAGCGGCCAGTCGCAGGCCGCGTGCCGCAATCTGTGCAAAAAAGTCGCGCTGTCGCGCCATCGTGTTGATGTCTGTCTGCTGGGCCCAACGGCCATCCGGGTAGCGTGCCAGCAGCACGCCCAGCTCCTCCAGGCTTTCGCGGATGGCGGCGATGGCTTCGGTGAGCGGCGCATCATGCTGCCCGACCCGCCGGGTGGCCAGGTGGTGGTGTTGCGCGTCAGCCGCGTCCACGCCACCCCCCGGAAACACATAGGCGCCCGGCGCAAAACTGGCCGTGTCTGCGCGCCGCGTCATCAGCACCTCGAGCCCATTCGCGCCATCGCGCAGCAGCAACACCGTGGCGGACAGGCGTGCGGGGACGGGGGTGCGGCTGGGGTGAAGCTGTTGGCTGGGGCGTGGCATGCAGAAATTATGACGACATGGCTGCGGCAGCGCCCGACCAGGCGCCCATAGATAATGCCGTCTATGCGAATTCCCTTTACCAAAATGCAAGGCGCGGGCAACGACTTTGTGGTGTTGGACGAAACCCAAACCCGCTACCAGCTCACGCCTGCGCAGTACCGTTTTCTGGCTGACCGCCACTTTGGCGTGGGTGCCGATCAAATTCTGACGGTGCGCCCGGCCGCCAGTCCCGACATGGACTTTTCGTATGTCATCCACAACGCCGATGGCAGCGAGGTCGAGCACTGCGGCAACGGCGCGCGCTGTTTCATGGCCTTTGTGCGCCGCCAAGGCCTCACCGCCAAAGACGTTGTGACAGTGCAGACCATGAACCGCGTATTGCAGTTGCAGCGCCAGCCCGATGGCCGCGTCACGGTCGACATGGAAGCGCCAGACTTTGAGCTGGCACACCTGCCGTTTGACCCCGTCGGCTTGCAGCCTGAGTCGGCTGGTTCATGGCAAAAATGGCCTCTAGCCCTTGATTTGCAAGGGCAGACCACTATGGTTAAAGTAGCGTTGGTGTCCATGGGCAACCCGCACGCGGTGACCCTGGTGGACGATGTGGGCACCGCACCGGTGTTGACCCTGGGGCCACTGGTGCAGCAGCAGGGCGCGTTTGCGCGCGGGGTCAATGTGGGCTTCATGCAGGTGCTAGACCGCAGCCACATCCGTCTGCGGGTGTATGAGCGTGGTGCCGGTGAAACCCTGGCCTGCGGCACCGGTGCCTGTGCGGCGGTGGTAGCGGGCATCCGCCTGGGCCTGCTCGACGCCACGGTGGACGTGGCCACCCATGGCGGCACCCTCACCATTGCTTGGCAGGGCGGCACCCACCCGGTGCTGCTGACCGGCCCGGCCACCGTGGTTTTTGATGGCGAAATTGAACTCCCCAACTGAAGGCAAACATGTCACCCACCTCTCACATTTCCAGTGCCATTGGCAGCCCGATCACCGAAGACGACATCGCCAACTACCTGGCCAACACGCCCGAGTTTTTTGAGCGCCATGCCGAGTTATTGGCCGCCGTGCAACTCAGCAGCCCGCACAGCCAGCGCGCGGTGAGTCTGCAAGAGCGCCAGGCCGGTTTGCTGCGTGAAAAGATCCGCATGCTGGAGCAGCGCATCATGGACATGATCCGCAACGTCAACGAAAACATGGTGCTGTCTGACAAGCTGCTGCACTGGGCGCGAACCTTGTTTTTGAACACCGACCCCAAGGCGCTGCCCCAGCTGATCGCGGATGAATTGGCGGATCAGTTTTCGGTGCCGCAGGTTGGCATCAAGGTCTGGGGCGTGGCGCCGCAGTATGCGTTTTGCGACTTTGCCACGGGCGTGAGTGACGACGCCAAATCCTTTGCCACCTCGCTGACCGAGCCGTTTTGCGGCGTCAACACCGGGCTGGAGGCGATCAACTGGCTGCCCGAGCCGCAGGCGGCGGTGTCGCTGGCGATTTTGCCGCTGCGCGGTATGCCGGATGCCAATGGCGCACACGGTGGTGTGGCGCCTGCGTTTGGCTTGCTGGTGCTGGCCTCTCCCGATGCGCAGCGCTTTGCCAGCACCATGGGCACCGACTTTCTGGCGCGTATTTCCGAGCTGGCCAGCGCCGCGCTCTCGCCCCTGCGTTAGTCTTGTTGGCCACCTGTTGCACCGTCTATGACTGACCCCCTGGTTCAGCGCTACCTGGACCATGTGCGTTTTGAGAAACGCCTGGCCGAGCGCACGGTGACGCTCTACACCCTGGATCTGGACAAGCTGGCGGGCCACGCCGCAGAAGCGGGTGTTGGGCTGACGGCTGTTCAGCCGACCCACATCCGGCGCTGGGCGGCGCAGATGCACAGCGGCGGGCGCAGTGGCCGGGGCATCGCGCTGATTCTGTCGGGCTGGCGTGGTTTTTACGCCTGGCTGGGTCATGAAGGTCTGGTGGGGGTCAACCCGGTGCTCCATGTGCGTGCCCCCAAGGCCGCCAAACCCTTGCCCAAAGCGCTGAACGTCGACGACGCGGTGCAACTGGCGAGCTTCCAAAATGAGAGCGCTAACCCCTGGTTGGAAGCGCGTGATGCGGCTATTGTTGAGTTGCTTTACGGGGGCGGCTTGCGTTTGGCAGAAGTCACCGGGCTGGATGTGCAAGCCAGTGAGCGCGCACGCGGTTGGCTGGATCTGCAGGCCGGTGAGGCCCATGTCTTGGGCAAGGGCAGCAAACGGCGCATTGTGCCGGTGGGTGCCCAGGCGGTGGCTGCGGTGCAGCGCTGGCTGCTGGTGCGTGACCAGGGGCTGCCCGGCTGGTCGTCAAGCCCGTCCGCCGGGCAGGCGCTTGAAGGCGCTCTGTTCATCGGGCGCCATGGCACCCGTTTGTCGGCGCAGTCGATCTGGAAGCGACTGCAGTCGCGCAGTTTGCAGGCCGGGCTGGCCGTGCCGGTTCACCCACACATGTTGCGCCATTCGTTTGCCAGCCATGTGTTGCAGTCCAGCAGCGACCTGCGTGGGGTGCAGGAGCTGCTGGGCCATGCCAACATCAGCACCACGCAGATTTACACCCGGCTGGACTTTGGCCACCTGACCAAAGCCTACGATGCGGCGCATCCGCGTGCCCACCTGAAGCCAGGTAGTTCAAAATAGCGACTTTTTGCCGTCAACCACTCATCCGCAGGTACCTTATGCAAAAGCGAATCAGCGTGGTCTTGGCGCCGGGCGTTGAATGGACATTCCATGTGCCCGAGGGCACGCAGCTGTCGCACGACGCTGCGCGTGCCTGGCTGGACAAGCAATTCCTGGCGCTCGGATGTGAGCCGCTGCGTGCCGGGGGCAAGGTGCTGACGGCTGACAAGGTGCTGGTGGTCACGCGCGCTGCGGGTGCTGCCTTGCTGAAAGATCCCAAGTGGTCCGCTGGCTATGTGGCAGCGGTGAGTTCGGCCCTGGGCAAATCCACCATCCGTGTGGACGTGCCTGCCATGACCATCACATACTGAATGAAAACTATCCGTCTGCGACCCGGCAAGGAGCGCTCGCTCCAGCGCCAACACCCCTGGATTTTTGAGTCGGCCATCGCCCGTGGCGGCGCCGACTCTGGCGAAACCGTGCGGGTGGAATCGAGTGAGGGCCAGTATCTGGCCTGGGCGGCGTTCAGCCCCAGCTCCAAAATCCGTGCCCGAGTTTGGAGCTTCGACGAACAGCAGCGCATTGATGCATCGTTTTTTGTAGCTAGGTGTGAAGCATCCATAAGGGCTAGAGGCCGATTTGGCATACAAAGCAATGGCGTGCGACTGATCCACGGCGAGTCGGACGGCTTGCCCGGTTTGATTGTGGACCGCTACGCGGACACGCTGGTGGCGCAGTTCACCTCCAGCGGCGTCGAGCGTTGGAAAGATGTGATCGCCGATGCGCTGCTGGCCGCCACTGGCTTGACCAAGTTGTATGAGCGCAGCGACGCCAGCAGCCGCACGCTCGAAGGTCTGCCCGAGGCCACCGGTTGGCTGCGCGGCCAGGGCGAGGTCGAACTGCTGCTGCAGGAACACAGCTGGCAACTCGCGGTGAACATCGCCGAAGGCCACAAAACCGGCTTTTACCTGGACCAGCGCGACAGTCGCAAACGCTTTTTTGACTACTGCCAGCGGCTCCAATTTGAGCGCGTGCTCAACTGCTACTGCTATACCGGCGGCTTCACCGTGGCGGGCTTGCAGGGGGGTGCGGCGCATGTCACCTCGATTGACTCGTCCGGCCCGGCATTGGCCAAGGCGGCGGCGAATCTGGCGCTCAACGGGCTGGCGCCCGAGCGGGCCAGCTTCATGGACGCTGACGTGAACGCTTCGCTGCGCCAGTTTGCCGAACAGGGCCGCACCTTCGATGCCATCGTGCTCGATCCACCCAAGTTCGCCCCGACCGTGGCGCACGCCGAACGCGCCGCGCGCGCTTACAAAGACATCAACCGCCTGGCCTTCAAGATTCTGGAACCCGGGGGGGTGTTGTTCACCTACAGCTGCTCGGGCGGCATCAGCGCCGACCTGTTTCACAAAATTGTGGCCTCCGCCGGTTGTGACGCCGGGGTGGACGGCTTTATCCACGAGCGCATGGGTGGCGCACCAGACCACCCGATGACCATCCATTTCCCCGAAGGCGAGTACTTGAAAGGGCTGGTGGTCATGCGTAAGTAAGCCAAAAGCTGATCGTCGTTACACTCGCTGCCTTCTCACCCCCCCCGCTGCACCATGTCCCTGATTCCTGCCACCATCCTCACCGGTTTTCTCGGCTCCGGCAAAACCACGCTGCTCAAACGTGTGCTGGCGGAGGCGCATGGCCAGAAGATTGCCGTCATCGAGAACGAGTTTGGTGAGGAGAACATCGACAACGACATTCTGGTGACCGACTCCAAAGAGCAGATCATCCAGATGAGCAATGGCTGCATCTGCTGCACCATCCGCGAAGACTTGCGTGAAGCGCTGCAACTGTTGGCCGCCAAAAAGCGCCAGGGCTTGCTCGACTTTGACCGGGTGGTGATTGAAACCACCGGCGTGGCCGACCCCGGCCCGGTGGCGCAGACCTTTTTCATGGACGACGAGATCGCTGAGAGTTATTTGCTCGACTCGATCCTGACCCTGGTCGACGCCAAACACGCCAACCAACAACTTGATGACCGCCAGGAAGCGCGCCGCCAGGTGGGATTTGCCGACCAGATATTCCTCAGCAAGACCGATTTGGTGTCGGCCGAGGAGGTATCGGACTTGCAGCACCGCCTCAAACACATGAACCCGCGTGCGCCGCAAAAAGCCGTGCATTTTGGTGAGGTGGCGCTCAGTGAGGTGTTTGACCTGCGCGGCTTTAACCTCAATACCAAACTCGACATTGACCCGGACTTCCTCAAAGAAGACGAGCACGACCACCATGACCATGTGCATGGCGAGCATTGTGATCATCCGTCGCACCAGCACGGCCATCACCACGCGCATGATGACGATGTGAAGAGTTTTGTGTTCCGCTCAGACCGCGCGTTTGATCCGGCCAAACTCGAAGACTTTTTGGGTGCGGTGGTCAATATTTATGGCCCGCGCATGCTGCGCTACAAAGGGGTGCTGTACATGAAGGGCACCGACCGAAAAGTGATTTTCCAGGGGGTGCACCAGTTGATGGGCAGCGACCTGGGGCCAGCTTGGGGTCAAGATGAAAAACGTTGTAGCAAAATGGTGTTTATCGGTATCGATCTGCCCCAGGACATTTTCCTGCAAGGTATGGAGAAAAGCCTTGTGTGAGCCTGTCTTTTAACCCGTTCCCGGAGGGCTGGTGTTTGTCTCTCTTTTGCAACTCATGGGATTTTCGACGGCTGCGCCAGTACACTCGCGCGCCGAAGAAAAAGCGCCAGCCGGCGATCTCAGGTTGCAGGCTGTTGCGGCAACATCTGCTTCTTCTGCCAAAGCTCATGAAAAACCCGTCAGGAGACCACCTGTGAAAGCGCCAGCCGTCAAACAGAAAGCTGTACCCGCCAAAACGGTTGCAGCTGCCAAGCCCGCCCCTGCGGCCAAAGCCACTCCGGTGGTTGCCGTCAGAAAAGCGGTGCTGCCGTCTCCTGTCGCATCCCCCAAGCCTGCCAGCAAGCCTGTGGCCAAGGCCAAGTCGGCAGTGAAGCCTGCCGTGACCAAGGCCCCGACCACCAAGGCGGCTGCGGTCAAACAAGTGGAACCGGTTAAGAAAGGGGCGTCCGCTAAAGCCGCCCCTGCAACCCAACCGATTCCTGCCCACACCCCAAAGAAGCCCCAATCTGTGACCACTCTTGATCCAACTGAAAAAGTGACTTCCACTCCCAAATTCACCAGAGCACCGAAACCCACCGATACCGTGGCCGCAGTCAAAGCAGCACCGGCAGCGCAATTGACGCCGCTGGGTGTGCCAGTGCGCTCGGGTCGCCCGTCATCGCGGTTGGCCCAGCTGACTGTGCCGTCCATGGCGCAATCGGTGGCCTCTACGGCCGCCAAGGCCAGTTTCACCCAGATGACAACGGTGCAGCCGATCGTGTCGCCGCTGGCCTCGGCCATCAAGAAAGACCCCAAGCTGGCCAACAACTGGAAGAAAAAGGCGGTGGCCGAGTTGACGGATGCGGAAATCATCGCCATGTCCGATGATGACTACATGAACGAAACCCAGATGGCGTTTTTCCGCCTGAAGCTGGTGGCGCTCAAGAACGACATCCTCAGCAGTGCTGGCGAAACCACCGAGCATCTGCGGGAAGATACCGTGGTGGTGCCTGATCCGGCTGACCGTGCCACCATCGAGGAAGAGCACGCGCTTGAGTTGCGCACCCGTGACCGGGAGCGCAAGTTGCTCAAGAAAATCGAGCAGTCCATCAACCGCATCGACGCTGGTGATTATGGTTACTGTGACGAGACTGGCGAGCCTATCGGCGTCGGGCGCTTGCTGGCCCGGCCAACGGCCACCTTGTCGCTGGAGGCGCAACAACGCCGTGAACTCAAACAAAAAATGTTTGGCGACTGATACGTCGCATTAGCAAGGCTGCTTGCATCGCGCATTGTGATGGCGACCAAAGACACATCCACCGGGTTGCTGGCCAGGGTCGCCAATTTTGTGCGCAGCCCTGCTACTGGTCTGCCTGTGCCAGAGGCGGCCGCGTTGGCGGATCAGGGTGAGTCGGGCAAGCAGGCTATCAAGCGGATGATTGAGCGCAAAGCACACAACGATGCTGTGCGCAAGCGTGAGTTCAGCCAACTGCGCAAGTTGCGCGAGGCGTCTCCTGCCGTGCTGTCCGAGTTGGCCGCTCGGGCCTCCTTCTTTCCGGATAGCTCGGGTTTCTCGGAGTCTGAAGGCCGTGCTTCGACCTTGAAGAAAATCGACGAGATCGAAGCCCAGATGTCCAAGCAATGGTGGAATGGGCAGCAACGCAAGCCTGCAGATGGCGCCTCTCCCATCCAGTCGGTTGAGACTGCAGCGTTAGCGACATCGGTGCAGCCAGGGCCGGAGTCTGCACCTTCCTCCGGTCTGTCTCGCGCCAGTACTCCCGCTGCGCCGTCCCAGCTAGAAACTTGCAACGCTTTTGCGCCGACTCAACCAACCGATTGGGATGAGCCTAAGCAAGCTACCCTGTCCAAGATGTCAAATGACCGGCCCGGTTTTGACAAGTCGCGAGCTGCCGCGTGGTCACCCCCAGGATTTCCGGGCTTTGAGGCCACGGACTACAACGGCTTTTCCAGCTCCAACATGGTGTCGGTGGAGATGGGGCAGGTGTTGTCCGATCCGGTGTTGGAGGATGCGGCGATCCGATATGCCAACAGCGATGACGCTGGTGCGGAGTCGGTGCTGATGTTGGCGCTCAACGGCCCGGCGACCAGCCCCGAGGCGAAAGATGCTTGGCGAGTGGCATTGCTGGATTTGTACCGAGCCACCGGGCAGCAAGCTCTTTATGAGCGTTTGGCGCTGGACTATGCCCAGCAATCAGATCGCGTTGGCCGCCTCGCGTCTGTCGCTTCTGCTCCAACCGGCATGGCCGCGGCCTCTGCACAAGTCAGGTCGGTGCCTTCAACGGCCAGCGCTTATGTCGAGTGGCAGTCGCCGAAGGTGCTCGATATCGCGTCGGTCGAGCTTCTGCAGAGCACGGTGCAGACCCGTCACACGCCTGCCAGACTGAATTGGCAGGCCTTAAAAGCTGTCACACCCGATGCCGCTGTGAAGCTGGCGGCTCTGATGGCGCAATGGTGTGAGCAGCGCCTGGTGCTGCAGTTTGATGGACTGGATTGTCTGGACATCCTGCTGCGCCTCAACACCACACTGGGTGACAAAGATGTCCCTCCGTCCTGGTGGCACTTGCGCCTTAACACCTTGCGTGTGCTGGGCAGTCAGGAGGAGTTTGAGCTGGTGTCGATGGACTATTGCATGACTTACGACATTTCTCCGCCTGCGTGGCAGAGCGCACGTTGTCAGCGCGTCTTTGACCTGCTCACGCGCGAGCCTGTGCCTGAGGCGCGGTCGCACGGGCAGCAGGACACCGCCTGGTCAACGTCGGTGACGGTGCCGTCCGCTTTTGTCGGCGCCGATGCCCATCAGATTGAACTGTCTGGGGAGTTGCTCGGCACGGATGCCCAGGCGCTGAATCCGCTGCAAACGGCACTGCAGGCCCAGGGGGATTTGTTGGTCATTGGCGAACGACTGGTGCGCGTGGATTTTTTAGCGGCAGGCAGCATCCTGAACTGGGTCGCCAGTGCGCAAGCGCCGGGCAAGAAGGTTGAGTTTGTTCAGCTGCCTCATTTGGTTGCCGCTTTTTTCAATTTGATTGGTATCAACGAGCATGCACGGGTGACGGCTCGAAGCAACTAGGAAGCAGAGCAAGGGTATGGAACAATTTCACGGAACCACCATCGTCAGCGTGCGTCGCCAGACGCCCGACGGCATTCAGGTTGCCATTGGTGGCGACGGACAGGTCACACTGGGCAATATCGTGGTCAAAGGCACAGCACGCAAGGTGCGCAAGCTCTACCATGGCAAGGTGCTGGCAGGTTTTGCTGGCGCCACAGCCGATGCCTTTACCTTGTTCGAGCGTTTTGAAGCCAAGCTGGAAAAACACCAGGGGCATTTGGTTCGTGCCGCCATCGAGTTGACCAAGGATTGGCGGACCGACCGTGTGCTGCGTCGTCTGGAGGCCATGCTGGCGGTTGCGGACAAGGAGGCCTCGTTGATCATCACGGGCAACGGCGATGTGCTGGAGCCCGAAAACGGTGTTGTCGCCATTGGTTCGGGAGGCGCCTATGCGCAGGCTGCGGCCATCGCTTTGCTCAATAACACCGAGTTATCCGCCACCGATGTGGTCAAGAAATCGCTGGCCATTGCGGGCGAAATCTGCATCTACACCAATATGAACCACACGATCGAGAGTCTTTGACGGCCAGCGAACTGGCCAGGACTTGTGCAGCCGATCGGCTGCGTTTTCAACTGATAACAACATGTCATCATTAACTCCCCAGGAAATCGTCGCTGAGCTCGACAAACACATCGTCGGCCAGCAACAGGCCAAACGGGCCGTGGCCATTGCGCTGCGTAACCGCTGGCGTCGGCAGCAGGTCCACAGTGATCTGCGCGGTGAAATCACCCCCAAAAATATTCTGATGATTGGCCCCACGGGTGTGGGTAAAACCGAAATCGCCCGTCGGTTGGCACGTTTGGCAGATGCGCCGTTCATCAAGGTCGAGGCGACCAAGTTCACCGAAGTGGGCTATGTCGGCAAGGATGTGGACTCGATCATCCGTGACTTGGCGGATGTGGCAGTCAAGCAGACGCGTCAGGCAGAGATGCAAAAGGTGCGGACCCGCGCTGAAGATGCGGCTGAGGACCGGGTGCTTGATATTCTGATTCCTATGCCACGCAAGGAGTTCGGTGTGATGGAGGCCCAGGAGCCCGAAAGTGCTGCGCGCCAGACGTTTCGCAAAAAGTTGCGTGAGGGGCAATTGCATGACCGCGAAATCGAGCTGGAGGTCGCTCAGGCGTCACCCCGTTTGGAAGTCATGGGCCCGGCCGGCATGGACGAAATGACGGAGCAGTTGCGTGGCATGTTCGGTCAGCTCAATGCGTCCAAAAAACAAACCCGCAAGCTCAAAATCAGCGAGGCGCTCAAATTACTGGCTGACGAGGAAGCCGCGAAGCTGGTCAATGACGACGACATCAAAACCCAGGCGCTGCAGATGCTGGAGCAAAACGGCATCGTTTTTATTGACGAAATAGACAAAGTGACCTCGCGCGCTGAGAGTGGCAGCGCAGAGGTGTCGCGCCAGGGCGTGCAGCGCGACCTGCTGCCCCTGGTGGAAGGCACATCGGTGTCAACCAAATATGGCACCGTCAAGACTGACCACATTCTGTTCATCGCCTCTGGTGCGTTTCACCTGAGCAAGCCCAGCGATCTGATTCCCGAGTTGCAGGGGCGCTTTCCGATTCGGGTTGAGCTGCAGTCGCTCTCGGTCGCGGATTTTGTTGCCATCCTGACGCAAACCCATGCCTCCCTGGTCAAACAATACCAGGCCTTGCTGGCCACCGAGCAGGTCACTGTGGCCTTCACCGAAGAGGGCATCACCCGTCTCGCACAGATTGCTTTTGATGTGAATGAACGCACCGAAAACATCGGTGCGCGCAGGTTGTCCACGGTGATGGAGCGCTTGCTCGATGACGTGAGTTTCACTGCCAGCCAACTTGCTGGCCAGACGGTGCAGGTGGACGCCCCCTATGTGGAGTCACGCTTGGCTGAGCTGAGCCAAAACGAAGATCTGAGTCGATACATCCTGTAATCGCCTCGCGGAAGCCGACCGTCATCCGGTAACTTTGCACGTTTCTTGAGGATGTTTCCATCCTCAAGCATCACTTTCAGTGCATCCCCTAAGTACTTCATTTAAAACGATTTTGTCGTTAGGCTTCCTTCAAAGTGGCGCCTAAGTTGTTGATTTCATTGTAAAAATTTGTAGCCGGTGTATTTGCGAGAAACAATTTTGCTGATACAGTGCAAAAAAGTGCAATTTAGTGGTGAAAAGTGCCTTTTCTTGCGCTCGCTCAACTGCTTTACCCAAAAAGGTCATTTCAAGTGTTTCAAGGGGCTTCCTCATTAAGTCTGGATGCAAAGGGTCGGCTATCAGTGCCGACCCGGCATCGTGACGTCTTGAGTGCCACTGCTGCGGGTCAGCTCACCATCACGAAGCACCCCGATGGCTGTTTGATGATTTTTGCCCGTCCCGAGTGGGAGAAGTTTCGCGAACGTATTGGCTCATTGCCGATGTCGGCACAGTGGTGGAAGCGCATCTTTTTGGGCAACGCCATGGATGTGGACATGGACGCCACTGGTCGCGTGCTGGTGTCGCCCGAGTTGCGTGCCGCCGCTGGCGTCACCAAAGAGGCGGTATTGCTGGGCATGGGCAGCTATTTTGAGCTGTGGGACAAGGCCACCTACGAAGCCAAAGAAGCCCAGGCCATGCAGGGCGACATGCCCGATGTTTTCAAAGATTTTGCGTTCTGAAGGCAGGCGGTGGAAAACGCATGGACACACACCACCGTGTTGTTGGGCGAAGCAGTCGACGCTTTGCTTGGCGGCACTGACGCGCGTCCGAACCCTGCAGACCCTGCCGTGTTTGTGGATGCCACTTTTGGACGAGGCGGCCACAGTCGTCTGATTCTGTCCCGACTGGCGGCATCTGATCGTTTGGTCGCTTTTGACAAAGACCCGGATGCCTTGGCCGAAGCCGCCAGCATCACCGATTCGCGTTTTTCTATTCGTCACCAGGGCTTCAGGCACTTGGGTGAGTTGCCGCAGGCCAGTGTTGCCGGTGTGTTGCTCGATTTGGGGATCAGTTCGCCGCAGGTCGACAACCCGGCGCGCGGTTTCAGTTTCAGGTTCGAAGGTCCTCTGGATATGCGCATGGACACCACGCGCGGCACCTCGGTGGCGCAATGGTTGGCCCATGCTGAAGTAGATCAGATAACGGAGGTGATTCGTGACTATGGCGAAGAACGGTTTGCTGGCGCCATTGCAAAGGCGATTGTTGCGCGCCGACAGGCTCGGGGCCCCATTTCAACCACCACTGAATTGGCCCAACTCGTGGCTGACACGGTCAAAACCCGCGAGCCGGGCCAGAACCCTGCAACGCGCACATTTCAGGCTTTTCGGATTTTCATCAACGCCGAGCTTGAAGAGCTGCAACAGGCGTTAGACGGCGCACTCAAGGTGCTGCAACCGGGTGGGCGGCTGGTCGTGATCAGCTTTCATTCGCTGGAAGACCGCATCGTCAAACAGTTCATCACCCAGCATGCCAAAGAGGTGTATGACCGTCGTGCACCGTTTGCAGCGCCCCAAGTGATGCACCTCAAGGCGTTGGGCCGCAGCCGCCCTGGTGCCGCCGAGGTGGCGGCCAACCCGCGTGCCCGCAGTGCCATCATGCGGATTGCCGAACGCACCGCCGAACCGATCAGGGTGTCCGCATGATGCGCATCAACATGTTGTTGCTGTTGTGTGTGGTGGTCAGCGCCTTGTACTTGGTGAATGTGCAGTATGAGTCGCGCCATCTGTTTTCTGAGTTGGACCGGGCCCGCGCTCAGGCGCACAAACTGGAGGTGGAGAGCGAGCGCTTGCAGGTCGAAAAGCGTGCGCAAGCCACCTCGGCGCGGATCGAGAGCCTGGCCACCTTGCGGTTGCAGATGCGTCCGGCCAACCCGGCCATCACCACCTATGTGGCGTATGCCGCCAGTACCCCCGATCCGGCGGGTGCCGCAAAGCCAGTCAACCCCAGCAGCAGTAGCGGGCAGGTGAGATGAGCCGCAGCATCGCCTACAACTCCAGTCCCTTGCTGGCCAGCCCGACACCGGTTTGGCGCAGCAAATTCATCGTGGCCGCCATTGCGCTGGCCTTTGCTGGTCTGGCTGGGCGTGCGGTCTACATCCAGGTGATTGAAAACGATTTTTTTCAGAAGCAAGGTGAGGTGCGTTTTGCCCGCACGCTGGCGCTGCCAGCCAACCGGGGCCGCATTCTGGATCGCAACGGGGTCATTTTGGCGTCCAGCATTCCGGTGCCCAGCATCTGGGCGATTCCCGAGGATGTGGACCGCGACCCGGAGAACCTGAAAAAGCTGGCCAAGTTGTTGGGGCTGACCATGGCCGAACTCAACAAGAAGCTCGAAGACGAGGACAAAAGCTTTGTCTGGCTCAAGCGGCAGGTTGATGAGTCGGTTGGCAAAGAGATCGAGGCCCTGAAAATCAAGGGTGTCTACCAGCGCAAGGAATACAAACGCCAATACCCGGAAGGCGAGGCTGCCGCCCATGTGGTGGGCTTCACCAGCGTGGAAGACATGGGCCAGGAAGGCATCGAGCTGGCCTTCAACAAAGACCTGGGCGGGCGCAGTGGTTCGCGCCGTGTCATCAAAGACCGCATGGGCCGCGTGGTGGAAGACGTGGGTGAGCAGATTGCCCCGGTGGACGGGCGAGACCTGCAACTCAGCATCGACAGCAAGGTGCAGTTCTTTGCTTACCAGACCCTCAAGGATGCGGTGTTGCTGCACAAGGCCAAGGCCGGCAGCGTGGTGGTGATGGATGTGAAGACCGGCGAGGTGCTGGCACTGGCCAACTACCCGAGTTTTGTTCCCGACAAGCGGCAAAACCTGACCGGTGAGCAGCTGCGCAACCGGGCCCTGACGGACAGCTTCGAGCCTGGCTCCACCATGAAACCTTTGGTCATCGGGCTGGCGCTTAATACCGGGCGGGTCACGCCGCAAACCCAGGTGCAGACAGCGCCTGGGCGCTTGACGATCGGCAGCGCCACCATTTCCGACTCGCACGCACATGGCATGCTCACCGTCAGCGAGGTGATCCAGAAGTCCAGCAACATCGGCACCGCCAAGATTGCGCTGCAAATGCCCGCGCGTGAAATGTGGGAGATGTTCAGCAGCGTCGGTTTTGGCCAGAAGCCGCAGGTGCCATTTCCCGGCGCTGTCAGTGGTCGACTGCGTCCCTACAAAGGCTGGCGCCCGATCGAGCAGGCCACCATGAGTTATGGCTACGGCCTGTCGGTGAGCCTGATGCAGCTGGCGCACGCCTACACCATGTTTGGCCGCGACGGCGACCTGCCCCCGATTTCGATGCTCAAAGTGGACGGCCCGGTCACCGGGCAGCCCATCTTTCAGCCCAAGGTGGCGCAGGAAATTCGCGACATGTTGCATCTGGTCGTTGGGCCAGGTGGCACCGCACCCAAGGCGCAGACCATGGGTTATTCGGTCGGTGGCAAAACCGGCACCGCCCACAAGCAAGAGGGCCGTGGTTATGCGGGTCACCGCTACCGGGGGGTGTTTGCGGGCCTGGCGCCCATCGACGCACCGCGCATTGCGGTGGCGGTGATGATTGATGAGCCCAGCGACGGCAAGTACTTTGGTGGCGAAAACGCGGCGCCAGTGTTCAGTAAAACGGTCCAGCAAACGCTGCGTGTGCTGGGCATTGCGCCCGACATGAAGGTGGTGCCCCAGGTGGTCACAGAAGCCGTCGAGGAGTCGTTCTGATGTTGCATCTGCCATCCCCCCAAGAGGCCGTGCAGTGGCTGCAAACGCAGGTCACGGGTGCCTTGCGCACAGATAGTCGCAAACTGCAGCCCGGTGATGGCTTTTTGGCCTGGCCTGGTGCGGCGACGGATGCGCGCCAACATGTGGCGGGTGCGCTCGCGGCAGGTGCTGCGGCTTGTCTGGTAGAGCAGGCGGGTGCCGAGGCCTTTGCTTTTGATGACCCCCGTGTCGCCAGCTACAGCGGCCTCAAAGCGGCCAGTGGCCCGTTGGCTAGCCTGTATTTTGGCCAGCCCAGCCAGGCTTTGTCGGTGCTGGCGGTGACCGGCACCAACGGCAAAACATCCACCGCCTGGTGGCTGGCCCAGGCGCTATCTAATTTAAAGCAGGTTGCGCCCATTCCATGTGGGCTGGTGGGCACTTTGGGCATTGGTGTGCCGCCCCATGTGGTGAGCACCGGTCTGACCACACCTGACCCGGTGGCGCTGCAGGCGGCGTTTGCGCGATTTGTCGGCCAGGGCTTTGGCGCTTGTGCCATCGAGGCGTCTTCCATCGGCATCGAAGAACACCGCTTGGACGGCACCCATATCCACACCGCGATCCTGACCAACCTGACGCAGGACCACCTGGACTACCACGGCAGCATGGAAGCCTATTGGCAAGCCAAGACCAAACTGTTTGCCTGGACCGGCTTGCGCGCCGCGGTGATCAACGTTGATGACGCCTATGGCGCCGACCTGTTCCAAACGCTGTCTGCGGCTCAGCCGGGCGGTCACGCGCTGGATCTGTGGAGTGTCTCCATGATGGCAGGCACGGGCAATACCGCGCGTTTGCAGGCGCAGAACATCGATTACCGTGACGGCGGCGCCCGCTTCACCGTGCGTGAAGGTGATCAGACTGTGCCGCTGGCCACCAGCCTGATTGGTGATTACAACGTGGCCAACCTGCTGGGCGTGATCGCAGCCATGCGCACCCTGGGCGTGCCCCTGGCTGCGGCGGTACACGCCTGTGCTGGCCTGACACCGGTGCCTGGCCGTATGGAATGCGTCAGCCAAAGCGGCCAGCCGCTGGTGGCGGTGGACTACGCCCACACCCCGGACGCCCTGGCCAAGGCGCTGGACGCCCTGAAGCCGGTGGCGGCGCAACGGGGTGGCCAGCTCTGGTGTGTGTTTGGTTGCGGTGGTGACCGCGACACCCGCAAACGCCCGCTGATGGGCGCGGTGGCCGCCAGCCACGCCGACCGGGTGCTGGTCACCAGTGACAACCCGCGCAGCGAGGCACCTGATGCCATCATCTGCCAGATTTTGCTGGGCTTGAGCGGTGTGCCCGGCGTGATGGTCGAGTCTGACCGCGCACGCGCCATAACCCAGGCGCTGGCCCAGGCTGCCCCGGCGGATGTGGTGCTGGTGGCTGGCAAGGGCCATGAGGATTACCAAGAGATCGTTGGCCAACGCCATCCCTTCCTGGACTTGGCGCATGTCCGCCAGGCGCTGGCCAAGCGTGGCCCCAACACCAGCGGGGTGAGTGCATGAGCACCCTGATGACCCTGCAACAAGCCGCCCGCTGGCTCGATGGGGCACAAGCGGTGGGGCTGAACGCAGCTGCGCCAGTGGCGATCGCCCGGGTGCACACCGACACCCGCAGCCTGCAGCCTGGTGACCTGTTTGTGGCGCTGCGTGGTGAGCACTTTGATGCCAATGCTTTCCTGGCCGAGGCCAAGACCAAAGGCGCGGTGGCGGCCATTTGCCAGGGCGAGGGCGCTGCGGCACAACTGGCGCAAGCGGGCTTGCCCGGTTTGGTGGTGCCTGATGCCCGGCTGGCGCTGGCGCAACTGGCGACACAGCACCGCGCCCAGTTTGTGCTGCCGCTGATCGCGGTGACCGGCAGCAACGGCAAAACCACGGTGACGCAGATGATCGCCGCGATCCTGCGCGCCCACCAGGGCGATGCCGCCTTGTCCACCCAAGGCAACTTCAACAACGACATCGGCGTGCCACTCACCGTGCTGCGCCTGACGCCTGCCCACTCAGTAGCGGTGGTTGAACTGGGCATGAACCATCCCGGCGAAATCGCCACGCTGGCCACCATCGCCCAGCCCACCGTGGCGCTGGTCAACAACGCCCAACGTGAGCACCTGGAATTCATGCACACCGTGCAGGCCGTGGCCGAAGAAAACGGCTCGGTGATCCGCGCGCTGCCTGCTGACGGCGTCGCGGTGTTCCCGGCAGACGATGCGTACAGCAGCGTCTGGGCCGCGTTGGCCAACGGGCGCCGCGTGCTCACTTTTGCCGCGCAGACCCAAGCGGGCGCCGATGTGGTTGCGCTGCACGCCGATTGGCAAGACGCCGCCTGGCAGGTCACAGCCGCCACCCCGGCGGGTGAATTGCGCTACAGCCTGCACATTGCCGGTGCCCACAACGTCAAGAACTCGCTGGCGGCGGTGGCTTGTGCCTTGGCAGCTGGCGTGCCACTGGCCGCCATTGCCCAGGGTCTGAGCGCTTTTGAGCCGGTGAAGGGCCGCAGCCGTGCGCTGCAACTGCGCTACCTTGGCCGGGCCATCACCGTGGTGGACGACACCTACAACGCCAACCCCGATTCGGTGCGCGCTGCCATCGATGTGCTGGCCGCGCTGCCCGGGCCGCGTCTGTTGGTGTTGGGCGACATGGGCGAGGTGGGCGACCAAGGCCCGCAGTTCCATGCCGAGGCACTGGCCCATGCGCAGCAAAAAAATATAGAAAAAGTGCTTGTAACCGGCGTACAGGCTGGGCAAGCAGCTATGAATTTTGAAAATATCAAGGTGTATCCCGAGATGAATGATTTGCAGGCAGCGGTGTTGACCGCTTTGCCAGAGGTGGCCAGCGTGCTGGTCAAGGGTTCGCGTTTCATGACGATGGAGCGGGTGGTCGCGGCAATGCTTGCCACCAGCACCGAGGGGGCCGCATGCTGATCTGGCTGGCCCAATGGTTGCAAACCCTCTCGCCCGAACTGGGCTTTTTGCGCGTTTTCCAGTACCAGACCTTCCGCGCCGTGATGGCCGCGATGACCGCGCTGCTGATGGGCATTGCCGCCGGTCCCTGGGTGATCCGCCGCCTCACCGCGCTCAAGATCGGCCAGCCGATCCGTGGTTACGGCATGGCCTCGCACCTGGCCAAGAGCGGCACGCCCACCATGGGCGGCGTGCTGATTTTGCTGAGCATCGCGATCTCGACCCTGCTGTGGTTTGACTGGAGCAACCGGTTTGTGTGGATCGTGCTGCTGGTGACCTTGGGCTTTGGCGCCATTGGTTGGTCAGACGACTGGCGCAAGGTCGTCAACAAAGACCCCGAGGGCATGCCTTCGCGCGAGAAATACATGTGGCAGTCGCTGATCGGGCTGGCGGCGGCGCTGTACCTGGTGTTCAGCATTTCCGAGAACACCAACTACCGCGTCCTCGAATTGTTCTTCACCTGGGTGCAGTCCGGCTTTGATTTGAGCCTGCCGCCCAAAGCCGGGTTGATGGTGCCGTTCTTCAAGGAAATCAGCTACCCGCTGGGTGTGCTGGGCTTTGTGATCCTGACCTATCTGGTGATTGTGGGCTCCAGCAACGCGGTCAACCTGACCGACGGGCTCGACGGCCTGGCGATCATGCCGGTGGTGATGGTGGGGGCCTGTCTGGGCATTTTTGCCTATGTGACCGGCAACACGGTGTTTTCACGTTACCTGTTTTTGCCACACATCCCCGGGGCTGGTGAGCTGATGATTTTTTGCGCGGCGATGGCGGGTGCCGGGCTGGCCTTTTTGTGGTTCAACGCCCACCCGGCGCAGGTGTTCATGGGTGACGTGGGCGCACTGGCGCTGGGCGGCGCTTTGGGCACCATCGCGGTGATCGTGCGCCAGGAAATTGTGCTGGCCATCATGGGCGGCGTGTTTGTGGCCGAGGCCCTGTCGGTGATGCTGCAGGTGAGTTATTTCAAATACACCAAGAAGCGGTTTGGTGAGGGTCGGCGGCTGCTCAAGATGGCGCCGCTGCACCACCATTTTGAAAAAACGGGCTGGAAAGAAACGCAGGTGGTGGTGCGTTTTTGGATCATCACCATGCTGCTGTGCCTGATTGGCCTGTCCACCCTGAAGCTGCGTTGACGTCATGAGTTCTTCCACCTACGACTCACCCACAGCTGCACTGCCCCTTGACGGGGCAATTGCCGTTTCAGAGCAGCCCGCAAGCAGCCAACACCCGCTGCAAGACCAGCATGTGCTGATTTTGGGCTTGGGGGCGTCTGGTCTGGCGATGGCACGCTGGTGCACCCGCTGTGGTGCACGCGTCACTGTGGCTGACACCCGCAGCGCGCCGCCGCAACTGGGCAAGTTGCACAGCGAGCTGCCCAACGCCCGCTTTGTGGGCGGGGCTTTCTCTGCCGAGCTGGTGCAAGGCAGCGACGTGCGGGCGGTGTTCAAGAGCCCGGGTTTGAGTCCGGCCGAGGTTGCTCCTGTCTTTGAAGCATCCAGGGCTTTAGGTATCTGGGCTGCAGGCGAATTGGGCTTGTATGCCCAGGCATTGGCACAGTTGCAGGCCACGTCGGGTTACGCGCCCGCCGTGCTGGCCATCACCGGCACCAATGGCAAAACCACCGTCACCTCGCTGACCGGCCAACTGGTTGAGCGCGCCGGGAAAACGGTGGCGCTGGCGGGCAACATCGGCCCCACCTTGCTCGACACCCTGGCGCAGCATCTGGACGCCAACACCTTGCCTGAAGTCTGGGTGCTGGAGCTGTCGAGCTTCCAGCTCGACGGTGAAACCAGTTTTGAGCCCACCGCCGCAGCGGTGCTCAACATCACCCAGGACCATCTGGACTGGCACGGCTCCATGGCCGCCTACGCCGAGGCCAAACGCCACATCTTTGGTCAAACCGGCCTGATGGTGCTCAACCGCGAAGACGAGGCCGTGATGGCGATGTTGCCTGCGCCGGTCAAAGTCAAGCTGCAAAAACCGCAGCAGCGCCCTTGCATCCTGTTTGGCGGCGACCTGCCCCGGCGCCCGGGCGACTTTGGCATTGACAGCGTCAACGGCATGACCTGGCTGGTGCGCGCCCAAGACGCCGATGAGACCAAACGCAAACGCAGCGAAGCCGCCGAGGAGCTGTTCATCCAGCGCCTGATGCCCGCCGATGCGTTGCGCATCCGGGGTCGCCACAACGCGATCAACGCCTTGTCCGCCCTGGCGCTGGCCAGTGCAGCGGGTTGTGCGCTGGCGCCGATGCTCTACGGCCTGCGCGAATACACCGGTGAACCGCACCGGGTGCAGCCGATTGGCACGGTCAACGGCGTCGAGTACTTTGACGACAGCAAAGGCACCAATGTGGGCGCCACCGTGGCCGCCCTGATGGGCCTGGGCGCCGACCGCAAGGTGGTCGTGGTTCTGGGCGGCGAGGGCAAGGGCCAGGACTTTGCCCCGCTGGCCGAGCCGGTGCGCCGTTATGTGCGCGCGGTGCTGTTGATTGGCCGTGACGCGCCACAGATCCAGGCCGCGCTGGCAGACACCGGCGTGCCACTGCTGAACGCCAGCTCGATGGCGGACGCGGTGGAACAGGCCAGCAGCCAAGCGCACGCCGGTGATGCGGTGTTGATGTCGCCCGCTTGCGCCAGTTTTGACATGTTTGACAACTACGAGCACCGCGCCCAGGTGTTTGTGCAGGCGGTGTCCGAGCTGGCGACCGAGGCTGGTGTGATGCTGGAGGGCGGCATATGAGCACGCGCAGCCTGCCCCTGGGCCAGCGTCTGCTTCTGTGGACGCGCAGCGCGCCCGCCAGCGACGTCTTGCCAGTGCGCCTGGGTGCCACTGGCTCGGCGCCGGTGCGCGCGCAGGGGTTCGACCAGCCGCTGTTCTGGGTCACCACGGCGCTGCTGCTGTGGGGGTTGGTGATGGTCTATTCGGCCTCGATTGCCATGCCCGAGAACCCGCGCTTTGCCCAATACACACCGACCTATTTTCTGGTTCGACACGCGATGTGGCTGCTGATAGCGTTTGCCGGTGCCTTGATGGCTTACCAAGTGCCGCTGTCAACCTGGGAGCGGCTTGCGCCTTGGCTGTTCGTGGTGTCCTTGGTGCTGTTGGCCCTGGTGCTGATGCCGGGCTTGGGCAAAAAAGTGTATGGCGCGCGCCGCTGGATCGGTCTGGGGCCGCTGAGTTTTCAGCCGTCTGAGATGGTCAAATTCACCGTGCTGCTGTACGCGGCCAACTACATGGTGCGCAAGATGGATGTGAAAGAACGCTTCCTGCGCGCGGTGCTGCCGATGGGTGCGGCGGTGGCGGTGGTGGGTGTGCTGCTGCTGGCCGAACCGGACATGGGCGCGTTCATGGTGATCGCCGTGATTGCCATGGGCATCCTGTTCCTGGGTGGCGTCAATGCCCGCATGTTCTTCCTGATTGTCGCGGTGCTGCTGGTGGCCTTCAGCACCATGATCGCCACCAGCGAGTTCCGCCGCGAACGCATTTTTGCGTATCTGGACCCCTGGAGCGAGACCAATGCGCTGGCCAAGGGTTACCAGCTGACGCATTCGCTGATTGCGATTGGGCGCGGCGAGATTTTTGGCGTTGGTTTGGGTGGCAGTGTGGAAAAACTCAACTGGTTGCCCGAAGCCCACACCGACTTTTTGCTCGCAGTGATTGGTGAGGAGTTTGGCTTGGTGGGGGTGGTGTTGGTGATCGGCCTGTTTTTGTGGATGGTGCGCCGCATGATGCACATCGGTCGCCAGGCGATTGCGCTGGAGCGGGTGTTTGCCGGGCTGGTGGCGCAGGGTGTGGCGGTGTGGATGGGTTTTCAGGCCTTCATCAACATGGGCGTGAACCTGGGCGCCTTGCCGACCAAAGGCCTGACCCTGCCACTCATGAGCTACGGCGGCTCCGCCATCCTGATCAACCTCGCCGCCATCGCGGTGGTGCTGCGCATCGATCAAGAAAACAGAACCCTCATGCAGGGAGGCCGTGTATGAGGGTTCTGTTTCACCAAAATGGAACCCAGCGCGCAGCGCGTCAGGCTGCGCCAGCGGCCTGGCTCATGCAGGGAGGCCGTGTATGAGCAAGTGCGCCCTGATCATGGCCGGTGGCACCGGTGGCCACATTTTCCCGGGGCTGGCAGTCGCCCAGGCGCTGCGCGAGCAGGGCTGGCGGGTGCACTGGCTTGGTGGCCGGGGCCAGCCAGGTCAGCCCAGCATGGAAAGCCAGTTGGTGCCGCCGCAAGGGTTTGTCTTTGAGGCCATCGACTTTGGCGGTTTGCGAGGCAAGGGGCTGAGCACGGCGTTGTTGTTGCCGCTGCGCTTGCTCAAGGCGTTTGGGCAAAGCATCCAGGTGCTGCGCCGGGTCCGGCCCGATGTGGTGGTGGGCCTGGGTGGCTACATCACCTTTCCGGCGGGTCTGATGGCGGTGTTGCTGGGCAAGCCGCTGATCCTGCACGAACAGAACTCGGTGGCAGGTCTGGCCAACAAGGTGCTGGCCGGTGTGGCCGACCGTGTCTTCACCGCGTTCCCGAATGTTGTCAAGGGTGCCCAATGGATCGGCAACCCGTTACGTGCCGCATTTTTGAACCTGCCCACGCCCGAGCAGCGTTTTGCTGGTCGCAGCGGGCCGCTCAAATTGCTGGTGGTAGGCGGCAGCCTGGGCGCCAAGGCCTTGAACGAGATCGTGCCGCAGGCCCTGGCACTGCTGCCGCCTGAGCAGCGCCCGAGCGTGCTGCACCAAAGCGGCACCAAGCAGATCGACGCCTTGCGCGCCAACTACGCGCAAGCCGGTGTGGCGGCTGAGCTCACCCCCTTCATCGACAACACCGCCCAGGCCTTTGCCGATGCCGACCTGGTGATTTGCCGGGCCGGTGCCAGCACCGTGACCGAACTGGCCGCCGTGGGTGCCGCTGCGCTGTTTGTGCCGCTGCCGTCTGCGGTGGACGACCACCAAACTGCCAATGCCCGCTTTCTGGTTGATCAGGGCGCAGGCTGGCTGGTGCCGCAGCGTGAACTGACGCCGCAGAAGCTGGCCGACATGTTATTAAAAACAGAGCGCTCTGCCCTTGTGAAACAAGGGCTAGAGGCCAAAAAGCTTCAAAAATTGGATGCCACAGGGCAGATCGTGGCGGCGTGTGAGGAGGTGGCGACATGACGATGCTGTTGGCCTTGCAGGCGGCTTGCTCTTCCCCCACTCACGCCCCCCGCCCTCTCTCGCCCCGCCGGGCGAAAGAGGGAGCTAACCGCCGTATCTGGCCGTGTTTTTTCAGGGAAGACGTACACGTCGTTCGGTCTGTGGCGGGTTCAGTTACAGAGACGGCGCGTCCACGTCCATTTTTAAAAACAAAAGGATATGCGAGCCAACTCCTAAAAAATGCCAGTTGCACCACCGGCCAAACGGCTGGTACGTCTTCACTCCGCACCCACGGCCAGATACGGCTGTTGGCTCCTCTTTCCGCTCCGGCGGGGGAGGAAAGAGGCGAGGGAGATAGGGGGGGAAGATCCCTCGATAGGGGGGAAGGAACAAGCACGTTGCGTGCGACAACCCTCGACAGGGCAGTACGAACCCACATGGTGGGAGAAAAGAAGTTATGAAACACGCCATCAAACACATCCACTTCGTCGGTATCGGCGGTGTTGGCATGTCTGGCATTGCCGAGATTTTGTTCAACCTGGGTTACACCATCTCGGGCTCGGACCAGGCCGACAGCGTCACGTTGCAGCGGCTGGCTGGCCTGGGTATCCAGACCTACATCGGCCACGATGCGACGCACATCCAGGGCGCCAACGCGGTGGTCACCTCCACCGCCGTGCAAGCCGACAACCCCGAGGTGCTGGCCGCTCGCCACAGCCGCATCCCGGTGGTGCCGCGCGCGCTGATGCTGGCCGAACTGATGCGCCTCAAACGTGGCATTGCCATCGCCGGCACCCATGGCAAAACCACGACCACCAGCCTGGTCGCCAGTGTGCTGGCCGAGGCCGGGCTGGACCCGACCTTTGTGATTGGTGGGCGCCTCAACAGCGCTGGCGCCAACGCCCGCCTGGGTAAGGGCGAGTACATCGTGGTTGAGGCCGACGAGTCGGACGCGTCTTTCCTGAACCTGTTGCCAGTGATGGCGGTGGTGACCAACATCGACGCCGACCACATGGAAACCTATGGCCACAACTTCGAGAACTTGAAGAAGGCCTTTGTTGACTTTTTGCACCGCATGCCGTTCTACGGCACCGCCATCCTGTGCACCGACGACCCGGCGGTGCGCGCCATCCTGCCGCAGGTGACTTGCCCGGTGACCAGCTACGGTTTCGAGGAAGGCGCCGAAGTGCGTGCGGTGGATGTGCGGGCGGTAGATGGCCAGATGTTTTTCACCGTGCAACGCCGCAACGGTCAGGTGCTGCCCGACTTGCAGGTGGTGTTGAACCTGGCGGGCCGCCACAACGTGCTCAACGCCTTGTCGGCCATCGCCGTGGCGACCGAACTCAACATCAGCGACGACGCGGTGCTGCGCGCGCTGGCGGGCTTCAAAGGCGTGGGACGGCGCTTCCAGCGCTACGGTGATTTGCCTGCCCGAGATGGCGGCAGCTTCACCCTGGTGGACGACTACGGCCACCACCCGATCGAGATGGCCGCCACCCTGGCCGCAGCGCGTGGCGCGTTCCCGGGCCGGCGTCTGCTGCTGGCGTTCCAGCCGCACCGCTACACCCGTACCCGCGACTGTTTTGACGACTTTGTCAAAGTCATCGGCCAGGCCGATGGGGTGCTGCTGACCGAGGTCTACGCCGCAGGCGAAGCGCCCATCGTCGCCGCCGATGGCCGCAGCCTGGCGCGTGCGCTGCGCGTGGCCGGCAAGATCGAGCCGGTGTTTGTGGACCAGATCGCCGCCATGCCACAAGCCATTGCTGACAACGCCAAAGGAGGCGACGTGGTGCTGTGTATGGGTGCAGGCTCCATTGGCGCGGTGAGCGCCAAGGTGGTTGATTTGCTCTCAAATAAAGAGCTGTTAGTGCAGGAGATATAAGGGCTATGAGCCAATTTGATATAAAAACAGAGAAGGTCGCCGTGTTGCTGGGCGGCCAGTCTGGTGAGCGTGAGGTGTCCTTGATGTCGGGCGCTGGTGTGCTGGAGGCACTGCGCTCGCTGGGAGTCAACGCCCATGCGTTTGACCCGAGCCAGCGCGACCTGGGTGAGTTGAAGAAAGAAGGCTTCAGCCGTTGTTTCATCGCGCTGCATGGCCGGTTTGGCGAAGACGGCACGGTGCAGGGTGCGCTGGAGCTGCTGGGCATCCCGTACACCGGCCCGGGCGTGATGGCGTCCAGCATCGCCATCGACAAGATCATGACCAAGCGCCTGTGGTCGGCCGATGCCTTGCCGACACCCGCCTGGCGTCTGGTGGCCAGCGCCCAGGCCACCGAAGCGGCTTATGCCGAACTGGCGCAACCTGGCGCCCCAATGATCGTCAAGCCCGCGCGTGAGGGGTCCACCCTGGGCTTGAGCAAAGTCACCAGTGCCGACCAATGTGCTGCGGCCTACGCCCTGGCCGCGGGCATGGATGAGGAAGTGCTGTGTGAACAGTTCATCGCCGGTGACGAAGTCACTGTGCCGGTGCTGGGCAGCGGCGCCCAGGCGCGGGTGCTGCCGGTGATTCGTATCCAGGCGGTGGACGGCAACTACGACTTCCAGGCCAAGTACTACACCAACACCACCCGTTACCTGGTGCCCGCCGGTTTGCCCGAGGGCGAAGAAGCCGCGATCCAGGCGCTGGTGCTGCGCGCCTACCAAAGCCTGGGCTGCCGTGGTTGGGCCCGTGCCGACGTGATGATTGACGCGGCCACCCGCCAACCCTACCTGCTGGAGATCAACACCTCTCCGGGCATGACCAGCCACTCGCTGGTGCCGATGTCGGCCAAGGCGGCTGGTATCAGCTACCCCGAACTGTGTCTGCAGGTGTTGCAGACCGCCACCCTGGACCACGCCGCTGCATGAGCCAATCCGCGCCACTGCCAATGGACGTTCGCCTGATGCATGCCACGGCCAGCCTGCTGTTTATTGCAGCAGCGTTGGCGGGCTTGGGCACGCTGCTGGCTTGGGGCGCGCGGTTACCGGTGTTTGCTATTCGGGAGGTGCGGGTGACGGGGGATGTCAGCCATTACAACGCCATCACTTTGCGCGCCAACGTGATCCCGCATCTGCAGGGCACGTTTTTCACGCTGGACGTGGCGGCGGCTCGCAAAGTGTTTGAGACCATTCCCTGGGTGCGCCGGGCGGTTGTCCAGCGCGATTTTCCGAACCGTTTGAAGGTGCAATTACAGGAGCACCGGGCCGTGGCTTTCTGGGGGGCGGAGGGCTCTTCGAGCATGGTCAACAGCTTTGGCGAAGTGTTTGACGCCAACGTGGGTGAATTGGACCAGGACGATCTGCCGCGCCTGAATGGCCCAGACGGCCAGTCGGCTCGGGTGTTGGCCATGCACCAGACGCTGCAGCCGTTGTTTGCACGTCTGGACCTGTCGATTGATCAGCTTGAACTCAGCCCGCGTGGCGGCTGGCACGCCCAGCTCGACAGCGGCACCGAAGTTGAATTTGGCAGCGGCAACACGCCAGAGTTGGTGGCGCGCGCTGAGCGTTTTCTGGCGACAGTGACCCAGGTCACCGCGCGTTACCAGCGCCGCCCCGATCAATTGGCCTCGGTCGATTTGCGCCACACAGACGGTTACGCGATGCGGCTGGATGGGGTGACCACGCTCGACAGACCGGGCAGCAAACAACAGTAATGCAAGACAACAGGTGACATCATGGCAAAAGAGTACAAAGATTTAGTCGTCGGTCTGGACATCGGCACCGCCAAGGTGATGGTGGTCGTGGCCGAAGTGTTGCCCGACGGCCACCTCAAACTGGCCGGTCTGGGCGTGGCGCCCAGCAACGGCCTCAAACGCGGTGTGGTGGTCAACATTGACGCCACCGTGCAAAGCATCCAGCAAGCGCTGAAAGAGGCCGAGTTCATGGCCGATTGCAAGATCACGCGGGTCTACACCGGCATCACCGGCAGCCACATCCGGGGCATCAATTCCCACGGCATGGTCGCCATCAAAGACCGCGAAGTGTCCGCCGCTGACGTGGCCCGTGTGGTCGAAACTGCCAAGGCGATCAACATCTCGACCGACCAGCGCCTGCTGTTGGTGGAGCCGCAGGAATTTGTCATTGACGGCCAGGACGTGAAAGAGCCGATCGGCATGAGCGGCATCCGCCTGGAAGCCAAGGTGCACATCGTCACCGGCGCCCAGAGCGCGGCTGAGAACATCATCAAATGTGTGCGCCGTTGTGGCCTGGAGGTGGAACAACTCATGCTCAACCCGCTGGCCAGCAGCCAGTCGGTGCTGACCGAAGATGAGCGTGAACTGGGTGTAGCCCTGGTGGACATTGGGGCGGGCACGACAGATTTGGCCATCTTTACCAACGGCGCCATCCGCCACACCGCCGTGATCCCGATTGCGGGCGACCTGATCACCAGTGACATCGCGATGGCGCTGCGCACACCGACCAAGGACGCCGAAGAAATCAAGGTCGAAAACGGTTTTGCCAAGCAGCTGCTGGCCGATCCCGAGGCCCAGGTGGAAGTCCCTGGCCTGGGTGACCGGGGTCCGCGCATGCTCAGCCGCCAGGCCTTGGCCGGTGTGATTGAGCCGCGCGTCGAAGAAATTTTCAGCCTGGTGCATCAGGTGATGCGTGAATCGGGTTTTGAGGAAATGCTCTCCAGCGGCATTGTGCTCACCGGCGGCAGCTGTGTCATGCCGGGCATGGTGGAGCTGGGGGAAGACATCTTCCTCAAACCGGTGCGCCGTGGCATTCCCAAATACACCGGTGCCCTGTCCGACATGGTGGCCCAGCCGCGTGCTGCCACGGTGATGGGTTTGCTCGAAGAGGCTCGCCTGGCCCGCTTGCGTGGCTTCAAGGTGGCCCAGAAAAACGGTTCCATGAAAACCGCATTCAGTGGCATCAAAGATTGGTTTGTCGGTAATTTTTAGTATGAAGCACCCAGATTCTCAACTGCAAGGCTGCCTGTCACGACGATGGCGATGTACTGATCCGCCACCCGATCCAGCCCCTTTCATCAACCATTCTTTTTTTAACAACTTTTTATCCGTTCACCCCCAAGGAGCCCACCATGCCCATCGAACTCATTGACGAAGAAACATTCAACCAAGGCACGCAAATCAAGGTGATTGGCGTTGGCGGCGGCGGCGGCAACGCGGTGGCCCACATGATTGCCAGCGCCGTGCAAGGTGTTGAGTTCATTTGCGCCAACACCGACGCGCAAGCCCTGTCCACCAGCGATGCCCACCGTGTCATCCAACTCGGCACCACCGGCCTGGGCGCAGGCAGCAAGCCCGACAAGGCACGCGAGGCCGCTGAGCTGGCGGTTGAGCACATCCGTGAAGCCATTCAAGGTTCGCACATGCTCTTCATCACCGCCGGGATGGGCGGTGGCACGGGCACCGGTGCGGCCCCCGTGATTGCCCGTGTGGCCCGCGAGATGGGTATCCTGACGGTGGGTGTGGTGACCAAACCGTTCGAGTTTGAAGGCGCCCGCCGCATGGCCAATGCCGACAGCGGCCTGACCGAGCTCGAAGCCAATGTGGACTCCCTGATTGTGGTGCTCAACGAAAAACTGCTCGAAGTGCTGGGCGACGACGCCACCCAGGACGACGCTTTTGCCCACGCCAACGACGTGCTGAAGAACGCGGTGGGTGGTATTGCCGAAATCATCAATGTGCCCGGCCATGTGAACGTCGACTTTGAAGACGTGCGCACTGTGATGGGTGAACCCGGCAAGGCCATGATGGGTACCGCCGTGTCGGCCGGCCCGGACCGCGCCCGCATCGCTGCTGAACAAGCCGTGGCTTGCCCACTGCTCGAAGGCATCGACCTGTCTGGCGCCAAGGGTGTGTTGGTGTTGATCACCGCCGCCAAGGGTTCGCTCAAACTGAGCGAATCCAAGCTGGCGATGAACACCATCCGTGCCTACGCCTCGCCCGACGCGCATGTGATCTACGGTACCGCCTACGACGACCATCTGGGTGACCAGATCCGTGTCACCGTGGTGGCTACTGGCCTGAGCCGTCAGGGCGTGCGCCCCAAGCTGGTGGTGGCACCGCCCCAACCGCAGGTGCAACTGCGTACCGGCACCCATGACGTGCCGTTCAACGTGCCGACGTTGGACAACCCGGTCAACACCAACCAGGTGACTGGCATGATGTCATCCAGCCCGGTGGGTCGCAGCCAGCCAGACTACGGCTCCATGGCCACACCAAGTGTTTGGCGCACCCGTGACCGCACCACTGCCGCTGCCAAGGTGGACGCGCTGTCCAGCGGTGGCATGGATGACTTTGAAATCCCGGCCTTCCTGCGCAAGCAGGCCGACTAAGCCAGGTTGGCCACCCGCAGCCTGGGGTTGTGGGTGGTGCCTTCGTGCTCACTGCGCACGGACCGGCCAAGCCGGGCCCGTTGCGACAGAGTGACGCATCCTGAGCCTGACACCCTCGGGGGGTGGTTGGGCACGCGCTGCTGTACAGTGCCAGTTTTGATCTGAGAGGTTTGACATGAGCAACCAAGAGCAAGCAAGCGATGTGGTGTACGGCACCGAAGACCTGTTGATCAGTTTGTGCAATTCGGTCACTCGCGTGCTGAATGTGGCGACGAACTGCCAGGTTCACTACTCCGGCATGGTCCAGCGCATCACCAAAACCTGTCTGAAACCCGATATCGGTTGTTTTGTGTTGTTTGATGGCGGCTTCTCTGGCCTGGTGGTGCTGAATTTTTCGTCGCAAACCGCCATGGAGCTGTACGAGACCTACATGCTCAACATGGGCATGCCCAAGAGTGAGCTGGCCCTCTCGCACACGGCCGATGAGGTGAGCAACATCATGGGTGAACTGATGAACCAGATTGTGGGCGACTTCACCGGCAAGGTTCGGCGCGAGTTGCAGACCCACATCACCCAGAACCAACCCAAGATGCTGGTGCTCAACAAACAGGTCATGCTCAGTGTGGACACCCAACTGGACAACCCCGAAGCGCGCCGTGTGACCTTCTACACCGGTAAGAACAACATCTTCTACCTTGAGCTGGCGGTGGATCGTGCCGAATTCATCAAGCTGCATGACTTTGATGCGAAAGAAGTCAACCCCGACGATGTGCTCGCTGAAGTCAATGCTGGGCAGAGCACGGTGGTCGATACCGTGGCGACGGATGTCGACGCCCAGAGCCACGAGGAGCTTCTGCGTTCCTTGGGCATGTAGCCATCCCGCCCTGCCTACCATGGCAGCCCTGATGGACCGAGGGCTGTGCCTAAAAAGTAAAATTGCACCGTGCTGAAACAAAGAACTCTCAAATCGTTGACCCATGCCGTTGGCGTGGGCCTGCACAGCGGGCAGCGTGTGGAAATCACCCTGCGCCCGGCGCAGCCTGACACCGGCATCGTCTTTCGCCGGGTCGATTTGCCGCAACCGGTGGAGATCGCGGTGTCGGCTCAGGCTGTCACCGACACCCGCATGGCGTCGACCATCTCGCATGGTCAGGCCAAGGTGCACACGGTGGAGCACCTGATGTCGGCTTGCGCTGGCCTGGGGGTGGACAACCTGTATGTCGACATCACTGCCGAAGAGGTGCCCATCCTGGACGGCTCTGCCGCCTCGTTTGTGTTCCTGCTGCAAAGCGCCGGGATCGAGTTGCAAAACGCGCCGCGCCGGTTCGTTCGTGTCCTCAAGCCGGTGGAGGTGCGCCAGGGTGAGGGCGCCAATGTCAAGTGGGCGCGGCTCACCCCTTACCACGGCTACCAACTAAGTTTTGAGATCGACTTCAGTCACCCCGCGGTGGACTCCACAGGCCAGCGTGTGGTGTTTGACATGGGCACGGGCTCTTACTCGAAAGACATTGCGCGTGCACGCACCTTCGGCTTTACCAAAGATGTGGAGATGATGCGCGCCAACGGCCTGGCTTTGGGTGGTGGCATGGACAACGCCATCGTCATGGACGACTACAAGGTGCTCAATGCCGGTGGCCTGCGTTATGACGACGAGTTCGTCAAACACAAGATCCTGGACGCCATGGGCGACTTGTACTTGCTGGGCAAACCGCTGCTGGCCGCCTACAGCGCATTCCGCTCAGGCCATGCGCTCAACAACCTGCTGCTGCGCGAGTTGTTGAACCACACCGACGCCTGGGATGTGGTGAGCTTCGACGACGACAAGAGCGCACCGCAAGGGTTTGCCAAACTGGCGCGGGCGTGGTGAACACCGCGCTGCGCTGACCGGCCCATCATGCTGTTGTTCCGTTGGACTGTTTTGTTGTTGCTGCTGGTCGCGGTGGCTTGTTTTGTGTTCTACATTGGCACCGGCCAGCAGCGTTACCGGGTCTGGGGGCTCAAAGTGCTCAAGTGGACGCTGGTGGCGGCCTTTGGCTTTTTTGCGGTGCTGATCCTAGAGCGACTCGCCTAACGATTTCTGGCCCGTCGGGACCATCTTTCTGGCTGCCGACCGCTTGTCTGGCGCCTCGTATTCATAAATAAAAAATAGCGCACAAGGGACGATCACGCCAAGTGGCCGCACAGCCACGCGGCAGAGAGAACGACATCATGGACATACGTGGCCTCAGATACTTCATCGTGACCGCGCAAGAGCGCAACATCAGCCGCGCGGCAGAGCGTCTGCATATGACGCAGCCGCCACTGACCCGGCACATCCAGTCGCTCGAAGAAGAGCTCGGTGTTCAGCTGTTCACACGTACCAGTGCCGGCGTTGAACTCACCCAAGCGGGTGAAGCTTTGCTGGGCCATGCCCACAACATCTGCTCACACGTTGAGCTGGCGACAGAGCAAATCAGGCGTGTGGCGTCGGGTCAGGAAGGGCGCATCGACATCGGTATTTTTGGTTCGCCCATGCTCAATGCTGTGCCCAGAATATTGGGGGCATTTTCTCGGGCCCGTCCCAAAGTCAATGTGGTGCTACACAACGCACCCAAAATGCGCCAAATGGAAGCGCTGCGCCAGGGGCGGATCATGGTGGCGTTTGACCGCCACTTCCCCGAGGCGCCCGAGTTGCAGTCGGAACTGGTGGGTGAGGAGCCCTTGTGGCTGGCGATCAACCAAAGGAACCCGTTGGCACTCAAAACCAGCATCACTTTGGCGGATTTGGAGCTAGAGCCGCTGATTGGTGAGCAAGACCAGAGTATCTTTTTCGCAAGTCAAGCCTTGTCCAAACTTCAGAAGGTCAATCCGAACATTGTTCACAAAGCGGCGGACATGGTTTCGGCTGTGGTCATGGTGTCCGGTGGATTTGGCAGCGCCTTGGTACCAGAGTCGGTCCTCAACCTGAAGTTGCCCGACGTGGTTTTCCGGCCATTGGCTGGAGAGATCGTGTCCATGATTGGCTTGCACTGTATCTACCGCAAGGACGAGTCATCGCCGCTGTTGGCGGGTCTGCTGGCCTGCGTTCAGGATTACCGCGACCAGTCACGCGCGGCAAACACCCCACTGGCATCACCTCAGTGACAAGATGGCGCCATTGACGCATCTCTTCGCCATGCTATTGCGGTATTGCCGCATGCCCCGATAGCATTGGACTGCGTCAGCGGCGGAACCCTACAATTTTTGCAGCAAGGGACACGTCATTTCCCTTGTGAACCAGTGAGTTTTTGGCAGATCTATTGCTGGTTTGAAACCGTTAATAACCTAACTCAAGTAAGTTACCCATCATGCATCTCAGCAAAAAGAGCCTAGCCCAATTACCCGCCACGGTCGCCCAGCCGAGTTACGCGCGCAGCCAAGTGGTGGGCTCGATCGTGCATCTGGGCATTGGTGCCTTTCACCGCGCCCACCAAGCCATGTTCACCGAAGCCGTGCTGGCCTCTGGCGACCTGGCCTGGGGCATCGTCGGCGCGGGCGTCATTTCTGCCGACATGAAAAACGCCCTGGCACCGCAGGACTTCCTCTACACCCTGGCCGAGATGGGCGCCGATGGTGAGAACATCAAAGTCATCGGCTCGATCGTTGACGTTCTCGGTGGACCTGAGGATGCGGGCAAACTCTTGGCCAAGATGAGCGACGTCAGCACCCGCATCGTCAGCATCACCGTCACCGAAAAAGGCTACTACCTCGACCCCGCCAGTGGCAAGCTGCAACTCCAGGCCCCGGCCATTGCCGCAGATTTGGCCACACCCGCTACCCCCAAAACTGTGCTTGGCCTGATCGTCCAGGCCCTCAAAAACCGCCGCGCAGCGGGCATCCTGCCTTTCACGGTGTTGAGCTGCGACAACCTGCCCAACAACGGCATTCTGGCCAAAGCTGCGGTGCTGGCTTTTGCGCGCGAAGTCGATACTGACCTGGCCACCTGGATCGAAGCCAACGTCACTTTCCCGTGCACCATGGTGGATCGCATCACCCCGGCCACCACCGACGCCGACCGTGCCCACATCACCCAGGCCATCGGCATGGAGGATGCCTGGCCGGTGGTCACCGAGCAATTTGTGCAATGGGTCATCGAAGACCAATTCACCATGGGCCGCCCGGACTGGACCCTCGGTGGCGCCATCTTCTCCGACGAGATCGAATGCTGGGAGAACATGAAACTGCGCTGCCTCAACGGCTCGCACTCGACACTGGCCTACCTGGGCCAACTCACCGGCCGCGAAACCGTGGCCGACGCCATGCAACTGCCGCTGATCACCGACATCCTGGACCCGCTGTGGGTTGAAATCCGCGAAGTGTTGCATGCCCCCCAAGGCGTCAACCCGGCAGAGTATGTGGAAAGTCTCAAACAGCGCTTTCGCAACCCCGCGCTCAAACACCGCACCGCACAGATCGCCTCCGACGGCTCACAAAAGCTGCCGCAACGCCTGCTGGCCCCCTTGCGCGACCGCCAAGCCAAAGGCCTGGCGTCCCCGATGATCGCCACCGCGATTGCCGCCTGGATGCACTTTGTCATTCAAACCGCTTACACCCCGGACGCCGTGCTCAACGACCCCTTGTCTGCCGACATCCTGGCCCAAGCCCGCGCCAGCACCCACCCCGCCACCGTGGTGGACCACCTGCTGTCGATCGAGAAAATCTTTGGCACCGACCTGCGTGCCCACGCCGGTTTCAGAGCCGAACTGCTGGCCGGGTTTGAGCGCCTGGCCCGCGACCCGCAAGTGGCCACCGCCACCCAACTCGTGTTCTAACGCGCATCCACAACCGATAGCCCACAGCCCCTACAACAAGGAGACTTAATATGAAAATGACTTTCCGCTGGTACGGTGAATCCGACCCGGTCAAAATCGAATACATCCGCCAGATCCCTGGCATGTACGGCATCGTGTCTGCCATCTACGACGTGCCCGTTGGTGAAGTCTGGCCGATTGACAAATTGCAAGCCCTGCGTGACCGCATCGAAGGCGCAGGCCTCAAGTTTGAAGTGGTTGAGAGCGTACCCACCCACGAAGACATCAAACTCGGCAAACCCAGCCGGGATCGCCTGATTGCCAACTTCCAGCAAAACATCCGCAACTGCGCAGCGGTCGGTGTGAAGGTCATTTGCTACAACTTCATGCCGGTGTTTGACTGGACCCGCACCGAAATGGCCAAGCAGCTGCCCGACGGCTCCTTCACCCTGGCCTTTGATGCCGAAGCGGTGGCCAAGATTGACCCGGAAAAAGGCATCTCCCTGCCGGGCTGGGATGCCAGCTACAAACCCGAAGAACTCAAGGCCCTGCTGGCCGACTACAAGGCGGTCGACGAAGAAGCCCTGTGGGCCAACCTGGAGTACTTCCTCAAAGCCATCATCCCGGTGGCCGAAGAAGTGGGCATCAAGATGGCCATGCACCCGGACGATCCACCACGCCCGATCTTCGGTTTGCCACGTATTGTCAAAAACCGTGACGACTTGGCCCGCCTGGTCGGCATTGTGGACTCCACCTCCAACGGCCTGACCTTGTGCTCGGGCTCCTTGGGTGCCGACCTGTGCAACAACATCCCGGCGCTGGTGACAGAGTTTGGTGGCCAGGGCCGTATCCACTTTGGGCACCTGCGCAACGTCAAGGTCGAACCCGATGGCACCTTCTACGAGTCCACCCACAACTCCTGTGATGGCTCGCTCGACATGGCGGCCATTGTCAAGGCCTACCACGATGTCGGCTTTGAGGGCTACTGGCGCCCCGACCACGGTCGCATGATCTGGGGTGAGACCGGCAAGCCCGGCTACGGCCTGTATGACCGCGCGCTCGGTGCGGTGTACCTGAACGGCTTGTGGGAAGCGGTCAGCAAGTTCGCACCTGCCAAGGCTTGACGCTAGAAGGCTGCGCCACCGGTACAAAACCGCTGGCGCAGATGCTTTAAAAAAAATAGCTGCTGGCCCTTTTGAAATAAGGGCTAGCGGCTATTTTGTTATTTGACCTGGGTCGGCCTCGCCATCGAGATGGCGGCGTGGGTGATAACCAAGCCTAGGAGTCTGGGCGGTAGAAGAAATCGAAGCGAAACGGGTGGGAAAAGAGGCCAGTTTGCGCCCACTTTTGAGGACGGTAGCCGTAGCTACCGCCGGAAAAATGGGTGCGAAGTGGGACTTTTCTCCAGCCGTTGCAGCCGATGCCCTTCTGCCGCCCAGACTCCTAGCAGGCCATTCTGCCGACGCATTTTTCAGCGTTATGTGGCGCTCGCGTTGAAGCTCGATGGCATGAAGGTTTTTGAGCGCGTTGCCAGATAGCCATGCGACATTGCACTTGTGTGGGTGGCGCAATGACATCCTCTGCGATAACGCATACAAATACGGGGACCAACTGAGATAGCAAATGCCATCCCCAAACCACAAGACGACCAAGCTGGTTTCCCCTCGCGCGCCCAGGTGCGGGAGAGCGTGAGCACAGTCGCTGCACGGTGCTCACGGTGACGCCGTGTTGTCAGTGCCAAAGTGCGCTTGCGACTGTCGCGCTGGTACGTGGCGGGCCATCATTCAGAGTTACATCCTGCATTGGCAAGGCAGAAGCGCATAAAACTGGCGCACAGCGGATGTGAAGGCAATCCCCTTGGTCAAACTCACAAGCACAGCAAGCCTTGGTTTTGCGACAGAAATCGGATGTTGTCCTTCAGACAGATTGGTCGCGTGGAGCACCAATATCGCGCACAGCCTTGTGCATCAATGTGCATACATCCTGAGATGTGCACTGGCATAGGGGGAAAAGTCGATAGATTCAGCGCATTTCCTAATCTGACCATTTGGTCAGGCTGGCATAGAGTTTGCGTTGCCGTGCTCACAATATTGGAGTGACGCCATGCCCACCTTGAATGTGCCCATCATTGACCTGCAGCCCTACTTTTCGAGCGCTGCCGACGGCAAATTGAAAGTTGCCAAAGCGGTTGGAACTGCTTGCAAAGACATCGGGTTTCTGGTTATTACCAATCACCAGATACCCGCGACACTGATTGAGCGTGTGTCTGATTTATCTAGGGCATTTTTCGCTTTGCCGCTCGAAGAAAAGCGCAAAGTGGATCGTCCACGTGAGGATGCTGTGAGGGGTTACAGCGCGGTGGGTGAAGAAGGCCTTTCATACAGTCTGGAAGAAGCTGCGCCAGGCGATTTGAAGGAGTCTTTCTCTATCGGGCCTTCTGGTGTTCCTGATGATCAATACCACCGTGGCCCGGCGGCGGGAGCCCATTTCGAACCCAATCTTTGGCCTGACATTGCCGGTTTCCGCGAAACTTATATCGCGTATTTCGATGCGATGAGCCAGCTCTCCCAATCGCTCATGCGCATATTTGCGTTGGCGCTGGATCTGCCGGAGAGTTATTTTGACGACAAGATCGACAAGCACATCAGCATGTTCCGTGTGCTCAGTTATCCGCCGCAAAGAGAAAAGCCGCTGCCAAATCAAATGCGTGCTGGTGCCCACAGTGACTACGGAAGCTTGACGATCGTTTTGCCGGATGGGCCAGGCCTGCAGGTGATTAACAAGGCGGGGCAATGGGTGGATGTGCCGCTCGTGGAGGGGTCTCTGGTGGTCAACATCGCGGATCTCATGATGCAGTGGACCAATGATGAGTGGGTGTCCACCTTGCATCGTGTGGTGAATCCGCCATTCGACGATGCCAAGCGCAATACGCGCCGGCAATCGCTGGTGTTCTTTCATCAGCCCAATTACGACGCGATGATTGATTGCCTGCCAAGCTGCCTGACGCCTGGAAATAAGCCGTTGTATGCGCCCATCAGCTCGGGCGATCACCTCACCTCTAAGTTCGTTAAGCAGACCACTTTTGGTGGCACCAAGGTGGTGGCTTGATCATGGCAACACTGTCATACGTCAACGTCTTTGCCAGGGATGTGGTGGCGCTCAGCGGGTTTTACCAGCGCGTCTTCGGCTTTGCAGAAATTGAGGCCATCCGTTCACCTATTTTCCGGGGACTGGATACCGGCAAAAGCAGCATTGGCTTCAATGCCCACGATGCTTATGCCTTGTTGCAGTTGGGCGACGGGGCTGATGATGTGCGCGGTGACAGCTTTCTGCTGAATATTGATGTGGCGTCGCAAGCCGAAGTTGATCGCATGGTGCCGGTTGCACTCGACGCAGGCGCCACACTCATCAAATCTCCCTACGAGACCTACTACCACTGGTATCAGGCGGTATTGCGTGATCCGGAGGGCAATGTATTTCGCATCAATTTCATGATGCCCTGAGTCGCCCGTTTTCGTCTTCTTCTTAACCCCGTCACTTATCCAGAGGTCTGCCATGAACTTGTCTCGCACCACCGTTTATCTGGGCGCCAGTATTGCGCTGTTGGCCTGCACGCTGCCAGCGCATGCGCAGTCCACACCGGACGGATTCACCCTGAAAGGCAAACCGAAGATCGCGATGATCTATTTCGGCCCCAAGAATGATGGTGGCTGGACGCAGGCTTTTGATGAAGCGCGTCTCAAGATCGAGGCGGCCATGGGAGAAAAAATTCAGTTTGTGGAAAGTGTTCCGGAAGACGCATCTGCCATCAAACCTGCGGTGGAGAAGTTCATCCAACGTGGTGCCAATATCGTGATCGGGACAGCCTTTGGTTATTCCGATGCATTCAAGGAGTTGGCTGCGAAATACCCTGATGTCGCTTTCCTGAACGGATCCGGCACGACCAACAGTGGCAATCTGGAGTCGTTTTATGGGCGCACCTACGAGAGTCAATACCTGTGCGGCATGGCCGCCGGCGCAGCCTCCAAGAGCGGCAAACTCGGCTTTGTCGCCGCCAACCCTTTTGGTGTCGTGAACTGGACTGTCAATGCCTTTGCGCTGGGTGCCCAGAAGATGAACCCCAAGGCCACGGTCACGGTTATCTACACCGGTGCCTGGAATGATCCCGTCAAAGAGCGAGCAGCCGCAACCGCATTGGTTGACCAGGGTGCAGACGTGATTGGTCAGCATGTGGACACGCCCACGCCGCAACTGGTGGCACAAGAGCGCGGCGTATTTGGCACCGGGCACCACCGCGACCTGCGCCAGTTCGCGCCCAAAGCCACGTTGTGTTCTTCGGTGTGGGTGTGGGACAAGTTCTTGATTCCCGAGCTCAAGAGAATTGAGGCAGGCAAGTGGAAACCTTCTGCGTACGGCGCCTTCATTGAGATGAAAGACGGGGGCACAGACATCGCTGGTTTTGGCCCCGGCGTGCCCAAGGACAAGGCCGCGCTGATTACGGCCGAGCGTGATGCCATCCTCAAGGGCAAACAGGTTTATGCCGGTCCATTAAAAGACCGCGATGGCAAAGAGCGTGTCGCTGCTGGACAGAGCCTGTCAGATGGTGATTTGTGGAAGATGGATTGGTACGTCAAGGGTGTCATTACCCAAAAGTAAACTGAAACTGCTTACCGATTTCCATGCCAAACGCGCTTGCTCTCAGCCATATTCACAAGTCGTTTGACGGCTTTATGGCCTTGGCCGATGCCCACTTCACTGCACGTTGGGGGGAGGTTCATGCTTTGCTGGGCGAAAACGGCGCTGGCAAGTCCTCGCTGATGAACATTGCCGCTGGGTTGTATGCGCCCGAGTCCGGTCAGTTGCTGGTGGATGACAACCCAGTCCAGTTGGGAGGCCCGCGTGATGCGGCGCGCCATCACATCGGCATGGTGCACCAGCACTTCAAGCTGGTGCAGCCATTTACCGTTGCGGAGAACATCTTGCTGGGACAAGTACCCGATAACGATGACGTGCGCAGCTATCGCCAGCGGCTGACAGATGTTCGCAACGCTATCCTGACCAAATCACAGGAACTGCAATTCGAGATCGATCCCGACCAACCCGTGGCGCGGCTCTCGGTTGCGGCGCAGCAGCGGGTGGAGATCCTCAAGGTGCTGTTGGCAGGAGCGCGTATTCTGATACTGGATGAGCCCACCGCTGTGCTGACGGATCAGGAAGCCGCCCGTTTGTTGCAAACCAGCCAGGCCCTGGCACGCCAAGGTGCGGCAGTGATTTTGGTTACCCACAAAATGGCAGATGTACAGTGTTATGCCGATCGTGTGACAGTGATGCGCGGCGGCCGCACGGTTGCCACCATCAATCCCGGTGCAGTCCATGAAGCTGAATTGGTCCGCCTGGCCGTTGGCGAGACGCTGCCGCCCCCGCTGGCCGTGCCGCCTCACCCGGGGGCGGCACGACTGGTGCTGCGCGCCATGCGCAGCAGCTCCCATGACGGTCCTCCTGCCTTGAATGGCATCGACCTGAGTGTGCATGCAGGTGAGATCTATGGCCTGGCTGGTGTAGGCGGCAATGGCCAGACGGAATTGGCACAGGCCGTCATGGGCGTACTTTCCTTGCAGTCAGGCACCATGGAACTGGCAGGTTTTGGAGACCTGTGCACAGCATCCACCATGCAGCGGCGCGACATGGGTATTGCCGCCATTCCCGCTGACCGCTATGGGCTGGCACTGGTGGGTGGCTTGTCGGTGGCGGAGAACTTCGGTATTGGTCAGGTTCACTCCGGCCGTTATGGCAGATCTTGGTGGCTTAACCATCGGCGCATGGCCAAAGACGCTGAAGCTGCGGTGCAGACATTTGACATCAAAGGGGTGCGATCCATCCGGCAAAAGGCGGCGCTGCTTTCAGGTGGCAATGCACAAAAGCTGGTGATTGCCAGAGAGTTCAGCCGTGAGCTGCGGATGGTGTTGGTGCATAGTCCTAGCCGAGGCCTGGACGTGCGGGCTACCGCACAGGTGCATGAACGCTTGCGTGCCGCACGTGACGCGGGCGCGGCGGTGCTGCTGATCAGTGAGGATCTGGACGAAGTACTGGCCTTGTCCGATCGTATCGGCGTCATTGTGCGTGGAAAAATAGTGGCTGAATTCGGTGTCCCCGCAGATCGGCAGGCCATCGGACAGGCGATGGTGGCACATGGCTGACCTTCCGCTGCAGCAGACTGCACCCTCACCCGTACCACCACGAGTGCCCCACGTGCCATGGCTATCGCGTCGCTATGCGCTGGAGTTGCGTCAACAATTAGGCTGGTCACAGCAACTGGTCATTTTTGTGATGTCAGTGCTGGTCGGCCTGTTGATCAGTGGTGCGATCCTCGTTGCGGCCGGTGTCTCGCCACAAGACATCCTCAATGAGTTTGTGGTTCAAACTTTGACCGATCCGCAGAACCTGCGTGCTGTGTTGTTTCAGGCTGCGCCCATGGTCATGGTGGGGCTAGCAGCGGCCCTGGCGTTTCGTGCGCGTTTCTGGAACTTGGGTTTGGAAGGGCAGATGGTGTGTGGTGCCATCGGCGCCACCTTTGTCTCCCTGCATGAGATAGGTCCGCCCGCGTTGCGGTTGTGGCTGATGGCTGTCTGCGCTTTGCTCGCAGGCTTGGTGTGGGTCGTTACACCTGTGGTCATGAAGTTGCGGCTGGGTATCAACGAGATCATTTCCAGCTTGATGCTCAATTACGTGGCAGTCAATTTTTTGCTGCATCTTTTGTACGGTAGCTGGAAAGACCCAAAGGATGCTTTTCCCTATTCAGCAAAGTTTCAGCCCTTTGAGCGCCTGCCTGATTTTTTGGATGGCTTCAGCAGTGCCATCGTCCTGTCTGCGGTGGTGGCAGTCGCTGTTTGGTGGTTGGTCGACAAAAGCCGTGCCGGCCTGTACTTGCGCTTTGTACATAGCAACCAGCGTGTGGCAGATGCCGTGGGTGTGCCGGTGCGGCGCATGGTGTTGGGAACAGTGCTGTTGTCTGGTGCACTGGCGGGTCTGGCCGGTTTCATGGTCGCGGCCGGGCAGGAGGGACGACTGACCCAGGCCTTTTACAACGGCTATGGTTTCTCTGGCATCCTGATCGCGTTTCTGGCGCGCAACAACCCCTTGGCCGCGAGTGCGGTGGCGGTGCTGGTGGCGACATTGTTTGTGGCCGGGCGCAGTCTGCAGGTGTTTTATCAAATTCCATTTTCCATGGTGCAACTGATCCAGGCCATTTTGGTGATCTGCGTCGCCTCATCCGACTTTTTTATTCGGCACAGATTGCGCGCCGTTGGGAGCAAAGGGTAAAACCATGGACATCCTGACCAATTGGCTCGGCAACATGCCGGGCTTCGCCATACCCTATGCCCTGGCGGCGTTGGGGCTGATTGTTTCCGAGCGCGCGGGCGTGTTGTCACTCGGGGCTGAAGGGCTGATGCTGGTGGGTGCCCTGGCTGGTGTGGGGGTGCAATTGACGGTGCATGAGCCTGCCATCGCCTTGCTGGGCTCCATGCTTGCCGCTGCCATGGTGTCCATCCTGTTTGCAGTGATGGTGGTGTGGTTGCGGGTGAACCAGGTGATTGCAGGACTTGCGCTGGTGTTTTTTTGCCAGGGCCTGACGGGGCTTTTGGGCTCCTTGATGGGCTGGACCAATATGCCGGTGACCGGATTACAGAACCTGGATCTAGGGCCATTGGTGCAGCTGGCACTGGTGGGGGGGCTGTTTCGGCAAAACACGCTGGTGTATCTCACACCGTGCATCTTTGGCCTCGTTGTGTGGTATCTGAATCACTCCCTGTCCGGGTTGCGATTGCGTGCTGTTGGTGAGAACCCGCAGGCCGCTGATGCTGCCGGTATCCCGGTATTGCGCACCCGCTTTCTGGCTATTTTGGCGGGATCCGCACTGGTGGGGCTGGCGGGGGGGTACATCTCCGTGTTGAGCACCAAATTGTGGATTGCTGGCATGACCGGAGGGCGTGGATGGATTGCTGTTGGTCTGGTCATATTTGCACGCTGGTCACCCTGGCGTGCATTTGCCGGCGCCTTGTTGTTTGGCTGTATTGAGGCCCTCATCCCGCAAATGGCGGCTGCGGGGATCAGTCTGCCGCAGTACTTTGTATTGATGACGCCTTATCTTGTGACCTTGGGCGTGATGGTTTGGGTGGCCCTGGCTGGCAAAGGGCGCGACCAGACACCAGGCGCACTGGGTGAGCCCTTCTTGCGCGAAGAGCGCCGTTAACCTCCTATTTCTGCCATGCAAACCTACGTTTATGAATCACCTCGTGAACTCGACGACGCCACATTTGCGGACTACCTGAATCCTGCTACGACGGCGGTGATATCCATTGACATGCACCGGGGGCATTTGGACGATTCCCCTGATTGCCCCTGCCCGGCACCCCGGGCACGTGATCTGGTGGCGCCTTTGAACAGGTTTCACGAGCAGGTCCGGCAATACGGTGTTCGATTGATCCATGTCCGCTCTACGTTGCGGCCTGGCGGTGAAGACGATGTGAACGGTATTCCCGCCGCTTGGCGAAGAACCTTCCCCTTGCACGTGGGGGCGATTCCGAATGCCGACGCACATGCACTGGAAGGGTCGCGCTGGACAGAATGGTGCACCCATGTTGCACCCGGTGATATGCAGGTCAACACCAAGCGCAGGTTGTCTGCCTTCTACCCCAGTGACCTGGACTTTCTGCTGCGCAACCAACGGATTGAAACGGTGGTGCTCAACGGCGGTTTTACAGACTGCTGTGTCCTCAATACGGCCTTTGATGCCAACAACCACAACTACCGCGTCATCGTGTTGCGCGACTTGGTACGCGGAACCGACCCCCATCTGGAAGCGGCTGCGCTGAGCATGGTGTCGCTGCATCTGGGACTCGTCATGAACGCCGCAGAATTGCTGAAAGTGTGGGCGCAGCAAACGCCTGTGCCGAAATAAACGTCAATGACAATCCGCATGCCGCTGAAGGTATGCAACCTCTGTACGGGCTTGTTGCATTGCTCTGGCAATCGCCCCCTACCGGCTGCGGCCACCTTTGTATGCGGCTTTTTGCGTTTGGTGCTGGACACCGCCCACACCTTTGGCCTGGGCCAGTCGCGCCATCGAGGTGGCTGCATGGGCGTGGGTGATGGCCAGGCCCAGCGCATCGGCGGCGTCGGTGCCGGGCAGGCCGGGCAGCACCAGCAAACGGCGCACCATCTCTTGAATCTGGGTTTTGTCGGCGCGGCCGTAACCCACCACCGCCTGCTTCATCTGCAAGGCGGTGTATTCGGCCACCGGCAGGTCCGCCGACACCAGCGCGGTCACGATGGCGCCGCGCGCTTGGCCCAGCAGCAGGGTGGACTGCGGGTTGACGTTGACAAACACAATCTCGACCGAGGCCGCATCCGGCTGATACCGCGCCACCACCTCGCGCACCCCGTCAAACAGCACCTTCAGGCGCGCGGGCAGTTGGTCTTTTTCGATGTGGATGGTGCTGATGGTGCCGCTGGCCACATAACTCAGCGTACCGCCGTCGCTGTCCACCACGCCAAAACCGGTGGTGCGCAGGCCCGGGTCAATGCCGAGGATTCTCATGGTGGCGTGGGATTGGATTGCTTCAAAATATGTAGCTACTAGCCCTTATTGAATAAGGGCTAGAGGTCAAAATACCATCTAACAGAGTAGAAAAACACGGGCGCGGCAAAACACAGCGCGTCAATGTGGTCAAGCATACCGCTTGCGCCGGTCACGGCCTTGCCCTGGCCGCGCCAGATCGGGATGCCCCGGTCGCGCTTGAGGGCCTTCATCACCAGATGCCCCATCGACCCTGCGGCGCAGGCAATCAGCGATAAAACAAACGCCTGCCCCGGCACAAACGGCGTGATGCCCGCCAGCGCCGCACCCATCAGGCTGCCTGCGGCCATGCCGGCACGCCAGCCGCGCCAGATGAAGCTCTGGCTGATGGCGGGTACCGCCGGGCGTTTGCCGAGCTGCATCAACCGGTGCGACACCAGGTGCTGGGTGACCATGCAGGTCTGCACCACCAGCACCAGAAACAGCACCAGAAAAGCGTTTCGGTGGTTGTAGTTCGGAAATTTGAGCAGCAGCAGCGCGGGCACATGGCTCATGCCGTAGATGCACACCATGATGCCCCATTGCAGCTTGGCATTGCGCTCCAGAAAGTGCTTGGGGTCATTGGCCAGCGCGCTGGTGACTGGCAGCGCCAAGAACACATACACCGGGATAAACACCACAAACAGGTCAAACTGCGCGGTGCCCACCAGCCAGTACTGGCAGGGCAGGATCACAAAAAACGCCAGCACCAGGCTGCGGTGGTCGCCGTGGCGGGTGGGCGACAGGGTCAGAAACTCGCGCAGCGCAAAAAAGGAACCCAGCCCAAACAGCACCAGGCGCCAGATGTCGCCAGCCAGCCAGGCCAGCCAGAACACAAACACCAGAAACCAGCTGGTTTTGAGCAACTGGGTGTGCTGGTCGAGTTCGGCGCGGTGGCGCGCGCCTTGCTGGGGGTCGTCAAATTCGCGCATCGAACGCAAGAAAATCACCAGCCCGCCCACCATCAGCAGGCCAAAGACGATGACAAACATCGCACCAATCTGCTCGGTGGGGCTCAGGTTTTTGAGGGTTTGGTACACGCGTTGGGCTCTTTCAACCTGGGGTCATACATCGCGCAGCGCGATCACCGCAGCGCGGGCACGCTGCGAAAAACTCGCGCAGTCTTCGCCGGGCAGCACCTGCATCGGCGCGCCAAAGGTGACCGAGCACAACACCGGCACCGGCACCACTTCACCCTTGGGCATGACACGTTGCACGTTGTTGATCCAGGCGGGCACCAGCTCGACGTCGGGAAACCGGGTGGCCATGTTGTACAGCCCGGCCTTGAAGGCCTGGGGCTCATCGGCAAATCCGCGGGTGCCCTCGGGAAACAGGATCAGCGAGTCGCCAGCGGCCATCGCGTCCACCAGCGGCTCCAGCGGGTCTTCGGCCGCCTGGCGGCTGCGTGACACATAGATCACATTGAACACCGCGCTGGTGAGCCAGTGTCTGAACGGCGTGCGCGTCCAGTAATCCCGCGCGGCCACTGGGCGGGTGTTGTGGCGCAGCTCCTTGGGCAGGGCCGCCCAGATCATCACCAGATCGGCATGGCTTTGGTGGTTGGCGAAATAAATGCGCTGCAGTGCCTTGGGCGGGCAGCCCCACCAGCGTGCCTGCGAGCCAGTCAACATGCGGATCAGCCCCAGCAGGAAATACCCCACCAGCACCGCCGCCCCATCGAGCACAACGCGTTTCATCATGACAAAGTTCAGGTAAGCGCTCTTGGGCGTGGGTCAGGGCAGCTCAGCGCTTTCCAGTCGGTTGACGATGATGCTGGCTCGCCCGGCGACATAGCTGGAGTTGGGCAGCTTCTCGAAATATTTCGGGCGCGGCAACATCACCGCCAGCCGCGCTGCTTCATAGCTGCTCAGTTGGGCGGCCGATTTGTGAAAGTAGTGCTGGGCGGCGGCCTCGGCGCCAAACACGCCTTCACCCCATTCCACGCTGTTGAGGTAAATCTCCAAAATGCGTTGTTTACCCAGAACCGCTTCGAGCATCATGGTCAGCACAAACTCCTGGCCCTTGCGCAAAAAGGTGCGCTCACCCGACAAAAACAGGTTCTTGGCCAGTTGCTGGCTGATGGTGGAGCCCCCCACCACCTTGGGTGCTTTCACCGGCTTGGGGGGTGTTGCTGCGGCGGCTTTTGCGGGGTGTTTGCCGGCGGCCTTGGCGGCTTGTTCCTGGGCTTTGGCCAGGCGCTGTTCGGCGATGGCGTTTTTTTGCCAGGCTTTCTCCAGCGCGTCCCAGTCCACGCCGTCGTGGTTGACAAAACCGTCGTCCTCGCTGGCGATCACCGCGCGTTTGAGGTTGTTGGAAATCTTGCTGTAGGGCGTCCACTGCTGGCGCCATTGCAGGGCGCCTTTCTCAGACAGCACGCGCCAAGCTTCTGAGCGCTCAAACGCGGTGGACTGCGGGTCGATCACCAGCATGGCCGCAATCCGGGCGGCAAAAAACAGCTGCAGCAGCAGACCTGCCAGCAGCACCAGAAACAACCACCGCCACAACGCTTTCATCGCTCTCACAGACCCATGTGTACCCGCAGTTCAGCCAGCACCTGCGCGGCTGGTGGCCTCACGCCGCGCCAAATGGCAAAGGCCTCGGCCGCTTGTGCCACCAGCATGCCCAGGCCGTCGCGCGGCACCGCGCCGTGGCTGCGCGCCCAGTCCAGAAAGGGCTTGGCGGCGGCGCCATACATCATGTCGTAAGCCAGTGCGCCAGGGGCCAGCACGCGCGCGTCGACCGGCACACCTTGGCCCGCCAGACTGCTCGCGGTGCCGTTGATGATGATGTCAAATTGTGCCTCTAGCCCTTTTAAATCATGGGCTAGTAGCTCTACATTGTGTAGCACTGCCAGCGGCTGATGGCGTGCCACCAGTTGCACGGCCTTCGCCAGCGTGCGGTTGGCCACGCAGATCTGGGCGGGCTGCGCCTGGATCAGCGGACCCAGCACACCAGCGGCGGCGCCACCGGCGCCCATCAACAGCACCCGCTTGCCCGCGAGCGCCACACCGGCGCTGTGCTGGATGTCGTGCACCAGGCCGATGCCGTCGGTGTTGTCGGCCAGAATCTGCCCGCATTTGAAGCTCAGGTGGTTGCAGGCCTGGGCCAGTTGGGCGCGTTCGCTGGTGTGGGTGGCCAGCAGGGCCGCCTCAAACTTGAAAGGCACGGTGATGTTGCAGCCATGCCCGCCTTCGTCGATGAAGGCCTGCACACTGCCCGGGAAGTGGTCCAGCGCAATCTCGCGCTTGCTGTAGTGCAGGTCTTGGCCGGTGAGTTCGGCAAAGCGGGTGTGGATCCAGGGCGACTGGCTGTGCGCCACTGGGTTGCCCATCACGCAGTAAAGATCGGTGCTCATGCTGGTAGGTCTTTCTTGGAGTGCTGCGGCTCAGGGTGCGTTGAGTCGGGTTTGCAGGGTGTCGTCACGGGTGAACTTGAAGCGCGACACCACCGCGATCTGGTCGGCCTGGCGGCGCATTTCACGGTTGAAGGGGCCAAACGGCCCGGCGCTTTTGGCAATCGCCTGGGCGCGTCGGTCCAGCAGCTTGTTGCCCGAGCTTTGCACCACCTCGGTGGCCAGCACCCGGCCATCAAAGTTGACGGTGACGATCATCGTCAACTCGCCGTAGAGCTTCTGGCCGTTGGCTTCGGGGAAGTTCTCGGTGCCTTTGTCTTCGATGGCACGGCGCAGGTGGTCGTAGTAGATGGCGTAGGTCGCCTCGCGGGTGGCCGGGCTGATGTAGTGCTTTTTGGGGCGCTCGTTTTCCACCTGGATGCGCCGCTCAATCTCGGCCAGCAGGTCCATCAGCTGGCGGCGTTTTTCCTCGCGCTGGATGTCGTCCGGGCTGACTTTTTTTTGCAATGGGTCGGTCGGCGGCATGGCGGCCAGCACCGATTTGACTTTGGACAGCAGCACCTTTTGCTGCTCCTGCATCTCTTGCACCTGGCGTTCACGGTCTTGTTCGTTGGCCTCGCCCGGCATGGATACCAGGGCGGGCGGCAGCGGGCTGGTGGCGCGGCCTTGTGCCGCATCACCACCACCGGCCATGCTTTTTTGGGCGATGGCGCGCGCCTTGCTGGGTTTCTCGTGGGTCTGGGCGTTGACCAGAATCACTTCCAGCGGGGTGTCTTCAAACACCCGGTTGAACGCTTCGGGGTCCACCACGCGCACCATCAACAGCGCGGCGTGCACGGCAACGGACACGCCAAGGGCTATTTGAAGGGTGCTGAGGGACCGCAGGTTCACGGGGCGGGATTATCGCCGGGTGCTGTCGCGCCGGGTGGGGTATCGCCTTCGGCCAAGTCCACCGCAATCGCAATCGGGCCAGCCAGGGTGTCGTCGTCTGACTCGTCGTCCTGGGCTTGCTCGGCTTCCCCGGCGCTTTTGTCGTCCGGGCCACCGTCCAGCCGCGCGGTCACGGTGCCGTGGATGTCGAGCGAGACCTCGTCGATGTCGCCCAGGCGCACCATCACCTGCGCCCAGCGCGGCAAGCCTTGTGCACCGGCCACCGGCAGCACCAGCGGCAGGTGGTCGGCGCGCACCAGGTTGTCCTTGAACAACGATGCGGGCAGCTCGGTGATGCCTTGTTGTTGCACATACTTGAGCACCCAGAACCGCTCCATCGCGTTCTGGAAGCCGTTGTAGGCGGCGTAGGTGGCATCAAAGCTGGAGATGATCGAAAACAGCTCGGCGTCTTTGGGTTTGAACGGTGCGGCGAGTGCTGCGGTGTTGCCATGGCGGGCGCAGGCAATGATCTGCCACTGGTTCACCAGGTCGGTGTAACGGCGCAGCGGCGAGCTGCTCCAGGCGTAACTTTTCACCCCAATCCCGGCGTGTGGCAGCGCCTTGGTGCCCATGCGCACCTTGACGCCTGGCGCCAGACTGGCTTGGCTGCGGTAGATGCCGGGCACACCCAGATCGGCCATCCAACTGCCCCAGCTGCTGTTGGCCAGGATCATCGCCTCGGAGACGATCAAGTCCAGCGGTGCGCCACGCTGGCGCACGCTGATTTCGACCTGCTCGTTGCCCTGCGGCTCAGTGCCGTCATTCCCCACCAGACGGTAGTTGTAATCGGGCCGGTTGAAGGTCTCGGGCTTGCCACGCACGATTTCGCGCTTGGCTTTGAGGTCTTTCGCCAGGCGATGCAAAAATGAGAGCTGCTCGCGCTTATCCGATAAGGGCTGGGGGTCGATTTTGTGTTGAAAGTCTGGGTTCTCCAGCCAGTCGGTGGTGACCACCGCGTCGAGCTTGTCGTGGCGCAGGTTGGCCTCGATGAAGACGCGCTCAAGCCGGGTCTCGCTGCTTTTGATTTCGAGCGTGGCTTCGTCCAGCGTCACATAGAGCGACACCGCCGGGCAGTTCTGCCCCTCCATCAAGGTGTAGGCCTGCACCACCTCGTCGGGCAGCATGGTGATCTTGTAGCCGGGCATGTAGACGGTGGACAAGCGGGCGCGGCCCAGCTGGTCAATCGCGCTGCCGGGCTGGATCGCCAAGCCGGGCGCGGCGATGTGGATGCCCAGCAGCACCGTGCCGCTGCCCAGGCCTTGTACCGAGAGCGCATCGTCGATTTCGGTGGTGGCCGAGTCGTCGATTGAGAACGCGCGCGCGCTGGAGAGCGGCAAGTCGTCGGTGATGCGCGGGGCTTCCAGTTTGGGGAAGGCCGTGCCTTTGGGAAAGTTCTCCAGCAAGAAGCGTTTCCAGTGGAACTGGTAGGGCGAGTCAATCGCTCCCGCCTTGATCAGCAGCTCCAGCGGGCCCAGGTGTGTGGCGCGTGAGGCTTCCACCACCGCTTTGTACTCGGGCGCGTTTTTGTCGGGTTTGAACAGGATTTTGTAGAGCTGCTCGCGGATCGCGGCCGGGCAGGTGCCCGCGCTCAGGTCTTTGACCCAGTCCTCAATCTGCAGGGCGATCTGTTTCTTTTTCTCGATCGCGGCCAGGGCTTGTGCCAGGACTTCTTTGGAGGCCTTGCGAAAACGCCCTTTGCCCGCACGGCGGAAGTAGTGCGGCGCCTCAAACAGCGCCAGCAGCATGCCGGCCTGCTCACTCAGCGTGGCTTGTTCAGAAAAGTAGTCGCGTGCCAGTTCGGCAAAGCCAAACTCGTCTTCGGGCGCGAACTCCCAGGCCATGTCGAGCTCGATGCCGCTGGCCACCGCCTGGGCAGCCGCCATCAGCTGGGCGGGTTCGGGTTTCTCAAACTTGAGCAGGATGTTGGCCGCTTTGACCTTGACACGTTTGCCGCTGTCGAGCTCAACCTGCGCCGAGGCGTCGGTCTCAGAGAGCATGCGGCCAGCGAGGAATTTGCCGGTTTCTTCAAATAATAGGTGCATGCGCCGGATTGTCCCATGGGTGCCGCGTCGCACCGACCATCAGGTGTTTGACCGCCGCCAGCGGTTATAGCGGTTATGGGCTCGACATCATCCAACGCGACCACTGTGGCCGCTGTGACGATGGCACCGGGCTGATCAGATGGTTTCAGCAGCTTTCGTTTCCGCTGGTTGGGCTTTTTCTGGTGTGCTCCCCAAGGGCGCCGGAGCGGTTGTCCACGCACGGCACATCTCGGCGGGCAAAGAGCTTTTGCGGTTCATCAAATCATGTTGGGCGAACAACTCGGCGATCCAGTCGACAAAGACACGCACCTTGTTGCTCAGGTGCCGGTTGGGTGGGTAGACGATGTAGATCGGTTTGGCTTCGGTGCACCAACCGGCGAACAAGGGCTCCAGATCACCGCTGCTGATGTACTGCTGCACCATGAATGTCGCGGTGAACAGCACGCCCAGACCCGACAGACCGGCCACGACGGCCGCGCTGGAGTCGTTCACCGCGAGTTGGTGTTGCCCGCCGACCTCAACCACTTCGCCATCCTTTTGCATCTTGAGCGAAAACAGTTTGCCTGTCAGCGGCGACATATAGCCAATCATGTGATGGTCGTCTTTGAGTTCATCCGGGTGTTGCGGCACACCATGGCGCTTGAGGTAGGCCGGTGAAGCACACGCCATGATGTAGAACTCACCGATTCGCCGAGCCACCAGGGACTGGTCGGTGATGGCACCCGCGCGGACCACGCAGTCCACGTTTTCAGCCAAGATGTCGACCGGTCGGTCGCTGACACCCAGATGCAATTGGATGTCTGGATAACGCGCGTAAAAGTCCGGCAGCGACGGAATGATGACGGCCAGCCCCAGAGACGACGGAATGTCCACCTTCAATTTGCCACGCGGGTTGGCCTTGGCGCGCGACATGCTGGCCTCAAGCTCATGCACCTCGTCCAGCAGGCGGCAGGCTTGCTCGTAATAGGACGCGCCATCGACAGTCACGGTGACTTTGCGGGTGGTCCGATTGAGCAATTTGGTGTCCAGCTCTTTTTCCAGATCCTGAATGAGTCGGGTGACCGTGGCCTTGGGCAGGTGCATCGAGTCGGCGGCTTTGGTAAAGGTACCGGCCTCTACGACGCGCACAAACGCCTGCATGGCAGAGAACTTATCCATGGACATCCTGTCGGGTTGAGGACTCACCGCAAAGGCTTGAACGGTCAGGCCGCTACCAGGATGAGTCAATTGTTTCTTGGGTGAAACAAAGTATAAGTAAATTGGCTATTTATTGTTCTATCTGGTGACTTTACAGTCTGCCGCATCGCAACAAATGGGTGCCGCCTGGCGGCTTAACCTGATGCACAGCCCTCATACCACCTCGCCAAATACGTCTGCCGACCGGCTGCAAGAGGTGGACAAACAGATCCAAATTTCGCTGAATCGGCCCTTGGGCGTGCGCATCTACAGCCTTGGCAAGGCGATGGTCGATGCTGGGCCGACGCCGGTGGTGGTCCATTTTCATGGCGGTGCTTTTGTGGCCGGTTCACTCGATACCGGTTCCTGCATTGCGCGCCTGCTGGCGCAAGCCGGGGCTGTCGTCATCTCCCTCGACTATCCGCTGGCACCGGCGCAGCCTTTTCCTCAAGCGGTCGAGGCCGGTTATGCGGCGCTGTTGTGGGCCTGGAAAGCCCGTGCCAAGCTGGTGGGCAAGGATGCCCTGGTTTTTGTCGCAGGCGAAGAAGCCGGTGGCAACTTGGCCGCCGCCGTTGCCCTGATGGCACGCGACCAACAGCATCCCGCGTTGGCCGGGCAAATTTTGCTGTCTCCCATGCTGGACCCCTGTCTGGCCACCGCGTCCTTGCGCGGTGCGGATGCCGGTCAGGTCGGCTGCCCTTGGGCCGATGGCTGGCATCAGTACCTATCGCGCTTGGACCAGGCCTGCCATCCCTATGCGGCACCGGGTACCGCGTTGCGCCTGTCTGCGTTGCCGCCGACTTTGTTGCTGACTGCGCAAGATGACCCCCTGCGGGACGAATCGTTGGCCTATGCCCAACGCCTGCGTGGCGCCGGGCGCCTGGTGCATGCCGCTGTGTTGCCTGGCCCAACCGGTTGGCCGGGCAGCTGTTTGCAGTCAGCCAGCCATGAGGCGAGTTGGGCGTCTGCCGTACAGCAACAGTTTGGCGACTTCTTCCACGACGTTCTTGGCCATGCAGCGACGGCGACCACGCCCAAGCCCCTGTCTTCACCCCCTGTTTCAGTTTCTTAATTTCACTTTTTGAGGATATTTACCATGCCCAACCTTCAACACATTGCTTCTCGACACCGTCTGCTGGCTGTGGCGCTGGCCGTTCTGGCCGTGGCTGGCATAACCGCCACCGTGCTGGGTGTCTCCAGCTCCCAAGCCCAACCCGGCACACCGGCCCAGGCGCCAGGAACCCCTGTTTCCGTGGCTACCGTGGTGCAAAGCGAGGTGGCTGCTTGGGACGAGTTTTCTGGCCGACTTGAGGCCGTGGAGCGGGTTGACATCCGCTCGCAAGTGGCTGGAACACTTCAGACCGTGCACTTTCGCGAAGGTGCGCTGGTTAAAAAAGGCGAGTTGCTGCTGACCATTGACCCGGCACCCTATGCCGCCGAGGTGCAGCGTGCCGATGCGCAGGTGACCGCCGCACAGGCCCGGGTGGCACAAGCCAGGGGTGAGCAGGAACGGTCACAACGTCTCTGGAGCGAGCAGGCGATCTCCAAACGTGAACTCGATGAGCGTGTGAACGGTCAACGTGAAGCCGATGCCAACCTGCGTGCGGCCCAGGCGGCTTTGCAGACGGCCCAACTCAGCTTGGGTTACACGCAGCTTCGGGCGCCCGTGTCTGGGCGCGTCGGCAAGTTGGAGGTGACGGTGGGCAACCTGGTTGCCGCCGGTCCAGGGGCGCAGGTGTTGACCACCCTGGTATCGGTCAGCCCGATTTATGCCAGCTTTGATGCCGACGAACAGGTGGTTGCCAAAGCATTAAAAGACGTTGGTGCGAAGGGCGTGCGCAAGCTCGACCGGATTCCCGTGCAAATGGGGACGGCTGCCAGCACCGACACACCTTTTGAAGGTCGGCTGCAGCTGGTGGACAACCAGGTGGATCCCAAAAGCGGCACGATCCGCGCCCGCGCCGTGTTCGACAACCAGGACGGTCAGTTGATGCCCGGCCAGTTTGCGCGCATCCGTATGGGCCAGGCCACACAGGGCACGGCGTTGTTGATCAATGAACGTGCCGTCGGCACCGACCAGAACAAAAAATTCGTGCTGGTGGTTGGCGCCGACAACAAGGTGATCTACCGTGAAGTCACGCTGGGCGCGTCTGTCAATGGCCTGCGCATCGTCAAGCAGGGGCTGGCGGCCAACGAGCGCATTGTTGTCAACGGCCTGCAGCGTATTCGCCCGGGCTCGCTGGTCGCACCACAGCTTGTGGAGATGAACGCCAAGGCCGAGCTGAACAAGCCGGTGCTGGTGGCAGCGAAGTCATGAACAGGCATCTGAACCTGAGCCCGCTTTTGGCCCGAACAAGACATACCCCATGAACCTTTCCAAATTTTTTATCGACCGCCCCATTTTTGCGGGCGTGTTGTCCTTGCTGATCTTGATCGCCGGTCTGGTCGCGTTGCGCGGCCTGCCGATCTCGGAGTATCCAGAGGTCGCGCCGCCCACGGTGGTGGTGCGCGCCCAGTACCCGGGCGCCAACCCAAAAGTGATTGCCGAGACCGTGGCGACACCGCTGGAGGAGTCCATCAACGGTGTGGAAGGCATGCTTTACATGAACAGCCAGGCCACCACCGATGGGGTGATGACGCTGGCCGTCACCTTCAAGTTGGGAACCGACCCCGACAAAGCGCAACAGATGGTGCAAAACCGGGTCGCGCAGGCCGAGCCGCGTTTGCCCGAAGAGGTGCGGCGACTGGGTGTGAACACCGTCAAGAGTTCCCCCAATATCACGATGGTGGTGCACCTGGTGTCACCCAATGACCGCTACGACATCAACTATTTGCGCAATTACGCGGTGCTCAATGTCAAGGACCGGCTGGCGCGTATCCAGGGTGTGGGCCAGGTGCAGGTGTTTGGCGGTGGCGAATACTCTATGCGCGTCTGGTTAGACCCCCAAAAAGTCGCACAACGTGGCCTTTCGGCCAGTGATGTGGTGGCCGCCATCCGTGGTCAAAACATCCAGGCGGCGGCTGGTGTTGTGGGGGCCTCACCCGGCTTGGAGGGGGTGGACATGCAACTGTCGATCAACGCGCAGGGGCGTTTGCAAAACGAAGAAGAGTTTGGCGACATCATCGTCAAGACCGGTGCTGACGGCGCTGTCACGCGGCTGCGCGACATTGCTCGGCTGGAGTTGGGTGCCGCTGACTACGCGCTGCGTTCTCTGCTGAACAACAAGCAGGCCGTTGGCATGGGGGTGTTCCAGGCGCCGGGCTCCAACTCGCTGGACATTTCGGCTGACGTCCGCAAAACGATGGAGGAACTTGGCAAGAACATGCCCGAAGGCGTGGAATACCGCATTGCCTATGACCCGACACAGTTTGTGCGTGCATCGATCACCTCGGTGATCCATACTTTGCTCGAAGCGATTGCGCTGGTGGTGCTGGTGGTGATTCTGTTTTTGCAAACCTGGCGTGCGTCCATCATTCCGTTGCTGGCGGTGCCGGTGTCGGTGGTTGGCACGTTTGCGGTGCTGCATCTGCTGGGTTTTTCGATCAACGCGCTCAGTCTGTTCGGGCTGGTGCTGGCGATCGGCATTGTGGTGGATGACGCCATCGTGGTGGTCGAAAACGTGGAGCGCAACATCGAAAGCGGGTTAACGCCGCGTGAGGCCACTTACCGCGCCATGCGCGAGGTGTCGGGCCCCATCATTGCGATTGCCTTGGTGCTGGTGGCGGTGTTTGTGCCGCTGGCGTTTATCAGTGGGTTGACCGGTCAGTTCTATCGCCAGTTTGCGGTGACGATTGCGATCTCGACGGTGATCTCGGCGATCAATTCACTGACCTTGTCGCCAGCCCTGGCGGCCTTGTTGCTCAAGGGGACCGATGCGCCCAAAGATGCGTTGGCGCGTGGCATTGACAAGGTGTTTGGCCGCTTCTTTGCCGGTTTCAACAGACTGTTCCACCGTGGTGCTGAGGGCTACAGCACGGGGGTGACCGGCGCTATCTCGCGCAAGAGCTTGATGCTGGTCGTGTACATGGTGCTGGTTGGCGCAACGGTTGGCATCTTCAAGCTGGTGCCCGGTGGTTTTGTGCCAGCGCAGGACAAGCAGTACCTGATTGGTTTTGCACAGTTGCCTGACGGGGCGACGCTGGACCGCACCGAAGACGTGATCAAGCGCATGGGTGAACTCATGAAGCAGAACCCGAACGTGGAAGACACGATTGCTTTTCCCGGTCTGTCGATCAACGGTTTTACCAACAGCTCCAACTCAGGCATTGTGTTTGCCACGCTCAAGCCGTTTGCCGAACGCAGCCGCCAGGACCAGAGCGGTGGTGCGGTTGCCGGGCAGCTCAACCAGGCCTTTGGCAGCATCCAGGATGCCTTCATTGTGATGTTCCCGCCGCCGCCGGTGGAAGGGCTGGGCACAACGGGCGGCTTCAAACTGCAGTTGGAGGATCGCGCCTCACTCGGTTATGACGCCATGGACACAGCGGTCAAGGCCTTCATGGCCAAGGTCTCGCAAGCGCCCGAGCTGGCTGGCATTTTCACCAGCTGGCAGGTCAATGTGCCGCAGTTGTATGCCGACATTGACCGCACCAAGGCGCGCCAGCTCAATGTGCCGGTGACCGACATTTTCGACACCATGCAGATCTACCTTGGCAGCTTGTATGCCAATGACTTCAACAAGTTTGGCCGCACTTACAGTGTGCGTGTGCAGGCCGATGCGGCCTACCGGGCGCGGGCAGAAGATGTGGGCCAGCTCAAGGTGCGCTCGACCACCGGCGAGATGGTGCCGCTGTCGGCGCTGATGAAAGTGCAATCCAGTTTTGGCCCCGAGCGTGCCATGCGCTACAACGGCTACCTCGCGGCCGACGTGAGCGGTGGCCCGGCGCCGGGTTATTCGTCGGGCCAGGCCCAGGCAGCGGTGGAGCGCATCGCGGCCGAGACCTTGCCCCCAGGCATCGGCTTTGAGTGGACAGAGCTGACCTACCAGGAAATTCTGGCGGGCAACTCCTCTGTGCTGGTGTTCCCGCTGGCCATTTTGCTGGTGTTCCTGGTGCTGGCAGCCCAGTATGAAAGCCTGACCTTGCCCATCGCCATTATTTTGATTGTGCCGATGAGCTTGCTGGCGGCGATGACCGGTGTGTGGTTGTCAGGTGGTGAAAACAACGTGTTCACCCAGATCGGACTGATGGTGCTGGTCGGGCTGTCTGCCAAAAACGCCATTTTGATTGTGGAGTTTGCGCGGGAGCTTGAGTTTGCCGACCGGACCCCCGTGCAGGCCGCCATTGAAGCCAGCCGCCTGCGTTTGCGCCCCATTTTGATGACCTCTCTGGCGTTTGTGATGGGGGTGTTGCCGCTGGTGCTGTCCACTGGGGCGGGTGCAGAAATGCGCTCGGCCATGGGTGTGGCGGTGTTCTTCGGGATGATTGGTGTGACAGCGTTTGGCCTGTTTCTGACCCCTGTTTTTTACGTGGTGCTGCGCCGTCTCGCGGGCAACCGACCGCTCAAATTACATGGCGAGGTACCGCATTTGGAAGGCTTTGCGGGCGGCCACGTATTGGGTGGGGCGGCTGGCCATGCCCAGCTCGCCGCAACCACTGCTCAACACACATAAAACGCATGAAATCAAAGGACTTTGTCATGAACCAGTTTTCTCCAACCCGACATCTTGTGTTGGTGCCGCTGCTTGCTGCATTGGCGCTCGTTGGCTGCGCCACCGGCACAGTGATCCAGCCATCCGACTTGCCAACTGCGCCGACTGTCTTCAAGGAAAACAGCGGCATCCATCACTTGGCCAACGTCTCAACACCTCAAGAACAAGGCCTGTGGTGGCAGGTCTTTTCCGATCCGATGCTTGATCAGTTGGTTGAGCAAGCCAACCACAACAACAACAGCATTCAAGTGGCTGCCGCCAGGCTGGCCCAGGCACGCGCCATTGCCGGTCTCACAGAAGCCAATCGCGCTGTTCAGCTGGGTCTGACCACCGGCGCGGTGCGCCAGAAAGACGTCACAACGGCCAACTTGCCGCAAACGCAGATCAGCGCTGGCGCCAACTTGTCGTATGAGGTTGACCTGTTCGGCAAACTCTCTGGCGCAACGGATGCCGCTTCACTGGATGCCAAGTCGCGCGATGCCCTGCTGCGCAGCACACAACTTCTGGTGCAAGCTGAAGTCACCCAGACCTATCTGAGTCTGCGTGCCACTGACAGTGAGCGAGCACTGGTGCGCGACACGCTGCTGGCCTACCGCAATACCTTGCAACTGACAGAAGTGCGTTACAAGGAAGGGGATGTGGCCGAGTTGGATGTGGCGCGCGTGCGCTCAGAAGTCGCCTCTACAGAATCTGAAGCGCTGGCACTGGACCAACGCCGCGCCCAGTTGGAGCACACCCTGGCCGTTCTGGTGGGTGAAGTTGCCTCCAACTTCTCTGTGCAGCCCACGGATTGGGCGACCGCCTTGCCTGCGATACCTGCAGGTGTGCCCAGTACCGTGTTGACACGCAGGCCCGACATCTCCGCAGCCCAAAGCAGCATGCAGGCCGCCCAGGCCCGCGTCGGTGTGGCGAAAGTGGCCTGGTTCCCGAACTTGTCATTAACGGCCAATGGCGGCTATGCCTCGCCCGAGGTCAAGGACTTGTTCACACTGTCTGCCCGCGCCTGGGGCGTGGGCGCACTGCTCTCGCTGCCTGTGTTGGACGGTGGCAAGCGTGAGGCCGGTCTGTTAAGCGCCAACGCCGAACTCAGCATGGCGCTGGCCAACTACCGTGAGCAGGTGTTGGTCGCGTTTCGGGAGGTGGAAGACCAGCTGTCGTCATTGCGGCTGCTGGCCGAACAGTCTGAGGCGCAAGCGCGCTCGGTGGCATCCAGCAGCCGCGCCACCCAGCTGTCCGACGCGCGTTACCGCAATGGGTTTGTCAGTCAACTGGAACTGTTGGACGCGCGGCGCAGCGAGTTGCGCAACCGCCGCCAAGCACTGCAAGTGCGTGCCGCGCAATACCAAGCCACGGTGGGGTTGATCCGCGCTTTGGGTGGGGGCTGGGCTTGATGCGCGCCATCCGTTGCCGCAACGGCGCAACGGTGCAGTTGTCAATGTCCGTCTGGAGGTGATGGGCTCTCCTGGGTAAACACCGCTGGCAGCTTGGTGGGGGCGGTGATGCGCAGCTGCTTGTTGACGTTTTCCTGGCCAAACACCACCTCGATGGCGGAGGTATGGACCCCAAACAGCGGCGCCAGAAAACGCACCATGTGGTCGGTGGCCTTGCCGTTTTGCGGCTTGGCCGTGACGCTGATCTTGAGCTGTGTGCCTTTGGGCTTGCCGATGGCATCTTTGGCCGCGCTGGGTTTGCCCAAGATGTTGACCACCAGGACATCGCCGTCCCAGGTGAAGAATGAGTCGCCGGTGGTGTTTCTGACCTGGCCCCGGCTCATGGGGCAAAGCCCAGCACCACGCGGCGGGTGCTGGCAGATTTTTTCTCGATCTTGGTGACGATGATGGCACCGACCTCCGCCGTGTTGGCCACATGGGTGCCGCCGCAGGGTTGCAGGTCGATCAACGTGTCGTCGCCGATCCGGATGGTGCGAATCTGCCCGCTGCCACGCGGTGGTTGCACCGACATGCTTTTGACCAGCGCCGGGTTGGCGTCGAGTTCCGCATCGGTGATGGCGCCCACTGTCACCGGGTGTGCGGCGGCTACCAGCTCGGCGATGGCTGCGCTGAGCTGGTCTTTGTCCAGCGGTTCGGTCATGTTGAAGTCCAGCCGTGCATAGTCGGGTGTGATCGAGCAGCCATTCACCAGTTGCGCGACGATGTGGCACAGCAGGTGGGTGGTGGTGTGAAAACGCATCAAGCGGTGGCGCCGCGCCCAGTCAATGCGCGCTGTCACCGTGTCACCCACCGCGAGTTTGGTTTGCTCTGGAGTTAATAGCTGCTCAAGCAAGTCTGACGAGGGCTGGTGGCAGATTTTTTGTGTAAAACTGCCATCCTCGGCCTTGCCCTTGCGGGTGTCCACGATGGCGATTTCCGTGCCGTCGGCCAGCACCAGAACACCACTGTCCCCGGCCTGGCCGCCGCCCAGCGGGTAAAACACGGTGCGGTCCAGCACAATGCCCTGCGGCGTGATGGCAGTCACCGTGGCGGTGGTGTCAAGCAGATAAGCATCGGTGCGGAAGAGATCTTGGGTCATGCTGCCCATTTTCTCCCTTGTGCGGCGTGGTCCAGCACCAGATGAAACACGTTGTCGCATTTGGTTTGAAAAAGCACCCGGTCGTAGCCGTCCTGGGGTAGTTCCCGGTCCAATACTTCTGCCACAGCAGATCGCACCACCAAGCGGGTTTGATCGGTTTTGTACCAATCTTGCACCAGCACCTTGGGGGGCTCATCAGTCAGGCGATGCAGCAGCGCTTTGGCCGCCAGTTTGACTTTTTGCATCTCGGCCTGCGTCATGGACTCTTTGCATAGCAGGTCAAAAATCTCCAGCTCATCCTCGGTCAAGCCTTCGCGCATGGCGCGTTCATCCTCAGCCTTCAACTCGGCGGTGAACTTCACCAGATCGTCGAAGTACGCTTCAGTTGATGTGCTGCCCGCGTTGTAAGCGTCAATGATGGTCTGGAAGCGTTGGGCAAAGTTGCCCCGGGTACTGTTCTGCGCCAGCATCAGTTCCAGCTTGTGGGTGATGAACTGGCGCAGGTCGGCAATTTCGATGTTCTTGAAGCTTGCCGTCTTGAAATCCTGGCGCAGCTTGTCAAAGTCAAGTTTGCTCAGGTCCCATAACTTGCCGCGTTTGATGATCTGGTACTGCGCTTCAAACTCCTTGGCTTTGAACACCTCGGTGTTGTCCACCACCACGCTTTCATCCAGCAGCTCGGCAATGCGCTGCACCACCTTTTCAATGTCCTGATCCTGGATCAGTGCCTCGGTCACGCCGCGCAGATAAGCCAGCGCAGCGATTGCGCGGGCCTTGTCGCGCGACAGCACCTCGGGTTTGCAGGCTTCATACAGGGCTGATGCGGTGTTTTCATAGACATAAAAAGACCGCCGCGCTTCGTCGTTTTTCAACAAGATGTCGGCAAAACCGTTGAACAGCCCCAGCTTGCCAAACACATCGTCAGCCGCCATCACCTCGGCGATGGCAATGCCTTGCGCCGCGCAAAACGCGGTGGCTTGGGCAATGGCATCGTCCAGCAGTACAAACAAAGATTCTTTGTCCTGCACCGGCGACGTGTTCTTGTCATCTTCGCCCAGTGCGTAGTCTCGCAACGCCTGCTTCATGTTGCGAAACACGTTGTAGTAGTCCACCACCTCGCCGTTTTTCTTCTCGACGCCGTTGATCTGCGTGGGTGTGACCCGGTTGGCGCGGGCAATCGCCTGCATCAGCGTGTGGCCCTTCATGGGTTTGTCCAGGTACAAGGTAGACACCGTGGGCGCGTCAAAGCCGGTCAGCCACATGGCGCACACAAACACCAGTTGCAGCGGGTGGGCTTCGTCCTTGAAGTTGTCCTCCACATCCTGGCCGTTGGCATCCACGCGGTTCAAACGCTCCCGGTGGGGCAAGATGCTCAGCTTGCGTTCTGCAAACTTGGCTTCTTCGCCCGCCTCTTCGCTGATGACCACCGCCATCTCCACCCGGCGCATCCACGCCACCAGTTTCTTGAGCCGCTGGCGCTCCACCTCGTTTTTGGTCTGGGCGATGTCGCCCACCAGGCGTTTGATCTCGGCCTTCCAGTGCCATTGCACCTTGTCATACATCTTGACGGCAGTGAACTTGTCCACGGCGATCACCATGCCTTTGCCCAGGTAGCCGCGCCGGGGAAAGTGGTAGACGATGTCTTTGGCAATGGTCTCCAGCCGGTCGTCGCGGGTGATGACCTGCATCTCGGTGGCAAAGCGTTTTTCCAGCTTCTCTTGCGCGGCCTCGTCCAGGTTTTCATCTTCCAGGATTTGGTAAAACTCCTCACTCAGGTCCTGGTTTTGCACCTGCATTTGCGGAACACGCTTCTGGTAGACCAGCGGCACGGTGGCGCCGTCTTCCATCGACTGGGCAAAGGTGTACTCCGACACATAGTCACCAAACCAGGCGTTGGTTTTGCGATCGCGCCCCAGCAGCGGCGTGCCGGTAAATGCCAAATAACTCGCGTTGGGCAGCCCGGCGCGCATGTTCTCGGCCAGGCTCTTGTATTGGGTGCGGTGTGCCTCGTCCACAATCACCACCACGTCAGACCGCTCGGTCAACACTGGGTAGCGCCCACCTTGTGGCCAGCGAAACTTGTGGATCAGCGTGAACACCAGCCGCTTGTTTTGTGCCAGAAACTGCCGCAACTCTTCACCATTGCGCGGCTGCGCTGCGTCGCTCTTTTTGACTGTGCCGGTGTCCAGAAAGCTGCGGTAAATCTGCCCATCCAGATCCTCGCGGTCGGTCACCACCACAAAGGTGAAGTCGCCCACCAGGCGGCGCAAGATCTTGCGCACGTAAAAAATCATCGAATAACTCTTGCCCGACCCCTGGGTGTGCCAAAACACCCCAAGTTTTCCCGCCAGCGTCTTGCGCGCCTGGAACAGCTCAAACGCGTGGTTCACCCCGATGAACTGGTGGTTTTGCGCAATGATTTTGTTGGTGTCGCGGTGAAACAGAATGAAGTTTTCCACGTAGTCCAGCAGCCGCGCGGGTGGGAACAAACCCTCTACCAGACGCTCCAGGCTGGTGCCGCTCTGGCTGATCTGGGCCCGGTCAACCTTCTCTTTCTCGTCGTTGATGCGCAACCAGCCAAAAAAGTGTTCCCACTTGCCTGTCAAACTGCCCAAGCGGGTTTCCACTGCGTTGGACAACACACAAAACGCGTTGGTGATGAACAGTTGCGGAATGTCGTGTTTGTAGTTGGTCAGGTTGTCGCTGAAGGCGGTCTTCAGCTTCACATTGGAGTTTTTCAGCTCAATGAACACCAGCGGCAAGCCGTTCACATACAGCAACACGTCCGGGCGGCGGTACTCTGCCAGCGCGCCGGTACCGGTGCACTTGATCCACAACTGCGTGACGGCCAGAAACGTGTTGGCCGCCACATTGTTGAAGTCAATCAGCCGCAACTGCTGTTGCTGTGGTTTGCCGTGGGCATCGTCGAAATTTACCGTGATCCCGTTGCGCAGCAAGGCATCCACCTCGCGGTTGGCGGCCACCAGGCTCATGGCCTGGCGGCGGTCTGCCAGCCGGGCCAAAGCTGTATCTACAGTGGCTTCAGGAATGCCTGGGTTGAGCTTGAGTGCCGCTGCCTTCAGCCGCGCGGGCAGTAGCACGTCACGTTTGTCAGTGCGGCCCGAGCCGTCGTTCAGGTCCGCCGGGTCAGTGGTGTGGCACTCCAGCACATCAAAGCCACACACATGTTGCAGCCGCTGCAACAGCGCTTGTTCAATCTGGCCTTCAGAGATGAAGTTGGGCATGGTTGCTAATGATAGAGGGTCGTTTGTGCCAATTTCTGGCTAGGCAAGACCTTATAGCCCACGCTGGTGTTGACGTCGGATTTTGAATTCTGATATCAGTGTATATACAATCACGTTTCCGGCAGCTTTCTTTCAAGACCATGAAACTCTATTTGTCCCCCAAAATTCGACAAAAGCTCACACAAAAAACGCCGCCGGTCAGTGAGAACGATGTGTGTGAATGTTTTGCCAACCGCACGCACGCCTTTTTGATGGACACCCGAGAAGATCACAAAACCGACCCGGTCACCTTGTGGTTCATCTCTGAAAACGACTACGGCCGCCGTTTGAAAGTCTGCTTCATGAACGATGGCCAGCAGATCAGCATCAAGTCAGCTTATGTGCCCAATGCCGATGAAGAACGGATTTATAAAAAGTTTGCCACACCGATGTAAGGCCAAGTGCTTGTAGATACACCTCGTGTGTTTACTTCAAATCATTGAACCACTTCGATACCAAGAGAACCGCCATGAACAAAAAAATCGCCAGCACCCCCGAAGCTTGGGACGAACGCCAACTGGGCGCCGATGAACAATACGTTGCCGTCGCCGGGCCAGAGCACGATGCCGCGCTGGACCAAACGCTGGGTCTGAAGCTGATCTCCATCCGCCTGCCCGAATCGCTGATTGAGGACTTCAAGAACATTGCCACCATCAACGGCGGCATGGGTTACCAGACCCTGATGCGCCAGGTGTTGAAGCGCTTTGCCACCAGTGAACTGAAGATGATCGCGCGTGACTGTGCCGAACAAGTGCAGCGCGCCAAGGCCGAAGCCGCCGCCGCGCCCGCACCACGTGCAAGCCAGCGCAAGGCCGCCTGACGGATTTTGGCCACCCGCCCTTGGCAACCCGCTTCGGCGGGTTTGCTTTTGGTGGAATCTAAAGTTGTAAGCTAAATTGACCTCCAGCCCTTATTCAATAAGGGCTGGTTGCTATGAATTAAGTGATTTAACAGGAGCCATCACGCGCCGCTGTTTTGCTGCGGGCCTCGACCATGGCGGCTGCGGTTTCTGGCGCGGGCTGCGCAGTCAGTTCCACCCGCAGCGTGCTTTGCACGGCGCGCGCCAGCTTGACCATGGTCTCGACCGACAAGTTGGCCGAGCCGCGAAACAGCCGCGTGATGTAGGCGGGTGAGGTGCCCATGCGCTGTGCCAGTTCAGTGTTGCTCAGGCCAAGGGCTTGCATGCGTGTATGCACCTGCGCCAAAAAATCCACGCTGATCCGCTCGGCCTGCCCCTCAGCGGTGGACGCCACGCGCGCCATCAGCGCGGCAAAAGACTTGGTGCTCATGGGTTTGAAGGGGCTGTGAGTGATCACAAATTAACACAAAAGTTAATTTTAAATCCTGGCTTCACATCGGTTGGCTCACTCAGCCGCATGAAAGACAGCAAACCGTATGTCATCCAAAATAGGCATCAAATCGGCCTCTAGCCCTTATAAAACAAGGGCTAGAAGCTATGAATCGAATAGTTATTGTTGGGCCGAGGGCGTCATGCTGGGCGGAAAATGGATGTCCAGCGTATCCACGGCCAGCTTGCCGGAGATCAGGCGAGGGAGGAGGGTGTCGCGGGTGGCTTTTGCGCTACGAATTACTTCACCGAGTTGAATCCTCTGAAACAGAAGCGTGTTTAAAACTTCGAGCTGCGGCCTTTTGCTTTCAGGAGGAACCAAGATGTCGATGCTGTTGAGATGTTTTGCGCCCAGGTGACCGACCGTTGCTCCAACAATAGTTTTTTGAAAGTGATTGATGGGCGCCACCATTGCTCGCGCGAGATATGCGCGATACAAGGGATTACTCGCTTGTATCTTGCAGCTACGCTGAACGAGATAGGCATCTGGTCCTAGCCAGTGATTCATATGGAAGTCGCCGTCCATGCCAATAAGTAGGTCACCCGCGCGAACGATGTATTTCGAGTCAACGATTTCGTCGGTGAAATCGCCGGTGCTAGCGTCTGGGATGTTCCTGATTCGAATGATTGGATGACCAACTCCAACTGAATTGAATCGATCACCTTCGAACGGAAAGCCATAGGTTATTTTGGCTATCTCTGGCAGCTTTTTTACGACCCACCCCTGCGGTACGCCCTTATCAATCTTGGTTTGTTCGTGGCCGGGGAAGCGCAGGCGCACGAACCATTCGCGGTAGATGTCTTCGGCCATACGCTCCAGCAGGGTGATTCGGCGTTGGTTGTTGGCGATCAGGTCGTCGTAGGCGCTGAGGATGGCGGCGATTTTTTGCTGGGTTGCCAGATCCGTAGGGAACTGAACCGTGATCTTGTGGAGATGATTTCGGTTGAGTGTCGGATTGGACGACCCTGTATCGAAGTTCTCAAAGTGCAGCGTTTGCAGGAAGTAATAGAGAAACTTCGGATCGTTGCCTTTGAAATCTTTGACCCATAGGGTCGTGTCATGTGGCCAGAATTTCGACTGAATGAAGTGGGTCGTTCCCAGCGTTCCTTTGCGACCAATAACGATGCCGGGGCCAGCCACCTTCCACTGGTTGTGATAGCTCGATGTGCCGGAAGACGAAACGATTGGAATACTTCCGTCGGTTTGTTCTGCTTTGGTGATATCGAATCCACGCTGGAAGGTCAGTACATCACCAATTTGGGTTTCCTTGAAACTCATTCCTCCCCCGCCAGCAAAGCCACATTCCCCGCAATCACCGCTTCCAGCGTGCGTGCCTCGGCATTTAACCGGGTCAGTTCACCATTCATTTCGAGCAAGCCGCTGATGAATTCTTCTTCGGTTTTGCCGTCTTCCTCAATCACCACACCCACATAACGACCGGGGTTGAGCGACCAGTCCTGCTCGGCCACCTCGGCGCGGGTGGCCAGTTTGCACAGGCCGGTGACGTCTTCATACACCGCCTTCGGAAAACGCTCTTGCAGCCACTGGATGTGGCTGAACCAGGTTTCGGACTCTTTGACCTGGGTGTGCAAGGCTTCCAGCGCGGTTTTGAGTTGTTTGGTCAAGCGGTCTGCCACCTGGCGCTTGCCGTCACGTTTGGCGTCTGCCTGCGCTGCGTCCGCCAGCTGTTTTTCATGCTGGCGCAGGGTTTTGTCCAGCGTTTTGAGGTCGGTGTGCAGCGCGGTGAAAAACGGTGTGAAGGCGGCGCGCAGCTGGTGCTGGGCGCTGTTGTGCCCGGCTTCTTTGCCGCCCAGATACGCAGCGTAGCGCTTTTGCAGCGCCGCCAAACCTGACCACTGTTTTTTGAACTGGGTGACGGTTTGGCGTGCGGCGGGGTCGTCCAGCGCCTCAAACAACTGGGCGCACAGGGCGTCCACCGCGCTGTGGTGGGTGTTCAGGCTGGAGACACCCTCGGCAAAATAATGGTCCACCAAGTTCAGGAAACGGTCCGTCTGGCCCTTGTGTAACTGGCTGATGACGGCGATGTTGGCGACCTGTTCGTCGCTGAATTCGCGGTGCGCCCGGTCAATCTGGGTGAAGATGTTGCGGGTGTCGATGAACAGAATGCGCTCGTCGGCCTTGGCTTTGTCAAAAAACCACAGCGTGGCGGGCAGGGTCACGCTGTAGAACATGTTGCTGGGCATGGTCAGCATGCCGTAGATCAGGTTCGCCTCGATCAGCGCGCGGCGGATGTCGGCTTCTGAGTGGCGGGCGTCGCTGGCGCTGTTGGCCATGACCAGCGCGGCGCGGCCCTTGGGTTTGAGCGAGGTGGCAAACAGGTTGATCCACAGGTAGTTGGCGTTGGGCACGGTCTCTTTGCCCTCGTCCGCCTTTTTGAGCTTGGTTTTGTTGCGCGGCAGGCCGTAGGTGTTGAAACGCGGGTCTTTTTCAATGGCAGCCAGCGACACGTCGTCCACATTGAAGGGCGGGTTGGCCATCACATAGTCAAACTGGCCAAAGCTGCCGTGCGGGTCTTCAACATAGGTGTTGGCCTGCATCACGCTGCCGTGCAAGCCGTTGACGGCCAGGTTCATCTTGGCGAGTTTGACGGTTTCCAGGGTTTTTTCCTGGCCATAGACGTAGATGCCGTCGTCTGCCTTGCCCTGCGCCGCCAGGTCATCGCGGTGCGCGGCGATGAACTCGGCAGACTGCACAAACATGCCGCCCGAGCCGCAGGCCGGGTCAAACACCTTGCCGCCATGGGGTTCGATGATCTCGACCATGAGCCGCACCACCGAGCGTGGTGTGAAAAACTCGCCACCGCCCTGGCCTTCGCTCATGGCAAAGTTGGCCAGAAAGTACTCGTAAATCTTGCCAAACAGGTCACCACCCGCATCCAGCGGGATGCCCGAGAAGATTTTTAACAGGCGCTGGGTCAGGCCGCTGTTTTGTGCGGAGCGGGTCAGGCGAAAGTATTCGTCCTGTGGCAGCACACCGGCCAGCTCGGGTTTGTATTCCTCAATGGCCTGCATGGCCTTTTTCAGGGCATTGGCGATGTCTTCTTTGTCGGGCAGGCTGAGCAGGTGCTCGTAACGGGCGTGGTCCGGCAGGTAGAAGCCGCATTGTTCGATGGCAATGTCTGAGAGTTTCTTTTCGCGGCGGCTGCCTTTGAGCTTTTGGTATTCGGCCAGGATGGTGGCTTCAAACTGGCGGTACTTGTTGTCGGCAAATTTCAGAAAGATCAGGCCCAGCACGGGGGTAGAGTATTCGCTGGCTTTCAGGTCGGAGTTGGCACGCAGGCTGTCGGCGGCGCGCCAGAGGTCAGCCTCGAACTTCTTGAGTTGTTCTTTGTTCATGGTTTGATAATACCGGCTGAAAAAGCTGTAGCAGGGGGCCCAAGTTGGCCCTCGTACACTTGTCACCCTTGGGTTGAACCCACCATTTTTTTGCACTTTCACCATGCCCCAGTTGCCCGCTTGCCCCCAATGCACCCTAGAAAACACTTATCCAGACGATGGCAACTACATCTGCCCGGACTGTGGCTTTGAGTGGCCCCAAACCGCTGCGGCGGAAGAGGGTGATGCCGCCAGCGGCCCGGTGGTGGATGCCAACGGCAACCCGCTGGCCAGTGGTGACACGGTGATCCTGATCAAGGACCTGAAGGTCAAGGGTTCGTCGATCGTGCTCAAAAAAGGCACCAAGATCAAAGGCATCCGCCTGCCCGAAGGCGCGGGTGACCATGAGGTGGATTGCAAAACCGACCAGGGCGCTTTCATGCTCAAGGCCGAGTTCATGAAAAAGGCCTGAGTCGTCCGCCATTTCCTTACCCAGCATTTGTTATGAGCACCTCTTCACGTTACTGGGCCGACCTGAGCAGCCGTGACTTTGCCGCCCTGTTGGCCAGCGGTGATGCCGCGCGCACGATTGCGGTGCTGCCGGTGGCCGCGACCGAGCAGCATGGGCCGCATTTGCCGGTGAGTGTGGATACGGTTTTGGCCGACGGCATTGTGGCGGCGAGCTTGCCGCACTTGGCGTCAGACCTGCCGGTGCTGTTTTTGCCGACCCAGGCGGTGGGCTTGAGCCCGGAACATGCGCGTTTTGCGGGCACGTTGACGCTCAAAAACGAGACCATCTTGCGGCTGTGGACCGACATTGGCGAGTCGGTTGCCGCCAGCGGCATTCGCAAGCTGGTGCTGTTCAATACCCACGGTGGCCATGTCAGCGTGATGGATCTGGTGGCGCGGGACCTGCGTGCGCGGCTGGACATGCTGGTGTACAGCGTGAGCTGGTTCAACCTGCCGCTGCGTGATGCCCAGGGCCAGGATGTCAATGCCCTGTTCAGCGCGGACGAGCACCGCTTTGGCATCCACGCCGGTGACATCGAAACCTCGATGATGCTCGCGCTGGCCCCGGCGCAGGTGGTGATGGATCAGGCGCAGAACTTTGCCTCCACCTCTCAAACCCGTGCCCAGCAATTTGAGATTTTGGGCAACGGCAAAAGCGCCAAGCTGGGCTGGCAGATGCAGGACTACAACCCGGCAGGCGCGGTGGGCAACGCCGCTGCCGCCACGGCCGACAAGGGGCGCGCTCTGGTCGATGCTGCTGGCCGCGCACTGGCCCAACTGTTGGCCGAAGTGGACCAGCTGCCGGGCGACACCCTGACCCACCGGACCGCGCTGAGCTAGCTTGTCTGATGGTTGCTTACGATGTGTTTGCGCTGGGCGCAGCGGGCTGTTGGGCGATGGGGGCTGTTTTGTCGGTCACCCCGTCACGCCACTTGGGTGCGTTTGCCTTTACCCGCTGGCGCATGGCCATGGTGGCGGTGATGTTGTGGGCGGTGGTGGCTTGCACGGGGGGCTGGCGTGGGTTCGGGCTGGAGGCCTGGGGCGCCATGGCTGTGAGCGGGTTGATTGGCATCTTTGTGGGTGACACAGCCCTGTATTCGGCGGTGAACCGTCTTGGGCCACGCCGTGCTGGCGTGCTGTTTGCCACCCATGCGGCAATCAGCGCGGCGCTGGGGTTTTGGTGGCTCGATGAGCGCATGAGTTTGCAGGCGGTTGTGGGGGCGGCGTTGACCCTGGCTGGCGTCATGACAGCCATGGCGCTGGGGCGCCGCAAAGATGAGACCCATGCCTGGGAGTCCGATACCGGCCATGTTGGCACGGGTGTGGCCTTGGCGCTGCTGGCCGCGTTGTGCCAGGCCATTGGCTCGCTGGTGGCCAAACCGGTGATGGCGATGCAGGTAGACCCTGTCATGGCCTCTGCGGTGCGGGTGACGGTGACCGCCGTTGCACATGGGGCGCTGCTGCTGTCCGGTTTCAGAGGTGCTCGCGCCACCCATGCGCCGACGCTACGGGTGCTGCTGCAGACCGGGCTCAATGGCTTTATCGCCATGGGTGTGGGCACCACGCTGGTGTTGCTGGCGCTGGAGAAAGGCGATGTGGGCGTGGTGGCCATTTTGTCGTCGGTGTCGCCGATTCTGGTGCTGCCGATGTTGTGGTTCCAGCTCAAACGCGCCCCGGCCCCGGGCGCCTGGCTGGGTGCGTCGATGACGGTGCTGGGCACCGGGCTGATCCTCTGGCGCTGATGGTTGCTTGGGGGTGATTGTTTGTTTTGCTGCAATGCAGCAAAAAATGCTTGCATCGCGGCGAGGCTTGCCTATAATTTGCCAAATGTTGCACTGCAACATAATTGTTGTGAAGCATCTTCCCGCCCCTTAACCCTTTTTTGAAAGACGCTGCCATGTCCATCACCGTTGAACAAATCATCGCTGCCAACAAAGCCAACCTGGACACTTTGACTGGCCTGTCCACCAAGGCTTTCTCCGGTTTTGAAAAGCTGGTTGAGCTGAACCTGGCCGCCGCCAAAGCCGTGGTGACCGAGTCTTTCAGCCACGCCCAGAATCTGCTGTCGGCCAAAGATGTGCCGCAAGTGCTGGCGCTGCAAAACGGGCAGGTTGGGCCTGCTGCCGAAAAAGCCGCAGCCTACGGCCGTCATGTCTACGGCATCGCTGTGGAAACCAGCGCCGAGTTCACCAAAGCGTTTGAGCACCAGGTCGCAGAAGGCCAAAAGGTCTTTACCCAAGCCATTGACAGCTTGGCCCATAGCGCTCCGGCGGGCACCGAGTCTGCCGTGGCTGTCCTGAAGAGTGCCCTGGCCTCGAGCCAAAGCGCCATCGAGTCAGCTCAGAGCACCGCCAAAAAAGCGATCGCCCTGGCTGAAAGCAATGTCGCTGCCGTGACCGAAAAAGCCCTCAACGCTGCTGCGGCTGTCAGCAAAAAGGCCTAAGCGCCCGCGCGCAGGGCGCGACGCCCGGCTACAAAAAAAGGCACCTTGGGGTGCCTTTTTTTATGGCGGTGTCAGCCGACACGGTGATGCCAATCAGTCCGACAGCATCGCCTTGGCCTGTTTGACCCGCAGGTTGGCCGGCATGGTTAATGTGGTGCGGTCCCATTTTTCGAGCACCAAGACCTGTTCCAGACAGTCTTGCAACTGTGCGTGCGCCTGGATGGCGCTCTGGGCAATGGTCTGGTGCACGTCCGATGCGTTGTCGGGGTCGTTGATGCAATGGGTTTGATAGCGAAAGAGGGCGCGCAGTTTGCGTATCGCGTCGGCCACCTGCGCCGGGCAGGCGCACATGTAGATCAGACCTTCCTCGACGATTTTTTCCAGATCTTGGTCGCTGAATTTTTCTTCATAGTCCATGGTTGATGTGTCTCCGAATTGGCATGGCTGTGTCGTATTTTGCACCCGGACGACATGCCTTGCGTGCACCGTGCCACCGATGGGCATGCACAACAGCGGGTTCGGCGCGCAGCACCAACGAGCGACTGGTGCGCCCCGCCTCTTACAGGGCCACGGCCCCTTCCACGCAAGTAACCACATCACCACCCACCCAGACTTGCCCTTGATCGTCCTGCGAAACAAACACCTGGCCAAGGCGGCCCAGCCGCGTGCCTTGGGTGGCGATGTAGCGCGTTGGCGCCAAACCGTCGGCCATGAGCCACTGCGCCAGACTGGCGTTGAGACTGCCGGTGACCGGGTCTTCGTTCACCCCAATGGGCGCGGCAAAAGCGCGCACCTGGGCCTGGGGCACCTCTGGCGTGCTGCTGCGTGGGCCAAAGGCACGCGCTTCGCGGTTGGAGCGTGCTATTAAATGACTAGCTGTTTGCCCTTGATTGATATGGGCTACACCCACTTTTTGTCCTAATCGCCGCAAGGCGTTATGGTCTGGCTCCAGCGCCAGAAGCACGTCCTCGTCATCGAGCAACAGCCCCAGCCAGAGCGGCCCGTTGTTGAGCAGCTGGCTGGCCAGGATGTGCCGTGGCGCCAAGCCCAGCGCGGCAGCGACATCGGCCACCTGTTGGGCGTCGGCCATGCTGCGCTGCAAGAGGGGCGCTGCAAACGCCAGGCGGCCGGCGTCGCGGCGGATGCGCACCAGCCCTTGGCGGCATTCCTGCACGATGCCGTCGGGCGATTTGGCTTGTCCGCCTGCTTGCAGCCACGCGTGGCAGGTGCCCAGGGTGGGGTGGCCGGCAAACGGCAGTTCACCACCGGGGGTGAAGATGCGCACCTGGTAGTCGGCACCCGCTGCGGCCGCCTGCGGCGTCGGGGGCAACAAAAAGGTGGTTTCGGACAGGTTGGTCCAGTGCGCAAAGTGCTGCATGTCCTCCGGTGACAAGCCACTGCCGTCCAGCACCACGGCCAGCGGGTTACCCAGGTAGGCGGTGTCGGTGAAGACGTCAACTTGTTTGAAGGGGCGCGTTGTCATGGGTGTCGAGCTTGAAGGTGTCAGGACAAGGGGATATCCAGCACGCCGCGTGTTGCCGGGCGGGCCAGGATGCGGGCGTACCAGCGCTCCAGGTTGGGCAGCGCAGGGCGGGTTTGTGGCAGGCCAAACCAGCGGTGGATGTCGCAGGCCACCGGGATGTCGGCCATGCTGAAAGCCTCTCCCCCCAGGTAGTCGCGTTGCGACAGATGTTGCTCCAGCAGCGCCAGCAGCGGCGCCATCGCATCCACCGACTTGCGGATGGCAGCGTGGTCGCGTTGGCTCTCTGCCGTGCGGATCCACTGGATAAAGGCCGCAGCGCCTGCGCGGTTGAGGCTGGTTTGTTGCCAGTCCATCCAGCGTTCGGCATCGAAGCGTTGCGCCAGGTCTTGCGGGTACAAGGCCGGGGCATAGCGTGCGCACAGGTAACGCACGATCACATTGGACTCCCACAACACCAGCTCGCCGTCTTGCAGCGTGGGCACCTGCGCGTTGGGGTTCAGGCGCAGATACTCAGGCGTTTTCACCACGCCAAAAGCCAGTCCGGCGTCGGTGCGGGTGAACGGCGCACCGGTTTCTTGTGCCGCCCAGACCACCTTGCGCACGTTGATCGAGCTTAAGCGTCCCCAGATGTGCAGCATGATCAAGCGCCTGCTTGTTGCGCCATGGCACGCGCCAGCGCGGCCACACCACGGTGGATGTCTTCGACACTGGGTGTCACAAAGCTCAGGCGCAAGGTGCGTTCGTCGCCATGGTCGGCGTAAAACGGCGCGCCCGGCACAAAGGCCACACCTTGCTCCACCGCCAGCGGCAGCAGGTCGACCGCATTCATGCCCAGAGGCAGGCGCGCCCACAGGAACATGCCGCCCGCCGGGGTGTTCCAGGTCAGCCGTTGGTCCAGTGCCGCCGCGCTGGCCTGGCTGGGCATCGGGCCAAAGTGCTGCGCCAGGGCGTCCAACATGGCGTCACGTTGGGCTTTGTAGAGGGCGCGGATTTTGGGCACATGGCGGTCCAGAAAACCGCCTTGCATCACCTGGGCAATCATGCGCTGGTTAAAACCCGGGCTGTGCAAATCGGCCGCCTGTTTGGCCTGCAGCAGCTTGGGGTAGATCGCTTTGGGCGCCACCAGAAAGCCCAGGCGCAGGCCCGGCGCCAGCACTTTGGAGAACGAGCCCAGGTAAATGCAGCCTTGCGGGTTGCGCGCGCTCAACGGTGCGGGCGGCGGGGCGTCAAACCACAGGTCGCCGTAGGGGTTGTCCTCGATCAGTGGCAACTTCAGCTCGGCGGCGGCGTTGCTGAGTGCGGCGCGGCGCGCCTCGTCCATGGTGTTGCCGGTGGGGTTCTGGAAGTTGGGCAACACGTAGAGGAAACGCGCACCAGCTGCCTTGGCCCGCAGGTCGTTGATGTCCACCCCGTGTTCGTCACTGGCCACGCTCACCACCTCGGGCTCCATCGGCATGAAGGCCGATACCGCGCCCAGGTAGGTGGGGGATTCGACCAAGATCTTGCTGCCCGTGTCGATCAGCACCTTGGCCACCAGGTCCAGCCCCTGCTGGCTGCCGGTGGTGATCAGCACCTGCTCGGGGTCAACGTTCCAGTTCAAGCCAGCGGCCGCCGCTTTGTCGCGCAGTTGCTCGGCGACCATCTCACGCAGCGGGGCGAAACCTTCGCTGGCCGCGTATTGCAGCGCAGCCGCCGGGTCCTCTTTGAGCACCTGGGCGCAGGCGGCTTCAAACTCGGCCACCGGGAAGGTTTTGCTCGACGGCAGACCGCCGGCAAAACTGATGATGCCGGGGCGCTCGGTCACTTTCAAGATTTCGCGGATCACCGAAGGGTTCATCCGGTCAGCGCGGCGCGCAAGCTGCCAGGGCGAGTTCACACAATCAGGGGGGAGGGGCGCATTCATACAGGTTCCTTTGACGCAACAGGGGTAACAACAGGTACAGGCTTGGAGAAGCGTTTACCCAGAAAAACGGTGGAGATCACAGCCAGGGCAAACCCCAGGGTGCCCAGCTCCAGTGATTCGCCCAGCAGCGGTACGGCGGCCAGGATACTCAAAAACGGCTGCAACAGCTGGGCCTGGCTCACCCGCAGCGCGCCACCCAGCGCCATGCCACGGTACCAGGCAAAAAAGCCGGCCCACATGGAAAACACACCCACGTAGACCAGCCCCAGCCAGGCCGATGTCGGCACGCTGTGGGTCGGCCAGGTCAACCAGGCGCCAGGCAGGGTGACGGGCAGCGCCATCACGCAGACCCAGCAGATCACCCGCTCGGCACCCAGTGCATGCGTCACCTGTGCGCCGTAGACATACCCCACCGAGGCTGACAGCACCGCACCCAGCAGCAACAGGTCAGCCCATTCCAGGCCAAAACCATGGCCCTGGCTGTAGCTGCGTGACAGCGAAAACACCAGCACCAGCCCACTGCCCAGCGCCGCAAACAGCCAAAAGCCCAAGCGTGCCCGCTGGTGCAGCACCAGCGCGGCCACCGCCGCCGTGCTCAGCGGCAGCAGCGCGGTGATCACCGCCGCGTGGCCGGAGCTCACATGCAACAGCGCAAAGCCCAGCAGCAGCGGGTAACCCATGGCATTGCCCAACAGCGCCAAAGCCAGCGGCTTGCGCTGTGCCGGTGTCGGCAGGGCCGAGCGGGTGACCAGCAAAAAAATCAGCGAGAGTGCCCCGGCCAGCACCGCCCGCCCAAAGGTCACAAACCAGGGCGAGAGATAGGGCGCGTCGGCCGTGCCGGTGGCCAGCCGTGTCATTGGCAGCGTCACCGCAAAAATGGCGACGCCGAGCACACCCAGCCACATGCCCAGGGTTTCGTTGCGTGTGTGTGTCAAAAGTGGCTTTCAGGATAGCGCCCACAGCGCGGCGGCGCGTGCATGCAGGGCAGCGGTGTCAAACAGTGGTAGCGCGACCTGCTCGGGCTGCAGGCTCATCGCCAGTTCGGTGCAACCCAGGATGATGGCTTGTGCGCCTTGCGCCTGCAGCTGCGCGACGATGTGCTGGAGCGTATGTCGCGAGGTGGCGAGCACCTGGCCCAGGCACAACTCGTCAAAGATGATCCGGTGCACCTCGTCACGCGCGTCTGGCGGCGGGGTGAGCACCGTCAGCCCGTAACGGCTCTCCAGTCGGGCGCGGTAGAAATCCTGCTCCATGGTGAAGCGGGTGCCCAACAAGCCCACCGTCTGAAATCTTGCTTGCTGGATGGCTTGTGCGGTGGGGTCGGCAATGTGGATCAGCGGGATGGTCACCGCGTCTTCGATGGCGCTGGCCACCTTGTGCATGGTGTTGGTACACAACACCAGCGCCTCGGCCCCGGCGCGTTCCAGCTGGCGTGCCGCATCTGCCAGCAACTGGCCTGCGGCATCCCACTGGCCGCTGGCTTGTAATTGCGCCACCTCGGCAAAGTCCACGCTGTACAAAACGAGCTTGGCCGAGTGCAAACCGCCCAGCGTTTCTTTGACGGTCTGGTTGATCTGTCGGTAATACGGCAGCGTGGACTCCCAGCTCATGCCACCAATGAGGCCCAGTGTCTTCAAAGGTATGCTCCTGATAACATAGCTGCATGCCCTTTTGATATAAGGGCTAGAAGCCAATTTGGCTTAAATCCTAAGCGTCCCTTGGCTGCCGCGCCCCGCACCAGCGCCAAGGCCGGCGAGCGCCTGGTGGCAAGCGCTGGCCGACAACCAACTGGCGCACACTGCCGCGCATGTGTGCGGTGTTGATCAGGGGACAAAGGGCTCATCATGTCCTCAAATATAGTGCCAAAAGCAATACACCTACAGTACACTTTGCAAAACAAGTAGCGGAACTGTATTGTCTGTCTTGGCAACACAGAGGCCGCAGCAGAGCGCGGCTGGCCCGTCGGGCGGGCAGTGCGCATGCCGCCAAATGGAGCACACAACATGTTGGTCAAAACCCGATCCCAGTCGCTGTCCGCACAGCTGGCCGCCCGATTGCAGGAGCGCATCACCAACGGCCTGCTGGCGCCGGGCAGCCGCCTGCCCTCGGTGCGGCAATGTGCGCAGCAGCAGGGAGTCAGCCCGAGCACGGTGGTGGCGGCCTACGACCAGTTGCTGGCGCAGGGCCTGGTGGAGGCCCACAAAAATCGCGGCTTTTTTGTAAGAAATCGCTCCGCAGCCCTTTGGGAACAAGAGGGTCATGCTGCAAAAAGCATAGAAAGCCAGGCCCTCCAGGCGAGCCCGGCAGACGGTTTTGCGGCGCAGCATGTGCCGGTCAATGCCACCGCGCTGATCCGAGGCATGTTTTATGGCGGCAGCGACAAACCGCAGCCGGGGCTGGGGGCATTCCCTTCCGATTGGCTGGAGACGGGGTTTTTACCCGCTGCGATTCGCCGTGTCACCAGCGGTGCGCAGCTCAAAGACTTGTCGCTGCAGTATGGCGAACCAGCGGGCGACGCCGGCTTGCGCCAGGCGCTGGCCGCGCGACTGGCGGCGCTATCGATCCCGGCGACAGCGCAGCAGATCATCACCACCGTGGGCGCCACCCATGCGCTGGACATTGTCAGCCGCACCTTGCTGCGCGCTGGTGATTGTGTGATGGTAGAGGAGCCCGGCTGGGCCATCGAATTTGCCCGGCTGGACGCGCTGGGCATGCGCATTTTGCCGGTGCCGCGTGGCCCGGACGGGCCGGATCTGGCGGTGATGGCGCGTTATTGCGAGCTGCACCAGCCCAAGCTGTTTGTCAGCGTCAGCGTGTTGCACAACCCGACCGGCTCCTGCCTGAGCCCGGGCAGCGCGCACCGCCTTCTGCAACTGGCCAGTGCCCACAACTTTGTGATTGTGGAGGACGACACCTACAGCTACCTGGCGGACGAACATGCCACCCGTTTAAGCGCGCTGGACGGTTTGCAGCGCACCATCTATGTCAGCGGCTTCTCCAAAATCCTGGCGCCCGGTTGGCGCATTGGTTTTCTGGCCGCGCCCACGCACCTGTACGAGCAGTTGCTTGACACCAAGCTGCTGGCCACCCTGACCACCCCGGCGTTGCTGGAGAAAGCCCTGGCCTGGTGCATCGAGCAAGGTCAGCTGCGCCGCCATGCGCAGCAGGTGCGCACCCGGCTGGCTCAAGCGCGTGGGCGCAGTGTGACGCTGGCCTTGGCGGCCGGTTGCAGCTTTGTGGCGCCCCCGGCAGGAATGTTTGGCTGGGTCGATACCGGTGTGGATACCGACGCGCTGGCACAGCGTATGCTGGATGTGGGGTATCTGCTGGCGCCGGGCTCGCTGTTTCATGCCAACCGGGCGCCTGGCACCCTGATGCGCATCAACTTCTGCACCACCCAAGAGGCGGCGTTCTGGCAGGTGTTTCAGGCCATGCGTGGTGCGCTCTGAGAGCGGGCTGTTGGCTCGCATCATTTCTTCAGGAGACAAGATGTTCAAACCGATCCGCGCTGCAATCGCTTTGGCCTGCTGGCTGCTGGGCGTCAGCGCTTGGGCGGGCGAGGTGGAGGTGATGCACTGGTGGACCTCCGGCGGGGAGGCCAAGTCGATTGGCGAACTCAAAAAAATCATGCAGGCCAAGGGCCACACCTGGAAGGACTTTGCGGTGATTGGCGGCGGTGGTGACAACGCCATGACCGTGCTCAAAAGCCGTGTGGAGGCGGGTAACCCACCCGCTGCCGCCCAGATCAAGGGCGCAGCGATTCAGGTGTGGGCGTCGGGTGGCGTGTTGGCCAATCTGGATGCCACCGCCAAAGCTGAAAACTGGGACAGTCTGCTGCCAGCGGTGGTGGCCGCGGGCATGAAATTCAAAGGCAACTATGTGGCGGTCCCGCTCAACGTGCACCGTGTCAATTGGCTCTGGGCCAACCTCGCGGTGCTGAAAAAAGCCGGTGTGGCCGCTGCCCCCAAGACCTGGGACGAGTTTTTTGCTGACGCAGAAAAAATCAAACAAGCCGGTTTCATCCCGGTGGCGCATGGCGGCCAGAACTGGCAGGACTTCACCACCTTTGAGTCGGTGGTGCTCGGCGTAGGCGGCGCCAAGTTTTACCAAGATGCGTTGGTGAGCCTGGACCAAAACGCGCTCACCAGCCCCACCATGGCCAAGTCGCTGGAGACCTTTCGCAAGCTCAAGAGCTACACCGACCTGGCGTCACCCGGGCGCGACTGGAACCTGGCCAGCGCGATGGTGATCCAGGACAAAGCGGCCTTCCAGTTCATGGGTGACTGGGCCAAGGGCGAATTCACCGCCGCTGGCAAATGGCCCGGCAAGGACTACCTCTGTGTGGCAACCCCCGGCAGCGCTGGCGCCTACACCTTCAATGTGGACTCGTTGGCGATGTTCAAGCTCAAAGACGCTGGCGCGCAAAAAGCCCAGGCCGATTTGGCCGCCACCATCATGGGGGCAGAGTTCCAGGCGGTGTTCAACCTCAACAAGGGGTCGATTCCGGCGCGTCTGAACATGGATATGGCCAAGTTTGACGACTGCGCCAAGCTGTCTGCCAAAGACTTTGCTGCCGCCAGCAAGGCTGGCACGCTGCTGCCGTCCATTGCCCACGGCATGGCGGTCAAGCCTGCGGCTGAAGCGGCCATCAAAGACGCGGTGAGCCAGTTCTGGAACAACCCCAAAATCAGCGTGGCAGAGGGCGTCAAGAGCCTGGCCAAGGCGGCCAGCCTGCCGTGATGCCACGCCGCGCCCCGGTCGCCGGATTCAGCCCAGGCTTTGCGCCTGGCCAACACCGCAGGTTTGCACCCGAAGCTGCTCGAACTCGGCCGCGCTGACCGGCTGCGAGAACAGGTAGCCCTGGCCATAGTCACAGCCTGCCGCGGCCAGCAGCTGGTATTGCTGCTCGGTCTCGATGCCCTCGGCCACCACCTTGATACCCAGCGCATGGGCCATCGCGATGATGCCCTGGCACAACACCAGATTGGTCGAGTCTGGTGCCAGCTGGCGCACAAAAGACTGGTCGATTTTGATGACGTCGATGTGGAACTTCTGCAGATAGGCCAGCGACGAGTACCCCGTGCCAAAGTCGTCCAGCGACACCTCGATGCCGTCGTCGCGCATCCCCAGCAGCTGTTTTGTCACACCTTCGCTGGTGGACAGCAGCAGGCCCTCGGTGATTTCCACCACAATGCTGTCCCCCGCTAAACCGCGCGCGCGCAGTTGCTCAATCCAGGGCACGGCATGCGGGTCTGGGTTTTCAAACTGCACGGGCGATTTGTTGATGCTGATCTGAAAGCCTGGGTGCAAGCGGGCACGCCAGGCTTGCACCTGGTCAGCGGCTTGTTGAAACACCCACTCACCTAAGCCCACAATCAGGCCGCTGCTTTCCGCCACCGGGATGAACTCGCCCGGGCTGATCAGTCCGCGTATTGGGTGCTGCCAGCGCACCAGGGCTTCCGCTTTGTGGATGGCGCCGGTGGCCAGCGTGACAATGGGCTGGTAGACCAGCAAGAACTGATCATGCGCCAGTGCGAAGCGCAAATCGCGGGTGAGCTGGGCGCGCCACTGCGCAGCCTCTTGCAGCGCTGGCGTGAAAAAGCTGAAGCGGTTGCGTCCGGCGTCTTTGGCCACATACAGCGCTTGGTCGGCGTTTTTAAACAGACCTTCACTGTTTTGCGCGTCGCTCGGGTAGAGGGTGACGCCGATGCTGGCTGAAATGAACACCTGATCGAGCCCGAGCTGGAATGCTTTGCCCAGTGTGTTCAGCAGCTTGGGCAACACCCCTTCCAGATCAGCGGGATCGGACAGTTCGGTCACGATCACCATGAACTCGTCGCCACCCATACGTGCCACGGTGTCGACCTCACGCAGGCAGCGGCGGATGCGCGTGGCCGCCTCGCTCAGGAGCTGGTCCCCCCGATCATGGCCCAGGGTGTCGTTGACTTCCTTGAAACGGTCCAGGTCAATCAGCAGCAGCGCCAGCTTCTGGCCGTCGCGCCGGCATTTTTTCATTTCCTGTGACAGGCGTTCACGCAGCAGGCGTCGGTTGGGCAAACCGGTCAGCGAGTCAAAGTGCGCTTGTTGCCAAATGGTGGCCTCTGCCGCCTTGCGTTGGCTGATGTCGGTGTGGGTGCCAATCATGCGCAGCGGCTTGCCCTGCGCATCCCGGCTGATGACCATGCCGCGTGACAAGACCCACTTCCAGCTGCCGTCTTTGCAAAACACGCGGTGTTCGCTGCTGTAGGTGGGGGTGAGTCCATCCAGATGGGCTTGCCGCTCACGCCGCACCATGTCAATGTCGTCAGGATGGGTGTGGCGGTCCCGGTCGGCCATGCTGGCGATGATCTCGCTTTCGTCAAAACCATACATGCGCAACAGACCAGGAGAGAGGTACTCTTCGCCGGTGGGCACGGTCAGGTCCCACAGACCGTCGCCCGTGCTTTCGAGCGCCAGCTTCCAGCGCGCATCATTGGCCAGCAAGGCTTGCTGGGTGTGGATGTAGTCAGTGACGTCGGCAAAGGTTCTCACCATGCTGCCATCGGGCAGCAATTTGGATTTCACCTCCAGCATGCGTCCGGCGGCTGTCTCGCGCAAATAGTGGGGCGGTGGCTCGCCGCTGCCATCACTGTAGATGTAGCTGCGAATTTCCTCCGGCAGTTGGCTGGGCTTTGGTCCAAAGTCGCCTCGGCTGTGCTGCAGCGCACTGATGTCGTTCAAGGTCGGGCGTTGTGCCAGGAAATCGGCTGGCAGGTTGAGCAGTTCGCACACACGCGGGTTAAAAGCAATCAGCCGTTTGTTGGCGTCCAGCAGAAAAATACCCAGGTCGATGTTGCTCAGCGTGGTCTGCAGCATGCTGGACTTTTCATGCAATTCGGCGTTGAGCCGCGCCAACTCTTGTTCGTTGGCCTTGTTCTGCGAGATGTCGACATGGGTGCCCATCATGCGCAATGGCTGGCCATCGGGGGCGCGCGCCACGACCATGCCACGGGTGGTCAGCCATTTCCAATGGCCATCCTTGCGCCGCATGCGCAGGTCCAGCGTAAAGTGGCTGACTTTGCCCTGCAGACACGCCTGGGTCTGGGCCTCAACCTCCGTCCTGTCGTCTGGGTGGATGCTTGTCAACAAGGACGGGTAGCTCACATTCAGCTCGTTGCCAGCGTAGCCAATCAAATGCTCCCACTCGGGTGAGTGGCTTTGCTGGCCTGTCACCAGATCCCAGTCCCAGATGCCTGCGCCAGAGCCTAACAAGGCCATGCGCCAGGGGTTGTCGGTGTCGTTGGTCGGCCGTGGTTGGGTTGCGGGATGGTTCACTGTCAAAAGCTGTTGCCAAAAAACCAGTTTGAACTGGGTGATGGCAACCTGTGTGTCACTGATTTCTCAGTATCTCATGAGCTGCATGGTGTCGGCGCGCAGTCAGGCATGCGGCGCTGCAAGCGTGGTGAGGAGCGGAAGCCAAAGCTGCACCCGCAGCCCATGCGGTTGAGCTGCCAGTGCCGCCGCGCTGCCGCGATGGCGCTGGGCAATCTCTCTCACAATGGCCAGACCCAGGCCGCACCCCCCCGGTAGCTCGCTGGCGCGCCAGAACCGGTCGAACACATGCGGCAAGTCCTGCTCGGACAGCCCAACGCCGTTGTCCTGTACCTCCAGCACCACTTGGTTTTCGACGAGTTGGGCTGTGAGCGTCACCTCGCTGCCCGCACCGGCATAGGTCAGGGCGTTGTCGATCAGGTTGCTCAGGGCTTCATGCAGCAGCAGGGCTTGTCCCGCCACCATCAGGTGGTCGGCCCCGTCATAACCCAGGTCGATTTGCTGTTTGAGCGCGCGCGGGGTCCATTCGCGAGCCACGTCGCGCGCCAGGGCGGCCACGTCCAGCGGTTTGAGCTTGACCTCCCCCTCGTTGCGCGCCAGTGACAACAGCTGGTGTACCAAATGGGCACTGCGCTGGGCGCCCGACAGCACCTTGCTGAGCCGCTGGCGCAGCGCGTGCGGGTCGGGTTCGGTCAGGGCCAGCTCGGTCTGGCTGATCAGCCCGGCCAGTGGCGTGCGCAGTTGGTGCGCCGCGTCGTTGAGGAAGCGTTTTTCCTGACCCAGACTGCGCCGCACCGCAGCCAGCAGGTGGTTCACCGCATTCGCCAGTGCGTGCACTTCTTGTGGCGCTTGCGTCAGTTCAATCGGCGACAAGGCCTGCAGGCTTTGCGACTCCCGGTTGCCCAGTTGCGCTTGCAGGCGGGTGAGCGGCTGCAGCCCGCGCGAGATGCCGCCATACACCAGCAAACTCATCAGCGCCACCAGCAGCATCAGCGGTGCCAGCATGTCGGCAATCAGCTCGCTGGTCAGACGCTGTTGCACCGCCAGGCTTTTGGCGACCTGCACACGCAGGCGCTGCGGGGCACCGGCTTCGCCGTAGTCCAGTTCCAGCAGGGCCAGGCGCATCGTTCTGCCATCGATCTTGGTGGTGTAGAGCAGGGCGTCATGGCGGTTGACCGCCAGCATGATGGCGGGGGCGGGCAGTTTGGCGTTGCCCATCAAAAAATGCCCGGGCGGGCTCGACACCATGTAACTGACGCGATCCTGCGGGTCTTGCTCGATGATGTCTTGCGCGGCGCGTGGAAAGTCAATCAGCAGCCCCGAACCCATCGGTTTGACCTGTCGCGCCAGTGAGCGCACCAGCTGCGTGAGTGACTGGTCGGTGGCTTTCTCGGCGTAACTCAGGGCAATGCGGTAGGCCAGCGCGCCACCCACCAAAAACAGCACTACCTGCGGCAGCAGCAGCCACAGCAGCAGCTGGCGTTTGAGCGACAGCCCCTGCCCGGCAGGCTGGGCGTCGGTGTTCATTGCGGCGTGGTATCCAGCATGTAGCCCAGGCCACGCACATTGCGGATGTTCAGGCCCGAGTCCACCAGCTTGCGGCGCAGGCGGTGGATATACACCTCCAGCGCGTTCGAGGCCGTGCCCAGGGCGCAGTCGCCTGGCTCGGCTTGCCAGGTTTCCAGCACGTCTTCGCGGCTGACCACTCGCCCGGCGTGGGTCACCAGCAGCGACAGCAAGGCCCATTCGCGCTGGGTGAGTTCCAACGCCTCGTCGCCCAGCCAGGCTTGTGGCAGCGTGGCGTCCACCCGCAAGCGGCGGGTCGTTTGGCTGGCCACTTCCAGGCTGCCGCCAAACGCGGGCAGGCGGGCGCGACGCAACAGCGCGGCCAGCCGGGCCTGCAGCTCGGCCATGTCAAAGGGTTTGGTCAGGTAGTCATCGGCGCCAGCGTTGAGGCCTTGCACCCGGTCATCAATATCGTCGCGGGCGGTCAGGATCAGCACCGGCAGGGCGGGCAGGCGTTTGCGTAGCCAGCGCAGCAGTTCCATGCCGTTGATTTTGGGCAGGCCCAGATCAAGGATGACGCCATCGAACCGGTCCGCCTCCAGCCGTCGTTGCGCCAACTCGCCGTCGGCTGCTGTGGTGACCGAATGGCCGGCTTGAGAAAGTTGGGCACTCAAGCCGTCGCGCAGCAGCTCATCGTCTTCAATAATCAGCAAACTTGACATGGACGCAAGCATAACCCAGCGGGTTTCGCCCGGAGCGTCTGTGTGGGGTGCGCTGTGGCTTATCTGGCCGTGTCAGCCAGCCAGTGCGGCCTGCACCGCAGCCACCCGTGCCAGGTGAATTTTTTCACCGACTTTTTGCCCGCTTGCCCCCGTCGCCATTGCCTGGGTAGCTATCTCTTTTGTATCAACGGCCTGCATCACCGCCAGCCATTGCAGCAGCCGTGGGCGTTGGGGGTAGGGCGTTTCAAAGTGCCCGAGCCGACCGCGCACATCACATTCGCAGGCCAGCAAAATGTCGGCCATGCGTTGCGGTTTGCGCAGTGCGTCGCAGCGCTCCAAGAGGCGCACCAGGGCGCTGGCTTGGAGGTCTGTGCTGCGGTGGATGTTGCTGTGTTCACGCGCCACCACATCGGCCAGTTCGCGGCAGTCGGTGGGCACGCGCAAGCGTTCACAGACCCCTTTGAGCAGGCGGGCGCTGCGCTCTTCGTGGCCAATGTGGCGCGGCAGCACATCGGCGGGGGTGTTGCCCTTGCCCAGGTCGTGGCACAAACAGGCAAAACGCACCGCCAGCGGCGCTTGCAGGCGCGCGGCCATGTCCAGCACCATCGACAGGTGCACGCCGGTGTCGACCTCGGGGTGGTAGTCGGCGCGTTGGGGCACGCCCCACAGGCGATCCACCTCGGGCAGCAGGCGCGCCAGGGCGCCGCAGTCGCGCAGCACCGCCAACATGCGCGAGGGCGTGGCCTCCATCAGGCCGCGCGAGAGTTCCTGCCAGACGCGCTCGGGCACCAGGTGATCGACCTCGCCGTCAGCCACCATCTGGCGCATCAGCGCCAGCGTTTCCGGTGCCACGGTGAAGTCGGCAAAGCGGGCGGCAAAACGCGCCACCCGCAGGATGCGCACCGGGTCTTCGGCAAACGCCGGGCTGACATGGCGAAACAGTTTGTTAGCCAGGTCCTGCTGGCCGTGGAATGGGTCGATCAGGCCACTTTCAGTATCTTTTTGGCCTGTAGCCATTGTCCAATATGGGGGGGCAGCTATGGCATTGATAGTGATGTCGCGCCGCGCCAGATCGTCTTCGAGGGTGACGTCCGGGGCGGCGTGGATGTCAAAGCCGTGGTAGCCGGGCGCGGTTTTGCGCTCGGTGCGGGCCAGCGCGTATTCCTCGTGGGTTTGTGGGTGCAAAAACACCGGGAAGTCCTTGCCCACCGGCACAAAGCCCCGATCCAGCATGGTTTGTGGCGTGGCGCCCACCACCACCCAGTCGCGGTCAGTCACTGGCAAACCCAACAGGGCATCGCGCACGGCACCACCCACCAGGTAAATCTGCAAGTCAGTGGGGGTGTTGGCGGTCATAGGCGGGCGTGCCCGGCATCGCAGTCAGCGGTGCAGGCGGTAGGGTTCTTCAAAGTCCAAGAAATCCTGCTCTTCGCAGGCGCCATCGATCCAGGCCTGGACCCCTGGCAGCGTCAGCACGCGGTGCACATAGTCGGCAATGTCTGGCGGCAAGGGCAGCGCGTAAGTCACCAGCCGGGTGCAGATCGGTGCAAAGTAGGCGTCAGCCACGGTGAAGTCGCCAAACAGCAGCGGCCCGCCGTGGGCTTGCAGCAGGGGCCGCCACATGGCGACCAGGCGCTCCACATCGGCGCGCACACCGGGCTGGTCGCGCCAGAGCAGGGCGCCGGTGTCGGGCAGCCGCGCTTCGATGTTCATCGGGCAGTGGCTGCGCAGGCTGGTGAAGCCGCTGTGCATCTCGGCGCAGATGCTGCGCGCGCGGGCCCGGGCGGCCTTGTCGGTGGGCCAGAGTTGTTTGTCTGGAAACTGCTCGGCCACATACTCGGCAATCGCCAGGGTGTCCCACACCACCAGATCGCCATCCACCAGCACCGGCACCTTGCCGGTCGGGGAAATCGGTTTGAGCGCCGCCTTGAACTTGGAGTCAGGGGTGAAGGCGTCAAAGCGCACCAGAATTTCTTCAAACGCGATGCCCGCCTGCTTGAGCAGCACCCAGGGCCGCATCGACCAGGATGAGTAGTTTTTGTTACCGATATAGAGTTGGATCATGGCAGGTCGCGGTTCTCTGGCGCGTTGATATCGGGCGGGCCAATCTGACCCAGTCGCGCCTTGAGTGACTGGGTCTGCCCGGTGATCATGGCCGCATAAATGGTGGTGTTGGCCAACACCTTTTTGACGTAATCGCGGGTTTCGTTGAACGGGATGTTTTCGGCCCAGATGGCCGCTTCCACCGATGGGGTGCCGGGTTGGCCGCGCCAGACTCGCGGACGCCCCGGCCCGGCGTTGTAGGCGGCTGCTGCCAGCGGCATTGAGCCCGCAAAATCATCCAGGATCAGCTTGAGGTAACCGGTGCCAATGGTGATGTTGGTGTCGCGGTCATTGAGCTGCTGGGCGTTCAAGTTGCCCAGGCCGAGTTTTTTGGCGGTCCAGCGGGCGGTGGCGGGCATCACCTGCATCAGGCCGGAGGCGCCGACGCCCGAGCGGGCATCGGTGATGAAGCGGCTTTCCTGGCGGATCAGGCCGTAGACATAGGCCGGGTCGAGGTTGATGCTGCGGCTGCGCTCAATCACCGCCTGGCGGTAGGGCATCGGGAAACGTTGCGCCAGATCGATCACGTTGCGGGTGCGTTCGCTGGTGTTGATGCAGCGGTCCCAGATCGCGTTCTGGCAGGCCAGGTCTGCCGCAGCCAGCAACTCACGGTCGTTCATGCCGCCGGGTGCGTGCAGGTTGGTGGTGTAGTTCCACTCGCGCACACCTTCGCTGCGCAGGCCCAGCGCGACGGCCTTGAGGGCGCGTTGCAGCCCGGGGTTGGCTTGCGCCCGGTCTTTCTCCTGTGCGGTCAGTGGTGCGGGCGCAGGCGGCGGGGTAATCGGCTGGCCGAGTTCTTCCTGGGCCAGCATAGGGTAGAAACCGCGCACGCTGGCAATGCTTTGCAGCAGCTGGCGCCCCTGGGCTTGCTCGGCAGGGCTTTGGCCTGGTTGTAACAAGGCGCGTGCGCGCCAGTAGACCCAGGTGGGGTCGCTGGCGGCATCCGGACTCATGGCGTTGATGCTGTCCAGCACGTCATGCCATTGGTGCTGGCGCAAGGCGGCGCGGGTCCGCCAGGCCAGATGCTCGTCACTCATGGCCTCGGGGCTGGCGTGCTGAAAATAAGGCAAGGCGCTGTCAGAGAGCTTTTGTGCGGCCAGTTTGCCAATCGCGCCCCAGGCCCAGGCGCGCTGGGTGTTGGTGAGGTGTTTGCTCCAGCGCTCTTGCAGTGCCTGGGCGGCGCTGTCAGGGGCACTGTCGGCCCAGCGAATCAGCGCCAGCACCGCCAGTTCCTGGTTCAGTCGCTGGTTGGACACCGGGCGTTTGATGAGGATGTTCTCCGGTTTTTTCAGGGCATCCGTCAGGGCCGCATCGGCGTCAGGCGCCACGATGGCGACCACCTGGTGTGCCGCATCGAACTGGCGCGCCTCCACCAACTGCCGGACCTTGCGCCAGATATCGGCCTCCGACATCTGGCCTGCGGCAAAGTGGCTTTGCGCCGCCAGGGTGCAGCCGTCGCCGGCGTCCTTGGCTGCGTACCACTGGGTCTTGACCTCCTCGGCCATGTTGACCTTGGCCAGGATGTTCTCCATGGCCAGGGTGTAACAACGCACCTCGCGGTCATCGTTCATGCGAAAGTCGGGCGCCACCTCGGCAAAGTGAGCCCAGTCGCGGCGCTGGCCCAGCAGCAGCAGCCAGTCGTTGCGCAGGCGGTCTTCCTGGTAGGTGCCACGGTACTGGTTGAAAAAGGTGTTGACCTCGTCCGGCGTGGCGCTGTCCAGGTGGGCGCGCAAGGTCCAATAGGCGGCCCAGGGTGCCAGCAGGTGGCCTTGGGCCTGCGGTTGCAAGGCGGCCAGTCGGGTGCTGTCGCCTTTTCGGAAAGCCTGCTGCATGTCCAGCAAAACGTTATCGGCGGAGGTCTGGGCGTGAAGCATTGGCGCGGCCAGCAATCCGGCGGCGCCAATCAATGTCAAAATCGTCTTGAACTGCATGTGGAGATTATGAATAACTCTGATGAACAACGTGCGCTGGACAAAAAGGCCCTGCGCAAACAGCTTGTGGAACAACGCCTGCGCCTGCCAGACCGCGAACAGCGGGTGGCCCTGCTGCACCGCGTCATGCGCATTTGGCTGGTTGGCCGTCCCGATACGGTGATTGGTGCTTATTGGCCGATCAAGGGTGAATTCAACCCACTCCCGGCCTTGCACCGCTGGAAAGAAGACGGCGAACTGGTCGAGCGCCCCCAGCTACGCAAGATTGGACTGCCGGTGGTCGATAAAGTTCACAAGACCATGACGTTTCATGCCTGGTACCCCGGCTGCCCGATGGAAGACGACGCCTATGGCATTCCCAAACCCAAAGACACCGAGGTGATCACGCCCACGCTGCTGTTTGTGGCGTGTGTGGGTTACGCGCCGGGCGGCTACCGGCTCGGTTATGGCGGCGGGTTTTATGACCGCATGCTGGCCACGCTCAACCCGCGGCCGTTCACCGTGGGGCTGGGTTTTGGCACCGACTTTTTGCCCGACTTTGAACCCGAGCCGCACGACATGCCGCTGGACGCCATCCTCAACGACAACGGGGTGGTCTGGCCGGTGTGAGGTGGTTAAAGCCCGTCCCGGGTGAGGCCTCCGCCATTTTTGTGACCTGTTTTCATGCTTGATGCACGCTCTGATCCGCTGATTGACGCTTCTTTCAAAGGTTTCCCCCACCACAGCCCCGCGCTGCCACTGTCGCAGATGGGCGCCCAGGGCTGGAATGTCCTGAGCGGCGACTTGCCGCTGCCGCTGGCGGTGATCAAGCGCGAGGTGCTGCAGCACAACCTGGCCTGGATGCAGAACTTTGCGGCAACCCGCGGACTGGGTCTGGCGCCACACGGCAAAACCAGCATGTCGCCCCAGCTGTTTCGCCGCCAACTCGACGCCGGTGCCTGGGGCATGACCTTTGCTACGGTGACCCAGGCGCGTATTGGTGTGGCCGCAGGCACCCAGGCTTGTTTGATTGCCAACCAGGTGTTTGCCGACGGCGACTTGGCCGCGCTGGAAACGCTCAAGCGCAGCCACCCGGGCCTGCGTGTGATTTTTCTGGTGGACTCGTTGGCGCAACTGGACCTGATTGACGACTGGCACCAGCGTCACCCAGGAGCGCTGGCTTGTGAGGTGTTGCTGGAGGTGGGCGTGCCCGGTGGCCGCACCGGTTGCCGCACGCTGGTGCAGGCCATGCGCTTGGCTGAGCGACTGCACCACAGCGTCGCGGTGTCCCTGGTGGGCATCGAGTGTTATGAAGGCCTGGCCGCCACCGGCCAAAGTGCGCAAGACGTGCCCTACGCCAGCCAACTGATGGGTCTGGTGCAAGCCGTGGCGCAGGCGTGTGATGACCAAAACCTGTTCGACGCCAACGAGGTCTTGCTCACTGCGGGCGGCTCGGCCATTTTTGACCTGGTGGTGCCGGCCCTGAAGCTGCGCCTGCGCCGCCCGGTCACGGGTTTGCTGCGCTCAGGTTGTTACATCACCCATGACCAGGGCAGTTACCAGCGCATGATGAGCGCGGTGGCCGAGCGCACCGGCTGCGGTGCCGGGCTGGAGGCCGCGCTGGAAGTCTGGGCGCTGGTGCAGTCCTGCCCCGAGCCAGGGCTGGCCATTCTGGCGGTCGGCAAACGCGACATCTCTTACGACTGGGCGCTGCCCACGCCGCTGTGGGTGTGCCCGCGTGGCACGCGCACGCTGCAAGCTGCTGCCAACGATTGGCGCATCAGCCAATTGAACGACCAGCACGCCTATCTGCAAGGCAGCGGGCCGGAACACGCGGCCTTGCAGGTGGGGGACAGGGTTTGTCTGGGCATCTCGCATCCTTGCACCACCTTTGACAAATGGCGCTGGATTCCGCTGGTGGACGCGCAGTACACAGTGGTGGACGCGGTGGCCACGTATTTCTGATAACCGAGGACGCCAAGTCATGCCTTCTGCACTGTTGATCATTGATGTGCAACACGCCCTGTGTTGTGGAGACGATGCCGCTTTTGACATCGAGGCGGTCATTCAACGCATCAACAGCGTGTCGGCCAAGGCCCGCGCTGCGGGTGCGCCGGTGATTCTGATCCAGCACGAGGACGCCGGGGCGCTGCAGCACGGCACCGATGGCTGGCAGCTCGATGCGCGCTTGCAGCTGCAAGACACCGACCTGCGGGTCCGCAAAACCACATGTGATTCGTTCCGTCACACCGACTTGCAGGACCTGCTGGCGTCACACGGCGTGGATCGCCTGGTGGTGTGTGGCTTGCAGAGTGAGTTTTGTGTGGACACCACCGTTCGCGCCGCCCTGGCTCGGGGCTACCCGGTCACGCTGGTGGCAGACGGCCACAGCACGGTGGACAACGGTGTGTTGAGCGCCGCGCAGATTGCCGCCCACCACAACACCACGCTGGCGAACCTGGGCAGCTTTGGCCCGCGTGTGACAGCGATACCGGCTGCTGAGGTACGCCTGAGCGCCTGAGCGCGTCAGCACTCCACGATATTCACCGCGAGCCCGCCGCGCGAGGTTTCCTTGTATTTGGTCTTCATGTCGGCGCCGGTCTCGCGCATGGTCTTGATGACCTTGTCGAGCGACACCACATGCTGGCCGTCCCCCTGCAGCGCCATGCGGGCGGCGTTGATGGCTTTGACCGCGCCCATGGCGTTGCGCTCGATACACGGCACCTGCACCAGGCCGCCGACCGGGTCGCAGGTCAGGCCCAGGTTGTGTTCCATGCCGATCTCGGCCGCGTTTTCCACCTGCTCCGGCGTGCCGCCCATCACCGCTGCCAGGCCCGCGGCCGCCATCGAGCAGGCGACGCCGACTTCACCTTGGCAGCCCACCTCGGCGCCGCTGATCGAGGCGTTGAGTTTGTAGAGGATGCCGATGGCCGCCGCCGTCATCAAGAAATTGGCGACGTTGTCCTGGCTGTCTGCCGCCGCGTGGTGGCCGCGCGCGGGCAACACAAAACGGTCGCAGTAATGCAGCACCGCCGGGATCACCCCCGCCGCACCATTGGTGGGCGCGGTGACCACCCGGCCACCGGCGGCGTTTTCTTCGTTCACCGCAAAGGCGTAGACGTTGACCCAGTCCAGCACGCTCAGCGGGTCGGCCAGCGTGCGCTCGGCCCGCTCGCGCAACTGCGCGGCCAGCAGCGGGGCGCGGCGCTGCACCTTGTAGGGGCCAGGCAGCGTGCCGGATTGGCTCAAGCCGCGTTGCACACACTCGCGCATCACCTGCCAGATGGTTTGCAGGCCGCTGTGGATGGCCTCGTCGCTGCGCCAGGTGCGCTCGTTGGCCCACATCACCTGGCTGATGCTCCAGCCAGTTTGCTTGCAGATCGATAGCAGTTCGGCCGCATTGGTAAAGGGGTAGGGCACTTTTTGGTATTCGGTCAGGACGGCCTCGTTGGCAGCGCCTGCGGTCACCACAAAACCACCGCCCACACTCAAATACTTGGCGGCTTTGAGTGTCTGGCCCTGGGCATCGAGCGCCGTGAATTTCATGCCGTTGGGGTGTTCGGCCAGGGCTTCGCGCCGGTACATCAGCACATGCTCGCGCTCGATGAAAGGCATCGGGTGCTGGCCCAGCACATTCAGCGAACGGCTGCTGCGCACACCGGCAATCAGGCCCGGCACCGCGTCCACATCCACTGTGTCGGGGGCGTGGCCCATCAGGCCCAGCATCACCGCCACGTCCGAGCCGTGGCCCTTGCCGGTGGCGCCGAGCGAGCCGTAGAGTTCGCAGCAGATGCTGCTGGTCTGCGCCAGCAAGCCATCCGCCTGCAGCGCAGCTGCAAACAGGCGCGCGGCACGCATCGGGCCCACGGTGTGGGAACTGCTGGGGCCGATGCCCACTTTAAAAAGGTCAAAAACGCTGATGGCCATGGGGTGATCTTAGGTGGGTTCAGCGCGGCGCTGAGAGCGTGCGCAGGTCGAGTTCATAAGCCTGGAGTCTGCTCACCAGCTGTTGCCGCTGCGCCGGGCTGGTGCTGTTGTGCAACTGGGCAAAAGTGGCGCAGTTGGCTTGGGTGAAGGCCGCGATCTGGGTGCGGTAGCTGGCGTTGGGCGAGTCGAGCAGGCGCTGTTGCAGGCCATGCAGCCGCGCCTGTGCCTGGCTGGCGCTGTCACCACCCTGCGCAAGCGCTTGCAGCGTTTGCCGCAGGTCCTGGTGGCGGCGCAGCATTTCGGCTTCGGCCTGGGCCACGTCATAGGGGTTGGCCAGCACACTGTTGGTCAGCAGGCTGCGTTGTGCGTCGCTGAGGCGGCCGTAAAAACTTTCGCTGCGTTCGATCAGGCGTTCGGCGCGGCGTTTGGCCAGCTTGGCCGGGCTGATCTGGGCCCATTCCTCGCGCCAGGCCTGTTCACGTTTGTCCAGCTGGTGGGCCAGGTGCTGCATTTGCGCGGGTGTGAGTTGCCGCACCAGGGTGGCCAGGCCGGGTTCGGCCTGGGTCAGCACCCCCTGCAGGTGCGCTTTGAGTTGGTCGACAACCTGGCAGGTGAACTGCGGTGTGGTGTCTTGCAGCGCCTGGGTTTGCAGCGAGGCCAGCAGCTTGGCCAGTTGCGGCAGTTCCTGGATGCGGTGCCAGCTGTGCAGGGCCTCCAGGTCACGGCGCAGGGCCACACTTTGGGCATCGTTGAGGTCCAAATAGCTGTCCAGCCACCAATACGTCAGGCTGGGCAACTGGTCGTACCCCAGGCGCACCATGCTGCAGGCGCCCAGCAGCAGCACGGTCAGCGTCAGCAGCAGGGCGCGGATAATGCGAAACAACGGAAATCGACTCAACGGGGAGCTTGGCATGGCAATCACTCAGACACTTTTTACAGACACACCGCTGGACGTGGTGATCATGGCAGCGGGCAAAGGCACCCGGATGAAAAGCAAACTGCCCAAAGTGTTGCATCTTTTGGCCGGGCGTGCCTTGCTTCAACATGTGGTGGACACCGCGAACGAGTTACGGGCGCGCCAGGTGACGGTGATCACCGGCCACGGCGCTACAGAAGTTGAAGCGGCCTTGTCAACAAAGACGGGGGCTACAGGCCAATTGTCTATCAATTTTGTGCGCCAGGAGCCGCAACTTGGCACCGGCCATGCCATCCAGCAGGCGGTGCCGGTGCTGCGTGACGACGGCCTGGTGGTGGTGCTCTCTGGCGACGTGCCGCTGACCCAAGCCGACACGCTGACGCAACTGATCAGCGCCAGCGCTGGTGACAAACTGGCGCTGCTGACCATCGACTTTGCCAACCCCACCGGTTATGGCCGCATCGTGCGCACTGGGGATGCGGTGCAAGCCATCGTTGAGCAAAAGGACGCCACCGCCGCGCAGCTCAAGATCACCGAGGTTTACAGCGGCATCATGGCGGTGCCGGCCAAACAGCTCAAAAGCTGGCTGGCGCGGCTCGACAACAAAAACGCCCAGGGCGAGTACTACCTGACTGACATCGTCAAATTGGCGGTGGCCGATGGCTATCCGGTGGTGGCGCACAAAATTCACGATGCCGCCCAGGTCGCCGGTGTCAACAGCCCGGTGCAGCTGGCTGAGCTGGAGCGCATTTACCAAAAGCGTGTCGCGCTACAACTTTTGGAGCAAGGCGTGCGCCTGGCCGACCCGGCGCGGCTGGACGTGCGCGGCAAGCTGAGCTGTGCGCAGGATGTGTTTATTGACGTCAACTGCGTGTTTGAAGGCCAGGTCAGCCTGGGTGAAGGTGTGCACATTGGCCCCAACTGCGTGATCAAAAACGCCAGCATCGCCGCCGGTGCGGTGATCCACCCCTTCACCCACATCGAGGGGGGTGAGCCCGGCAGCAAAAACGCGGTGGAGGTTGGCGCGGGTGCACTGATTGGCCCGTTTGCCCGCTTGCGCCCCGGTGCCAAGCTGAGCGCCGAGGTCCACATCGGCAACTTTGTCGAGGTCAAAAACTCCACCCTGGCCAAAGGCGCCAAGGCCAACCACCTGGCCTACCTGGGCGACGCCACCGTGGGTGAGCGCGTCAACTACGGCGCTGGCAGCATCACCGCCAACTACGACGGCGCCAACAAACACCGCACCGTGATCGAGGCCGATGTGCACATTGGCAGCAACTGCGTGCTGATTGCGCCGGTGACGATTGGCGCGGGTGGCACCGTGGGCGGTGGCTCCACCTTGTCCAAAGACGCGCCGCCGCTGTCACTCACCGTGGCGCGTGCCCGCCAGGTCAGCATTCCCAACTGGAAACGCCCGGCCAAGAAATGAGTGCGTCGAGCCGCCAGCCAGCCAACCACGACCTGACCGCGCAACTGGCACAGCTGCAGCGCCAGCTGGATGCCAGCCGCGCCGAGCTGCAGGAATTCACCTACGCGGTGTCACACGACCTGAGCGCACCCTTGCGCCACATCCGCGCCTATGCGCAAATCATTGAAGAGGACTGGCCCGATCTGCCCGCTGAGATGGCCAGCCACCTGGGCACCATCCGCCAGTCGGCCCAGCTGCTGAGCAGCCAACTCGATGGTCTGGCGCAACTCTCTCGCCTGGGTGCGCAAGCGTTTGAGCCGCAGCCGGTGCTGCTGGGCCCGCTGGCGCGTGAGGTGGCCAACGCGTTGGTGGCGCAGCAACCAGAGGCGCAGGTGGCGTGGCAATTGGCAGACGATGTGCCGCCGGTGCTGGCGGATGTGTTTTTGCTGCGCCAGCTGCTGCAACAGTTGCTGGGCAACGCCCTCAAATTCAGCCGGGGTCAAACGCCCGCGCAGATTTCGCTGAGCTGGCACCGCGAGCCAACCCTGCCGGCGACGGCGCCCGGCGCTCCGTCAGTCGCAGCGCCAAGCATTTGCCTGACCCTGCGTGACAACGGTGTGGGCTTTGCGCCCGAGCAGGCGCAAGCGCTGTTCAAACCCTTTGGCAAATTGCACCCGGTGCGCGAGTTTGAGGGCCTGGGGCTGGGCTTGCTGCAATGTCGGCGCATCGTTGCGCGCCTGGGTGGCACGATCCAGATCAGCGCAGCGCTGGGCAGCGGCTGCGTGGTGACGCTGTGCTTGCCCGCATTTGCTCAATACTCGTGAATTGATAGCTGCTATCCCTTTATAAATAAGGGCTAGAGGCCAAAAAGGCTTGTAAGTTACAGCGATGTCGGCAGCGGCAGGCGCGCACCAAACTTGCTGCGTTTGAGGCTGAAAAAACTCTTCACATTGCGCACATTGGTATCTGCGGTGAACAGCTGCTGGCTCAGCGCCAGGTAGTCGGGCATGTTGGCGGCGTGCACCACCAGGCAGAAGTCCGGCCCGGGCGAGACGCGGTAACACTGCTGCACCGCGTCGATCGGCGCCACCCGTTGCTCAAACGCCTCCAGCGCGGCCTGGTCTTGGCGGTCGAGCGTGATCTCGACCACCGCGGTGAGCCCGTGACCGAACTCTGTGGCCAGCTTGTCGGTGCTGAGCACCGCGATCTCGCGCTCAATTAGACCGGCTTCTTTCAGGCGTTTGATGCGGCGCAGGCAGGTCGGGGGCGACACATGCACCTGTTCGGCCAGCTCCTGGTTGGACAGTGCGGTGTTGGTTTGCAGCTGGGCGAGTAACTGCAGGTCGATGTTGTCGAGTGTCAGGGCGCTCATGGGGTGGTTTTGTTCAAGAGTTTCTGGCGCAACATCGGCCACAACAGGTTCAGCGCCAGCCCGGCCATCACCAGCGCGGCAGCACCTAGTTTCCAGGGCGGCAGGCTCTCACCGAGCCACCAGGCCGAACAGCCCATGCCAAACAGCGGCACCAGCAGCGCCATCGGGGTGATGGTGGCGGCGCTGTAGCGGCTCAGCAGCCAGCCCCAGGCCGCGTAGCCAAAGATTGAGTTGCCCCAGGCTTGCCACAGCACCGCCGCCCAAGCCTGTGCGTTGGCATGTTGCAAGCCCGCCTGCAGTGCGGGCCAGCCCTCCACCCAGAGCGACAGCAATGCCAGTGGCGGCACCGCAAACAGACTGGACCACGCCACATAAGCCACCATGTTCACGCGCCCGGCAGCGCGGCTGACCAAATTGCCTGTGGCCCAAGAGAACGCGGCGAGCAGCACCAAGCCCAGGCCCAGCAGTGTGGTGCTGCCATCGGTGTGGGCCACGATCACGCCCAGCCCGCTGGCTGCCAGCACCAGCGCCAGCCATTGCACCCGTTGCAGGGTTTCGCCCGCCAGCACCATCGCCAGCCCAATCGTGAAAAACACCTGCACCTGGATCACCAGCGAGGCCAGCCCCGGCGAGATGTGGCCGTTCATCGCCACAAACAACAGCCCGAATTGCCCCGCACCAATCAGCAAACCATAAGCGCCCAAATTGCGCCAAGGCACTGGCGGACGCGGCAAAAAGAACACCATCGGAACCACCACCGCCATGAAGCGCAGCGTGGCAAACAACAGCGGCGGCATCTGACCCAAGGCCAGCTTGATCACCACAAAATTGCTGCCCCAGACGGCGACAACAGCCAGGGCCAGCAAAAAGTGGCGCAAAGAAAGTGATTTATTCATTCGTTAAAAATGGTTTTGTGAAATATTTGAACACATCTCTGTTTTTGTGAAATATTTGGTCGCTTGGTTCTAAAAATAGACTGCATATTTCTTGCGGCTGCTTCTACGATGCAGGCATTCACCTTTCGGAGCAGCTTATGTGTGGCATTGTTGGCGCAGTATCTAACCAAAACATCGTTCCCATTCTGGTGCAGGGCTTGTCCCGGCTGGAGTACCGGGGGTATGACTCGTGCGGTGTGGCGGTGTACGCCAACGGCCTGCAGCGCGCCCGCAGCACCGCGCGCGTGTCCGAGCTGATGGAGCAGATCGCCACCACCCATTTGCAAGGCAGCACCGGCATTGCCCACACCCGCTGGGCCACCCATGGCGCACCCGCCGTGCACAACGCCCACCCGCATTTCAGCCATGGCCCGGGCGCAGATGCCGCCAGCCGCCCGGGGCGCATTGCGCTGGTGCACAACGGCATCATTGAAAACCACGACGAATTGCGCGCTGCGCTGCACGCCAAAGGCTATGTGTTCCAGAGCCAGACCGACACCGAAGTCATCGCCCACCTGATCGACAGCCTGTACGACGGTGATGTGTTCGAGGCGGTTAAAGGCGCGCTGGCCTCGCTGCGCGGCGCCTACGCGATTGCGGTGTTCTGCAAGGACGAGCCACACCGCCTGATTGGCGCCCGTGCTGGCTCGCCGCTGATTCTGGGCGTGGGGGCGGATGCCCAGGCGCACTACCTGGCCAGTGACGCGATGGCGCTGGCCGGTGTCACCGACCAGATCGTGTATCTGGAAGAGGGCGATGTGGTCGACATCCAGCTTGGCAAATACTGGTTGGTGGACAAGGCCTTCAAGCCGCTGACCCCAGCCCAGCGCCCAGTCAAAACCGTGCACGCCCACAGTGGCGCGGCCGAGCTGGGGCCGTATCGCCACTACATGCAAAAGGAAATCTTTGAGCAGCCACGCGCCATTTCAGACACCTTGGAAGGCGTCAACCACATCCAGCCCGAGCTGTTTGACGGCTCAGGAGCCAGCGCCGCCCGGGTGTTCAAGGACATTGACTCGGTGCTGATCCTGGCCTGCGGCACCAGCTACTACAGCGGCTGCACCGCCAAATACTGGCTCGAGAGCATCGCCAAAATCCCGACCCAGGTCGAGGTGGCCAGCGAATACCGCTACCGCGACTCGGTGCCCAACCCGCGCACCCTGGTGGTCACCATCAGCCAGTCGGGCGAAACCGCCGACACCCTGGCCGCACTGCGCCACGCGCAAAACCTGGGCACCTTGCACACCCTGACCATTTGCAATGTGTCCACCAGCGCCATGGTGCGCGAGTGTGAGCTGGCTTACATCACCCGCGCCGGAGTCGAGATTGGTGTGGCCTCTACCAAGGCCTTCACCGCGCAGCTGGCCGGGCTGTTTTTGCTGACGCTGGCGCTGGCGCAATCGCGCGGTTTGCTCAGCGACGCAGAGGAAGCGCGCCACATCAAGGCCATGCGCCACCTGCCCGCCGCGTTGCAGTCGGTGCTGGCGCTGGAGCCGCAGGTGATCGCCTGGGCGCAAGACTTTGCCGCCAAGGAAAACGCGCTGTTCCTGGGCCGGGGCCTGCACTACCCGATTGCGCTGGAAGGCGCCCTCAAACTCAAGGAAATCAGCTACATCCACGCCGAGGCCTACCCGGCCGGTGAACTCAAACACGGCCCGCTGGCGCTGGTGACCAGCGCCATGCCGGTGGTCACCGTGGCGCCCAACGACGCGCTGCTGGAGAAGCTCAAGAGCAACATGCACGAGGTGCGTGCACGCGGTGGTGTGTTGTATGTGCTGGCCGATGCCGACTCCAAGATCGAGAGCGCCGAGGGCCTGCATGTGATTCGTATGCCTGAAAACTACGGCGAACTCTCCCCCATGCTGCATGTGGTGCCACTGCAATTGCTGGCGTACCACACGGCGTGTGCGCGGGGGACGGATGTTGATAAACCACGTAATCTGGCGAAGTCGGTGACGGTGGAGTAAGGGGCGCAGTGGTCTTTGACTAGAGCAAATAAAGTTCGTCGGATCCGAATAAAGTTTGTCGGGCGATAGGCCGGGTTGGGCCATATCCAGTCGTTCGAGAATGACAGCTTAGGCGCGATGATTTTGGCGTGGTTTCATAACCTATTGTCAGAGACACTGCCCGCCGCAAGGTAGGCCCGATCACCCAGCACGGGCATCTGATAGGACATCTACTTTGACGCGCGCCGGAATACCTGCTCACAGCTTTAGCGGAGCACGGAACCTTTAATGACTTCGCTTACTATATGCACCGATCGAAATCAATGACCCAAGGCGCCACGTAAAGCAGGTTATTTGCTCCTTTACGCAGTTTTCCAAACGGCGCTGTGAGACTTGCGTACGAGTTGAAATTCAATGATGTACAACATTCAGATCAAAGGGCGCAAAATATATGACAGGAACACGGTGATTCGCCAAGGTATTTCTTACTACTCTGGGTGATTTGACCGAAGAACGGAAAATTGCCCATTCATATTTATGAGATGAGCCAATGTCCAAGCGAATCAATATTCAGTCTTTGTTGCACGCAAAAGCATCTTTGAGTAGTTCGGCCTTCGAGGCCTTTCTTAGCCACTACGGCATCGAGATCAAAAATGCAGAAATCGTGGATTTGTCAGTTCTGGCGTCGGCGATGCGCGGACTAGAAAGTTGCAGAATCGCCCATCTCGATAATTTCTATATTGGATACAAAATTCCCCAAATTGGGAAGGAATTTGATCTACTGAGATTCGGCAAAGAATCCATTGTAAATATTGAATTGAAAAGTGAGTGTGCAGAGGAAAAGATCCTCGCTCAACTGATTCGCAATAGGTACTACCTAGGCTTCATCGGAAGGAAGGTCTTTGCCTTCACGTTCGTTTCAAAAACAAAGACTCTCTACTACCTCACCGACCTTGGGCAACTGAAAATCGTTGATCTAGGCCAGCTGTTTGCCTTGATTGCAGCCCAAACGGTTGACGACCTATCGAATCCGGACGCCTTATTCGATCCATCCGCCTATCTCGTATCCCCTTTTAATTCAACCGAGAGATTCTTGGCAGGTGAATATTTTCTGACTCATCAGCAGGAGGAGGCCAAGGCTCACATTCTCAAGTTGCTGCAGAAGTCAAAGCCAGCAGAGTTTGTCTCCATAACAGGTAGTGCAGGGACCGGCAAGACACTTCTCACCTATGACGTTGTAAAGGTCTTCATCCAGCAGGGTGTGAAACTTCTCATCATTCATTGCGGGAATCTGAACGAAGGCCATTTCGCCTTGAATTCAAAAGGCTGGAGCATCTTGCCGGCAAAAGTGCTTAAGTCGCTAGACTTGACGAAATATGAATTGATTGTGGTTGACGAAGCTCAGCGAATCTATGATTTCCAGCTTAAGAATATTTTGGAAAAAGCTTCGCAACTAAATATTCACTGCATCTTTTCCTATGACAAAATTCAAACATTACACATCAGCGAGGCCAAGAGTAATGTGGCGGCAAAGATTGATGCAATCAAGAATATAGTTCATTTCAAATTGTCGGACAAGATCAGAACAAACAAGGAGATTGCCGCCTTTATTAAGATGTTATTTAACAATAAAAAGACCATTCCAATTAACAGCAAAGGAAATATTCAAATCAACTATTTCCAAACGCTTGATGATGCAAAACAATACCTTGATGATCTTGATAAAAAAAAATGGGAAGTCCTGAGATTTACTCCTTCTCAATACAACAGAGAACATCACGAAAAATATTCGGGCATCGATGCAAAGACTGCGCACAAGGTCATTGGTCAGGAGTTCGATGCAGTGGCCGTTGCGATCGATCAATACTTCAAGTATGACGCGACTGGCGACCTCGCCTATTTCGGCGGTACGTACTACGCACCTGTAAGCATGCTGTTTCAGAACATCACGAGAGCCAGAAAGAGGCTGAACATTGTGTTGATCAATAACGAGCAGCTCCTGACCCGATGCCTAGGTATCCTCAGCTAACTACAGCTTACGGCGCCTCAGCCTCAAACAATGCTTGGCTACAACTCAGGAGTTGCCCGCCGAGAACATCAACAACATCCGACGCTCCTGCTGCTAGGTGATAGCGGCGCATCCGTCGAATTCGATGTCAATGTCACCTAGGTGGCTCTGACCGAGCGCACCGCTGAAGACGGCGACAGACTCCAACTGCCGCATTTCCTTCTGTTCGCGACCTGCGGGTTTGTCATCAATAAATGACGGCTTTAGGGGACTGAATCCTAAGTGGAGAAATTCCGCATTGGGTCGTTTGCGACTATTTAGAGTTCAAGAATCTGCAGCTTGATCAAGATAACCTCCTTATCGGTTAATGTTCGTTCAGTTTGAGCCTGGGCTCGGAGAACAGCATTGTTCAAACCTTTGACTGCATGAAGATAGTGACTTGAGCTAAATGTGCCGAGATTGGGATCTTGAATGGATTCAGGGAACAATACCGTTTCATAGTACTCAGCAATTCTCTGCGCGATGCCATGAGCGTAAAACCAAGAACCGAGAATCAATAAATTGTTTGTGGCATGGCGATAAAACGATAGCGCTGATCGATCGGCGCCGGCCTTTCCGGCAAGCCGCATGCAAGTTGTTAGCACCGCCAGACCTTCCAAGCTTCCGTCTTCAATCATGGCCCTGCAACGTTTTTTAAGCCAACGTGGGTCATAGCTTCTTCGATCCGGCGCACGTAACGACCACGTCAGTAGGTCATCGCCTTGCTGGCAAGTGGCTCCCAGGAGTTCATGCGCGACGTTCTGTGGGGACCGGTCTAATCGAATCGAGTCCCACAATGGGTTTTCGAGGATGTGCCTTGATTGCGGACAGTGATCTTCCGCAAGCGCAATGACTTTTGCTGATGGGGTGTGCAAGCCATCCCTGTAATCACACCAGCGTTGGTCAACCACTTTATTCCCGTTTTTTAGCGTCGGTTCAATCTTCCGTCGGACTGCCGCAGCAGTACTTGCGCCGATCGTCAACTGCAGTTCGTGAAACCAGCAAATGGTGGAAAAAACTTTGTAGATCGGACGTTTTTGAATTGCTGCCAACTTTCGCGTGTGGGATGCGAAAGTGGATTTCGTCAGCGAGTTTTGAGCCGAATCAAGCACTTACAGTAGTTTTTGGTGGGATTTTTTTGAATATCTGTCCTGGGTAGGCAGCGAGATTTTCAAAGAATACCATTCGAGCACCACTGAACAGGACAGCACGTGTACGAAACAGAACCCGAAGCAACAAGCGTTCAAAAGATTGCAACTGAGCTATCTACCAGATTGACAACTCAGTACGGAGCCATGCTGGGCTCCGCCGCGCTGATCAAAGAACTGAGCTATCCGTCAGCGGCTTCTTTTCAACGAGCATTGGCCCGTGGGATCGTTCCGGTACCGGTGTTCAAGATTGAACACCGTAGGGGGAGCTTTGCGCTGGCCAGGGACGTGGCGGAATGGTTAAGTCGTCAACGTGCGCAGGCGTCATCATCGAAATGACTAAATTAATCCGAAGTAGGTTCAATTCACCGCACCTTGGGGCGGGGACGTTCATTCGGGTCAATCGCTGTCTTTTTTTGCGCCCATTTTTTTTGCGCAAAACTTTTTGACCCAAGGAGAAAACCATGTAGCTTGCTAAGCACAAACAAAAAAGCCACAGGCTTGCAGGCCGGTGGCGCTTTGTACCGAGGAAAGTCCTCAGATTTCGGTTCGTACGTGAAATTTACTCCCGCTTGTAGCGCGAGTCAAGGGCTTTCCTTTCTTTTTTTAAAACCCATGCTGGTTTATCCGGCAGGAAAGGACGGCCCATGGCCAAATACAAGCACAAGACACTGGCACGCCTTAAGGAATTGCAGCGCCGCCAAGACCCTCCCAAGTGGGGGCAAGACTACGAGCCAGCCATTCGAGCCACCCGGGAAGAGGCGCCTGCGCGAAGCCGATTTCTCCAGATCTGGTTCGAAAAGTTGAAACGCTACGTGCACGCGCTGTCCTCTGTTGAAGGCAAGGTAGCGCTGCTAGCCATGTTCAACCAGGCATTGTTTGAACTGCAGGAAGAGCGCATGTTGGCCACCGAACCCCGGCCCCATCCCTTGTTTGGTCATCCGTTGGCTGTGGGAATGGTTCTACCACCATTGCGCGGCACGATCGACGTTTGTGAAAGGCTCGACATGATCGAGCTTCACTCGTGGACTCAGATGGAACTGCCAGACGGCACAGGGCGTGTGCCGGTGCCCATCCCGTTTATTGGGGACTTTTTGCTTTTTCTTGTTGACCAGGAGGGGCCGTATTGCGTTAACTGGACCGTGAAGAGCACATCTGAAGAATTCGCTAGGCGCCTATTGGACAGTCGGCCAGCCAGAAACCCTGACGCTGAAATCAATGCCGTTCGCGGACGGCACGCCATCGAAGAGCTGTACTACGCTGATGCGGACATAAGAACGGTTCGAATTGTCGACCGCGATTTACCGGACTTGTTGATCCAGAACCTGCGCAGTTTGTTGCTGGTTCAGCACCGTGCAGCCCAGGTAGATGCCGGAATTTATGCCGAAATTTGCGAACGGTTGCAAGCCAGCGTCCAGACAGGACAGCGGCCATTGGATGTACTGCTGTCGGTGATGCATCGCTATGACATTCAACTAGACGTTGCCAAGGCCTGCTTTGCTCGGGCGCTTTGGCAACGTGATGTGCGTGCTGAGTTGATAGATGAGCCAATTTTCATTGACCGACCACTGAAGCCACAGCGCAGGGATCCATTGCAAGTCTTTTCCGCGTGGTTTGCGCGGCAACCGTTGTGAGGTGGCCGCATGCAAACTGGAACCCAACTATTCGCTCCTGAGGGGTTTGAAGTGCTACGTAAAGACGTGGTGTATCACCTGTTGCGCAGCGATCCGGCCAGGCAGCGTGTGTTGCTGCTGGAGTTCAAGCAAAAACCCGTCAAGTCAAAGTTCAAAACGGGCAGGTCTATGCCCCTAAGTACTTCCTCGAATTCAGCGCAAGAAAGACCAGAACGGAAAGTCAAAACTGGCTCGATGGAGTCTTTCAAACCCGTGTTGCATTACCTCGCACGCCACCGGTTCGAACAAGGTCTGGAGGACGGACTCATCGCGCCGTGCGATGAACAGCATGAGCTTCCACCCTGGTTTAGCGGCATGTCGATCGAAGACTTGCGAGCGTATGCCCGACCACGGCCTACGCGCAAGAAGACCCATGAAGAGCGTATGGATCAGACTTTGTTACACCTATGGCCGCTGGTGCAAAACTTAGAGCAAGTGCTGGCGGCGCAGTCGCCGGATGCGGTAATCAATGCCCATGCTCGCTCATGCTGTCCTGTTCAGCACGAAACGCGATTGCGCACGGCGTTCTACGCATATGTCTGCTTTGGATTTAGTCGCTGGGCACTTCATTACGCCGTGCATTGCATTGGCCGGTGGAGCCGCATCGGGTGCGAGCGCAAACTAGGGCGTCCGTCCCGTCTACATGGATCTCACCACGGATACGGTACCAATGACCCGGAGGTGATCGAGCGTATTCTGGAGGGTTATCGTAAGTTTGCCAAGCCTGGAGAGCACCTGAGTCGCATTTATCGCCGAACCATCACATCGGTCTTTGGCTGTGTCATGCAAACCGATCCATCCGGTCGTAAGTCATTCATACATCCTGCTGGGCGGCCATATCCCTCCCTCGGACAGTTCGCCTACCGGGTTGCGCAAGTGTTTCCATTAGACGTTCGACAGACTTACAAGTACGGCCATTCCCGGGTCAGAAGTCGCTTGACGCATTCCCAAGGCCGTTATGCCGAAAGCGTTGGCAACCTGATGGAGCGCACTGAGCAGGATGCCTACTGCTGTGATCAGGTAGCCGTTGGCTACTTACAGGGGAGTCATCTACCTGCGCTGTGGGTGGTGCGCATTCGCTGCATTGCTTCGGGGATGATTGTTGGAATCGGGTTTTCTGTAGGGTCGGAGCTGGCGTCGGCCTATCGTATGGCTTTATTTTGTGCGGCCACCGACAAGGTCCGATTCGCGGGTCTGTTTGGTTTGGACCTCAAGTCAGATGATTGGCCCAGCATCGGCATTTCGCCCCATGTCATCAATGACAGGGGACCAGGCAGCACGGCTAAGGCCGACCCAGCCGATGCAGCTTTCCTGGCGGTCATCAAAGAGGGTGCGCCCAGTTACTCTGGGCAATCGAAAGCTTCGGTAGAGACTTCGCACCCCAAGACCGTTCGGCTTGAGGGGAAGCCACAGTACCGGGAAACTCGACTGACTATTCCCCAGCTGGCCGCGCAGGAAATCCTGCGTGCAGTGGCGGACAACCACAGCACGGACATTACCGACCGGCTCAACAACGAGGCGCTTCGCGACCATGTGTTGCCTACGCCGGCGGCTTTGTGGAATCACCTGAATCGGAAAGGGCGAAACCATGGGATTTGCAAGACTTTTGAGGAGGCTGTGCGAGCCTACCTTGACCCAATCGAATTGACGGTGCAGGACGATGCGGTCTACTTCAAAGACGCGCGATTTGATTCGGACGCACTGCAACAATCTGGAGCCTTGCAAAAAGCCCATGATCTGGGACGTTACACCCTGTCGGGCTACATGATCAATGCCTGTGTCCGTCACTTGTGGGTAGATCTTGGCAGCGAGCTGATTCAGGTTGATGCCATGCTCAGCATCAGAGACGGTCAGGAGCAACTTTACATTTCCGTGCTGGAAATCGAACAGCTGCAGCAGATCCGAAGGGATGCAAAGCTGGAACTCAAGACCCATCGCCTAGCAGCTCGGTCGGAATACGAGGAGGGTTTTCAGGACCACACCGGGCAAGTCTTTGATCAGGTTACTCTCAAGCTTGGGCGTTCACGCCGGTCTAAGGCTACTTCGCTTCAGGAGCGCCAGGAAATCATGGGCTACCTGCGGGCTGACGGGAGACGCCGATGAGCGGGCCACAGCAGCAATGCGATTGGTTGGCCTGGTTCAACCAATTCGACACGGATGAATCAATTCGTCTGGCGGCGCACCAGTCGGCGGTCCCAGTCCCTAATCTAGGGACGCTGTCTGCTGATGAAGCCTGTCAGAAACTGGACGAGGCTTGGAAAACCGTGTTTGTCCCTGGGCCGCAGCACGTGCAGATTCTGCGGAGTCTACTGGACCAGGCGAAGGGGTTTGCCCGCTCCAGATATCCCACGGTCAATGACTACAACCAGCAGCGTTGTGCTGGTTTGTTCACTACATCCTCACCGCAACCGATCCGTTGTTTGACCGGTCTGGCAGGTGTCAGCAAGTCGTCTCTGGCCCGGACATTTGAGAGGATCTGCCGATTGCAGCCAAGCCCGGAGTTCTTCACCGATGGACAGCGCTTGGTGATCTACCCGGTGCGCCGATTGGAAATTGACGGACAGCCCTCCGTGCTAAGCATCCTCAAGGGAGTGGCCAATCCGGTGGCGTTGGCAGGCCGGGCTATGACGGGCGTTGCCGGTCTCATGGAGCACGTTGGCGATTGGCTCATGGCGACGGCGACCAGCACACTGGTGGTCGATGAAATGCAGTTCTTTACGCAAAGCAATTCGGCCAGTACCAAGACATCGCAGCTCATCATGACCCTGGCCCACCTGGGGCCACCATTGGTCTATGTCGCCAATTTTTCTCTGATCACAAAGCTCATGCTGCGCCCGCAAGAAGAAAAAGATCGTTTGCTGGCGGCCCCTATGGTGCTCGCCCCACCATTGGCTCATGATCCTTGGTGGATAGCCGCAATTGGGGAGTATCTGTCCGTCGCACCTGCCACTTTCAAGTTTGATGCAGTCACCCATGCTCTGGAGTTGCACCGGTACACGGCAGGTCTATTTCGGGCATTGCGGCAATTGCTACTGCAGGCCTATCGGGAAGCGCGAGTGCTGGGACGACATGACGTGACCATGGAAGATATTCGGCGAGCGTACCGAAGCCGTACCTACAGCAGTCACCGCCGAGATGTCGAAGATCTTGCCTCGCTCGCGGTTTCCAGTCTGATGGAGGGAAAACGTCCTGATCTGGTCTGCCCGTTTGCCGAATTGCGGACGGCAATGCGTGCGGCTGCTAATTCATCGCCGCAACAACTGCCAAAGCCGGTGTTGTCGGTATTGGATGCCCCTGCTGCCATGATTGAAAGCACGATCAGTGCGGGCGCCAAAACAACATTGCGTGATTTGAGACGTGTGGCCAATTTGCCGCCAGACGAACGAATCACAGCCAAGGTGACACGTCTACCTAAACGTCCCCCGGTTACCGCCCAGTCACTGCTGCAAGGGGCTCAGGTATTGCGGGACGTTTTGAAGTCTCCGCACGCAGCGTCAAAGACACACGCCAACTTGGAGGCTGGCGATGCAAAAACAATCTGAATTCGCGGGATTTGCACAAGGCCTGGCGCCCCTGCCGGACGAAACATTGTTCAGTTGGTGCAGTCGATATCACCGGCTGGCGGCCAACGGGCACGATCGGACTACCAGTATTCAACTCTTTGGGCACCACAGGACGGGCACGGCCCATGACTTTCCGGCGCGCTTGGATGTTCTCGCTGTCAGATTGGAGGGGGCTTTGGGGACAGCCGCTGACATCATCGGTCAGCGAACCTTGTTGCCGTTCTATCTGCCTTTTCGATCGGCACTGTTAGGTCGGGAGGCTCAACAGGCTTTGTGCGGATTCGGGATTGGTCACATCAAGTATCGATTGGGTTTACTGACCAGTGGACTGGGTGCGGCACATCCCTTGAAGGCATGCCCATCGTGCATCATGTTTGACTTGAACCAGCATGGCTGGGCATATTGGCGGCGAGTCCACCAATTGCCGGGCGTATGGCTATGTCCATTGCATCGAACGCCTCTTTATGTTTCTCCGCTGAAATTGGATCAAGTCGCGCGGTGCTCGTGGGTCTTGCCGACGCGGGCAAATTGTGAACCTGTCGATTGCCTCCGTGGCCCAAGTGCAGATGGTCACTCCGACTGGTTGTTCAAGCTTGGCGGTTTATGTGCTTTCGTTACCAATTGCACCTCTGGCTGCTTTGATGATCCGATCCGCATTGGACTCACCTTCAAGCATCGATTGACCGCGCTTGGTTTGACCAACTCCTCTGGCCGTGTCCGTTGGTTGCTGATGGAGCCCGTCCTGAATCAGATCGCGATGCATCTGGCTGGCTTGCCGGAGCTTTGCCATCAGGCTGATGCGACGCTTTTGCGAAGTCAACTTTTGCGTTTACTGTCCGGGCGTGCATTGACCCATCCTCTGCGGTATCTTGTCTGGATAGCCGCATGGTTTGATGATCTCGATGGTTTTCGGCGCGCTTACGCCAGCACGGAGGCAGCCGCAATACAAGCGACGCCAACGGTGGGCATGCAGGTCACCAGTCGCTGTGAGCTCAGTCCCTTGCAGCAGGAGGTACTGTTTCAGGCCGTTACAGGCTGCATCAGCCTCACGGCTGCCGCGAAGATGGCGGGTGTCGACTACGCCACCATCGCAGCATGGGTAAGTCGCCATGAGGTGCAACCGCCGCGCCGCCCCAAAAAGCTGACTTCTTCGATGTGGGAGCGCTTGGTTTCCGAGTTACGCAGCGGTGCAGACAAGAAGGTGGTGGCACGTTCTCTCAAGATTTCCGTCGTCACCGTGACGCGCGTGCTGCGGACGGTTCCCGGCCTGCAGGATCGATGGCATGCGGTCAGGTATGAGCACAGGCGTTCCAATGCCCGCGACGCTTGGAAAACTATCACGGGTATGCAAGCCTATGTGGGGATTAAGGCGCTGCGCCGTTTGCAACCTGCGGCCTATGCCTGGCTCTACCGCAATGACCGCGAGTGGCTCAATGCAAGTGAACTGGACGTTCCAGCGCACGCCCTTTCCAACCATGCCGAAAAGCGAATTGAAAACGCTGACGAGCGCATGGCCATAGCGCTAAAGAACTTGACCACGCGTCGTTCGGATTCCGACTTCTGGACACTGGACGCACTCAAACGGTCTGTGCCCAGGATCGAAAAAGCCGTTCAGTCTCCAGAACGATGGCCGCTAACCGTCAAGACCCTGGCATTCATTCTCACTTTTCACCCCACAAAAGAGCAGGCCCATGAAAAATCTACACATTGGACGTCTGCGTGGTCAGATGCGCCAAATTCACTGCCATAACCCATGGCGACTGCAGCATGGCTTGTACATTCCGCATAGTGTTAGGCTAATATTAAACCCATGAGCACTTCTGCCGGGCTTGTTATCGCATTTGCACTGATAGCCTTTGGCGGTGTTTGACATCACACACCGTGAGCGCTTACCTGACGATTCGGGTTCAAACCCAGAAAGTTCAAGATGACCATTCGTGATGAACTTCTTCGCGGCTTTCGTGAAGCCTGGACGATGTATTGGTCTCCCGTTACTGCGCTGGCAAGGTTCACCAAGGTGTTCTGGGCGAAACACGTTCATCGATGAGCTGACGTTCCATTGGTCTGATGTGGTGAGGTTCACTCAAGATGACAACCTCAACCCATAGTCTCCTACTGGCATTCGCACGGAGCAAGAACTGTTCGCGGTTCGTTGGACCACGCTAGGGCTTTCGGCCGAGATTTCCCAGCTTTTAACTTTCGCCCAGCTCATCGAAGTGCAGTGTCAGTCGGGCATTGGCCACCAACTCGTCTGTACAGTGAATGCCAACCAATTTGTATGCACCAGACTCGGCCTGATAACCAACCCCAAGGTGCAGAGGAACGTCGCGAGCCACCACGTAGGCTGCGGTGGCTGCACCCTCGCAGCAGTACTCGTATCCCTGAAAGGCGCTGGCCATCCAGCCAAGTGCGGCGGCGTCAATACGGGTCTGCTCGCGCAGGAAATGGATGAACTGCTGTTGTCGATTTGCCAACTCATCTGGCAGACCTAGTGGTCGCCCGTCTGGCGCCTCAATACCGGATACGTACGCGGTGTCAGGTGACTCCACAAAAAGAACATTGGAGAACTCCTTGCAGAACAGACCAGGCCGAACCACCTTCACACGGGCGGACCAGAGACTGTGGCATCCGTTAGGTAGCACGCCTACGGAGTGGGGATCTTTGACCCCAAAAGCAATGGATGCAAGCTGCCTCTGTGGATTTCCAAATGTATCTGGCATGGCTTCCCTTCGAGATGCGAGTGCTACGAGGTTCTCCTGCAGCGCGAGATAACAGCCCTAAGAGTTAATTTTAATCAAATGCTACTCATAGTCTGTAGACCTATAGTCATCTGAAACGCAATCTTGTGGGTAATGTCAAGCGCCCGCCAGTCCACCGAACCAGCAAGACTGCGCTTCGCAAGGTTACTGAAGAGCGAACGCCTAGCCAGAGGTATCAGTCAGGATGCACTCGCTAAACTATCTGGTCTGCACCGGACTTACGTCGGATCAGTGGAGCGTGGGGAGCGCAACATCGCGGTGGACAATATGGAGGCTCTTGCAGAGGCGCTCGATTTAGACATTAGCGATCTGTTGAGGCTGTCACTGACTTGCTCATCGACTGAAGTGGACTAACCACATCCATTTCCTTTATCGGGGGGAAGATGGCCACGGTTGAATTCTGCCCATGCGTAGCCAAATTGTTTTCGATCTTGTTGAAGTGCTTGAACCGATTGGACTTTGCTGTTTACAACTGAGTTGAATATGCATGGTTTTGAGGTGGTGTGCGAGATTTATTGACACCAACTGCTGCGAGCTTCACATAAGTCATTGTTGGCCTATGGTTTTCGTTTGTTTACAGCTTAAAAGTAGTTACAACCGTTCTTAAGCCAATACCTCAGCATTTACAGGTTGCCTCATACGTTGCAGCGATTTACGCAACGCTTTTTCGGCATCAGTCAAACTGAAGCCGAATTTCGTGCAGGCTCCCTGGAGGCTTTGTCCAGCGAGAAATGCAGCCAAAACGTCGTCTATCGGCTTGCCGATTGGATTCGCGGTAGCAAGGCAAAGGTCAGCTGTCGCAAGTGCCTCCAAGGCTGCTTCAGCAGTTTCAAATAGCACGGTCAAGATGGCAGCGCACGCCAGTGTGGGGTATGTGACGTGCTTGTCAATGCAGGCACCATCAACTTTGCGTATACACGTAGCGAATCTTTTATCGGCAATTTCTGGTATATGGCGTGCGAGCCAACTGCGCGGAAACATTTGGCGAATCAGATCACTGGCAATCGGTCGCTTGCCGATTTCGCAGATGCGAAGACCGATTTCTTGGCCTTTTTTCCTGACAACCTGTGCCCATGCGGCAAGTCTGATTGGGGAGGGTTGCCTAAGCCAACCAATCATGATCTGTTGAAATCGTAGCAGCGCAAGATCGCCAACTTCCTTTTCTATGTCTACCATGCCAGCAGTTGGGAGCCGTTCCAGCAATAGGCTTCCAGGGCAGTGAATCGCCAATTCCAATGGTGCGCGGTACAAAGGCTGTTGGTGCTCTGCACACCAGTCCACTCCCGCAAGCTGATGCTGACGTCGCCAGTGGCCGAAACCACGGCACGCCGAATCTTGAGTTGCGCATTTTGGGCACCAACCCAAATTTTTAGTCGGAAGGGCCAATCCATACGTACTTTCGATGCGCTGCAGGTAACCAACCTCACTTGGACTGTCGACGTACTTTGAGATGGGATGCAGCGCAGGCAGCATGGAGTGTTGGGCCTTGAAGTTTTGTTCATCAACCCTACAGATGTCTGCCAGCAGACGCACAGCCGACAGTTTTTCCAACTCGGGCTGAGCACTTTTCAATGCCTTGAAGGCCCATGAAGTTGAGGGCATTCCATTAAGTCTGGCGTACCGCCCAAGAACCCCCAAAGCCAGTTCGTCTTCGAGCGGCAACGGTGCGTTTTGCAGGTGGCTGGCCATGCTTTACTTAACCCCAGCCACCTTATAGGCCCGCTTCACGAAGCAGGTCGGACGCTTTGACGTTCAGGATCTTTGATATGTGGACGAGACCTCCGAGAGAGAGGCTCTTCTCGCCACGTTCAATTACCCCGATATACGTGCGATGCAGTCCTGACTCAAAGCCCAAATCTTCCTGCGACCAACCAAGCGCCTTCCGATGTTTGCGGACAGCTTGACCAAGAGCGGTTTCGGGTGATGAGGGCGATTTTTGCACCCCAGAAGTACACCGTTATGCGCTCTATAAATCGACAGTCTAAAGATAGCATGGTGACTGTTTTAAGGACAAAAATGAAGAGTCGACTGAGAATAGTTGTAGACCATCGCAGATACACGTCCCTAGGATTTGAGCGGGGGGGCTGGGTGGTCTACTGGTTGTAGCTGCGGTTCGCATTGCTGCTAAAAGTTGGCTAATCTCATGGCAGGATGGGGCACCGGATCCTTCTGCAAGGCAATGCCCGACAGTCAACGGTGATCAGTTTTCTGGAGGCGGTGGTTGCGTATTCCGACCAAAGAATCCACCAGTTTCGATTCAAAAAGGCCAGCCGATGCGTCTATTGACAATTGAGCGGAGAAGTACCCGCTTTGCAGCGGGTCCAGACATAGGTTTTCCCGAAATTCTCGCTCCAGACCAGTCAGTCACCCCAGTAGCTTGACTGTCAGCAATGTGGCGTCGATTTCGAGGGTCGCTGCACCCGCCAACGACCAGGAGCCGCTATTGGGGAGTGGTGCTTGAAAGCAGCCATTCGTCGAGCGGAATTCTCAATACCAGTCACTCGCCGTGAAAATTGCTTCATGCCCGTGGACTGCTCTTGTGCAGCGATACCGGTCTTCCAACTTGGCCACCCAGTTTGATACGATTCTGAAGTCGCTTCTAAGCAAAATAAATTGGTGCCAGGTCCGAAGGAGCATTTCACCGCCACGCCGGGCATTCAACAACACCGCACTTTGTTGCTGACTGCTTCCTCCCTGTCAGCATCAGGTTATATGACGAATCTGGATATGCTCATGCAGCCATGCTATGATAAATTTGTCGTTGCACAGGTGCAGTTGAGGGAGGTGTGCAAAAACGAACGCCTTTGCATTAAGAGGCTCTCTTGAAAGAACAAGAACATGTTTGCCAAGCCTAAGCCCCGTGAATATGCTGGTTTCACGCTGATTGAGCTTTTGGTGGTTGTGGCCATCATTGGTTTATTGGCTGCATATGTAGGGCCGCGTTACTTCTCTCAGATTGATCGATCCGAAACGGCCGTGGTGAAGGCGCAGATAGATGCTTTCACCAAGGCGCTGGACCAGTACCGAGTGGACACAGGGCATTACCCCACCACAACGCAGGGACTGGCGGCACTAAACCAGCGCCCCAGCAACGAACCCCACTGGTACGGCCCGTACATGAAAAAATCTGTGCCCTTGGACCCCTGGGGGCAGGCATACATCTACCGCTCCCCCGGCGCCTCCGATGACTATGACGTGGTTTCCTACGGCAAGGACAGGATGCCGGGAGGCAACGACGAAGCAGCCGACATCTCCAACCATTGAGGATGGGCCGTGGACTTTGTTGTTCGTGTACTTGAAGGTGGACAAGTGGTCAGTCATCAGATTGATGCGCTGGACTTGGCAGAAGCACAAAAACACGTCTCAGTTCGCTTTGTTCATGCCTTGTCGGTCACTCCCAAACGAGGTAAAAACCATTTCGGTATCAACCGTGGAGGCCAGCTTGCTTCGCGTTTTGCGCTACTGGAGTTCAGTGACGAACTGCTTGTGCTGCTAGAAGCTGGTCTGACGGTGGTGGAGGCCTGCGAAGCCATTGCCGAAAAAGCCACTGACTCAATCCCCGGACAGGTGATCAGACGTCTGTTGAAAGGCATGCAGGCCGGACTGGGGTTTTCTGGTGCACTGACTGCAATGCCGGAACACTTTCCGACATTGTTTGTGAATATCGTGCGATCAGGAGAACGATCCAGCAACCTCGTGGAAGTGCTGCACCGATATGTGGCACATGAACAGCGCTTGCGGGAAATGAAGTCCAAGATGATGCGCGCTGCCATCTACCCCGTGGTGCTGTCGGTAGTGGGCTTGTTGGTCACTCTTTTCTTGCTGGGTTACGTGGTCCCCAAGTTTGCCAGTGTGTATCTGGAAACTGGCCGTCCATTGCCATTGGCCACTCAAGTATTGTTGAATTGGGGCCAACTAGTGGGCACCCACCCGTGGTTGTTAGGGCTGGGCGCGATGGCAGCGCTCTCAGGCGGTACCGTTTGGTTCTGGCAGGCCAGACGCAGCGGCACGCTGGCACGGGGTATTGCGTCACTTCCCCTCATTGCCCGACATGTGCGGGCTTTCGAACGGGCTCGCCTGTACTTAACACTGGGTATGTTGCTTGAGGGGGGGATCCCTGTTATGCAGGGTTTGGACTTGGCTGCTGCAACGTTGGGGGCTAGGCTTCGACCGGCCTTAATGGATGCCCGCGAAATGCTACGTCAAGGGAAAAGCATATCGCAGGCATTCGATGCACAGTCATTAACCACACCTGTGGCACTGCGAATGCTAAAAGTTGGCGAGCGCTCCGGCCGCATGGGCGAAATGATGTCGCGTATTGCGCTGACTTATGACAGGGATGTGGCCAAGGCCATTGATTTGTTTTCAAGAGTGTTCGAGCCGGTGTTGATGGTGGGCATTGGCCTGCTCATCGGCACTGTGGTGGTACTACTCTACATGCCCATTTTTGACCTGGCAGGTTCTATGAGATGAAACACGAACCACCAGAACCAAGCCAACAGGTGCTGTTACTGGCCCATCGTGAAGCTCAAGCTACAGGACGTGCGCTAACCCACCAGTTAGAAGACATGCTGGGCTGCACCGAAAGTGATGCTTTGGCTGTATTGGGGCAACATTTCGGATTTGCCACAACCGATGCCATTGAAATGAGGCAGTGGAAGGCGGCCTTTGACGTGTGGCCACTCACGCAAGCACAACAAAAGCACTGCGTGGTTTTTCGGCATGGGGCCGGACCAGATTGGGTAGCGGTATTGCCCGACCCCTTCAACTTAGACTTGCAACTGAAGCTGGAAAACATCGGCGCCCCTATGGAGTTCCGGCTAGCCACAGTGTCAGACATTGACGCCTGCTTGTCGACCCATGAAGACCAGGTACGTGCCATGGACAGCATTGCATCCCTGGACACCAAGGACTTGAGCAGCAATAGCGAAGTGGAGACCATTTCGCTTCAAGCCATTTCGGCAGATACCAGCCCGATTGTTCGGATCGTAAACTCCACGCTGTACGACGCGCTCAAGGCTGGGGCCAGCGACATTCACCTGGAGTCAATGGCCAGTGGTATGGTGGTGCGTTATCGCATAGACGGGGTGCTGTCGCATGCATCGACCCATGAGGGTGCAATCACTGCAGAGCAAGTGATATCCCGTTTGAAAGTGCTGGCAGAACTGGACATTGCGGAGCACCGGGTACCGCAAGATGGTCGTTTCAAGATTGCGGCCTTGGGTCGCGAAATTGATCTCCGCGTGTCCATCATGCCCAGCATCCACGGCGAAGATGCGGTGCTGCGGGTGCTGGACAAGCACACGATCGTTCCACCGGGGCAGGTGTTGAGCTTGGAGTTGCTCGGTTTCGAGGCCCAGGCGTTGCGCGCGATACGGCAACTCGCTGCACAACCTTACGGGATGTTGCTTGTCACAGGCCCCACGGGCAGTGGCAAGACCACAACCTTGTATGCCGCCATTTCCGAAATGGATCTGGCGCGCGACAAGGTGGTGACCATTGAAGACCCAGTGGAGTATGAGTTGCCAGGGGTTTTGCAGATCCCCGTCAACGATAAAAAGGGGTTGACGTTTGCACGCGGCTTGCGCTCCATACTCCGCCACGACCCGGACAAGATCATGGTAGGTGAGATCCGTGATGCCGAAACCGCCGAGATTGCGGTGCAGTCGGCATTGACCGGCCACTTGGTGCTGACGACGGTACACGCGAATAACGTGTTTGATGTTTTCAGCCGTTTCACCCACATGGGGATTGATCCCTTTGCCCTCACGTCTGCACTGAATGGGATCTGGGCACAACGGCTGATTCGCACCATTTGCCCACGTTGCCGTCAGCCACATGAACCACCGGATGACTTGCTGGTGAGCATGCACATCAGTGGCTCCGAGCGCCAAGGAGTCAGGTTTTACCGTGGCCTGGGCTGTGGTGAATGCCGGGGCACAGGATTCAAAGGTCGCAAAGCCATAGCAGAGATTCTGACCCTGAATGACCCCTTGCGCGAGATGCTGGCCTTAAAAGCGCCAATCAGCGAAATAAAAAAACAGGCCCAGTCTACCGGTACACAGTTCCTGCGTGATGCAGCCTGGGAACTGGTACGCCAAGGCCTGACAACAGTGGAGGAGATGGGACGTGTCACGCTTCACTGATGCACGGTTGCGTATCGCACTCTCGCAGCAACAATCACTCCTTATCAAGACATGTGGTTGGTGGCGTCCACGCGCTGTGGCTGAAACACACTGCGAGGCAGAGTTGCCCACTATCAATGAACACATACAGCAGCAGACATGGAAGGGGCTGCGAACCGAAGTAACGCTGTGCGACTCCTGGGCGCGCTACTTCATTGTTGAACCGGTCAAAGGGCTACGCTCCTTCTCAGAATTCAAGCGATATGCCGCTGTCTGTTTTGAAGAAAAACATGGTCTAGCTGCGGCCGATTGGCAGATTGAGGCAGATTGGCAAACAGGAGTACCCATGCTGGGCGTGGCTTTGCCAAAAAAACTGTTGCACGGGATAAAAGAAGGACTGCACAAGGCTGGCAATACCCTACTTGCCATTGACCCGTTTTTTGTCAACATCTACAACCAGTGTTTCCGCCGTATCCAACATCGCAGTGTCTGGTTACTGGCAATAGCCCCGCAGCACGCCACACTGGGTTTGGTGATGAATGGCCAGTGGCGTGGCATACGCAGCACTCACATCGATGTCTCAGCGCCTGTTACCGATGTAGAGCGGCTGATCCAGCGTTGCCAACTGCAGTTCGGGTTAACACACGATGTGCCGATGGTGTTTCTGCCGGCGCATCGAAATCAAGATCAGTCTCGAGACAGCGGCGGTTCAACCCCCAGCTCCATGTACCAACTTGCACTGTCGAGGTGCCGCCCTTGAAAAGGCTGAACATACAGTTTGTGCATACCCCCTGGACTCGATCTGCCTGGTTCTATGGGTTATTGCTCAGTCTCGCAGCTTTAGCCGCGGTTGCCAGCGAGGTCTATATGACACATCAAGATACGGCACACCTTCAAGCCAAACTGGAAAGCCTTCGCGCTGAACCAGCTTCCCCGGCAACTCGAAACACTAAGCCGCCAACAGCTGAACTCATAAAAGCGACCAACGAGGCAATCGGATTGCTCAACCTTCCCTGGGACGAATGGCTGACACTGCTGGATAACGAGAGTTACAAGGAGGTGGCATTGCTTGCCTTGGAGCCTGAGAGTGCCAATCGATCATTGACGGTTACGGCTGAGTCACGCAACGAAACCGAGATGGTGGAGTTTTTGGAAAAACTGCAGACAAATCCCCAACTCAAGCGTTCCTTGCTATTGCACCATGAAGTCAACTCAACCGACCCGAATCGCCCTGAACGTTTCACTCTAGAACTGACGTTTCGAACAGCCGAATGAACAGCCTTGGTCTTCGTTTTTCTGTTGTTTTGCGTCGCTACAAGTGGGCATGGCTGGTTTGCACACTGAACTTGTTTTGCGCTGTCTGGCTTCACTTTGTGTATTCCCCGCAGCTGCAGGCAGAGCTTGAAGAGTTGCGCAAAGGGGTCTTGAGCAACGCTTCACCTGCAATGCCTGCTGACGCCTCAGTGCCAAAGCAATCCAATCTTCAGCATTTTCATGACGCCTTGTTGGCCCCCACTGATCTGCCCCAGGTCACGGCCATACTGACCGAGGAGGCGCAGCGGTTGCATTTGGTCATTGAACGTGCAGATTACCAATTGGCGAGGGTATCTGGTGGGGGGTTTTCTGGTTATCGGGTGGCGCTGCCTATCAAAGGTGAATTCAGTCTACTCAGGGAGTTTGTGCTGGCGGTATTGCAGCGCTTGCCTTCAGCTGCGTTACGCAATATCAAGATCAACCGGGACAGCGTGAGCAACCCGGTGGTTGAAACACAAATGGAATGGGTGGTTTTCTGCAAGGATGAGGAGCAACCGTGAAAGCCGCTGGTCGCAAAACGCTCTTGTTGCTGGCACTGGTAGGTGTGGCTGCGCTGTTCGTCTTTGACCCGGTTCCTCTAGGCAATGTCGTTGTGCAGTCCATCAACACGCGCGTAAGCTCATCAGACAAAGCAATTGCCGGTAAGTCAGCGGCATTAGCTGTTGTGGAACCACCCAAGGAACCGACTGCTGCGATGGACCCGATTCAGCCCATCCGCTCCAGAGTGCTGAAGTCACACCTGAGCAATGGGTTTGCCCGAAAAGACTGGACGCCATTGCCGACACCCATGCCTGCGCCCCCTACTCCGGCACCACAAGCGCCTCCGCTGCCATTTGCATTTTTGGGCAAGCAACTTGTTGATGGCGCATGGACCGTTTTTTTGGCGTATCAGGGCGAAACCATTGTGGTCAAAGAAGGCCAGCCGCTGGGCGCCACTTACCATGTCCCACAGATCAATCCACCCTCTATGGCCGTGATTTATTTGCCTCTCAACCAGACCCAGTACCTGCCGATAGGTCAACCCGAATGAAGCGCCTTTACCTGTACCTCATGTTCGCGTGCATGTCTTTTCTATTGCTAGGATGTGCAGCAGAAATCGTGCACCGTGAAGGCAAGGAATTGATCGCGCAGGGCGATCTGGAAGCCGGTGTGGAAAAACTGCAGGCTGCTGCCAAGCAAGCTCCCTCCAATATTCAATTCCGCAAAGACTACCTGGTCGAGCGCGAGTTGGCCGTGAATCGACTGCTGGAGCAAGCTCGGGCGGCCCAACTTCGGGGAGTCGACGGAGAAGTACGGGAATTGTTGCAACGCTTGCGTGTGATTGACCCCAATCACCCCCGTCTTGTTGACTTCGAGCTGAACATGGATGCTGACGCCAAGCTTAAATTCATGATGGCCAATGCCCAGTCCGCCTGGAATGCCGGTGATACGGCTGGAGCCATGGATTGGGTCAGGCGCATTCAGGCCGAACGCCCTGGTCACAAAGGTGCGCAGCAGTTGCTCAGAGTCATCCAGGAGGAAGCACAAAGTAGTTCGCCAGAGCGATCCTTGGATGCCAAGTTGGGCCAACTGATTACATTGGAGTTTGCTGGTGCTTCTGTTAAGCAAGTGTTCGAGATTTTTGCCAAAGCTGCCGGGGTGAACTTCATTTTTGATCGCG